>WNGA01008451.1_pt1 | contig 15988 bp, 12 predicted proteins | sample 5400061 | NCBI WGS metagenome assembly WNGA01 (sample SAMN13153366, study PRJNA577476) | soil metagenome | isolation source: 100 cm soil or saprolite under grassland replicate 2 | place: USA:California | collected 2016-06-15
CGACATCGCATATATCATCGATGATGATGTACCCGCAGGCATCAAGAGCGATGTGACCCGCTTGCGCCAGATCTTGATCAACCTAGTCAGCAACGCAATCAAATTCACCGAGAAAGGTGAAGTCGTCCTCACTGTCAAAAAAGGCAAAGCAAAACATGAAATGCAGTTCTCCGTCCGTGACACCGGCATCGGCATCTCAGAGAGTCACATGGCGCGCCTGTTCCAATCCTTTTCGCAAGCCGACTCATCCACCACGCGCAAATTCGGCGGCACGGGGTTGGGTCTCGCCATCAGCAAACGTCTTTCTGAAATGATGGGAGGTGAAATGCACGCCGAAAGCGCGGGCACCGGTAAAGGTTCAAAATTCATCTTTACCATCAAAGCCGAACCCGCCAGGGTCGCTGAGCGCAAGACCGCCCGCGATATCAAAGGAATTCAGTCCATCCTGCATGATAAGCGTGTCCTCATCGTGGATGATAACGCCACAAACCGCCGTATCCTTATGCTTCAAACAGAAAAATGGGGTATGTCACCGCGTGAAACGGAACATCCGCGCGAAGCCCTGCAATGGCTCAAAGATGGCGAAAGTTTCAACCTCGCCATTCTGGATCTGCAAATGCCAGAGATGGATGGTATCATGCTCACGCGCGAGATCCGAAAACTGCAGGATGAAAAAGTAATGCCAATCATTCTGTTGACATCTCTGGGCAGACGCGAGATCGGTGCGGAAGAAATGAACTTCGCCGCATACCTGACCAAACCCCTCAAGCCCTCGCATCTTTACGACGCCCTGGCTGGCATCTTCGCAAGGAACCTCGTCATCCCGAAAACGGAACCCACTAAACCCATTATGGACGCGGAACTCGCAAAGCGGCATCCCTTGCGCATCCTGCTCGCGGAGGATAACCAGGTAAACCAGAAGCTGGCCCTGCGCATCCTTGAGCAAATGGGTTACCGCGCCGATGTGGCCTCGAATGGGTTAGAAGCTATAGAATCCATCGAACGGCAGTTATATGATGTGATCCTAATGGATGTGCAAATGCCCGATATGGATGGTCTCGAAGCCACGCGGCAGATCCGCACCAGGGAAGTGACTCAGCCACATATAATCGGTCTGACTGCCAACGCCATGGAAGGCGACCGCGAATTGTGCCTCGCCGCAGGCATGAATGATTACGTCACTAAGCCGATTCGCGTCAATGAACTGATTGAGGCGCTGATGAAAGCAGAGAGAAAATAATAAATGTCCGTCATCGCGAGGGCGACAGCCCGCCTGTCCTGGACGGACAGTCCAGGGAAGCAATCCCCTCCTCGATGAGGAGATTGCTCACCGCACTGCAACGAACGCCCAGTCCCCTGGACGGACAGTCCAGCCTGTCTTGCCTGTCGTGGCCGCCAGGCCGCGGGACGACAGTCCAAGGGACAGGGCAGTTCGGTGCAAGTGTCGTCGGGACCCCGAAAATTCATGGGGGATGGCGAGCACCTTCCTCGCAACCCCGCCCGAAAGCCCCGCACCTTTCATTGCCAATTAGATGTAGGTGCGGGGAAGCAGGCGGGGCAATGACATGCCTTTAGGAGCCAGTCATGCCCGAATCTGTAATTGACACATCAACATTCAACGGTCTCAGGGAAGTGGGAGATGCGGATTTTATCAATGAATTGATAGACACCTTCCTCGAAGACGCGCCGCGCATGTTGAAGGAACTTCGCCAGGCACTGGCTGGCAACAATGTCGAACTCTTCCGCCGCACCGCGCATTCACTTAAATCCAACGCAAACACATTTGGCGCGTTGGAGTTAGCTGCTCTTGCCAAAGAGTTGGAATTAATCGGACGTGATAATCAACTCAATGCCGTCGGCGATAAACTTGAAAAGCTGACTGCTGAATATGCCAAAGTGGAGTCTGCTTTGAAAGGAATGCGTAATGCCTGACATTATGTCTGCCCCCGGCAAATTACGCGCAGCGTAGAACAGCATGGACACAAGGTCTCCTCGGCTGAAAATGGACGCATCGCCCTTGAGATGCTTCGTCGTGAAAATTTCGACCTCCTGCTGCTCGACATGGAAATGCCCGAGATGGATGGCTTTCAGGTGCTCCACGAAATCACTAATGATATACACCTGCGTGATATTCCTGTGATAGTTACTTCTTCCCTGGAAGGTATTGACAATATCGTCCGTTGTATTCAAATGGGCGCCGAAGATTATCTTACCAAGCCGGTCAATCCGGTTTTGCTCAAGGCGCGCATTAATGCCAGCCTGGAAAAGAAACGTCTGCGTGACCAGCAAAAGGAACTTGTGCGCAGGTTTGCTACTTCTGAAGTGGCTGAAGACCTTCAAATCTCTGGTTTCTCACTCGGTGGAAAGCACGTGATTGTTTCAGCCATGTTTTCAGATATCCGCTCATTTACGACCCTTGTCGAGTCTCAAACGCCCGAAGAGACGATTGACCTGCTCAACACTTACTACACTTTGATGTTTGAAGCGATTAGTAGTAATGGTGGTGTAGTAAATCAGATGATCGGTGACGGTTTGATGGCTATCTTTGGTGCGCCGTTGCCGCAGGAAGATCATTGTGAACGTGCAGTACGCGCCGCGCTCGACATGATCGAAATGATCGAGCTGTTCAATGTTGAACAAGAATCACAGGGTAAACCCAAAATTCGGATTGGCATTGGCATAGCATCAGGTCAAGTCGTCGCTGGTTACACTGGCACTACTCATCGCGCCACCTATACCTGTATAGGTGATACGGTAAATCTAGCTTCTCGCATTGAGAACCATACCAAGGTAGTTGGGCATCCCATCCTTATCGATAAATTCACCCGGCAAGGATTATCTAAAACGATCAATGTTGAAGCGCTCGGTCCTTTGCTTTTCAAAGGCAAAACCTTAGAGATTGAAGTCTTCTCTGTCCCTCTTGAACAAAAGGTAAGATAGGTGAAGGCCCAGTTGAGTTCCTCGTCTGATGTCGCCAAGTATCTTTGCAGCTTGCCTCTTTTTTTAGGTCTGAGCGAAGAATCAATGATGGAGCTCACGCGCGCCAGCAGATTTCAACGCGTGGAAAAAGGTGAAATCCTTTTCTTTCAGTCAGACCCTTCTGAATTAGCTTATATCGTTCGGTCTGGAAATATTTCCTTGGTATTGAACAGTCTCGACGGCCGCGAGATGGTGATCAACGAAATGCGCCCAGGAGATGTGTTCGGCGACTTGGGCATCCTGACAAAACAACCGCGTTCTACGAGCGCCATTGCGCGGGCAAACAGTGAATTGCTCGTCATTCCACGCCAGGCTTTTATTCATATCATCGATACTGAGCCGCAAGTCGCTCGCCGCATGCTGGAGATCACTGCCCATCGTTTGCAACAAAGTGGCGAGCGCGAAAGTGCATTGGCATTCATGGATGCACAGGCTCGTCTGGCGCGCCTGCTTTTAGAATTGGAAATAGAGCAGAAGGATAAAGGCTACGTTACTATCTCTCAGGAAGAATTAGCTAATCGAACCGGCTTGATTCGCCAGACCGTTGCAAAAGCCCTTGGTAAATGGCGTCGCAGCGGTTGGCTGATTACCGGGCGCGGACGCATTTTGATTTTGAACCATAAAGCTCTTGAAAATCTTGAAAACAAATTATTAGTGTAGTCTCCTTGTGTCGTCTAAGTGACAGACAGACTCTTCATAAAGTTGTATATTAAGGCTAACAATATCCAAAATAATCTCAAGAAGGAGACAAAACATGAAAACCGTTCAGGATCAAGCTTTCGATCGTTTGCTCAAGAAGTTGTCTGCAATGCGTGCAACCCTACGCAATGAGGAACGTGCTATTCTCGATGAACTCATCATTGGCCAGGTTTCTACTCAAAGGATGAATGTTGGAAGGACGACTTCCAAATTCGCTAGTACAGCGAAAGGTGAGTCTGCTGAAGTGGAAGCGCATAAACTGAATCCTGGTAAAGTCGCTCCCAAAGTCAGCGGTAAGGTTGCCCCCAAAATCTCCAGCAAAATCGCTGAAGTCGAAGCGCATAAACTGAATCCTGGTAAAGTCGCTCCCAAAGTCAGCGGTAAGGTTGCCCCCAAAGTCTCTAGCAAAATCGCTGAAGTCGAAGCGCACAAGTTGAATCCCGGCAAAGTCGCTCCCATAGTCACTGGCAAAGTTGCCCCCAAAGTCTCCAGCAAAATCGCTGAAGTCGAAGCACATAAAATAACCAATAAAGTCGCTGGAAAAATCACGAACAAGGTTGCCAGCAGAACCGCTCCAAAAATTGCATTCGATTCAAACTCCGAAGAATATCTCCGCATCAAGGAATGAGTCCTGAAAACATTGTAAAAGTGGATTTTTTGCAGTGCGTCGCATTGTGGAAAATCCACTTTTCATTATATACTTACGAAGCAGCGCATTAATAGCTAAACCAAAATTCTGACCTTTTTCTAAAAGTTTATTAATTTATACAATAAGCGGTGAATAGCAGGCTCCCATGAATTCAAATCAGGATAATAGCGAAGCTAAGCTTTCGGACCAGTTACAACGCTTGCTGATTGGCATCGAAGCGAGCGGACGGGCAGTATTACCCGGATCAAATGATGCATTGTTGAACTCAATTGTAGAGGCTGCTGCGCGCATTTTTGGAGCCGCCGCTGCCTCTATTCTGCTTGTCAATGAAGAGGAGCAGATGCTTGAATTCAAAGTGGCGTACGGTCCATCCGATCGCAATTTGGTTGGCACCAAGTTTCCTCTGGATCGGGGTATCGCAGGCTATGTAGCGATGACTGGCCAGCCAATCGCTACGTCCAATGTAGGCCAGGATGCGCGCTTTAATCAGGAATTTGCGAAAAGCACCGGCTACGTACCAGATTCGATTCTTGCCACACCACTACTCTCCGAAGATCGAATTATCGGCGTGATGGAAATTTTGGATAAGATCGATGCAACTTCGTTTGGCATGCAGGATATGGAATTATTAGGTATGTTCGCACAGCAGGCGGCCATAGCAATTGATCTATCGCAACAAATGGAAAACATCGAGAAAGCATTGACACGTGGATTAAGACGATTGGTTACAGCAGATTCTTCGCAGGATTCGACTGAACTCCTATCCATTCTTGAAAATCCACAGATTAATAAAGGAACCGTCCAGGATCTACTCGAATTAGCCGATCTATTCAACGAGATCAGCGCACTCGGTGATGCTGAACGAAAAGCTTGTTTGCAAGTGTTAAAGGTATTCGCTGAATATCGACGTTCCACACGCAGGCTAAGATAATGTCTGAAGAATTAACACGCCCGGCATGGTCGCAGCAATTTGCTCCGGAAGCCATTAAGGAACTCATGGCTCAAGGCCCTCTTGCCAATCTGACGCCAGAGTGGGCGTGGGGAGGCAGCACCGGTAAGGGTATAAAGGTAGCCGTGGTGGATAGTGGAGTTGAATATGATCATCCCGCGTTGGAGAAATCGGTCCGCAGCGGAGTAAAGGTGGAGTACGACGAAAGAGCAGAAAATAATTACCGGATTAAGCCGGACGACAAACCAAGTGATATGTCTGGGCATGGGACTGCCTGCGCAGGGATTATCCATTCGATCGCGCCAGAGGCCGAGATTTATAGTGTACGAGTCTTGGGCCGGAATATGTCTGGGCGTGCGATTCAGTTCGCGGCTGGTTTAGATTGGGCCATCGAAAACGATATGCAAGTTGTTAATCTTAGCCTAAGCACTTCGCTTGAGGAATATTATGGCCTGTTCCATGATCTGGCTGACCAGGCTTATTTCAAGAATATAGTATTGGTTTCGGCCGTAAACAATATTCCAGAGCCTAGTTATCCATCGTTATATTCATCTGTGATCTCGGTGGCCGCGCATGAAGGCCATGACCCCTTTACATATTACTACAACCCAACTCCACCAGTCGAATTTGGCGCGCCTGGCATTGATGTGAAAGTTGCCTGGAACAAGAAACAATATTTGACCTGTACCGGCAACAGTTTTGCCGCGCCCCATATTGCTGGGATTGTGTCTTTGATCCGTGCCAAGCATCCTAATCTAACCCCATTCCAAATTAAGACTGTTCTGCTGGCATGCGCGTCTAACACACGCCGCCAGAAAAAATAATCTCATGACTGTTTCAGCTCCCGCTTCTCTCTCGCCCTTTGCTGTTTTCCGTAATCGAAACTTTTCACTGATGTGGACAGGCCAGCTCGTCTCAACTATGGGCAGCGCGCTGACTTCACTAGCCGCATCTATCTATGTCTTTCGTTTGACAAATTCAGCTTTGAGCGTAGGCCTGATGCTGATGGCAACCGCCGCACCTAGCTTGCTTGTAGGTCTCTTTGCAGGTGTATTCGTTGACCGGTTTGACCGGAAGAAGATCATGATCGCCGCTGACCTGATCCGTGCGGTGCTGGTTTTCCTCATACCATTTCTTGTCCCGTTAAATGTTATCTGGCTCTACATTATCGTAATGATAACCAGTGCTGTTGGGCAATTCTTCGACCCGGCACATGAAAGTGTCCTCCCAGAGGTTGCATCCGACCAAGAATTAGCCGCTGCCAACTCGTTAATGGCGATCAGCTCTTTTGGGTCGACTGCCGTTGGTTTCGCGGCCGCCGGCCTGATCGCCTCTTCCGCGGATATCAGTTGGGCATTTTATCTGGATGCGCTTTCGTTCATTCTTTCAGCCCTTTGTATATTTTTGATTCGCATCAAACCTTTTCAAACAGAGGAGGACACCAGCGTAAGATTGGTAGTCAACAATCTACGGGCCGGAGTGCGGCAACTTTTCGATACGCCCATCCTGCGTTCATTATTCACCGCTCAAGTACCCGTCCTGATTGCATTTGGGTTGACAAACACATTGCTTTTACCTTTTGCCTTGCGTGCCCTGAAAGCCACCGAGTTTGAATATGGCTTACAGGAGGGACTAACTTCCATTGGCTTTGTTGTCGGGAGCCTGTTAATGGCTGGTATTTTCGACCGTATGCGCGAAGGCGCATGGATGGCAGCGAGTTATCTTGGCATGGCGCTGGCAGGAATTATCTATTCATTTTTGCATTCTATTCCACTCGCAATCCTTGTCGTAACGATTTCAGGATTCTTTAACGCGCCATCTACTATCGGGCGTCGTTTGATCGTTCAGCGAAATACACCGCGCGAGATGCGCGGGCGGGTAAACAGTGCGTTCTTTGTTTCGCGTGATGTTCTTTTCCTGATTGGTATGGCCGCCGCCGGACTGGCAGACGTCATCGATGTGCGTATTATGTATTTGGCCAGTGCGCTGATTCTCCTTTTCGGCACCGTTCTCGTGCTTGTGCTTCCCGGGCTGCGCCAGGAAGGTGCGGAATGGCGGCAGTCATTGAGACTTTTGCGTACCGCGCCAAGTACATCTGGATTAGGTGCAGGAAGATTGGCGGTACCAGCCGATATGGATCTGCTTTTAGGCCTGCTTCCACCTCTTACAGCATTGACAGCAAAGGAACGTGAAAGTTTGCTTCGTCAGGCGCGCGTGGTTGAAGCTCCGGCTGGCACGCCTGTATTGCGTCACGGTGAAATCGGCGATGCAGCATATTTTGTTCTCAATGGAAAAGTAGTGGCTGGTGTTACAGGTGCGGACGGGGATTATCGTTCGCTTGAGAGTATGACGAGTGGTGATTTCTTTGGCGAGATTGCTGCGTTGACAGGTACGGCGCGCACTGCCGATGTTGTCGCCATGGATCCAACTACGTTAATGCGGATTCCAGCTCAGACCCTGCGCGGACTGATGAGCAACCCTGTATTAAGCGTGCTCTTTCTTACCAAAATGACAGAAAGACTCAACCGATTCAGCATCAATGAATTGCCGCGTTTTGCGGGTTACGATCAACAGGTCTTGCGTGATCTGCGAACTGCTCCCGTTGAAGGATAATTTCTCTTAAGGAAAACATAACCGCCAGCGATTCATATCTTTGGCGGTTTTGCTTGATGCAAAATGTGCGATTCGATTTCTAATTTCAGGGAATAATATTAAGAACAACTTTGCCAGGAATAGGTGTCTTGCCTCTAAATTCCATAGCTTCCTGAGCTTGTTCCAATGGAAAAGTGCGGTTTATGAACACCTGGAGTTTATCGTTATCAATCAGCTCCGCGAACTTCGTCAAAAGTTCGGCTTTTGATTGAGCGCCAAAACCGAAGCTGTGAATGCCGCGCCGTTCCGCTTCATCTTGTGGTGGTTGCATTACCAGAGTGGTAACGTATCGCCCGCTGGGTTTGAGCACATTGTAAGATTGTTCCATTGCATTGCCACCGACAAGATCCAGGACAACATCCACGTCTTTTGCAACGTCTTCAACACGTTTTACTTTATGATTGACGTAACAGGCAATTCCCAGCTTTTTGACAAGTTCAGCCCTTTCCGGAATATCAGTCCCATAAACGTAAGCACCTGCGCTTTTTGCTAATTGGAGAGCATAAGTGCCAACACTGCCTCCCACACCTTGGATCAGTAAGCGTTCGCTGCCTTGGAGTTTAGCAACATCAAAAAGCGTTTGCCAAGCGGCAGTAGCAGCTAATGGGACGGCTGCTGCCTGCACATAATCAAGCGACTTGGGTTTGAGAGCAACCTCGTGCGCTTTGGGCGTGGCATATTCTGCAAATGTTCCGCTATGGAGGACAACCATACCGTAAACTTCATCGCCTGGTTTTAGATTTGTCACATCTTTGCCTACTTCTACAACTTCACCGGCGAAGTCTGTTCCAACTGTTAGTGGTGCTGTAGCCATAAAAGAAAGATACCCTGCCACAACCGCCACATCGAAGGGATTAATCGATGCAGCATGAATACGTACCAGGACTTCATCATCACCAGGGATAGGTTGAGGAATATCTTCCAACTCGACAGGTTTTCCCCATTCGTTGATACGGATAGCTCGCATATATTTTATTCTCCTTTACCAATTAAGTATTTAAAGTCGATTCCAATAGGGGGAAATCCATTATCTGAACTCTTTTGCTTTTACCTCCTTTCTATCCAGCCAGCAGATTTTTTCATTGGTTTGTATGATCAAGGTATGAGCGGCGAATAGACAGCATAGTGTGATTAATTCGTCAACATATATCATAAACTAGGTCTTAATTCAATAAGCAAAATCCAGAACAGATTTTGCTTGAATCAGCGATGGGCTTTAACCCCGACCTGCTGGCACATCTCAAGCACGGGACAAGTCGAGCATTTGGGGAGATTGCCTGTACAAATATGTTTCCCAAAAGGTACTAGTAGACGGTTGATATCCACCCAATGTTTTTTGGGGAGTTTATCGGCGAGAGCAACCATCGTTTTCTCGGGCGTGTTAGCTTTTACATATCCCCAGCGATTCGTTACCCGATGGACGTGGATATCCACGCTGATAAAGGGTTGGTCGCACGCGATACCCAAAACGAGATTGGCGCATTTCGGTCCGACGCCAGCAAAAGACATTAATATCTCTGAATCGCAAGGTAGTTTCCCATCATACTCATCGAGAACGCGCTGAGCAATCACATGGATTTGCGCCGCTTTGCGCTCGTGGAATGTAGAGGTACGGATCAAGGCGTCAATTTCTTCGGGTGTCAATTTAACCATCTGAGCCGGTGTGCGAGCACGTTCGAATAAGCGGCGTGCCGTAGGTATCATCACTTCATCATACGTTCGAATCGAAATGATACACGCGACCAGTTGCTCAAACGGCGAGTCGAAGCCATCTTCTGCCAACTCGAACATCGCCGCTTTCGGCCACGGTTTGATAGCAGCGCTGATACGATCCAACATGAGATCGATATCGATTGGTTTTTTCTTCATTGTTTACACTTAATGTTATTATAGGCTTTTTCATGCAAACAACAATAATGGAACTCCCTTACCGAGGAATGGGCTTTTCCGATATATGATTACCTGTAATCTTTGCCTCTTATGGTTTGCCAAGTGTGTCTGGAAAACCGAATCGGGAGGGTAGCGATGGATCAATGAAGCTGATAATTCGTGTTAATCTATCTCCCTCAAACTCCAATTCATGAATTCCGAACGCTTTGTACTCACTTCCGTCTGAGCGCTGATAAATAGCAAAGGCAGGTGCGGTATTCGCCCGCGTCTGTAGGAGTCGCCAACGATGAACCGCTTTACCGCTGAACATTCCCTCATCTGCAAAGACTGTGGCAGCGACAAATTCACCAATCGCTTCACGTCCCATATACCAGGAAGGAGATGGTGGCATGGCAAGTATGGCATCCTCCTTGAGCAAAGACACTAAACCCTCTACATCAGCAGTTTCCCAGGCTTGAACAAAATGGTTAAGCAGCAACTGCGTTCTTTCATCGAGCACGGAGCTTGTTGAGCTCTGCGGCTTGCTAACGTTATAGTGTTGAGCTAGTGTTTTTCGCGCGCGATGAAGGGCGCTATTAACAGATGAAACCGTAAGCTCGAGCACATCTGCAGTTTCTCGCGCGGAGAAGTCAAGCACGTCACTCAAAATCAAGACTGCTCGTTGGCGCGGCGGTAACAATTGTAGGGCTGTCAAAAACGCGAGTGAGACACTTTCCGATTCTGAATAACGCGCCTCAGGATTGATGGCAGATTTATCCCTCAGCCATTCGTCCGGGAAAGGCTCGAGCCAAGTCATTTCCGGTGTGGGTGATGTGATTTTGGTATGTGGATCGGATGCAGGCTGAACATTGTTGGGAAGGAGTCGACGACTTCGCTGTTGGTCGAGGACATCCAGGCAGGCATTTGTTGCAATTTTATAGAGCCAGGATCGAAAAGAGGCGCGGCCCTCGTATGTGTCGAGACGTTTCCAAGCACGCAGAAACGTTTCCTGGACCAAATCCTCGGCATCGTGCAAGGAACCAAGAATTCGGTAACAGTGGACTTGTAACTCGCGACGATAAGGTTCAGTCAACTCGCCGAATCGATCTGAGTCCCCTTGGCGAGCTGCGTCAAGATTTTCCGCTTCCATGGAATAAGGAGAAGGTATCATAGGATCCATCGAGATTAAGCTATAAATATTTGACTTAAATATGACGGTTTATTGTACCCAAAATGTGCGCTGAGAAAAAATTGAGTTTTGAACTTACCGCACATTTTTAGCTCAATCTCCCGTCTTATCTTGTAAGAGTTTATCCGAAGACTATCTTAATGTGTCATTCCCCCGAAGGGCATCGGGGCTATGTGAGGAGCGACGAGAAATCTTCGTTTTCAAGGATAATTTTGGCTGCAAATGAGATTCTTCGCTCCCCGAAAAGCGGGTCGCTCAGAATGACATATAGGTTATAAGTTTTTGGATAGAAACTAAGACCAACCAAAGGAGATAAATATGAATTACATAACGGTAGTACGAGCTAGGCTCAAGGGCAGTACAAAAGAAGCTAAAATGGCGCATGATGCGACGGTTGAACAGCTTTCTGCCATGACACGTCCGATGGGAGCTATCGGACACAAGCCACATTTGAATCCACAGGATCCAATGGAATTTCTGGCGATTGACACTTGGAACAATCTGGAAGGTCTGCAGAAATTCATGAGTGATCCAAAGGTCGCTGAAGCGTTTGGCAATCTCTTTGAAGGCCAACCGGATATCAGCGTCTGGGCCGAATCAGACTGGGCATCGTTCTAAAAGTCCAAACATCGAAACGGTTTTGATGTCAGGAAATGCAACCGCCCCGCGGATTCACCATCCGCGGGGCGGTTCGATTCGTTCCTTTTTATTTGCAATGTGAAACTCTATATATTCTCCTCCTTTTAGAGGAATTTGTACTACGGAAAAGGTATAATATGAACTGGCATATGTCATATTGAAATAATGGTTATAAAAGCTACGATTGAAAGACAGAGTCTTGGGATTCAACCGTACAATCTCCAAAATCTGTTTAACCTGAATCCCGCTGACAGAAGGAGAAAATAATATGTTCGACACTGGCAATACCGGTTTCATGTTGATTGCTACCAGCCTGGTCATGTTGATGACGCCCGGGCTGGCTTTTTTTTATGGCGGGCTTGTTGGGCGTAAGAACGTTCTCACTATTATGATTCAGAGTTTTGTTTCTATGGGTCTAACGACTGTTGTCTGGTATGCGGTGGGCTACTCGCTATCTTTTAGCGGGAATCCAGGTGGTGTGATTGGCAACCTGGACAATGCTTTTTTGCGCGGCGTTGATATCAATTCTGTTTTCACCAGTGCCCAGATACCCTTGTTTGTTTTTATCGCTTACCAGATGATGTTTGCCATTATTACCCCGGCATTGATCACTGGTGCCTTTGCTAACCGCGTGCGTTTCAACGCGTACTTGATCTTCCTGGTGGCGTGGCTCTTGCTGGTCTACTTCCCGATGGTGCATATGATTTGGGGCGGTGGCCTTCTGCAACGTTGGGGCGTTTTGGATTTCGCAGGCGGGATTGTGGTGCACAATATCGCTGGGATGGCCGCGCTGGCTTCCGTATTATTTGTTGGCAAGCGAATGTTCCCCGATAAAGGCCCGCACAGCATTCCACTCGTTGCCTTGGGGACTGGTCTGCTCTGGTTTGGTTGGTACGGATTCAACGCAGGCAGTGAATTAAAAGTAGATGCCATTACCGCAATCGCATTTCTCAACACTGATATAGCAGCATCCTTTGCGGCGATTGTGTGGATGGTCATGGCCTGGATTTTTGAAAAGAGGCCCACATTTTTGGGACTGCTGACTGGCGCTGTGGCGGGCCTTGCAACCGTCACACCTGCGGCAGGATACGTCACACCGACTAGCGCGGCAGTCATTGGCTGCGCGTCAGGTGTAGTTTGCTATTTTGCAATCTCGTTCAAGAATCGCTGGAAATTGGATGATGCCCTAGATGTTTGGGGAGTGCATGGCGTGGGAGGTCTGCTTGGTATCATTTCATTAGGTATCTTTGCGGACCTGACCGTCAATGCGGCTGGCTCGAATGGCCTCTTGTTAGGCAACCCCACATTCTTCCTGAAAGAATTGGCTGCTGTAGCTGGTGCGTCTGTTTATGCTTTTGGAGCTTCATACGGGATGCTGTGGCTCATTAACAAGATTACACCGGTCAAAGTCACTGCACAGGAAGAGGAAACTGGTCTGGATGAGGCATTACATGGAGAGACCGCCTACGAAATGATCTAAGGCCTTTCAATAACAAGAGCTCCGAGATTTCGAATCTCGGAGCTCTTTATTTATTCATTAACGGTAAGGCTTGGTGTCGACTTGCTGACCGAATCCCGCTACTTTAGCGCGAGGCCTTTTCTACAAGATAAACGATCCCCACGTAATCCTTTCCTGTCGCTTCGGACATACCGATCTCGCAGGTGATGTTTGAGGAAAAGTAGCCGCCATAGTCCTTCGAAAGCACTTCGGCAGACTCCTTTTCGGTAGCGGAGGCAGTCAGTTCTGGGAAGAGCAAACCACGATCACCGGCGAAGGCACAGCACCCGAGATTCAGCGGTACGGTTGCAGATTTTGCGCATTTTTGGGCTATTGATACCAGCTTAGAATCGAGTCCTAATTTACGGGCAGAGCAATTAGGGTGCAAGACTACGTCTTCATCAATGGGATGAATATTGAGACGTGGGAGGATGGTATCGTGAATAAATTCGATGCTGTCGAGGATGGTTAATTGATTGTAGATGGTGAGATCATCGGGCGAAAGGGAATCCGAACAAGTGCGTAGGGTATGCGCACATGATGTAGTGTCAATAACAATGGAAAATTTGCCTTGTCCTGACCATTCCCATAATTTGAGCAAGGTTTTATGTAGCGTCGCCTTGTAGGCGGCGTTGTAACCTTTGGAGGAGAAAGGCATGCCGCAACAAACACCTTCAGCATCAGGAATAGTAAGCGTTATATTTGCTCGTTGGGCAATGGTAATGAGTGTACCTGAGAGTGATGAGTACTGAGAGTCATGGGGTGTTCCTAACTGCCGTGAGATGCAAGAGGGGAAGTAGATGTATTCTCCGGAATCCGACGACTCCTGTCGTCGGGAATTATTCCAAAGTCGGGCCCCACGGGGGTACTTCGCGAAGACTTTGGAGTCCGAATATGGAATGTGATGATTCCATTTAGGCAACCTTTTGCTTGTCAATTTTTCGGCCGCGATGGAAATTGATTTGACTCCGTTTGTGCCGATAACTTTTTCGGCAGCGTGTCCCAAATCTGTTCCCCAACCAACTGCCCTTTCAACGAAATCAAAATGATCTGATATCCACAGCGCAGGTTTCTCATTTTTTAATGCCTCAGCACGCAGTCGTTTGGTCAGTTCACCAGTGTTGATGTTGACGGGACAGGCTGTAGCGCACAATCCATCCACGGCGCAGGTTTCGATGCCAGCGTAGGTATAATCGTCAGTTAATTCCTTATAGCTCGAGGCGGCGTCCTCGCCGCCGGGGACGGCGGCTTGAGCAGATTTAAGGGAGTCAAGCTCGGGTGAGTCCGAAGCGAGTGCTCTTAAACGGGAAATTTCGCGCTGGACAACGATCCTTTGTCGCGGGGTTAATGTCAGGCGTCGCGATGGACATTTCGATTCGCAAAACCCACATTCGATGCATTTGTCTACCTCGGGCGCGACTGGAGCCATGCTCTTAACATGGGTGACATGTGCTCGAGGATCAGAGTTGATCACCACGCCCGGATTGAGCATATTATCGGGGTCAAGCAATGACTTTAGATCGCGCATAATGGCGTAAGCATTGGAACCCCATTCGGTCTCGACGAACGGCGCGGTATTGCGACCTGTGCCATGTTCGGCCTTAAGTGCACCATCATACTTACCGCTAACCACACGGACGAGATCGTCCATAAACGCGGCGAAGCGCGAGACATCAGAATCAGTGTTGAAGGATTGAGCGACCAGGAAATGCAAATTTCCATCTTTGGCGTGACCGAAAACCACGCCCTCTGGGTAACCATGTTCAACAAACAAGTGCTGGAGGTCGGTGATGCCATCGGCAAGAGACTGAACCGGAAAAACTACATCCTCACAGAGAAGAGTAGTCGCGGGTGGGCGCATCGCTCCGACCGATGGGATGATCCCCTTTCGAAGTTTCCAGAGAGCAGCTTGTTCGACAGGATTTTCAGTAAATTCAGCATCATGCAAGAGTTTTATTTTAGGGATGGCGCGCGCTGCCGCGCTTCGGAATGTGGTTATATCATCGGCTGTCTGTCCCTGATATTCAACCAGGATAGCTGCGGCAGTTTCGGGAAGGTGTGCGAGAAGTGCAGGTGCTCCATGCAAATGTTCGATGGAGCGTAGGGAAGGACGATCCATGATTTCCGCGGCGCGCGCTCCCGATTGCTTGAGCGGATATATCGCGTCGGCAGCATCCTGGACAGTTTTGAAATAAAGTTGACCCGTGTAGCGACGCGGGTAATCGGGTAGCGTGTGCAGAACAGCTTCGGCGATGAATCCCAACGTGCCTTCGGAACCAATCAAGAGATGGGTAAGGATATCGAGCGGTATATCGAAATCAAGGAAGGCATTAAGTAGATAGCCGTTGTTGTTTTTCATCTGGTAACGTCTGTGGACGCGCTCGGCTAATGATTCTTTGGGATGCATCCGCAGATTTCGCTGATTTAGCAGATTTTCCTTTTTGTCATCTGCATAATCCCCTGGTACCGACCGCCAGGGCAGGTGTGCTGAATCTGCGGATAGCAATCTTCGCTTGAGTTCGAGTAAGCCATTGGCAATGTGCGGTTGTTCACCTTCAAAGATGCGGTTTGCATCCGGGGCAGCGGTGTCGAGCGTAAAACCGTTTGGCAATACAAAAGTCATCGAATGGATGGTGCGATAGGCATTCTCGGTCACCCCACAGCACATACCACTGGAATTATTGGCAAGGATGCCGCCCATCATGCATGCGTCAATGGATGCGGGGTCAGGCCCGATGCGGCGTTCGTATGACTTGAGCACATTGTTCAAGAATCCGCCGACGATGCCCGGCTGCGTACGAATCAGAGCCGCGTCATTCTCGACTGTGAACTGGCCCCAGTGTTTGGAGATGTCCACCAGAATAC
>WNGA01006906.1_pt1 | contig 15979 bp, 7 predicted proteins | sample 5400061 | NCBI WGS metagenome assembly WNGA01 (sample SAMN13153366, study PRJNA577476) | soil metagenome | isolation source: 100 cm soil or saprolite under grassland replicate 2 | place: USA:California | collected 2016-06-15
CGCTCGAACCGCCGAAGTCCCCCGCCACGACGCCCTGCAAGCCGTGCATGAACGTGTTCGGGTCAATCTTAAACCAGCGGGTGTGGAGCACCGGGGCCTCCGGGCCGCGCAACGAGAAAAGTATTCCGTAATCCTCGACCGAGTACTTGATCGGCCGATCCGCCACCTTGACGATGATGTCGAGCACCTGGCCGAGGGTGACGTCGTTCAGCTCGGGGTCGATCTTGACGGTAGTCGCGCTGATGTCCGCTTCCACCCCCGCCGCAGCGCCCGCCACGGGAAGACCGGTCGCCGGGTCGATTGCCGGACCCGGCCCCGCCGCCGGCGGATCGGCCGTGGTGCTGATGATAATGTTGATGCCTTTCTTGTCCGGGTCGCGGTTCTTGGCGTCCTTCTTGATGTTCTCGAGCACTTGATTGAGCGGGATGGCGTCGAACTTCACTGGATCCAGCCGAATGGTGCTCAGCTTCTGGAAGATTCTCTGGCGGGCGTTGCTGGTATGAACGAGGTTCGTGCGAGTGACCGGGTTGGGTACCGGGAAATCTTTGCGTTCGGCAGGAATCCAGGCCTTTCGGACGTTCAGCACCTGCTCGCGATCCCGGTTCTCCTTGTCGTTGTCGGCCAGGGCCATTTTTCTGTCGAGGGTCAGCTTCAGATAATAATCGGCGCCCCCGCTGGTGGGATCCAGCCGCAACGCCTCGCGAAGCCGGGCTTCCGCAAGGTCATACCGGCCCATCTCAAAAAACAGTTTCCCATCCTGCGCGAGCGTGGCGGCGCGGACATGGTTGGTGTAGATGCCGCCCAATTGTTCGATCGCCGCGGGGTTGGGGCTGCGGCCCTCGAATTTGAGGCGAAGCGCGTCGTTCTTCGCGCGGAGCTGCTTCACTTCCTCGTTCTTCGGGTCTTCCTTGAGGATGAGGAGGTACTGAGAATCGGCCGCCACGTAATCCTGGGCCCGCTGCGCCTGATCGGCCAGTTGCAGGCGGGTGGCGACATAACCAGCCAGGACCTGCTTGTCCAGCGTCTCGATAGTGGCGGTGCTGCCAATCTTTTTGATAATCTCACGACAGTCGGTGTAATGCCGGGCGGCCTCGAGGAACGCTCCGCGCTTCTCGGCTGCCATCGCCTCGTCCAGTTTCTGGCGCAGTTCGATCCGCAGCGCTTCGCGCCGGGCGGACTCATCCGCGGCCAGTTTTATGTCGGGAGAATCTTGTGCGGTCAGACGGACGGAAACCGTGCCGAGGAGGGCAAGACAGAGGCAGGCAATGGCAATTCTCTTCATGAGTTCAATTGTTCACGACTCGATTCGACCCGCGCTCCATCGCTTCACATCACTGCGGTACGGCTGTGATGGAGTATTGCTTGCCGTTTGAGTCGTCGGACAATACAACCTGGTTGGGAAGGATGTCCACGATTTTGTAGTTTTGTCCGTCGATGTCGATCGTAACCCCTTTGCGCAGGCTGGTGTATTTTCGGCCGGTGGGCTTGTAGACCATCTCGGCTTCGTACCCGACGACCCGGAAATAAGGCTTGCCCGGAGCGAAGCTGAACTTTTCTCCGCCCTCTTTCATCTCGGCGAGAATCTCCGTCGGCTCCTTGGGATCACCCTTCACCTCCCGGATGAAAAACGGCGCCGGGGTCGAGTTGGTGCCGATGGACATGTAGGTACGGAGCACGCGTTTGGGGTGGCTGCGGGCGAACAATTCGTTGGTGGTGTACATCGTGTAACCGTTCACGGTCTGGTCGGGCGGCGCGCCCGAAAGCGCTGGATATCCATAGGCCACTGCGAGGTTGAGCGGTTCGATGCTGGTCACCGCCATCGCTTCGGGACCGACGAGGTTGCTGGACTTGATCTTCTGGGGCGGGCCGCCCCCGCGGGACTCCCACAGGACCGGGTTGAACAAGTGATGTTCCCGAGCCAATTCGAGCATGGGCGGGTTTTCAACTTGCTTGATGGCCACGGTGAAGGCCGCGAGGTTCGCCGGCTGGACGGGTTTGACCTTGCGGCCCTCGAAGCCCTTTGGGATGTCCCGGATCTTCTCCCGCTCCGCCACGCTGGCTGAGTAGAGAAAGTAAACCGCCCCGGCCAGAATGAGCAGCGCCGCCGTCAGGATGAACTTTTCGTAATGCTGGCGGCAAACCTGGCCGAAATTGCGGAGCTGATCCATGCGGGACTATTTGTCTTTGGCGGGCTTGAGAGCGTAAACCAGCAGAGTGGCCTTGAGCCGCCTTTCCTTGAGCAGATGCACGGGCTTGTCACTGGCGGTGGGCTTTGCGACAGGCGCCGGAACGACCGGCCGGTTGGTACCGGGCGGCGGCCGGAAGCGATCTACACGATTCGGCGGCGTTGGCGCCGGCTGATTCACCGGCAAGTTCACGGTCGCGAGCGCCGGCCCAACGCCGTCCGCCATCTTGCTGTCCTCCGGCTCGACCTGGATGGCCTTGAGCACAAACCCGTGTCGCGAACGATGCAGCCGGTTGAGCACGTCGGCCACTTCCGAACTGAAGCTGTAAAAGGTCACTTCGTAGGGGCTGGAAACCATGTGACCCGCCGGCTCGCTCACGGCCTCGAGCACCCTGGAATCTGTGTAGTCGCTGGCATTGGAACTGTTCTTGTCGTCCGCGGAAATCCGGGCGCGGCGGATATTGCCGATGCGGTTGACGCGCGCCTCGAACAGCATCTTGCAGAGCGCCTTTACTTCCGCCATCTGCTCCGGCACGTGCGGAAGGGTGTCCGGACTGAACTGGGTTTTTCCCCGCTGCGTCGCGAAGGAGAACGAGTAATCCGCCGCGGGCAGCTCGGTCCCCGCCCGCCTCGCCGCCTCGCGCATTTCGCTCAACGATTCATCGCGCCACACCATGAACCGCTTTATGTCGAACTTTTCCACCGGCACGGCGGTGAAATGTTTATGCGCCCGGGCGATGGCGTCGCGCAGTGATTCCATCTCTTGCTTTGCCATGGCAATATTGGTCTGGCTCGGAAACGGATTGGCATCGTAAAGCGCGTTGGCGCGCGAACGTGTCGCTTCGACGTCGTCGGTGAGTTGCTTGTTCCGGGCCAGCCCGCCCAACACCAGGAACGTGCCGAAGCCGATCAGGCTCAGCCCGACCAGGCCGCTGACGACAAGCAGAAGATTGCGTTTTATCCAGACCATGGTTCAGAGCTTCATGGGCCGGGCCAGCTTGACCTGGACCGTGAAGCTGATGGTGAGGTTGGTCGAGTCGAAGCCAATGGCATCGCCGACGAGCTTGGTATTCTCCGCATCGAAATAGTTCGTCCGGGATTTCAGCTCCTCCGCCACGGCGTCCGCCAAACCCGTGTTCGCCGCTGCGCCGATGCTGTTCAGGTTCACGCCGCGGCAGGTCAGCATCACGCAGTCAATTTCGGGCCCCTCCGAGCCCGAGGCCTGCCGGACGGGTCGGTTTCCTCCGCCTCCCCCCGGCCCGCGGTCCTGGAATCGTCTTCGCCGTTGGTCGGCTCCAGGCGGGCCTGGGCCCGGCGGTGGGGGTGGCGGTTCGCCTCCTGCGAGATTGGTGTTGCCGCAAATCCCCGGCGGCGCCGGAATGCTGACCGACAAGTACCCGGCCGGGATGATCGGCGCCAGCCGCTCGACCCACACCCCGATGTTCTTGGTGCCGTGCTCCGCCTCCTTCCTGGTTTCAACCGCGATCATCGCCTCGCGTAGCGCCACGAGCACCGACCCCCAGTAACACTTGTCCCCCAGCCACACCGAATTCTGCTCGCACTGCGTTTGCGCGGTTTTCAACTTCCGGGACTCGTCCTCCATCTGCGACTTGGCCTGCTCGGCGGGGCCGATGATTTCCTTGAGCTTGCCAAACGCGGCCTCCCGCTCGTTGGCGATCTGCTGATAAAACATCGCCACCGCGAACAGGTTCAGAATCAGGCATAATGCCGCCGCGGCCAGGTACGGTTTCTTCCGGCTGAACTCCTGCCGCTTCTTCGAACTCTTCGGCATCAGGTTCAGGTCCACCGGGCAGCGGGCCAGGTTGCGCAATCCCAGCCCCACGACCTCCCCCATCGAGTGGGCCACCTTGGCCAGTTCCTCGCGGTTGAGCCCCTCTTCGAGCTGCACGTTGCGCAGCGGATTGAAATACTCCACCGGGAGGTTCAGCTTTTCGGAAAAGAATTGCGCGGTGTACGCCATGCTGGTCGCCCCGCCCGACAGGAACAACCGCTCCGGCGGCGAGCCGCCCTGCTGGCCGCGATAAAACTGGATCGTCTGGTTGACCTGGATGTGCAGCCGCGTCAGGACCTGGCGGGCGATCTTCGAGATGGCCGCCTGATGCGCGTTTTCCGGCTCCTCGTAGGCGCCGCCCAGGCTCACGAAGCCCTCCTCAACTTTCAATCGTTCCGCCTGGTCGTAGCTCAGCTTGGATTCCTTGGCGAAATCCTGCGTGATCGAGTTGGCCCCGATGTTAATCCCGCGCGAGTAGATGTTTCCTTTTTCGAAGAACAACAGGTTGCTCGTCTTGGCGCCAATATCCAGAAGCATCGTGCAGCCTTCCAGGTCGCCATAGTTGAACCGGAACGCGTTGCTCAATGCCGCCGGCGATACATCCACGAGGTTCAGCCGCGCCCCAGCATTGTCCGCCGCCCGAAACAGCCCCTCGACGATGTCGCTCTTGATCGCCACCAGCAACACCTCCAGCTCGCCCGTGGGCGTCGCGCCCAAAATCTGGTAATCCCACACCACTTCCTCGAGCGGAAATGGAACGTTTTGCTGCGCCTCGTACTGGATGATCTGCGTCACCTTGGCCGTGTCCACCGGCGGCAGCTTGACGAACTTCGAGAACGTGTGAAACCCCGGCGCGCAAATGTTCACGTGCCGCGCCTTGAACCCCTTTTCCGAGAGCAGCTCGGTGAGCGCCTTTTGGATGGCTCCTTCGCGCGTGGCCTCCTGCGTGCCGTCCACGCCGAGGGATCGGAACCCATACTGCTTGAGCAACAACCCGCCCGATTCGTTGACTTCGAACTCCGCCACCTTGAGATTCGTGGCGCCGAAATCCACGGCCAGGAACGATTTGCTGTTCAACATGTCCAGTGTCCGTCTTTCCCCCGCGCGCCGGAGAGCCAGCCAGCGGGCCACCGGCCCGGGTTGCGTCGCGGAAATCGCGTGGTGCTTACAGCTAACGGTGGATCGGGTCAAACGGAAAATCAAGGCCCTGCCGCAGATCACCTGAACCACGCATAATTATCTCAACCACGAATGGACACCAATGGACACTAATATGAGATTACGCGTGGTTTTTGGAGATCCGCAAATCCTTGCGCGGCGCCGCGACTCAGGAGAGAGTTGGATACATTGTCGAAGCACTGAACACCAAAGGCGAAAGGAACGAATATGGAAACGCACTTCGAAAACATGGAACACGCGCACGGCACGCTGGCCCGCCAGCGTGTGATGGCGGACTTGAAGTCGCTGGTCCGCGACTCCGAAGACCTGCTGAAAGCCACCGCGGGCGATGTCAGTGAGAAAGCCAAGGAGGTCCGCACGCGCATTTCTTCGGCGCTGGAACGCGCCAAGGAAACCTGCGAGCAATTGCAGGAGCAGACTGCGGACACTGCGCGAGCCGCCGCGAAGAAGGCCGACACGGCGATTCGCACGCATCCTTATGAATCCATCGGCGTCGCGTTCGGCGTCGGCCTGTTGATTGGCGTTCTGGTCACGCGCAAATAACCGGCATGGACGAGGAATCGGACAAGTCCGTCGGTTGGCTCAACTCGATTCGGCGGGCAGGTGATGCGTTGCTCGGGCTGGCGCAAAGCCGATTCGAGTTGTTCGCCGTCGAGTTTCAGGAGGAAAAGCTGCGCGCGCTCGACGTCATCGTCTGGCTCGTCGTGGCCCTGGCACTCATCGTGGCCGGACTGCTCGTCGGGCTGGGCGCGCTGGCGCTCTACTTATGGCGCATCGCCGGCTTCCTGGGATTGATCGGGCTGGCGCTGGGCACGCTTGCCGCGGGAGCAGCCGTCTTGTGGAAAATCCGCAACCAGATTCGCAGCGGCCCAACCCCGTTCGCGCAATGCCTCGACGAGTTCAGAAAGGACCGCGAATGCCAGAGAAACGGCAACTGACGGAGCTCGCTGAGCACAAGCGCCTGCTCGTCGTTCAGGCCGACTTGCATCGGGCGATGCTGCGCGCCGAGTGTGCCCGTGTTCGCGCCGGCTTCAACTGGATGAACGAAGCGCGGCAAAAAGTGGGGGCCGCCAGTCCCTGGCTTGCGCTCGGAGCAGGCGCTTTGGGGATACTGGCCGCGCGCCGCTGGCGCAACCTGGCGCGCTGGATTCCCACCGCTCTGGCCGTGCTCCGCTGGATTCGGAAATTAAAAGCAGGCTGAACCCGGAAATTCCACAAGCCGCATCAGTGACCCACATTCGGTAGCCGCCGACGTGAGGAGGCGGACCCGTTCGCCCGTTTGCTCCATCCGCCTCCTCACGTCGGCGGCTACCTCGGGTGTGAAATGGCCGGGTTCAAATGTGAAACTCCATCTGCTGGGTCAGCAGTCGTCGCACCTCGGCGACGAGTTGGTCGTGGCTGGCGGCGTCTTTGCCGAGGATGCGGGCGACGTCGCCGCTCAGGCGGCGACGGTCCTCGTCCGTGAGATCCTTCGCAGTGATGACGACGACGGGGACGTGGGCGCAGTCCGGCCGGCGCCGCAATTCCCTCATGAATGTGAAGCCGTCCATTTCGGGCATCATCAGGTCGAGCAGGATGAGACCGGGCGTGACGTGGGCCAACTGCTCGAGTCCGAAGCGGCCGTTGGCGGCCTCCCGAATCTGCCAACCCTCCTTCTGCAGCGTGCGGCGGAGCATCTCGCGCGTGCGCTCGTCGTCTTCCACGATGAGCACGGTCTGCGCGGCGGCGGGCTTGCGATACTTTTGCAGCACCGCCGAGAGACGCTGCCAGTCGATGGGTTTGGTGAAGTAATCCGCCGCGCCGAGCGCGAAGCCCATGTTTCTGTCATCGACGATGGTGAGCATCACCACCGGGATGTCCGCGGTGGCGGGGTCGGCTTTCAACGCGGTCAGCACGGCCCAGCCGTCCATGCTCGGCATCATCACGTCGAGAGTGATGACGGCGGGCTTGAGGCGTTTGGCCATCTCGATGCCAGTGCGGCCATCGGCGGCAACCTCGACGTGGTAACCGTCCTTGGTCAGGGAGCGTTGCATGAGTTCCCGCACGGCGGGGTCGTCGTCGATGACCAGCACTGTAGCCGCCGACGTGAGGAGGCGGTCGGGCAGGTCGATCCGCTTCGTTGCTTCGGCGGCTGCTCCGGTCTTCGTTTCGTCGACCTTCGTGGGCAGTGTGACGGTGAACGTTGAACCCTTGCCCGGCTCACTCACCACCGTGATGTCGCCGCCCATGAGCCGGCAAAACTTGCGGCTGATGGCCAGGCCGAGTCCAGTGCCGCCAAATTTGCGCGTGGTCGAGGCATCGGCTTGCGAGAAGGCCTCGAAAAGCTTGGACATCTGCTCTGGCGTCATGCCAATGCCGGTGTCGCTGACGCGGAAAGTAATCAGTGAACAGTAATCAGTATTCAGTAGAGCCGCTGCGCGACGAGTCCCTTCACTGATTACTGAACACTGATTACTGATTACTTTGTCGACTTCGAGTCGAATTACCCCACGTTCGGTGAACTTGCTCGCATTGCTCAACAGGTTGAACAACGTCTGCCGCACTTTGGTCACATCGGCGCGCATCACGCCGATGGCAGCGGGACAGTTCATCTCCAGGGTGTTGCCGTTCTTGTCAACGAGCGGCCGGACGGTGGCGCTGACTTCGTTGACCAGCTTTGCCACGTCGAACTCCTCGAGGAAGAGCGTCATCTTGCCGGCCTCAACTTTCGACAAATCGAGGATGTCATTGATGAGGCCGAGCAGATGTTTGCCGGCGCCGTGGATTTTCTGGAGGTCGGGAATGAAGCCTTGCTGGCCGAGGTCATCGGCTTCCTCCTGGAGCATCTCGCTGTAGCTGGCCGCCAGGCCGGACGCGGGTGTGTAGGAGGTCACGTTGGTGCCCGCGACGCGCGCCACGCCGCCGACGCCCATTCCCACCCATACGCTGCCGTCGCTGGCGGGCCAGAGTGCGTTGATATTCCCGGAGGCCAGGCCATCGGCCTCGACAAGCTTGTTGAAACGCCGGCCATCCCAGCGCGAAAGCCCGTGGAAACGGCTGCCAAACCACAACGTTCCCGCCTTGTCCTCGCAGATGCGGATAATGCGATTGTCCACCAGCCCTTGGGAAGTGCTGTAACGCTCGAAGCGCTTTCCGTCCCAGCGCGATAAGCCGCCCGACGTGCCGAACCAGATGAACCCGGCGCGGTCCTGGTGAATCGCGTTCACCTCATTGTTCGCCAGGCCGTGGGCGGTGGTGAAGTTCTCGAACCGGTTGCCGTCCCAGCGCGACACGCCGCGCGCGGTGGCGAACCACATCGTGCCGTCCTCCGCCGCCAGCGCCGCGCTCACGTAGTTGTCGGCCAGTCCGTCGGCGGTGGTGAAACTGGTGAAGCGCCGCCCGCCGTCGCGTTGCTTTGGCGCGGCAAGCCCGTCGTGGCGCGACACACCCTTCGAGGTGGTGAACCACAAGTTCGTCTGCCGATCTGCGATGACCGACGAACAGAAGTTATTTGCCAGCCCGTCGGCCGTCGAGAACCGGACCAACCGCCGCTCGTCGAACCTCACCAGGCCGCCATTGAAGGTGCCGAACCAGAGCACGCTATCCCCGTCCTGATGAATGTCGTGGATGCGGTTCTCGGGCAGGCCGTCAGCCGTCGAGTAGTTGACGAAGCTCGTGCCGTCGAACCGCGACACGCCGTCGTACCACGTTCCGAACCACATCACTCCGTCCCGGTCCTGGTGAATGGCCAGCACGGAATTGTCCGCCAGCCCATCCGTCCGGCTGAACTGCTCGAATCGCTCGCCGTCCCATCGGTAAACACCATTCCCCGAAGTGCCCACCCAAATCCGGCCTTCGCGGTCCTCGAAGAGGGAGTAAACGTAGGCATCCGGCAGGCCATTGGCCTGGGTGAGATTGAAGAAATTCGTTCCATCCCAGCGGCAGACCGCGCCCCGGCCGCCGAGCCAGACGCGCCCCTTGCGGTCGGTCAACGCGGCGCCGCTCAAGACCGCCGCCGTGCCCTCGTTTGTCGAGTAGGTCTTGAACGCCTTCCCGTCCCAGCGCGAAGCGCCTGCGGGGCTGGTGAACCAAACCGTCCCATCGCCCGCCTCCGCTATGCCGTTCACGTCATTCGTCGCCAGCCCGTCCTTCGCGGTGAAGCGGGTGAAGCGCCGTCCATCCCAGCGCGATGCGCCTTCCTGGGTGGCAAACCAAAGGGCGCCGTCCCGCGCTTCGCAGATGCCGGTGACGAAGTCGTTCGCCAATCCATCTGCCGTTGTGAGGCTGGTGAAGCGCCGTCCGTCCCAGCGCACCGCCCCGTTGCCCAGCGTGCCGAGCCACAGGGCGCCATCCTTCGTTTCGAGGATGCGGAAAACTTGTTCGTGCGGCAGGCCGTCCGCCTTCGTGTAAGTTTTCCAGACCCCCTTCTTGAACGGCGCGGTTTTGAGGTTCACGCCCTCGAACTTCGAATCGTAGGCGAGGGTGAAGGTAGCGAATGTTCGCTTGCCGTCGGACGGCCCCCTCACCCCATCCCTCTCCCCCTCGGAGGGGGAGAGGGTGCCCGAAGGGCGGGTGAGGGGCAGCGTGGCGCCCGAGTTTCCGGTTACACTTTCCGCATACACAAATCCGCCCGGCACGTGGGCGCGCACACGGTAGCGGCCGGCCGGCACGTGGCGGAAACGGTACTCGCCCTTCTCGTCGCTCGCCGTGGTGAATCGCGCGGGTTTGACGGCCGGGAACGCCGAGTGCTCCGCGCCTTCGCTCCACCAGTGCAGCCGGCAGCCGTGATGTCCGGCGCCCTGGGAGTACTCGAGCCGGAGCCGATGTTCGCCCGCAGCGAGTTCCACTTCGGCGTGCCTGGCCACCATCATGTGCCCACCACCGTTGTCAACGACCAGCCGGTCATCCAGGAACAGGAAAGCCCCGTCATCGGCCTCGACCTCGAAAGTGTACCGGCCTGCCTGGCTGAGGCGAAACATGCCGGTCCAACGCACGCAGAAATAGTTGGTCAACGTCGTCCCGGCGAATGGCTCTGCCGGTGGCCGGACCCGAAAATCAATGGCGCTGTCCAGCCGCCGGAGCGTCGGCTCGCGATTCGTCGGAGCGGCGCGGAAATCGCGCAGCCTGAAATCATCTTCCATCTGGAAATAGTCGCCCGTGAATCCACCCGGCAGGGTGCATTCGTAATTGACGACGCCCACAACCTGCACCACCACGTTGGGCAGCGGCGAATCATCGAGCGCCACCACCTTGCCGGAGAGCTGCGTCGCGTCGCGCAGCGTGAAGTCGAGATTCGTCTCGCCGGCGGTGAAGAGCAGGTTCGTCCGCCACGCGCCGAGTTCACCCGCCGCGACGCGCAGGGTCACCGGCTGTCGTGACGCGAAGAACGTCACTCGGTAATGCCCTTCAATGTCCGAGTTGGCAGATTGCGTGAAGTTCGTGCCCTGCTTGATTTCCACATAGGCCTGGTTCACCGGCTTGCCCTCCGCGTCGATCAGCGTGCCAAAGAGGACCGTGGGCACGTCGAGCTCGGCGGACGACGCCGGCACGTCTGCCACCGCGGTCGTGGCATTGTTGCGCAATTCTCCGGTCAGTTGGTTTGGCGTATTGTCGGCGACCTCCGAGGCGTCGAAGTTCCACAAGCCGGCCAGGCCTTCCTCGCTGCCCGTGAGCCGCGCGAACATGTTCGAGCGAATCTGCTCCTGGCTGCGCGCTGTGACCCACACGCGCACCTCGTCCATCTGGCCGTGGAAGTAGTCGTCGCCGCCCCAGTTGGAGCGACCGAGATAGTTATTCTCGTTGTTGCCGGTGGAGCGGAAGTTCCCGGCGTAGGCGTTGCTGCCGACGAGCAGCCCGTTCAGGTAGAGCCTCATCCCCTGTTTGCCCGACACGGCTGCAATGTGCATCCACTGGTTCGTGCGCAACGCCCGTACAGAGACGTCGCCAAAGTTTTCCTGCCCCGTCGAAATGCGGAAAAGGAGGCCGGGATTATCGATCGCGCCTGATTCCACATAGATGGTTTGGCCTTCCCGGCCAAAGTCGAAGAAGCGCGCGCGTTTCGTGAAGCGCTCCCACTTCACCCAGCCCTCGACGGTGGCCTCCTCCAAATCGCCAAACACCCGCGATGGCAATTTCGCGAATTCGCGGTTTCCACCCAGGTGCAGAACGTGATTGGGCGTGGCCGATCCGTTGGTCGTGGCCGGCTTGCGCGCGGCCACCTCGAAGTTCATGGCGCTCACCGGCTGGCCCATCGCCACCGCCAGCGCGCGATCCTCGTTGAGCGCCACCCGGCCGTCCGCCGTGTAGGCCCGGAGGCGGTAGTTGTCAGGAGCGGGAATCTTGAATCGAAAATTCCCGTCGGCATCCGTCAGCGTGGTCGCGGCCACCGTCCGCCGGGTCCCGCGCAGCAACTCCACTCTCACCGCCGCCTGCGGACGACTGTCCGCCGAGTAGAGCTGGCCGGAAACCATCGTCTCCGCCAGCGTGAAGTCCCACGAATTGGTCTGCGGCCCAAAGAACAGTACGCCGGTGCGGGCATAGCCGAGGTCGTCCTTCGTGACGCGCAACTCGTAAGGCTGGCGGTTGGGTATGAAAGTCAGTTGATACCCACCCGACAGTTCTGTCCTGGCCTCAGCCACAGAATCGCCGTCCTGATAGAGCCGCACGCGGGCGCCTGACACCAGCCGGTCTTCCTTGCCGGTCACGCGTCCCGCTATTCTGAAAGCCTCAACCTGCCTCAGCAGCGAGGGATGCGGCAATTCGGCGTCGATGACTTCCGCGGAGCCAACGAGTTTGCCATCGTGGCGGCCGGGCGAGAGGTCGCGAGCCGTGCCGTCATCGAAGTTCCAGCAGGCCACCAGGCCCGGCTCCCTGCCCGTGAGCGTATTGAACATCCCGTCTCGAATCTGCTCCGGCGTGCGAGCCCCGCTCCACACGCGCATGTCGTCGATGTCGCCGCGGAACGTGTTCGTTGCTGTGCCGTCAGTGCGGCCGAGGTAGTTGTGCGCGCGACCCAGGCCGGAAAGGCTGCCGGTGAATTCATTCATGCCGATGAGCGCGCCGTTCAAATAGAGCCGCACGCCGCCCTTGCCTGTGACCGCCGCGATATGACCCCACTGGTTGTTGTAGGGAATCCCCGCCACTTCGACCTGGAACTTCGACCCGGCCGAATCGTCGATGCGAAACAGCAACGCGGGACCGCTGTTCTGGCGCAAATACGTGTGCCGGCCGGGACCGCCAAAGTCCCAGGCCTGCGCAGAGCCACTGCCCGACTCCCACTTCACCCATGCCTCAATGGTGGCCTCCTCAAGATTGGTAAAGAGATTCGGCGGCAGCTCCACGTAGCTGTTGGTGCCCGTGCAGTGCAGTACGCGGCCGATCTGCCTCTGCACCCAATCCGTGCCCTCGGGCCGCTCGCTTTCCTCAACCGTCGCCCCACCATTGAACGCCGCCGGATGCCCGCCCGCCGAAAAGTCGCGCCCCGGTTGCCCCGGGTCGTCGAAATTCCAGTAGCCCACCAATCCCGGCTCCCGGCCCGTGAGCGTGGCGAACATATTGGTGCGAAGCTGGGCCAGCGTGCGGGCGTGGTCCCAGACACGCACCTCGTCCATCTGCCCCTCGAAGTCCTCGTCCTGCGCAGTTCCCAGGCCCTTCCAGTTGGACCGACCGAGCAAATTGCGCTGTGGCCTGGCCCCAAGGTCCGCCAGGCCGCCCGGCGAAGCGTCGGTGCCCATCAAGGCGCCGTCCGCGTAGAGTTGCATGCCTTGCTTCGAATTGACCGCGGCAACGTGGACCCAACGATTCAGCTCCACCGCTCCGCCGACGCGAATGGTGAATTGGCCGCGCTGCGCCTCCGACGGCAGCATGTCAAAGACGAGGTCGCCGGTGGTGCTGTTGTTCTTCACGTTGATGCTGTGCCAGGCTTCACCGAAGTCGAAGAAGCGCGAATCGCGGCCGAATCGCTGCCACTTCACCCAGCCTTCAACCGTGAACTCGACGAGGTTCGTGAAAATGTCCGGCGGCAGTTCGACGAAGCTGCCTTCGCCCGTGAGCTGCAGCACCCGGCTGGGCCTGGTCTTGTCGGACGCGGCCACGACGGGCAATGCCGTCGGGGCAGCCAGCAGGAATTCGAGATTCGTCAGCACCGTGCCCCAATTCATCTCCACTGGCTTGCCATTCGCGAAAAGCGCCGGCCCTTCTTCCGCCGGCGCGCGCAACACGTACCGGCCCGGCAGCGGAGCGGCAAACCGGAACTCGCCCCGGACGTTGCTGACGGAATTGGTCACCGCCCGGTCCTCCTCCGCCCGCAACAACTCGACGCGCACGCCCTGCCGCGGTCTGCCATCGGCGCCCAGGACACGACCGGCCAGGCGCGTCGCTTGCAGCGCAAAGTCAAGGCGGCGGACCTCGCCTGGATTCAGCTTCACGTCCGCTGCGCCGCCGCCCAGTTCGCCGCGGACCGCCGTGAGTTCGATGGGCACAGTGCCGGGAGCGATGCTGACCCGATATTCGCCAGCCTGGTCCGTGCGCGCGCTGCCGATGCGCTGGCTGCCTTCGCGGACCACCACGTCGAGATTGGTCACTGCTCGCCCGCCGGGCTGGGTGACTTTTCCCGAAAGCCATGCAACCTGCACGTTGCGCAAAGAGCCGGCCTTCGGCAGCGCCGTCTCGACGAACTGTGCGTTGCCCAGAATCGTCCCGTCATGCTTTCCCGCCGAGCGATCCTTCGCCGTGCCGTCGTCGAAATTCCAATCGCCCGCCAGCCCCGGCTCCGTGCCCATCAGCGTCGTGAACAGATTCCCACGAATCTGCTCCGGCGTGCGCTCGTGATCCCAGACGCGCACCTCGTCCATCTGACCGCGAGTCGTGGAATCGCTGGACCTGAAGTTAGACTTGCCCAGGTAATTCTGCCGGCCATTGAGCCTTGAGAAGCTGCCCGTGTAGGTGTTGCTCCCCACGAGGACGCCATTGAAATACAGCTTCGCGCCTCCCGGCCCGCTCACCGCCGCGACGTGGCCCCACTCATTCGAACGGAGCATCCCGGCTGCCTCGATGCGATGCCGCGTACCGTCCGGCGCTGTGATCAGGAAAGTCAACTGCAACGCATCGGCCCGGACGTATATCTCGCGGTCGCGGTCCCCGAAATCGAAGAATCGGTCGTTGCTCCGCATGCTGTTCCATTTCACCCATCCCTCGACCGTTGCCTGCGTGAGCGCGTCGAAGATGTTCGGCGGCAGTTGCACGTAGCTGTTCGTGCCGTCGAGGTGGAGGACGCGGTTGGGTGGCGGGGCGGCTTGGGCGTGGAACGTGGAAGGTCGAGAGAGGAGCAGAAGCAGGGCAAACCCGAAGACCGCAATTCCAAATCCGGGAGAAGGCCGGCCCTTGAAATCCGAATAGGGTGGGTGCCCGGCGCTTTGGGCGTCGAGGTTCGGATTCTGCACGGGTTCCGGGTTCCGGATTTCGGACTTCATCACTCGCCTGTTTCGGGGTCGACTGGCGGCAGCATAGCGGCTAACGCCGGGCAATTGCCAGACTTGCTTTGCGGCGTGATGTCTGCGCCGAACGGCTGGCCAGGCAACGTGGGAACTCGCCGCTGAAGCAACTCCTGCATGGACCCTTTGACTAGCCCGACTTTCTCAACCCATGAGCCAAAACGACTTTTTTCAGGCCGAAGCATGACGCAAGTCGCGCGGGCGCAACATGGGCTCTGCCGAAAAGCTTTGCAGTCTAGACCCCTTTCTGCGAGCTAGCGTATCGGGATGCGCGCGATTGGCCAGCCTTCGCTGCCAGCGTCAGGCCGCCTTAGTCCATGTAGAGAAACTCGTTGGCGCTCAGCAATGCCTGGCAGAGATCGGTCAGGGCTTGCAATTCCGGCGCCGGTGTCGGCACGGGTTTCGTCTTTTCGTCCTTCTTCGGTTTCTCGTCTTTCTTTTCAGCCGCACTTTTCAAGTGCTCCACCTGCCGGGACAGAAAATCGAGCGCGCCAGCCAACTCCTGTTCCGTTGGACCACGGCTGAACGCCAGTCGCCAGGCGCGGGTGACCTGGTCGGCGCGGTCCTCGCCGGCCTCCGTTTGCAGGCGCGTGGCGAATCGCGCCGCCTGATCGAGCATGAACTGGCTGTTCATCAACATCAGGGATTGCGTCGGCACCGTGGAGGACTGGCGCCGCTCGCAGTTGACCTCCATCACCGGCGCGTCGAAGGCGTGGAGCATTGCCAGTGGGCGGCTCCGCCGCACCTGGATGTAAATGCCGCGCCGAAACTCTTCGCCTTTGAGCGACACTTCGACCGGCATCTTGTTGTCGCCCTCCGATTTGTCGATGCCAACGACTATCTGGCCGTGGACATCCGGGCGCACCGGCACGGGTGGACCGAACATCGTTTTGTTCAACGCGCCGCTGGCCGCGAGAATGGAGTCGCGGATGACTTCGGCATCGAGGCGCTGGACCGGCTTGCGCCAGTAAAGGCGATTTTCCGGATCATGCAATTCGCGGCGCGGATCGCGCAGAGACGATTGCCGGTAGGCCGTGGAAGTCATGATCAATTTGTGCAAGCGCTTCAATCGCCAGCCGTGCTCGACAAAATCGCTCGCGAGCCAGTCGAGCAGCTCGGGATGAGTCGGTCGTTCGCCCATGACGCCGAAATCCGCCGGCGTGCCGACGAGTCCGCGGCCGAAATGATGCAGCCAAATGCGATTTACGACGACACGGGCGACGAGCGGATTCGTCCCACTCGTCAGCCACCGTGCGAAGGCCAGTCGTCGCCCGCTCGTCGAGAGATCTGAATTTCTGGCCGGCAACTCCACAGAGTGCCCCGGAGGCGCGAGCACGCTCAATCCGCCGGGCT
>WNGA01009479.1_pt1 | contig 15979 bp, 12 predicted proteins | sample 5400061 | NCBI WGS metagenome assembly WNGA01 (sample SAMN13153366, study PRJNA577476) | soil metagenome | isolation source: 100 cm soil or saprolite under grassland replicate 2 | place: USA:California | collected 2016-06-15
GGTTGAGAAACGCCAAAACTGCCTCGACGTCGATGTCATCGAGGTGAAGATCGGAGACCGGGCGGCGGACCCGATCGGCGACGAACAGGAAGAAGAGGCGGAGCGCATGGCCGTATGCGCGGACGGTGTGCGGGCTCGCGATTCGACGAGGTGAAGAAGCCGATCGCCTTCTGGCCGCGTCATGCCAACAGCATCGGGCGAGGCGGATCTGCGCACACGTTCGCTTCTTCCGGTACCGCCGTGAAAGCCGGCGGCCCAGGTGCGTCCGAAAGGTTCTTCGTCGGCGTGGTCTTCTTCTTTGGTTCGCCCTTGAGCTCGCGCGCGAATGCCTCCAGGCGACGAACCGGCAAGCCCTCCGCTTCGGCCCGATCCATCACCTTGTCGAGCTTCGTGAGCGCCTTCGCCTTGTCCTCCTTCGCGTACCAGTTGTAGATGCGGATGAACTCGCTCGCTGCGCGGAGATCGATCGTTCCCTTGATGAGAAGACGAAGGGTGACTTTACCAAGGGGCAGAAGACGGCGAAGTAGAGCTACCCAGCGGCGTCACGCCCCGGGTGATCGCCTTGCCCGAACAGGTGATCGGCTTCGCCCGGAACAGGCGATCGCCATGGCCGGTACGCGCACGCCGCGCGGGCGTTGTGAAGCACACGGGCTCCTACCCGGGGCGGGCGACAGCGCAGGACCTGAGGCGAGCGGCGGTTTCACTCGACACTCGCACCTGTGGTGAACCCGAAACGGTACGGTTCGAGCGCTGCGCCGCCAGAGTCCCGGACGTCGAAGCTGAGCGTTACATCGTAGCGGGTGGCCCCGACCAGGAGCGATGAGGGCACGAACGAGGCGACGTTTGCGTTCACGCTAAACGCGCCCGGCACGGCGACCCCGCCCGCCGTCACCGACACGGAATCGAGCGAGAGCGTCGCCGGATCGACGTACTCGCTGAACGTGAAGGACATCGGCGCGTCCAGTTCGACGAACCCTGCGTCGGCGCCCGGCGTGGTCTCGACGACGCGAAACACGCCGTGCCCCATCCACGCGAGGAGGAGGTACCGCGCCCCATCGCGCTCGAGCGGTCCGGCCTGCACCGTGATTACCATCGAGTCTGCGGCCGCTATGAAGGTGCAGCTCAACGGGAACGCCGCCACGCTGTTTCCGCCTGCGCACGGGTCCGGTGACGAAGGGGGCCCCCACCCGAGGTACAGATCCGCGTCTCCGGTCGGCGCGAGGAGCGAAACGGTCACGTTCATTCCGGGCGTGAGCCCGGTGATCCCGTACGAACTCGAGGACCGCGTCGCGACCTGGCCCCACCGGAAGGTGCCCGCCGGCACGACGCCAAACTCGCTCGCCGGTGGTTCCGACAGGGGCACCTCCGCGACGAGGAGCACGCCGCGGGAGTCCGTCGTCCCGGTCCCCTTCACGCGGAAGTACATCCGAGCCGACGTTGCGACGGAGAGGCACTCGTTCGGGCCGAGCGCGCCTGCGCCGCGGCAGGTGTCGTATGAGAAAGTCGCGTCGTCGCCGAAGAACGCGAGCTCGGTCGCAGCCGTCAGCCCGGCGATTGCGACGACGTAAGCGCGGCCGGCGACGACCTCCACGTGGTAGTAGCGTGATTCCTGTGGCGACAGCGTGACCGCGACGGGCTGTCCGACGACGAGCGGGGTCGTCGCGGGCGCGACGCGGGGTTGGGCCTGTCCGCCGCCGTTGCACGATGCGGTGGCGAACGCGACCGCTGCGAACGCATTGCGAGCCCAACTAGTCATGCGGCCCTCCGCATTAAGGCTGGATCTCACATGCCCTGCCAGCCGCGTTCGACCAGGGCGGCGCGCCCGCCGCAACTGCGCACACGAACAGGGGTCGCTGCCCTGATCCGAATCCCGATGCCACGTTGTTTTGAGCCGTGTTCACTGGGAGATAATGGCATCGCCTCGGGATCACCCCTTCATCCGTCTGTGGGCAACTGAGCGCGATGGGACCACGCATCTCGAAGCTCCGATTGAACGGTGGGTGGAGCGCCTCGGACCGAATCACTCGCTCAGCGCAGCGTAGTAGCTGAGCGGATCGGTTCCGATGCTCGTGAAAAAACCGCCCACGTACACCGTGCCGCCGCTCACCGCCAGCGCGTTCACCGGGCCGTCCGCGTTCGGGTTCCAGGAGGTGGCGTTCCCGGTCGCGTCGAGGGCGGCGACGTGGTTCCTCGCGAGGCCCCCGATGCTGATGAACGAGCCGCCCGCGTACACGGTGCCGCCGCTTACCGCGAGCGCGTTAACGACGCCGTTCACGTTCGGGTCCCAGGAGGTGGCCACGCCGCTCGCGTCGAGCGCCGCGATCCTGTTCCTTGCGAGGCCCCCGATGCTCGTGAAGGAGCCACCCGCGTAGACCGTGCTGCCGCTCACCGCCAGGGCATAGACGAAGCTGTCCGCGTTCGGGTTCCAGGAGGTGGCCACGCCGCTCGCGTCGAGCGCGGCGATGTGGTTCCTCGTCTCGCCCGCGATGAATGTGAAGGAGCCGCCCGCGTATACCGTGCTGCCGCTCGCCGCCAGGGCGAACACGACGGCGTTCGCGTTTGGATTCCAGGAGGTGGCCAAGCCGCTCGCGTCGAGCGCGGCGATCCTGAGCCTCGCCAGGCCCCCAATGTTCGTGAAAGAGCCGCCCGCGTACACCGTGCTGCCGCTCACCGCCAGGGCATAGACGGTGCCGTTCGCGTTCGGATTCCAGGAAGTGGCCAAGCCGCTCGCGTCGAGCGCCGCGATGTTGCTCCTCGTCTGGCCACCGATGCTCGTGAAGCCCCCGCCCGCGTATACCGTGGTGCCGCTCACCGCCAGGGCGTAGACGCCGCTGTCCGCGTTCGGATTCCAGGAGGTGGCCAAGCCGCTCGCGTCGACCGCCGCGATGTGGTTCCTCGCCAGGCCCCCGATGCTCGTGAAGCGTACACCGTGCTGCCGCTCACCGCCAGGGCATAGACTTCGCCGTTCGCGTTCGGATTCCAGGAAGTGGCCGAGCCGCTCGCGTCGAGCGCTGCGATGTGGTTCCTCGTCTGGCCCCCGATGAATGTGAAGTCGCCGCCCGCGTATACCGTGCTGCCGCTCACCGCCAGCGCGCGGACCATGTCGTTCGCGTTCGGGTTCCAGGAGGTGGCCGAGCCGCTCGCGTCGAGCGCGGCGATGCCGGGCCTCGTCAGGCCCCCAATGGTCCAGAACGAGCCGCCCGCGTGCACCGTGCTGCCACTCACCGCCAGGGCGTAGACGCCGCTGCCCGCGTTCGGATTCGGATTCCAGGAGGTGGCGTTCCCGGTCGCATCGACCGCCGCAATGTGGTTCCTCGCCAGGCCCCCGATGCTCGTGAACCCGCCGCCTGCGTACACCGTGCTGCCGCTCACCGCGAGGGCCCACACCTCGAAGTTTGCGTTCGGATTCCAGGAACTGGCCGAGCCGCTCGCGTCGACAGCGGCGATCCTGTTCCTCGCCAGGCCCCCGATGCTCGTGAAAGAGCCGCCCGCGTACACCGTACTGCCGCTCACCGCCAAGGCGCTCACGGCGCCGTTCGCATTCGGGTTCCAGGAACTATCGACCGTTCCGTCCGCGAGCACGTGCGCGATGTTGTTCCTCGGGACTCCGCCCACGTATGTGAAGCTGCCGCCGATGTACCACCCTTGCGCGCCGTCGGCGGCCGTCGCTGCCACCATTCCCGTCACCATCGGGAAGGTCGCCGACTTGTTCCCCGTCGCGGTGTCGATAGGGACGCCGGAACCCGTCACCGGGCCTACATACTTGAAACTTCCGCCGATGTAGGTCGTCCCGTCGGATCCCACGGCGACGGCGTTCACTGTCCCGTCCGTCACGTATCGAGCAAAATCGTTCACAGTGATGCCCAAGCCGACGCTCGTGGAACCTCCGGAGTTCATCGCGGTCACCGTGTAGGTGGATTCTGCGGTGACGGCGCTTGGCGTGCCCGAGATCACTCCGGTGGTGCCGTCCAGGCTCAAGCCCGCCGGCAGGGCGGGCGAGACAGAATAAGAGACGACCGCTCCGCCCGAGCTGCTCGGGGGTATCCGTCCGACGAGTCGCGTGGCTGACGGAGGCGGCGCCCGCTGCTACTTCTTGGCGGAATGCTCGTCGATCTCCCCCAGCGCGACCTGGCGATAGACGTTGGCAGCGAGCCGCTGCTGAGCGTCCTGCTGCTCGAGGGTCTTCTGCCAGTAGGCGGGGGCGAGCTCGAGGACGCGCTTCGCGGGCCAGCTCGGTATGAGGCAGAGCAGGTCGCGCAGGTAGGCCGCGGGCTCGAGCTCGTGGAGCTGGCAGCTCGCGAGCAGCGTGACGAAGGCCGCATTCACATCGCCGCCGTCGTCGCTCCCCAGGAACAGCCAATTCTTTCGTCCGATTGCCTCGCGGCGCAGCTCGCGCTCGCTGAAGTTGTTGTGGATCGGCAGACGCCCGTCCTCGAGGAAGCGCGAGAGCGCCGCCCGCTGGTTGCGCGCGTAGCCGATGGCCTTCGCCGACGGGGTCTCGTCGAGCACGCGCTCGGCCTCGGCGTCGCACCAGGCGAAGAACTTCTCGACGATGGGGGCCGCCTCCCGCTCGCGGATCGCGAGGCGTTGATCGGGCGGCGACGTCGCGTGCGCCCGCTCCAGGCGGAAGAGCGCACCGATGAGCGCGAGCGCCTGCCGCGCGCGTTCGGGATCGACCGCGAGCGCCTTGAACCAGTAGCGCCTCGCGTGCGCCCAGCAGCCCGCCTCGACGACGTCGCCGCTCTTGTAGAGGTGGTTGTAGACGGCGTGCGCGTCGGCGACGAGGGTGCCCTTGTAGCCGCCGAGCAGGTCCTTCACGGCGGCGCCGTCGTGCTTGGGGGTGTACGCGAAGAGCACGTGCGTTTCGGGCGCGGCCACCACGAAGAAGTGCCCGTGACGGCACTTCTCCTTCGCCTGGACCAGGACGCCGGTCGCGTCGGTGCAGAGGTACGGCGCGGTGAGGGCGTCCTGCCACATCGCGTCGATGAGCGGGCGGACGAGGTCGGCGAGCTCGGCGTGCCAGCCGCAGATCGTCGAGCGCGCGAGCGGGAGCCCCTGGCGCGCGAAGATGCGCTCCATGCGGTGGAGCGGCAGGTGATCCTGCCAGCGCCACACGATGGTCTCGGCGAGCAGCCCGGGCCCGGCAAGCCCGCGCTCGATGGGCAACTCCGGCGACGGCGCCTGGAGGATCTTCGTCTCGGCGGCGCGGTCGCGGCCCTTGGGAGCGAACTTCGGCTTGTGCATGCGGACCACGACGACCGACGCCCTGCGCCACTCGACGGTCTCGCTGACATCCTCTCCGATGCGCTCGAACGCGTCGAGGCCGGCGCGCTGGACGTCGAGCGGAACGACCTCGAGATCGACCCGGGGGAGATCCTCGGGCAGCGGTTTGCGGCCGGTCGGCTTCTGCCGGGTGTGCGCGCGGACCTCCTCGACTGGGGCGGGGGTGGGCTCCTCCGCCGCGCTCGCCGCTGCCTCGCCGCCGAGGAGCATCCCGAGCAGCGACATCGTGATCTGCGCGTCCCCGGCTGACAGCTTCTCGCGCTTCTGGCCGAGGAGGCCGCGCTCGAGCTTCCGGCACAGCTCCAGCGTCTCGAGGTAGAGCTTCTTGTACCCGTCGCGCTCGGCGCCGATGCGCTCGTTCGCCGCAGCGAGCTCTGCGATCCGCGCGTCGATCTGCGTCTCGGCGGTAGCGGCGTCGGGCACGCTCTCTTGTACTCATTGCAGATCATTGGTCAAGCGATTACCGCGCTTATTGACGTTTGCGACGCCGGCAAGGAGTTGGGCAAGCGCGGCCCCGTCGATCTTCGCGGCCGGACCCGCAGCCGCCGACGTGTCGGGGAGCTTGAACAGCGCGCGGTGGAGCCGCTTGTACAGCATGCAGTAGCCGTTCCGGTCCCACCACATCACCTTGGCCCTGGTGGCCCGCTTCCCGACGAACACGAAGAGGGCGCCGCTCTGCGGGTCCTCGCCGAGCACCTGTTGGATCACCAGGCCAAGCGCGTCGAAGGAGCGCCGCATGTCCTGCGGCTCCGTGCACAGGAAGATCCGGACGCCGGCGGGCAGCATCAGCGGGCCTCCAGCGCGTCGACCAGGCGGCGCAGGGCTGGACCGTCGAACTGCACCGGGACGCGGACGCGCTGACCGCCGCTCAGGACGAGCTCGAACGGCTCAGCCGCCGGCTGCATCGCGCTCGCGGGCGTGGTGCTCCGCTCGCCGGCCTCCGGCGGTGCGACGATCTCGAGGAACCTCGGCAGCCGCGATGTTCCCCGCGCCTCGCCGACGGCTCCCAAACGCCATCTCCAGCCCGCGAGCGTGTTGGCGTTGACGCCAACCTCCGCCGCAAACTCCTTCAGCGTGAGCCCGCTGTCCCGCCAGCGCTCGACGCGCTTCACCCACACCTCTCGTGCCTCTCGTGCCATGCCGCGAGGAGTAGCCTCGCCGCGCAGGCTCGTCAGCCACGCGTTTCACCGAACGGATACGAGTGGGACGCCGGGAACAGCACGAAGAGCCAGACGAAGCACGGGTTCAGCACCGGCGACGTGGAGTCGATCCTCGATACGCCTGTGCTGTTCGCCGGGCGCATCGTCGAGCCGTCACACAGGAGGCGCGTTACCTGCTCCTCGGCGTGACCGCCGGCGGTCGCCGCGCGGCCCTGATCTTCGCGCGCCGCGGCGACAAGCTTCGGCCGATCAGCTGCCGCGCGATGCGGAGGAAGGAGAAGGAGGCGTACGATGCAGCGACGCAAGAAGACCACCGGCGCGCGGAAGATGAAGAACGCGACCACCCGCCACGACGCGACCCTGGGCGAGTTCGAGAAGCAGGACCTCGGCGATGACATCGCCTCGGCTGGGACGGCCGTCGTCGTCCGCCCTCAGCGGCCGACGTCCATCCTGCTCAGCAACGAGCTCAAGGAGGCGCTCCGGAAGCGCGGACGGGAGCTCGGCGTCGGGTATCAGACTGCTGCCAAGATGATCCTGGCCAAGTACGTGAACGCCAAGCTGTAGGGTTCCGAACCAGTCCAACCGACGGTGTTCTACCTCAACTCCTGCGACGCGACTGCTGCTTGCCTTTTCGAGTAGGGACTCGCGTCGCTGCGGTTCGCACGGGGCGCTTCGCGATCGATGCGTACTCGTCGTCAAACTCGCGAGCAAACTCCTTCAACTCCTTGAGATGAACGTCAAGGTACGTCGCGAAGGCCTCGGCATCCCGGCCCGGGAGCTCTCCGGCGTCTGACGCGAACAGGCCGCGCAGCCTCATGACAGCATGTGAAATTGCGTCGACTGCCACGTCAGCGCCCGGCAGCACACCTGGCTCATACCCACGCTCGTTGAGCTTCGCGCGGAGCTGCGTCACAGCTGCTTCGATGTTGTCCAGCCCCATCGAGCCCAGGTCATGGCCAGGAGCTATCGAGCCTCGTTGCATTGCATGGGCGGTTTCGAAGACCTTCCCGAGCGGGTAGCTGAGCTTGTCGAGATCCGGCGTCAGCGATTGCCCGTGGAATCGCGCAAGATGCATCCGCTTCTCCTCCTCGAGTTCTCGCACCACCTCGCGCAAGAGGCCTGCAATGCCACGGTTCTGCACTTGGCGTAACTCACAACAGTCAACCGTCTGCTGCTCAAGCGAGCCATCATCAGCGATCGACATGAGTTCGAAGCTGTCCGGACACATCGTGACGCGTACGATAAAATGGACGGCGCCATACTTGCCACCGGTTGGGTGACCGACAGCTTGGTTGCGCAGGTTGCGAACGAGTACGAGAGCCGGATCGCGCGCGCGGCGGTCAGCCGGAATTCCAAGATGCCGCTGAACGGCAAATACGGCGTCCTGCTGAAGGTACGCGGCCTGCAGAAAGCCGTAATGCGCAAGGTACAACAACCCGGTGGATGTCGCACCCTGTCCTCTCCGAGCGTGTGAGTCGAGCGCCCATTCTGCATCGCCGATCACGTCCAGTGCGGAGCAGAGCTGATGCCATGCGGCGCCGCGCCTGATGAGTTCATGCTGCTTGCGTGGCTCATTCACAAAACGTCTTATACGGCTTACGATCTCGTCGATGTCGACGAGTCCGTTTGGCTGGCTGTCGTCGTTCACGGTCATAGCGGGTCGGCGTGCACAGCGTCCCCGTCGGCGTTCGCGGCTGCCGAGTAGTGGACGAGAGCGATGCTATTCCTCCTTCTGCTTCTCGGAGTCCAGCTGGGCTCTGACGTCCTTCGCGAGAGAAGTAGCAAGCTCGATGAAAGCCTCTAGCCGTGACAGGTCTTCTCTAAGGGCGTCACTCTGTGTGCCTTGGCCCACGTCGCCCTCGTCGCTGCCTCCTACGAACTGAACGATGACCCTGTCCCCGCTTTCGTCCGCACCAGCTTGGTTAGCAAGTGCGACCCAGTGCGCTGCGGTCGAAGCGACGCGACTAGTGGCAGAGCGGAGCGCAAATCGAATTAGAAGGCGCGCCGCATAGTCGATCTCGACTGCGAGGTCGAGCCACTGCTTGGATTCGTCATCCGCCTCAGCTGTCTTGGCTTCGCGCAGCACCTCAGGGTAGTACAGGTATGGGGTTCGCTCCGGATCAAGCGAAACGAGCGTTCGAAGCGCCGGCTCGAGATCAACGAGAGGGCGACAGTCGCTCGGCAAAGTGGTTCGATGGTGCCAGAGCTTCAAGATTGCGTTGGCGCACGCTTCCTGTGCGACAGCCTTGGTGTCGGCGGGAGCTGTGTCGGCTGCGTCTATCAGTTCCGCGATGTAGTGCGCCATCCATGATGTGAGCAGATCACCGTGGACGTCGAGTTGGGTAACCAACCGGCGTCCAAGTTCAAGGACAGCACTCGAGCGCGTGAGCGACACCATCGGCCCCCATCAGATAGTAGCGAGTGTGCCGCTGTGGGTACGTGCTGTGCTCATCCTTGTCCCTCGCGTATCGCGGAGGGCTACGTCGGAGTTCGACGCTCAGGACCAAGCAGTCCTCCGGGTGCGCAGCAAGCAACTGGGCCACGAATGCCCCATCCCCGCTGAGCGTCTCGCCCGGAAGGGTTTCCGCTTCACGTCCGTACCCTTGGACAACGGTCCAGGTCTCGCTGCGGAGCAGGGCGTCTGAAAGTGAGCCGCCTATCCAAGTGCGATCACGCGGCTGCTGGATCAACCCAAGCTGTGCGATGGTGTCGCTACAAGGCGCGAGGCAGGGGTAAGACAGCCCGGTCGCCCAAGGATCGCGCTCGTCTAGCCGAGAAAAGCCATCCTCGTCTGATACCCAGCCCCTAAGCTTCAAGGGGCCGGCTTCCAGGTCGTCTCCGTCCCCGGCACGAGGAAGGCTGAAGTGGTCACGTTCGGATGCTGTTCCGAGGGCCGTCACAAGAGCCTCCGAGCCTACTCGAGAGACTAGAGCGCTGCGCACGGAAACGGTCTCTGTGCGGTCGTTTCCGCGGGCGGTCCAGCGCGCCCACAGCACGATCATGCCGTCGTCGGTGGCGAGTTTCTGGTCGAGGTAGTCCGTAGGGACGTTGGTACACCACTGGGTGTCGCTGTAGCCCTTCGGCGCAGGAGGATCGGGGACGAGCCGAGGATCGCGCTGATCGAAAAGCCATTTGCCGTCAGTCCGCGTTAGCAAGTAGCCCGAGAGCCAATCTTGGAACTCATTCAACGGCTCCTCGGCATGATGCCGCACGGCTCGTTCCCTCAGAAGGGCAGCGGCGACGATCATCATGGCGTGATAGGCGTGGTAAGCGCTCAGGTCGTCAGCCTTAGGTAGGCTTCCATGGGAGTGATAGGTGTCGCCGTCACCGAACAGCCTCCGCGTGTGCCTGGCGTCTTCTCGCCAACTGGTCCCGTGCATGGGTCCCATGTGCTGGCGAATGGCGTTGCGGGTGCGTCGCTCGACGGCAGCCTGAGTGAGCCCGAACGCGTGGCCAAGCGGCGCGAGCCAATACGGACCGATGTCTATGCCGAAGTAGTACTTCTCGTCACCATCGGGAGGTTCAGAGACAGACTGAACGTCGTCCTCCACGGGCGGCGACCAACTCGAGTACACCGCCTCGGGCAGGCACGGTCGGTTAACGCAGTCTAGATCATCCAGTCCTTCGACCTTCAGATGACCCGTGGCCACAAGCGCTCGAAGTGCTCGGGCCGCGAACTCTCGGATCAGTACGTGCTCCTCGTGAAGGCAGCGCAGAAGCAGCGGGATCGCCGGGCCCAGAGCTGAGGGAATGTCCAGTGCTCCGCGGGCTAAGCCGATTAGCAACCATTGGCGCGCATGCCAGGCATAGAACTTCAGGCCTTGGTCGACGAAGGGACCAGCTGCTCCTGTGGTCGCCATGCCCACGAGTTCGGTGAGAAAGTCCTCCCATGCAAGTTCGACCGCAGACCGCACCGCGTGGGCACATCGCCAGCGCTCCGCGACGGCTGGAGAACCGAGGCCGGCCCACACATAGCCAGCCAACGCGCTGATGGGGGAATGGGGCGGCTGCAACTCCGGGCGCCATGCGCCATCGCCATCCTCGGGCTGGAGGACGTCTTGAAGGAGGTCCAGACCGAAGTTCAGGGCGTCGTCGGCATCCTCGGGCGAGAGGGTGGCCGCAAGGGGATCAAGCAGCTGGAAGAGTTCGGTTGCGCCCAGTCTGTCTGCCTGTGCAGTGAAGCCGTCAAGCGTGGCGTGAACTACGTCTCGATCCGGGACGACTCCTTCGTTATGGAGCCTCTCGAAGGGCAAGAAAGCGCCCCAGCCGCGCCGCTGAACTCGCTGGGGCTCGCGTTTACAAGCGGCGAGCAATGCACTCCGGACGGCACTCCGAAGCGACAACTGCGCGGGGAGCGGCGAGGGGAGCGCATCCAACAAGTAGCGCGCCTCAAAGATACCGAAGTCCGGCCATGCAGTTATCGCACTGATGAACTCCGGCTCGCGTCCGATCTTCACGCGCGCTAAGGCCTCGCGGAAGAATCGCTCGAATTCGTACGGGGGATCGTACGTCCGGACTGCGTCGTAGGCTATTCGGAGAGCAGCAGCGTCGGCCAGGTCCACGCCTTGGAACATGGCGGTCCAGTCCGGGGAGCGACGATCCCGTGGCGCGCTGGGGATAAAGGTCTCTGATGGTTCCTTCTTGGTTGCTTCGCGGATGCGTTCGGCTGCGAGCAGGCGATCAAGATCAGGGAAGTCGATCTTGTGCTCGTGGCCGAGCCTCTTGAGCTCTGACCAGGTCTCGCAGTTCGCTGTCTCCAACCGCAAGTAGCGATAAACGATCTGGACTGCCAAGGCCCGCCGAGCGGGATCCGGTTCCTCAGCAACGATACGACGAATATCCGCCAGCCGATCCCATTGTGCTGTCAGGCCACCCAGTGCAACAGGAGCCGTGAGCGGAAGCAAGCCCTGCTCGATCGAGCGGTACACCGCGATGGGCACCAGACGTTCGGGATTGCCAAAACCACGATCGCGCCACCGACTCAGGATGGCGAAGGCCGAAGACGCGCAAAGATCTGTCAAGGCCTCGACAGTGCTAATCCAGTCGAAGTACTTGTCACGAGCGACGTACTCGTAGGTGAGTTCCGCGACACGTGCTAGGCGGTGCGCAGTTCGCGGGCGTGGTGTCTTGCATGCCCCGGCGGCCTGGGCGAGGTTCAGCAGCGCAGTCCAGCGGGCGAGGTTCTCATCACCGATGCGGCTGGCGATCTCGACGGCGCGGTTGAAGAAAGCACGGGCCTCAGCTTCGCTGACCACCAGGATTGCCCGTGCGAGCTCGATGTAGGAGTCGGCGCGAGATTCGGCGTTCTCGCGCGACGGTTCCAGCGCTTTGTACGCCTCTGACGCGAAGGCCAGCGCGGCAGGCTCAAGCCCCTGGGTCCTCGCAGCCAATCGGCATAAGGACGTTAGCGTGTTGGGCCACAGCGAATGCTTACCATCAGCAAAAAACGACCTGAATGTCTTTAGCGCTGGGCCAGCAGCGGCCCCCGCCTCGACTAGGATCCGGAACCACTCGGGGGCGGCCGTCTGGATGCTCATTGGGCCCGAGTGGTACCTGCGCTCATCTGCGGACGTAGTGGCCTTCAGTGCCCGCTGGATGGAGTTCGCCAGGTCGGTGGGGGTACGGCCGCAGGCGACCTCGGCGGATAGGACATACCAGGGCAGAAGAGCGTCGGACTCCAATTGAAAGACTTCCGAGTCCTGGGTCCGTCCGTACTGGTGGCCGGCCTCAACTTCCTTGCGTACGTCGGGAGGCGCTACGTCGATCGGTGTTGTTGTCTGCCCTCGCAAGGCGGCTTCGAGCGCGTAGGCCCGCAGCAGAACCGTTCGCTCCGTTGCGAAACGGCTCGCGAGCGAGATGGGCGGGACGGATGGAAGATACCGACGAAGAACTCCCGCCCATTCGTCCGCCTTCGGCGGAAGTACACGCAAGCCTTGTTCCACGGCGGCCCGAACGGCATCCAGCACGCTCCATCTCTCATTCCACTGTTCGGGTTCGGCCAGCTTCACGCGTCGATCGGCGAGTAGGCGCAGCAGTCGTGCCAGAGAAGCTTTGGGGAGGAGACGCCCCACGGTTCTTGCTTCCGCAGCCAAACCCAATAGTAGCCATACGTCGTTACCCGCCGCAGTGGCTAGGGCATCGAATTGCTCATACTGACCGAGGTCGATCAGTCGTTGGCCGACACGGCTCCCCGCTGTCAGTGAGTGGTGCCGCGGGCTCCATCCTCGCAAGAAGTGGGCTGCGGGTCGTGGGCCTCGCAGACGAAGCACCGCCATCGCAAGCTCGGCAATGTCCGAGTCGGTCACCTGCTCATCCCGTCGCTCATCGCTCGGCCGCCGACCCCAGGCATTCAACCACTCCCGGGCCATGCGGAGCCTGCTCGTGGCCTCCGCAGCAAACTCGACGCGCCCGGAGAGGAGGCCTGCGTCGTATGCGTGATGGGAACCCATCCAGGCGGAGCTGAAGGAGCGACGCGAGACGGCCTCCTCGATGCGGTCCGGGGACAGCAGGATCGCTGCCAAGTCTGTATTGTTCTGGATGAGGCTGTTCTGGCGTTGCTCCCCAGCGCACTCGGCCCCTGACTTGAGGGCGATCTTCGCGGCCGCCAAGTAGCGGCCGTTGCGCAGGCACGCCTGGAGAGCGAAAGTGAGGCGCTGGATCTCGACGTCTCGCTTCTCGAGCGGGTTGTCGATTGGAAGCGCTTGACCCGAGAGCGCGAGCTGCACCAGCTCGTCTAGCTTTCCGGCCTCAAGCAGCACTTGCGGCAGGACGGCGGCAGCATATGAGCTCTGCGTGGCGAGCGGCCGAAGGCGTTCGAGGAAGGTCGTAAGGGTCGTTGCGTTCGGGCGGAAGCTGTCCCGGAACCACGTTTCCGCTGGTTCGTCGATGAAGTGAAGGCTGCTGCCTTTCAGTAGCAGAGGGCGTCCGAGGTCTAGTGCGAAGCTACGGACAGCGCCCTCAGAGGTGCCGGAGAGCTGGGAGAGTACGGAGATGGGAACGAGTGGGCGGAGAACGGCAAGACCTTGGCAGATGAGATCGATCTGCGAACGCTCGACCTTTCCCGCCTGATCGCGCAGCCGAGCAACTGCGCTATCTAGCAAGTCGCTAATCGCGCGCTCCACCGTTGTGGGCCCAGGTCCGAGTTGCTTCAGCGTGTCGTGCAACGACAGACCCTGCGAGAGCGCCAACGCCTGTACTCGCGGGTTTGAGCTGGTCAGGAACGCGAACTCCGAGACTTCGGCCTCAGTGGACTCCGGGTAGCGCGAGCGGAGGTGACGCGCGCTTTCTTCCTGAGTGAACGGGCGGAGCGGGAGTTCTTGAACTTCGAGGGGCGCTTGGAGGCTCGAGCGCCGATGCGTTCGGCTCGTGAACGCTAAGTGCACACCATCCGGCAGCGGTGCCCGTATGAGGTCTCGGACGAAGCTGCCCGGTTCCCCCTGTTCTTCAGCAGCGATCTCGGCGTTGTCAGCGGCATCGACTATGACACAGAGATGCGCCCCAGCGGTACTGGCTCGCAGCGACCGGACCGCCTGGCCCAACCGAGCAACGAAAGCGCGCATGTACAGTGTGCTATCCGCATGAGCACTTGGGATCAGAGGGTGACAAAGACCGCGAGCAGCGAGCTCGTTCGCGATCTGCACGAAGGCATCCCGGTGGCGATGCCGAAAATGGAGCGCATTGCGATAGCGGCCGTCGCCGAAACAATCATAGAGCACGGCCTCAGAGCCTGCGGGCATTGACGCCGCGAGCCGAGCAGCGAGCACCGACTTCCCAACACCAGCGTCGGCATGAACAAGGAGCGGGCTGCTGGCCGTGAGGAGTGCGTGAAGGATGGCCTGTTCCTGCTCCCGCGGCAGACTGTCTTTGCCTACAGGTATCAGGCAGGGCGCTGGTCTGAGTTGTTCCTCCGTGGTCTTCAGCGCGCGCAGGACATCATGCCGGCGGATGGAGGGATCGGACGCAAACTCTGTCGTAGCCTTTCGCGTGACCAGTTCCTTCAACTGGACCGGGGCCTCGTAGTCTGCGTCGGGCAGGTAGGAGCGGACGTCTTGCGCGAGTAGGTGTCTCTGCGCCCATAGGTCTGGATCGCCACCCTCTGCTGAGAACAACTGAAAGAATTGCGCTGCCCGGGCGTCATCGAGCCCAGTGAACCTGAAGAGCTTCTGTTGGACATCCGGATGTCGAGCGGCGCCCCCTGACGTGATGTCCGCCAAGGCTTCCTTGAGTTTTGGATCGATCGGCCGGTTCGTGGTGAACTCGAACCGGAATCGCTGCGCAACGGAACCAAAAGGGAAGCGCTCGAGGAGCCTCGAATAACGTTGCGCAAATCCGCTTAACGTCTTCTCCAGACCGCTTGCTGCCCAGGGCTCGCGGGAGTGGCGGGTCGAGTGCTTCAACTGGATGTATCGCACGAGCCGAGCTTCGTGGTCTGTTTCAGCTCCGAAGTAGAGACCGACATCGATCAACTCCTCGCCGGCTTCGGTCTCCTGACCTCCGGCATCCTGCGCCGACGATCCCTCGATCGTCACCGCGACGAGGTCAGTCGCGCCAGGGAGGAGCTGAAGGCATCGCCGAGCGGCCCAGTGATAGTGGAACTGGTCCCCATCCCTGCTGGGCCGAACGAGGTCGCGACCGGCCATCACGCGCCCCCCATCATGATCGTGGTGGCTGCGCTGTCGATCGGGCTCACGCGGCGGCTCGAAGCTGCCAACGTTCGAGTGCGATGCGTGCGGAGCTGGACGTTCACCGCCACCATGATAGCGCGGAAGACCGACACGACGGACCTGTAGTCAGCCGCAGAGTGCGTTGCGCCGAGGAATGACGAGAGACGGCGTACGTGAGATTGCGGATGGGGTGCGGTTCAGCGGCTACCGCTAACTTCCTGTGGGTGGACCGCTTGGTCGGTCGGCCTCGGTCTAGGCGCGCGCCCTTGCGGCTGAAGGGCTCCCGGACGGTCGCCCCAACCGACGCTCACGATGCCCGCCACTGCGTCGGTCGCGGAACTCGCGTCTCCAGCTTCGCCCCGTACACCGTGAACACGAACCCCCTGCGCCGCCCACGCCGCAAGGCGCGCAGGGTAGCGTCCGTCCGTCGCCGGCTCTGCACCCTCCGGGGAGCGTCGGGCCCGACCCGCAGCCCGGAACCTGTCAACGTGAATGAGACAACCTGCTGCTGAGATTACTGAGGCGCCTCCTCTGTCGGTGAAGCCTGCTGCGGCTTATTGATCCAGACCTCGCTCGGCACCGCGCCCGCCGACGGCGCGCCAGCGGGGAACCGCTCGGGCCGGGCGGCGAAGGCGGCCGCAAGGACCACGTCGCGCGCCTGGAGGCGGGCGGCAGCGAGGCCGTGGTGGACGTCGTGCGGGGTCACCAGCCCGAGCCCGCCGTGGCGGTGCTCGGTGTTGTACCAGCCGAAGAAGTCGGCGCAGTGCGCGCGCCCGTCCTCGATGGCGCCGAAGCGTTCCGGGAAGTCGGGCCGGTACTTCATCGTCTTGAACTGCGACTCGGAGAACGGGTTGTCGTTCGAGACGTGCGGCC
>WNGA01010761.1_pt1 | contig 15979 bp, 13 predicted proteins | sample 5400061 | NCBI WGS metagenome assembly WNGA01 (sample SAMN13153366, study PRJNA577476) | soil metagenome | isolation source: 100 cm soil or saprolite under grassland replicate 2 | place: USA:California | collected 2016-06-15
AACAAATGGGTCTGCAGAACAGAGTCCTGGTTGATGCAGCAGTAGTCTCCAATCCTGACGAGGTCAAACTCGATCAGCCCTGTTGTGTGAACATAGACACCTTTGCCAACCTTCGCGCCCAACAAACGGAAATAGAGAGGCAGCAGAGGCGTCCCCTGCAGCGCATCAAGGGCTAGTGGCGTGGCAAGGAACTCGTAAAGCGCGTTAACAGCCTCAAGCCGCCACACATAGGTGGTATAGAGCGGATGAATGAAAGGATGGAAACGTCCCATGACAAGCCACTTGGCCAGTACAACAGCTAGAGCCACGATCGTGCAGGCCACCCCATATGTCACTGGGAGAAGTAGCAGTGCTTTGACGAGTCCAAGCTCGCCCATTAGAGCGAAGGTTGCTGAGATAACAGTCGTTGTGACGATTATGAACCCGGCTGAAGGTAAAGTCACGCGGAAGGCTTCGACAAAGGCACGGACGAGGCGAGCTCTGCGCGTTGGCTGGTAGGTTCGCTTCTCCGAGAAACTGGTGCTGGGTTCTCGGTGTGGAAGCCGGACTGGCGGGCTGCCGAGCCACGAGCCACCGGGCTCGGAAGCTTGGCTGGGGTCTTGCGGTGGGAGTGTCAGGACACCTAGAAGCGAGTTCTCGCCGATCGTGGTGCCTGCAGGGACAACTGCGCTATTACCGACGAATGCTCGTTTGCCGATCTTTGTAGGCGTAGCTGAGCTGTCAGATCAAGACTCAACGCGTAGAGCTGTTCAACTAGCCAGTTACGGATGTAGAATGACCCGTGGACCCGGTAGGTTCCGGGCTTAACGCGCTGGACTAGGAGCCATTTGGCAACCACGACCTCTAACATGATGAGGATTGAGAAGGTTGCTCCAACGAGTGGGACAGCGGCGGCGTAATAGAATGGATGGGCGAGAGGGTTCATCTGGACGAGGACGAGGACACCGGGCAGGATAGCTGCGAGAAGAAGAACTGGTAGGATGAGGACCAGGCCGATGTATATGACTGGCGTTAGCGCGCGCCGAAGCAGTCCAGACCGAAGCCGTTCAGTGCGCCAAACATCCGGGGGAGAGACCTTGCGCGCGGGAGACCCTGCCCAGGACTCCCCAGTGGGGATGCGCGCGCCGGGCTGGAGTAACGAGAGGTCCTCGAGCCGTGCATTGTCCTCCATCTCTGTTTCTTCAGACAGAACGCTACGTGTCCCGACGAAGCAGTTCTGGCCTATCCGTATAGGCCCTATGATCAGCTGTGCTTGTTTGACAGTATAGCCGAGAAGAGACGCATCATCGTCGATACATGACCCATCGCCTATCGTAACTTGGTCGAACGCGGCGATGTTCTCAGTCGCAAGCTGAACATCACGCCCGACGTGGACGCCGAACATCCGATAGACGAATGGAAGCAGCGGGGTCCCCTCGAGATAGTCGATCGGTATGGAACTTACGAGAGATTGCACGAACCACCAGCGTACATAGTACCCGCTCCACAACGGGTAGCGGCCAGCTTTGACCTTACCGATCACGAGCCACTTGGCTGCAACTGCTGCAACGAGAAGAACAGGAAAGATGATGACAGCCCCGGCAACGGCCCACGCGACAGATGAAAGGATTGAGTGTCCAGTTAGTTGGAGATAAAAGAAGACGAGGTACGGTGTCATCCACTCCAAGGCTCGAAAGCCGAAGACGAAGTAGAGGAGGAACGTCTGGACGAGGCCTGCCCCGAGATTTCCCCTTGTTTCAGCCTGGGCTAGCCTGTTGTCTAGAGCCGTCTCCGTCTTGGAGACTGTTCTTGAAAGTAATGACTCATCGAGCTTGGCGGCGAGGGTTGAGATTGTCGGGTTTTCGTAGACATCAGCCACCGAGACATGGGAGTAGAGGGGGTCTTTTCGAAGCTCGGAAACCATCCGTGCGGCGAGGAGAGAGTGGCCGCCGAGATCGAGGAAAAAGTCATCTTCGACAGAAACCGGCTGGGGGTGAAAGAGAGTGTTCCAAGCCTCCAAGATTCGACTTTCAGTCTCGTTTCGGGGAAGTTTGAGGTCGGAGCGTTGGGGCGAAAGCAATGTTGGCTTGGGGAGTGACGCGCGATCCAGCTTGCCGCTGGGAAGCCTGGGCAAAGCCGTGACCGTCTCTATACGGGACGGAACCATGTAGGCTGGCAAACGGTCACGAAGGCGTAGTCGGAGACGGTCCGGGTCTAGGCTGGCCCAGTCCCTGGGAACAACATAACCGACGAGCTGCTTGAGACCCGGGGTATCTTCACGGACCGCGCAGGCAGCCGAGAGGACGCTAGTTTCCTCCATCAGCACGGACTCTATCTCGGCTAGTTCTATCCGGAAGCCACGAAGTTTCACCTGGCTGTCACTGCGGCCGAGGAATTCGAGGTTTCCCTCAGCATCAAACCTGCCAAGGTCGCCTGTTCGGTAGAGTCGCGTTTCGACCTCGCCTTTCTGCACATACGGATCCTGAATGAATCGCGCCAGAGTTTCCTTCGGTCGTCCAACGTATCCGCGCGCCACTCCGATCCCACCAATACAGATCTCGCCAGTCGCGCCCTCAGGTACCGGATGGAGGGTCTCGTCGAGAATGCGGACACGATACCCAGGTAGCGGTCGTCCGATTGTTACCGGGTTTCCAGGTGTGAGGTCTGAGTATGTTGCGGTGACAGTGGTCTCGGTGGGACCATATGTGTTGACTAATCGCCGGCCAGGACGAGCCCAGCGCGTGACTAGGTTTTCAGGGCACACTTCTCCGCCGAGAATTACAAGGTGTAGCGTGGGGATCTCTTCGTCCAGCATGTTGAGGAGGGTTGGGACGCAAGAGAGGACAGTCACCTGGTGCTCTACTAGGAATTTTGAGAGGTCAGGGCTTCCATGAGTCAGCTCGCGGGTCGCAGGGACGAGGCATGCACCGGCCTGGAAGGCGAGCCAGATCTCTTCAACGGAGAGGTCAAAGGATAAGGAGGCCGTCTGGCAGACCCGGTCTTCAGAGGCAACGCGGAAGATTTCGGCCTCTGCCTCGACTAGGTTGCAGACGCTACGGTGCCCGACCAGGACTCCTTTCGGCCGACCCGTCGAGCCTGAGGTATAGATGACATAGCACAGGTCGTCAGATCCCACTCTGACCACCTCGGTTGGGAGGCGTGTCGGATTTTCCGAGCTGATAGCATCAGCATCCACGTCGACCGCGATGATCCTTCCATGAAATTCCCGGTGATGCGAGGCCAGAGTGGACGTGGTGAGGAGGGTTTCAGCGTGAGAGTCACCGAGAATGTAGGAGATCCGGTCCGCCGGATATTCCGGGTCCAAAGGCACGTAGGCTGCCCCAGCTTTTAGAGTGCCCAGAATCGCTACGTACGCGTCGAGTGATCGGGAGAGAAGTATTGCGACAAGAGAGCCGCGGCCTACCCCATGGTCATAGAGGTATCGGGCTAGACGATTGGCCCGTTGCTCAATCTCAGCGTAAGTTATCCTTCTGCCTTCGACTATTATGGCAATTGCTTCGGGGCGCGTGTCAACTTGCGCTTCGAAGAACTCGTGGAGTAAGTTGAATCGGCCGGCTTCTTCTGGGGGCCTGATTCTTCGAAGCATTTCTCTTGCTCGACCATTTTACCAAAGGTTTGAACTTTGTCCATCTCGGTATATCTTCGGATATTCGAGGGCAGCTGTGTGACAGGTGCCTGGACTAGTCTTTCAGGAGATTGAAATATAAATCAACGGATTTTAAACGACCACAAACAGTTACAATCACGTCCGAGAAATCTGCTACTCCTACCCAGACTGGACCAGTTGTGATTGCGATCCTAATCCAGCTAAACGGCCTTAACGTATTCTGGAGTGATGTCGGCTGGTCGTGCTACGCCGGCAAGCCTCATCACATTTACGAGCTCTGTTTGCAAATGCTCCAGTACCGCAGCGACTCCGTCTGCTCCGTAGAGAGCGAGACCCCATAGGACTGGACGGCCCACGCCGACTGCTTCGGCGCCTAACGCCAGTGCCTTGAAGACGTCGGTTCCTCTACGGATTCCGCCGTCTCGGTTCCTCTACGGATTCCGCCGTCGAAGAGCACTCTCGTTTTTCCTCTGACTCTCTTGACTATTGGCAGTAAAGCTTCGATCGCTCCGAAACCTGTATCGAGTTGTCTCCCCCCATGATTTGAGACGATTATCGCGGGGACCTTGCGCTTGGCAGCCTCCTCGGCGTCATCAGGTGAAAGAATTCCTTTGACTAGGACCGGTAGAGTAGTATGCTTCCTAGTCCATTCGTAGTCGTCCCAGCTGAGATCGTCTTTGATGCCAGCGGTGAGCGTCTCAAGACCTCTCGTTGCAGCCGCGAATCGCTCGGATTGAACGTTAGGCCGGTTAAGATCCTTAGATAACGTGAAGCTGTTCCTGACATTACGATCCCTAATGCCTAACACTGGTAGGTCGACTGTCAGAACGATTGCAGAATATCCAGCTTTCTCGGCTCGCTGAAGCAGTTGTTTGTTGACCTCGGGGTCCTTGTTGAAGTACAGTTGGAACCATCGAGGACTGTCCTTGATCGACGCTGCCACCTCCTCCATCGTCTTGTTGGAGCCTGTTGGAGCGATGAAAAGGGTCCCTGCCTTCTTCGCACCTTGCGCACTTCCGACCTCGGCCAAAGGATGCACGACGGCATGGTTGGCCATCGGAGTGACATAGATTGGCATAGACAGTCGCTGCCCGAGAAGATCAGTCGATGTGTCGACCTCCTTGATTCCGGTTAGGACCCGTGGCATGATGGTTATTTTCTGGAAGGCTTCCCGGTTGGCCCGTAAAGTCTGCTCTGCCCCTGCGCCTCCAGCTACAAAATCGTAGCTGGCCTGGTCAAGCCGTTGTTTCGCTTGCTGTTCGAGCTCGTCCAAGTTTACGATTAACAGAGTGGTGCTCCTCTCTATCTGGGTCAACGGCTTCCCAAGAACCAGTTTCGAAACCAGGGGTATAAACCGCTGGGTTGTTACCTGGAGGGTTGATGGATCCATTTTCCTCGGACCCATCCTACGGAAACGTCAAGTCCAGTGTAGCTGCCGTATTCTGAGAATTTCTGTTCGACCGCTTCTTTCGCGCCGGAGTCGAGTTTCTTGAACGCGTGCACCTCTATTGACATGGTGTTTTTCTTTGCTACTTTTCTCCAGATGGCGGCTACGAACCCGTCTACTAGAACCGTTGGTCTCACCATTCCAAGCGCATGAAACACCCGCTTGTAGTATCGCATATCCATGAACCTCGACTTATCTCGCAGAGTCAGCATCAGGGAATCATATTTGGGAAGAACTATTGCCTGGGGAGGCGGTGGAAACGTCCTATCGACTTGGCGATTAAGATCAATGTAGGGTTTCTTGGACGGCCTCAGCTTCAATTCGACTATGTCCTCGGAAAGGTCGGCCAGAGCCTTGTCAAGTTGTTGGTGGTTGAGGTAGGCCCAATACATGATATCCTCTTTCGAAACAGGTCCATGTTGCGCAATATATCTGCGTAACAAATCGAGCCTGCACGTATGATGGTCGAGTGGTTCCTTCGTTCCGGGGATCCAATCGTCGGTTCGCATGTACAAGCTTCGGGATCCTTTCTTGCCCGCGAAAACGAGCAGGCCCAGGAACGACATTTCGCCGATTCCAGTCCAAACGCCTCCTTTGAGCCCGAGTCTTCTGGCTTTGGCGGACACTAGCGCTCCAATCTCCTCTTGAGTGACTGCTCGGCCCTTGATTTCCTCGAGAACTGGATTGTAGAGACGCTTTCTTCGCTCATCTCTAGGTGGATAATCTCGCTGTTTTGCGATCATGTCAAGCCAGTTGAGCATTCTCTCGCCGGCTCCACCTAGTACGTAGGTGTAGTAATCCTTGCTCGGGATAATGTGCACCGTGCTTCTTACAGCTCGGGTTCTGACCAGCCCGCCTCCTGGTCTCAGTTGCGAGATGACGTCATGGTCTTGAAACCCTTCGATTCGGGCCCAGAACGAGGAGAGGCTTTCCAGGAAATTCTGCGATTGGATACCGCAACAACCATCCGCTACCTTGACTGGAGAGGAGGGTCCCATCATTCTATGTGAGAGGCAATGTGACCAGAGCAGGCGTCTGTTGAGTTCGTCAAGAATCATGAGGTCATCGTATAGGCTGCCCCAGGCTAATATTCTTCAATTTCACGTTTCATGCGAGCCAGCAGATCGATTGCACCGTCCGCGTAACCGCCGATCCACCTGTCATGCAGCTCTTTGATAGGGAGTGGGTTGATGTAGTTCCAGCGAAGACGCCCCTCACGCTTCACGATGACAAGATCCGCTTTCTCGAGAACGTTCAGGTGCTGCATCACAGTGCACCGGTCCAGTTGCTTGAAGCGTTCAACCAATTCTCCTGTTGTTCTTCCTCTCTCCTTGAGGAGATCAAGTATCTCTCTTCTGCGAGTGTCGCCTAGTGCCTTGAAAATCAGATCGTACTTGTCTTCCCTTGGCATGTTATCGTCTCCGGACTAGGATGTTCAAGTGACCGTTCACGACTGGTAATCGGGTAGTGAACAAAGTGTTATAAATATATAACATATATCCACACACGGTTGGAGATGAATATGGACCTGAGATTTACCGTTCAGACGAAAATTCAGAAACCCATTGGCGAAGTATTCGATGCCGTCTATAACCCGAAGAAACTTAGCAGCTACTTCACGTCTGGAGGCGCCGACGGACCATTGGATGAAGGAAAAACCGTGCTATGGAAATTCAATGATGTTGGAGACAAGATTGTGTCGGCACCGGTGAAGGTACAGAAGGTTGTACGGAACAAGCTGATTCGATTCTCATGGGAGGCGAGTGAGGGGCTCTTTGACCCGAAAACCGGATCAATACCAGAATCGGGCGGATACGACACTGTTGTCGAGATGAGTTTCGAACCTTTGAACGCGAAAGAGACGCTTGTGAAGATTGTTGAGGGAAAATGGCGATCTACAGAGGCCGGTCTGCAAGGCTCGTACGGGAACTGCCAGGGCTGGATGCAGATGACTTGTTGCCTGAAGGCCTACTTGGAATACGGAATCAATCTGCGAAAAGGATCGTTCTAAAAGACGAAAATCAAGCGAACTAGCGTCTTGGTAGCCAACCAAGACAATGCCTTCAAGTTCTACACAGGGGTCCTGGGCTTTGTCAAGAAATCCGATTTCGGTAGAGATTATCCATCTCAAGACTTATCCTCCAACATTGGTATCTTCTTTCCACGTAGACGATTGAGTATTCCAGGTTTCTGTATCAACTTAATCCTCTCATTTTGAAGGATAACATTTGTTGAGGCGATTGTTAACTGCATCTTCAATCCATACCCTATGTCCTGCCAACCTTCTGATGCTAGAATAACACCCGTTCTGTCCCAACTTGGTCTTTCAGTCAAGGCAATATGAACTATCAGTTCATTCCCTTTCCTTTCAACTTTTATGGTGTGTGGCATTCCCCTCAAGTCATAGTCACCATGGCTAGACCGACATTCAAGGGATATATGGACAACATTCAGATCCAGACTGGTAAGAGCGCGCAAGACTTCTGGAAACTTGCCAGCAAGAAAGGTTTTGTCAAGCGCGGCAAGGTTGCATCAAAGCATTCCGAGATGCTGGCCTGGCTCAAATCAAAAGAGATCGGATTAGGACATGTCCACGCAAACTTCATCATACTATATCTGCGATTGAGTGCAAATGATCCGGAACTTAGCGCACAGTCGAGAAAATGGGCTCGTAGCACCGGATATACGGATTACGAGAAATGAGATATGAGTAGTGTCGAACACTAGCTCGAAGATCCCACCGGTGAGGGAGAATGGTATCCGCTAAGAAATTCGAAACAATAGACGAATACATCGGGTCCTTCCCAGAAAACGTTCAGCGCGTTTTGGAGAAGCTGAGGGCCACAGTCCGGGAGGCAACGCCTGAAGCGCTTGAGTCGATCAGCTATGATATGCCCACGTTCAAACTAAACGGGGAGAGACTAGTATATTTCAGCGCCTGGAAAAATCATATCGGATTCTACTCCATACCGAAGGGCAGTGAAGCTTTCAAAGAGGAACTATCGCCTTATGCTGGAGAGAAAGGTTCCCTGCGGTTTCCGCTCGACAAGCCAATCCCATATGATCTAGTGAAGAAAATCGTCATGTTCCGAATGAGGGAAATTCAGCAGAAAAGGAAATAACCAGATTTTATGCGTTGAGTGGAACTAACGATAGCTCTCCGTCTCAAGGGTTCATCTATTTCTTCTAGTCATATGGAAGTGACTCTACCGTGGATATCTACCTCGTGGATGGCACCTACGAACTGTTCCGTCATTTCTACGCCCTCCCGACACACGCCAACGATAGAGGCGAGGAGGTTGCAGCGACCCGCGGCGTACTCAATAGCATGGCAGGCATGCTCGAATCCGGAATCACTCACATTGGGGTTGCGACAGACCATGTCATCGAATCATTCCGGAACAACCTCTGGCCTGGATACAAGACGGGCGAAGGGGTTGATCCACGACTCATGTCACAATTCCCCCTGCTCGAAGAAGCACTGCAGGCAATGGGAGTAAAGGTCTGGCCAATGGTCGAGCTGGAGGCCGATGACGCTCTCGCCGGAGCCGCCGCCTCTCTGAGCAAGCTTGCGAAAATGGGCCGTATCTGCATCTGCACTCCGGACAAGGATCTGGCCCAATGCGTTCGAGACGATCGTGTTGTTCAGCTGGATCGTCGTGCCCGAAGTGTTCGGAACGAGGCAGGCGTGATAGAGAAGTTCGGTGTTCCTCCAAGCTCGATCCCTGATTATCTCGCACTGGTAGGCGACGATGCGGACGGGTATCCTGGTTTGGAAGGCTGGGGAGAAAAATCAACAGCCACGGTTCTCGGAATCTACAAGCATCTAGAATCCATTCCATCGAAATCAGAAGACTGGAAGGTACAACCACGATCGGCCCCTCGCCTCGCAGAAGTCCTAGAAACCAATTTCAAACTCGCAATTCTGTTTCGCGACCTCGCAACTCTCCGAACAAAGGAGCCAAACATATCATCTCCTGAAGAGTTACACTGGAGCGGGCCTGGGACGCGATTTCCGGCGATCTGCAAACGACTAGATGATTCTCAGCTAGTTGATCGAGTAGCCAAGATACATGCATCACAACGGCCGAAATCAAAGATCAAGAAACGGAAAAGGTCGAAATGAACGCCCAAACCAGCCCGCAGTTCAAACGGTTCTTCGCATCACAATAGTAGTCGTCCGGCCAGTTCCGAAGGGTCCTACGAGCTTGAACCCGGCCTTCTCGAACATTGAGACTGTTCCTGTGTACATGTAGCCTGGGCCTTGATCTGTCTTACTCACGGGCATGGCCTCGACGAGTCCGCCTCCCTTGTTTCTTATGCCTTCTAGAACAGCCTTCAGGGCAGTACTGGCTACACCGCCTTTGCGATAGTTCTTGTCAACAACAAAACAGGTTATCCTCCAGAGTTTCTTCTTCTCGTCTGTAGGCGCGAGATTTTGATAGTTGCGACTATGGTCAATCCGTGGAAGTTCCTCTCTGGGACCATACTGGCACCATCCCACTGGCTCCCGATTTGCGTAGACAATTACCCCGTGGGCTCGTCCATTCTTGACGAGCGTTTCCTTGTGCCTACGGTTTCTCACCGCTCTCTCAGCCCTCGTGCGAGGTCGAGAGTTCTCGGGCGCAGAGTAAGATTCCACATGATGGTGCATGCACCAACACCACCACGCATCCCCAATTTCCGGTTTCTCGAAAAGCCTCGCTAGATCAGGCCATGTCTTCGCCGAGAGCTCCTTAGACGTATATTCTGGGACTTCTGACGTCAATGTCTCGCCCAATTCTCACTTTCCTGGCATATCGTATCTTGATAATTCAACATTCGTCGATCCATGCCAATAGGCGAAAATGGGCATGAATAACCGAGTTTGCACTATCCTTATTTTTCGGGGACGCTATCTAGGTCGAATCGTGGATCCTGTTCGGGTTCGCTTCTTGGTCGGCGGGCTCTTCCTAGTGGGACTCGCCTTGTTCAATTTCGTCACATACACTAAGACGAGTTACACGCAATCTACATTCAACATCCTCTCGGGACAGTACGAATATCTAACAACTACACGTAGTCCCGGCGATTCGATCAGTGGCGCGTTTCAAGAAGGCTCAGGGAGTCCAGTCAGCTTCTACATTCTAAGCAGTGCCCAGTTTGCCTCATTCCAGACTGGAGCCTCCCTCAATAGCATGTACTCCATTCAGGACGTTGCATCCAGCGCCATTTCTTTCGCCTTCACCGTGCAGGATACGTATTACATCGTGTTCCGTCATGGAAGCGGCCTCTTCGACAGCAGAGAGACGGTCGACTTCCAACGCACCTACATAACCCACGACAATTTCCGGTTAGGACTCGGACTCTTCTTCCTTGCCTTCGCAGCTGTCGAGCTCGTGGTTGCGTTTCGCCCTAGAAAGGCCCCTCCGGTAATCCCTCCACCCCCTCCAGTCTCCACGTACCTACAGGGACAACTCACACCGCCCCCCGCCGGGCAAACAGTAACAAAAAGGTGTAGCCTTTGCGGTCAAGTTGTGGGGGAACAACTGAACTTCTGCCCCACGTGCGGAAATAAGCTGAACGATCAGTTACCGCATCAGGAGTCAACCTGAAGGTCGTCGACTAATCTTCTGAGTTTCGCGTTTTTCCCTTTCGGAATGGTTATAGGAAGTGTGTCGCCTACCGCATGTGTCGTCAGCGTGCTGTCAAAATCGGAGGCTTTGACCTAGAATTCGACTACCATCTTCAGGTTACGGCAAGTCTTGCCTCATCAGAGGAATGTCTTCCAAGGCCGCGATCCAATAATAGACTAATCGTGTAGCTCACACCGATTCCATCTCCTATTACATAATCGTGGGTGCTTCCGGAGTCCTTGAATTCGCCCCCACTGAGATAGCTTGGTATCCTATCAAAGGACAGCGAGTTCGCTTCGAAGGAACAGATAGTGGATGGGTCGAAAACTGGAACGAGTTCTTCAAAGCTCCGACCGACGGGTTTCCAAACAGCGCTTATCCGCCTTCGGCCTTTGAACTTGCCGAGAGTCTCGTTGAATCCTGCCTTGTACACCGGGAGCCTTGGGTTTCTGTTCAAGATGACTCTTGCCCCTTTCGACTTGGCGGAGAAAGTCCCCAGACAGCGAAGCTCGCCGCTCTCGGCCGTAATAGTCATCGTGCCTCTTCACCCTGGGATGGCCAGAACAGTCTTTCTCGACCGTTACGTTGTGAGGTCTGGCCGGTGGTGATAATAGCATCAGAACAATCTCACGTCCTTTGCCCATATTGAGCTTAAGGGCTGGAGCGATCAAGTACCCTTCTCCGTTCGAGGTAACAATGCCCGCACAGGGAAATTTGTCTAATAAATCGAATTCCGCAATAATCTGACCTTGCTCGGTGGTACATTCCGCTCGAGTAGGTTGCGAGAACTCGAATTGACAGTTCGACCTAGCAATCTCATCGACTCCTTGTATCCAAGAATAAATAAGTCCCCTCCCACGGAAAGCTCCCTTCAGACTCCCAATACCATATACGGTAAGACAGTCACGACCTCCATCAGGGCCAAGTTCGACCTGATTTTTTACAAAGCTGATCAGCCGCGTCAGCCTGCAACCACCAAGGTCCCAAAGAAGAGACGCTTGGCGATCTCATAAACCCAATAGCCTAGCAGGCCAAAGACATTCAGTGGATGGTGTGCTCGTCCGGGCCCACAAGGTTACCCTTGAATCGAAGAGCCCCAAGAGACAGTGGCTGCTACCTCCTTCTTCTGCCAGAGGAGAAAGATGCTGAAAGATGTAGTGACTGGCATGCTATGTTATTGCCTCGTCTGCGAACACCAGTTCTATTCTTCCGGAAGTGCTGTCGTTCTGGGTCCAGAAGACTCCCAGCACATAGCTTGACGCGTCGACCCCGCTTGCTTCATAGTAGCTTCCTATGCTCATCCCTGAGCTAGCACCCTGAGTCGAATACAGCTCGGTCCTCTGGCCCCAGCTGCCGGGCGCGCCAGAATACTGGTAGACCCGGTTCAGGGTATAATTGTAGTAGAACAAGGACCATTTTTCATGGAGCTGATCGTAGCTCGCCGTCCACCTTGGGTTGATGTTGGTCTCAGTTGTACCAATCGTTTCAGGGGCACTCCATGAGCCAGTTCGAGATGCGAACAGCAACTTCTCCTTGAGGTTCTCCTGCCAGATAGCGTAGACCGTATTGTTTCCAGTTCCAAACGCGAACGCGTTGCCTCGTACAGCAGTTCCGCTCGGGGTTACAGCTTCCTCTGGACCCCAGGCACCGTCGCTCCACAGCCTTCCGAGTAGCCTGCCCACGTCCGGCCAATAGAGAATGTACATTCGTCCCGCGGATAATCTGGCGAGGGAGAATCGCCAGCCGTCAGTCAAGTTTCTCAGAAGAGTATCCTGTTCCCATGTGGAATAGTCAGTACCGTTCGAGTGGATCACCCAGGCAAATCCTCCGCCTCCGTTTGAGGTAACATTCCTGTAGGCCACGAAGACCTGCCCGGTGGTGCTGATCCTCGTCGACAGCCCATACCATTCCTGGCCCGGCGTCGCCTCTTTCACTACCGTTTCAGCCTGCCAGTTAATAGTGCCGTCCGCGTTCAGCGCTCCTACACGGAACATCAACGCCCTGCCGAGATTTCCACTGTTCCCATCGTACCGAGCATAGAAAACATGCGTCCCATTTGTAGCCAATGACGGTCTCGATCCGGTTACCACTCCAACGTTGATACTGGTCCAGCCCACGCCATTCGGGCTCGTCGCATAGTAGAGGCAGTTGGCCGTTGTCCCGGAGCAATTGCCATAGTTGATGTAGAAGATCCAGTGTCTACCCTGCGCGTAGAACGCGCTACCATCCCACGGGTACAGAAACGGCTGGGCACGCACGTTGGGCGTGGAAACCAGGACGAACGATGTAAATTTCCTGTAGGCTATCATCGTCCCCCACTCCCCAGCGCCTATCGCCCCGTACCCTCCCGCGTTTGGCGTGTCAGTCCACGGGGCAGCGGGCCAGAAAAGCCAGCCCAGCCTAGGATTGTTACCATCTTCGTAGCGGACCATGTCTTGGATGTATCGGAGGCTGACAGTAGAGTATCCGGCAGCACCGGGGACAACGTACGGGCATACAATACTGCAGAAGGCGCCGCCCTCAGTGTTGAGCACAGGCCATCCGAGCCCCGGTGTGAAACCCGAGGATTGGCCTGCAATCTCGGTTAGCATCGTCAAGTAATCTGTTTGAGCGATGTTGTCTGCTGTCGCGTTGCTCCAGTAGCTATCCCAGACACCGTTCTTATTTGTGTCAGTGAATCTGATCTTCGGGTCAGTCCTCAGCAGAGCCCCAATGGGAGGAACGGTTCCAGCGGCTGGAGTGTCCCCTGTCTCATACACGCCTGTTGAATTGTTGTCATAGACTATGGATTTGCCGGGGGCCCATGTTTCACCCGAGTCATTTGTGGCGTTGACAAATTTGATCTTGAGGTCGGTCGTCAGGACCGTCGCGTCTGGTATATCGCCCACGATCGCTGTATCCCCGGAATCGAAGAGCCCGTTAGAATCGTTGTCGTATGCTAGGTGTTCTACAAAACTGGGATAGTAGAGGTAGGTGTGAAGGCTCTCAAACACTCTGCCCAGAGTATCATTCACAACGGGGTAGTCTAGGTACCATAGGCTGCGAGGGTTATGACAGAAGTAGCTGCAAGTATTCTGGACAACTATCCAGTGGGTGTCCCCGACCGTCCTGTCCTGGTTGATCCATCTCTGGAAGGCGATGCTCGAACTACTCGTCCAGACAGCGTCTGTTGCCCCCGTTCCAGTCATGTTTGGCTCGTTGAGAGGTTCCCAGATGATCTTATCGTAGCTGTTCTGGAATTGTCCCACAATTCCCGTCGGTCCACTGAACGGGTTGGGCCCGAACCAGAAATTCAGCCAGCACGAAATACTATCATTTGTCTGAAACTCATTGTGCCCATGATAGTCTACTGTAAGCCAGAAGTCGTAGAACTGGGCAATATTGACCGCTCGTGCCAACTGGGATGAGTTGTAAGTGCCCATGAAATTGTTTGCGCGCTGTGCACAGTATGGCGCAAGGGACCCTCTTACGGTGTTGTATCCTAGCTGCGCTTCTCTTATCACGACTTGTTCAAAGCCGCTCTGTTTCTCGCCTGCGAAGACGAGAGATGGTGGTGCTGAAAGGTTCTGGTCCGTGTCCGCCAGCCTCACGCCACCCCAACCGCCCAGAACAGGGGAAGGCGACGAAGCGTGGACTGTGTAGGGCGCCGGAACCACGAGGAGTGTTGAGAGTGCGAGCGAGACGAGGACGACTACTGCGCGGATGCTCTTGTACCGTCTCTCCGCTGGTCCTCTGCCCAACAGCTACCACACACCCTCAAGTGTATCAAGATAACTCCGTTGATGCGCGGTTATATTCGGCCCGTTTACAATGCGGCACAAACAAACTCAGTTGAACCTAGCAATTGCCAAAAACTCGCCCTTCCTTGCGCTTCGTCATACTGTCCCTAGCACCTCCTTCATGCAAGGCAAAAGGGAGTCGATGAAAGTTTTGGTGGGCCTGCCCGGACTTAAGAGGCCACTTCGGCTATGATGGGATTTGGAAAGTCACCTATTTGGAAAGTCACCTATGAGACCTTGCTTCTTCATCCGCTCCTTCATTTCTTCCGACGAAACGTCTTCGACGCGTGTCGCAATATACCAAACATTACCCGTAGGGTCCTTCACCGCTGCGAGTTGGTCTCCGAAGAATTGGGTCGTCAGTTCCAGTTGCGAGACTGCCCCTGCTTCTAGGGCTCGTTTGTACACTAGCTCCACATTTTCGACGTAGACGTAGAGGTGGCTAGAGACGGGATCCTAGCCAAGACTCGAGTCACCCATCATGACCATCGAACCGCCAACCCTAACCTCGGCATGACGGACAAAACCGTTCCTCTCGTTTATCATGCGACCCTTTTCTTCTGCGTCAAACGCACGTTTCAGAAAGTCAATAAGCTTCGGCACACCATCCACGACCAAGTATGGAGTGATAGTCCCGTAGCCTCTAGGAATGGGCTTCACATCATTCTTGACAGACTGCATGGCTTGTCTTTGTTTGTTATCCATTCATGAAGATAACGATTTTTGTAGAAGCAGCTCCGACATTCCCGAACCTATAGTGATTTACGGCTAGACTAGTGGGCCCCACCCGGGCTCACCTAAAAATTAAAGCGAGTCCGTTTCCCGGTTCGAAACCCTTCCGGGCTCGCCGAGAGCCTCCCAAGCATCTAGGAAACCCGTCATGTCATTCCGCACCTTACAGGGTAACTGACCAGAATTGGTCTTCTAGAACACAGAAAGCATCCATGCCAACTGTTGACGGTTATATCCCGAGCCGTCTCCGTCAGGCTTGAGCCTCCCGTTATACCAAAAATCATAAATATGCTACAGCGCGCGATCGCAAATCTCTGTGGGTTCTTAGAATGGGCTTGAAACTGAATGTAAATCACGATCGGCTCCTTCAACTTTTCGCAGTGTTGGCACTAGTCGGCATGATTGGCGCATCACCCGCCACGGCAGTTGCAGCACAATATGCTCAAACCCCAGACGTTTCGAACCTGCTCGTGCCGGGCGACGTTTCCGTATTTGTCGACCCCGAACTTAGCCAAACCACTGGACCCATACAAGTAGTCGTTCAACTCACGACCGCTCCATTAGCGGTTGCCTATGGCGTGAACGCCAAACAGCTGGGCGGCAAGTTAAGCCCATCCCAAGAACGCGATTATCTCCACCAGCTGGCCAAGTCGCAAGATACGGTGATGAGCCAGATTCGCAGCCTCGGTGGCCAGGAACTCGGCCGGCTGAGCAAAGTCCTGGACGCTCTCATCATAAACATCGACTCGTCCCAAATCAGCGCCCTGGCCTCCTTACCAAACGTAGCGTCGATACGCCC
>WNGA01019256.1_pt1 | contig 15979 bp, 17 predicted proteins | sample 5400061 | NCBI WGS metagenome assembly WNGA01 (sample SAMN13153366, study PRJNA577476) | soil metagenome | isolation source: 100 cm soil or saprolite under grassland replicate 2 | place: USA:California | collected 2016-06-15
GACGAAGTGCTAGTGGTCGTCAAGCGGCTGTTCGAGCACCAGGAGCTAGCTTCGCGCGTGCGCACGCTGGAGCAGCGCGCTGAGCTACGCGAGCGCATGATCGGCCAAAGCCCGGCCATGAGCCAGATCTATAAGACGATCGGCCGCGTGGCGGGATCCGACGCTTCGGTGCTGATCACCGGCGAGACCGGTACTGGCAAGGAGCTGGCCGCCAACCTCATCCACCAGAACTCAGCCCGCCGGAGTGGGCCGCTGATCAAAGTGAACTGCGCGGCGTTGCCCGAAACCTTGATCGAGAGCGAGCTGTTCGGTCACGAGAAGGGCGCGTTTACTGGCGCGGTCGCGCAGCGCAAGGGCCGCTTCGAGCTGGCGCACAAGGGCACGATCTTTCTGGATGAGGTCGGCGAGATCACGCTGCCGGTGCAAAAAAAGCTGCTGCGTGTGCTGCAGGAAGGCGAGATCGAGCGCGTCGGCGGCACCGGCGTTGTCAAAGTCGATGTACGCGTGCTGACGGCCACCAATCGCGATCTGCTGGAAGAGTTCAAAGCCGGCAACTTTCGCGAAGATCTGTACTACCGGCTGAACGTCATTAATTTGCACATGCCGCCGCTACGCGAGCGCCGCGCCGATATTCCGGTGCTGATCGAGCACTTTCTCGATAAATATCGCTACAAACCCGGCGCGCCGCCCACCAGAATATCCGAGGAGGCACTCGAGCTGCTGGAAAAGTACGATTGGCCCGGCAATGTGCGCCAGCTCGAAAACGAGATCGAGCGCGCGGTAGTGCTCTCGCAGGGCAATGTGATCACCAGCCACAGCCTCAATCTATCGCAGCATGGCATCCCCACCCAGATCGACCTGGCCACGCGCGTGCGCAATCGCGAGGCGCTCAGCGCGGTGCTGGCCGAGGTCGAGCGGGTTATGCTGTTCGAGGCGCTGCGCCAGAGCGACAGCGGCGAGGAAGATGCGGCGCGGCGGCTGCACCTGTCGGAAGATGAGTTCAAGCAGCGACTGGAAAGATTGCAGTAGCAAAATGCTACTTTACATTTTCTGTAGGTTGTTTTTGCTCCGCGGGGCGAAAAACAACCTAACAGAGCGCAAAAATCCGTGTTGCGTTGTTGTTTGGGGTATATCGCGCACAAACACAAACGGCTGGATGGGTTCAACCATCCAGCCGTTCTTTTAGCGCACCTCAGCAGAAACTGTACCACCACTCCGTGGCACAGCTCTTGCTTAGTGTATAATTTCGTAAATCACAAGCGGTTTCGGGCCATCAGCATCGCGCAGCAGCACTTCGACATCGCGCTGAGCAACAGCGCCGCGGCTCAGCGGGTCAAAGCCGCGCTGGCCTTCGAAGTAATAGTAGTAGACCCGGCCATTCAGCGCAAAGCCGCGCACGCTGCTGGCGCGTACGCTGATACCAGGCGCAATATCTGTCAGCGGGTCGTTGATCGTCCCGTTCACCCGCGCCCAGACGGCGTCGCGAATAGTCGCAAAATCGGCGCTTCGGCCAAGTGGGGCGCGTGATGGCAGCACCAGCGCCAGCACCAGCGCCAACACGCCGGCGATGAACGACGCTTCGAGTGCGAAAAGCATCCAGAAGCCCAGTGTGCCGCGGTGCGGCCCGGCCGACATGATCACAGGCGGTGTAGCAAAGCCGGGAATACGTACATTGATCACTGGATTGCCTCCTGCTAGAAAATGGAGGAGTAGCCTTCTATATCATCGCGCTCGGGCGGCTAGCAAGCATCTCGAGCAAAGTGGTAGCAGATTATGTGCCAGTGATAAAAGTCTAGCTGATCCAGCGCCGTCAAGCGATTGCAAGATCATGATACGAACGTGATAGAACACTGGTTTGGTCCATAATCTATAAGACGTTTCATAGTCAGCTGAGGTTTCACCATGATGGATATGACGATGGGAATGAATCTGTTGCCCCAGCAGCAGATGAAAGCATCCCCCGCGCTGATCGCACTTAATAATATGCTGGTGCTCTCAACCCAAGATTTGCAGCAGCTCGTCCAGACCGAGCTAGAGGAGAACCCGGCGCTCGATCAGGTTGAAAGCGAGGAGTCGCTGTGCAGCCGCTGCGGCCGGCCACTGAGCGGCGCCACGTGTATCTACTGCCTCCACGAAGACCTCAAGCTCGCCGAGTCCGAACGCGATGACGCCGCCGCAGCGCCGACAGATGACGATTTCGACCCGCTGCTGGCCGTTGCCGCGCCGACATCGCTGCACGAGTCGGTTCGGCGCGATCTGCACATCAGCCTGCCCCCGAACGACCACCCGATCGCCGATTATCTGGTTGGCTCGCTCGACGAACACGGCTTTCTGGATGGCCATATCGAAGAGATCGCCACCATGATGCATACCAAGCCCGAGCATATCGAGCAGGTGCTGCTCAAGCTACAGGAATTCGGGCCGGCCGGATTGGGGGCGCGCAATGTGCAGGAATGCCTGCTCATCCAGCTGAATCGCCTGGAGCGTCAGGGCATCAGCAATCTGCATCTACGCGCGATTGTGTCCGATTACTGGTTCGATCTGGGCGAGCATCGCTATGGCGTGATCGCCCAGGCGCTGGATATTAGCTACGATGATGTGGTGGCCGCCCGCGATTTCATGCGCCAGCATCTGCGGCCATTCCCGCTTGAGCGCACCGGCGAGAACGCCAACACCAGCGATACATCCTATCTCATGCCGGATGTGATCATTCGCGAAGAGAGTGACAAGCTCATCGCCGAAGTGGTCGAATCGCGGCGCTTCTATCTACGGCTCAACCCGCTCTATCAAGAGCTTGCCCATGCCATGCTCCGCGGCCAGCAGGATATTTCGCCCGAAGAGCGCGAGCATCTCAGCACTTTCGTCTCACGTGCGCGCCTGTTTCTGACCAACCTGCGCCAGCGCCGCGAGACTATCCGCCGGATCGCCGAGTATTTGATCGAGCGCCAGGAGGCGTTTCTCCGCCATGGCGTGCGTCATCTCAGCCCACTCACGCGCGCCGAAGTTGCGACGGCGATCGGCGTGCATGAGTCGACCGTCAGCCGCGCCACGGCAAACAAGTATGTGCAGATTCCGAACAAGGAGATCGTGCCATTCAGCCACTTCTTCACCGCCTCGCTCTCTGTCAAAGATGTGATTCACGAGCTGATCGCGAATGAGTCCACCGCACTTACCGATCAGGATATTGTAGAAATCCTGAAAGGGCGCGGCTTCGAGGTGGCCCGCCGCACGGTCACAAAGTATCGCGGGCAGTTGGGTATTCTGCCTTCCACACTACGCTGAAGATATAGCGATCCTTCGTCATTTGTACATGCGCGTCAGCGCTAGCGGGGGTGTGGGGGTGCAGCCCCCGAGAGAAAATAGTTACCACTTCACAAATCCGATAGGATTGCTATTCTCATGCACCAAAACGCGTTTCATGCTCGTCATATCATTGCCGATGGTCTTGGCGCCCTCACAGCGCTGCTGCTGGCGCGGCTCGTACTGAGGCTTTTTGCGGCGCGGCCCGGCAACCCGATCTTCGCGGCATTGTTCGCGATCACCACACCGTTGCGCGCGCTGGCCGCGCTGGATGCTGGGCAGCCGCACTTCGGCGCGGTACTGGAGTTTTCAACCCTGGCGCAGATCGGGTTCCTGCTGCTCGCTGGACTGCTGCTGCGGCGGCGCTGGCAACGCCGTTTGCACAGATAATGCAACGAGAGAGATTATGGATACATTATTCGAAACATTGCGCGGCATTTTCACAGTCCTGCTGATTGCCATGGGCGTAAGCATCGTGCTTGGTTGTATCGGCCTTGCTGCACTGGCGCGCGGTATTCGCCGCCTACGCATCCCGCCCGACGCCGATTTCTTCACCACCATGCGCTATATCCCGCTGCCCTTGGTGATCGTGCTCGACCTGCTCGATTTCGGACTCGACATCTTCTCGGCGCCGATCATATGGATTGCGCTGGATCGCATGGGCTTATACAATCTGCGCAACAAAGCTACGATCGAGGCGCTCATTCCAATCACCAATGTCATCCCGACCTTTACAGTATGTTGGTTCGCGGCGCGGCTGTTCAACCTGGGGATGCAGCCCTGGCCGTATGAACGCGACGTTAGGGCCGATCGACCACGCGCGCTGCCACGCCGCCCGCCGGCCATGATCGATATGGATGAGCAGCGCTACTACGGCCCCGATCGCAACGACCGCGCCTAAAGGAGATACACCAATGTCGCTACTCGAGACCTTGATCCTGCTGGCAATCGCTGGTCTCGTCGGTGCGCTGGCCGAATTTCTGATTGGCTTCTCGCTTGGCGGCATGCTCGGCGCTATGATTGTCGGCGTTGTCGGCGCGCTGATCGGCAGCTGGCTGGCGCGGCTGCTGAATCTGCCCGCGATTCTGCCCGTTCAGGTCGGCACACGCACAATCGAGCTCGTTTGGGCGACGCTTGGCTCAATCTTGCTCGTCGGCCTCCTCAGCGTCCTACGGTCACGCCGCTCGATCACACGCTGAGGGGCCGCGTACACTTGGACAAAACGCTTGACGAACAGCCTGCACTGCGCTACAGTGAGAATGAGTCAGATGTAGCAGCTTGCACAAGCTTCACGCGTGCTGTAAGGAGGAACCGGTGGATCTACTCCAGCTATCGATCGTATTGGTCATCGCCGGCATCTGCGCAGCCATCGCCCAGTGGGTAGTCGGCTTCAGTCCTGGTGGGTTTATTATGTCAATCATTGTTGGCGTGGTCGGCGCCTACCTTGGTATGTCGCTCGCCGACCTACTGCCAATCCCGCTCATCCTCCCCATCCATGTCGGCACGGTCAGCTTCGATCTGCTCTGGGCCGTGTGCGGATCGCTACTGCTCTTGCTGCTGCTGTATCTGGTTCGCTATGGCAGCGGTCCGCGGCTCTCCGCACGGCGTTAGCGCGGCATTTCGCCAGCTGCCTGGTACTCCCACCAACTATTGAGGAGGTTTGGATAGGCCTTCGGCCCATCCAAACCTCCTCATAGGACTTACGCCTCCCACGAATTTTTTCTTTTTGCAGGTTCTTTTTCACCCCGCAGGGTGAAAAAGAACCTGCAAAAACGTAACGTACCATAATCCCTTATTGGCGGCTGGATACTATCGCGGCCGGCAACACGATGCGGAATGTCGTACCATTCCCGCTGCTTGTGACTGAAAGCGTGCCGCCATGGCGCTCGATGATGCCATAGCTGATCGCTAGCCCCAAACCGGCGCCATTCCGCTTGTGAGTGTAGAATGGCTCGAAGATGCGTTGCACCTCGTTTTCGGGAATGCCTGGGCCGCTATCGGCGAATTCGACCAGTATGCGCGGGGCGGCACCCTCATGCGCGCCAGCTTCCAGGCGCGTGCTGATCATTAAACGGCCGCCGTGCGGCATCGACTCAACTGCGTTGACCGCCAGATCCACAAACACCTGGCGCAGATGCCCGCCAATGCCAATCACCCACGGCAGATGCTCGGCCCAGTCGCGCTCCACCAAAACATGCTGCTGCTGCAATGTGCTGGCCGTGCCGGCCAGGGCGCTCTCAAGTAACCCATGCACCGAGACCGGCCGCATGTCCTTGCTGGATGGCCGATGCAGCTCCAGCATGCGCTGGACGAGCGTGGCCAGCCGATCGACCTCCATTTGCGCCATGCTCAGCAGCCGCGCGCGCTTCTCTTCAGGAAACGGCCGGCTCAGCAGCAGGTGCAGCGTATTGTGCAAGGCTTGGAGTGGGTTGTTGATCTCGTGCGCGATCGAGGCGGTCAGGCGGCCCATACCGGCGAGCTTGCCGCTCTCGGATTGCCGCTGCTGCTCACTACAATCGCGCACAATCAGCAGCAGATATGGCGTTCCATCAAACACTGCCTCGCTGACTCCAATCGACACCGGCAGGCTCTGGCCGCCGCGTACGCGTAGCGAGCCATCATACTGCTGCAAGCTGCCGGCCAGCACGGGCATGATCAGCCTGCATCACGATATGCATCCTTGTACTGAGTGTTTCCTGTTTCAGCTATGCCGCCGCCGTAGCTCGGCCCAGATAGCGTCGATCGGCACACCCTGGCGCGCCAGCAGCAGCATACTGTGAAAGAGCAAGTCGGCGAGCTCCCAGGTAAGCTCGGGGGCTGAATTGTTCTTCGCGGCAATGATCACTTCCGCTGCTTCCTCGCCGATCTTCTTGCCGATCCGATCCACGCCGCCATCCAACAGCTTCACCACATACGAACCTTCCGGCCGCTCGGCAGCACGTCGCGCGATCAGGTCGCTGAGCTCGGTCAACATACCGCTGGCAGGGATGCGATCTCGCGCCATTTCGCCATCCAGCCGCCGATGAAAGCAGCTTGGCTCGCCGGTGTGGCAGGTCGGGCCGGCTGGCTCGGCCAGCACCAGCAGCGCATCGCCATCGCAATCCTGGCGCAGCTCCACCAGCCGCAGCAGATTGCCCGATGTCTCACCCTTCTGCCAGATCGACTGCCGACTGCGGCTCCAGAACGTCACCAGCCCGCACTCGACCGTCTGGCGCAGCGCCTCTTCATTCATGTATCCGAGCATCAGCACCTCGCCGCTGCGCGCGTGCTGAACAACTGCTGGAATGAGTCCTTGATCATCGAATCGCACGTACTATCTCCAAGTTTTTAGGTATTGGGTGTTGGGTATTGGGCTTCGCAACGGTGCCCGCCCGACACCCAACACCCAACACCTGCGCTGAAAACGCACTAGTGCCGAAAGTGCCGTCGGCCCGTAAACACCATCGCCATACCCAGCCGGTCGGCCGCAGCGATCACCTCATCGTCGCGCAGCGAGCCGCCAGGCTGGATCACCGCCGTCGCGCCGGCCGCTGCCGCCGCCTCGACGCCATCGGCAAACGGGAACAGCGCGTCGCTGGCTACGGCCGAGCCCGCCAGCGACAAGCCGGCGTTCTGCGCCTTCCAGATCGCCAGACGCGAGCTATCGACCCGGCTCATCTGGCCGGCGCCGATGCCTAGTGTATTGTTGGCGCTGGCATACACGATCGCATTCGACTTGACATGCTTGACCACGCGCCAGCCAAAGCGTAGCGCGGCCAGCTCATCCTGGCTCGGCGCTCGCTCAGTCACCACCCGCAACTGCTCTTCTGCCAGCGGCGCGCGGTCGGGCTGCTGCACCAGCACGCCTCCCGGCACGCTATGCAGCAGGAGGGGCGCCGCGCCCCTCCTGCTCGCGATCGGGCGTGTGGCGCGCATTAGGCGGCGGTTCTTCTTGCGGCGCAGTAGCTCCAGCGCATCTTCCGCAAACGCCGGCGCGATCACGATCTCCGAAAAAATCTCGTCGATCGCCCGCGCCAGCGCGATATCGAGCATCTGATTCACGGCGATAACGCCACCAAACGGCGCCTCGCGATCGGTGGCATAGGCGCGCTCCCAGGCCTCCAGCGGCGTCGCGCCCAGGCCAACCCCACACGGGTTGGTATGCTTGACGATCGCCAGCGCGGCCCCCGCATCGGGCGCGAACTCCTCGATCAGCTCCTGGATGGCGGCAATATCAAGAATGTTGATATAGGAAAGCTCTTTGCCATGCAGCTGCTCAAAGAACTGGCCGAAATCGCCGTACAGCGCGGCCTGCTGATGTGGATTCTCGCCGTAGCGCAGATCCTGCGCCTTATGGAAGGCCAGCGGCAGCGTCTCCGGGAACAGCTCTTCGCCCAAATAGCCGGCGATCGCCGCATCGTAGGCGGCGGTGTGCGCGAAGGCGCGGACTGCTAGACGCCGTCGCAGCGCGGGCGTCACCTGGTCGTCGCGCAGCGCCGCCAAGGTCGTAGCATAATCGGCAGGGCTGACGACCACCAGCACATGCTGATGGTTCTTCGCCGCCGCGCGCAGCATCGCCGGGCCGCCGACATCGATCTGCTCGATCGCCTCATCACGCGTCACGCCCGGCCGCGCGATCGTCTCGGCGAACGGATACAAATTGACCACCACCAGATCGATCAGGCCGATATTGTGCTCCGCCAGCGCCGCCAAATGTTCCGGCCGATCGCGCCGGGCCAGAATGCCGCCATGCACGCCAGGGTGCAGCGTCTTCACACGCCCATCCAGAATTTCGGGGAAGCCGGTCAGCTTGCTGACCGATTGAACCGCGACGCCGGCATCGGCGAGCCTGCGCGCGGTGTTTCCGGTCGAAAAGATTTCCACACCCAGCGCCTGCAAACCGGCGGCGAATGGCTCGATTCCATGTTTATCGGAAACACTGATCAGAGCGCGCACAAGCTCTCCTTTAGCTGCTCAAAAAGAAACCCCACCCAAAGCGACGGGGCAGGGTCGCGCAGAAAGATGTACATCTTAGCATATCGGGTGCGACCGATAGTCGTAGTACGGACGCGATACATCGCGTCCGTACGAAAAAAGCGCTGTGCTCGGCTAAGCAAACTACATTCCGCTCAGCACCTGTTCTGTATACGCGCGCAGATCAGCCATAACCGGGCCAATGCGGCCTGGCCCGAACGCATGCGCGGCCGCGGCTTCGAACACCTTCAGCGCTGCCGCAACCTGGTCGGCCGTCGCACTGCGTTGATCTTGAATGCCCGCGCGCCCATATGCATCATACAGCAGCACCCGCGCCGAGGATCCAAGCGCGCCAGTAGTGATCCGCTCAAGCTCAGGGAACAGCAGCTCGGCCAGGTTCACCTCACGCTTCTGGATCAGCCCGCTGGAAAGCAGCTGGGCGATAATCTCGCAGGTACGAACTTCACCCAGGCTGCTGCGCTGCGCGATCTGGCCGACAGTATTGCGTGCATTGACCATTGTCAGCACACGCCACTCATCGGCTTCCAGATTGATCTCGCTGCCGGTGGCGGAAGGATTGGTGACCAGCTGCGGCACCATATTCAGCGATGGCACATGATCCTGAATCTTGGCCCAGGCATCCTGGCGCATGATCCCTTCCATGATCAGCATTTCGTTACTCTGTGTGATCGTTGGAACATCGAGCTGAACATCATCGTGGAAGCGGAAGGGGCCGGAGATGAACGTAAAAAAGGTGTAGACGGCTTCGAGCGGTGGAAGCTTGCCAAGCTGCGCACCGATAATCTTGCCGTCGCGGAAATACAGCCAGCCATCGATCTGCTGCTGACCACGCTGACCTTGCATAAAGATCGCGCCGGTCTTCTTGCTCAGATCCAGCAGCTGAATAATATCGGTGAGCGGAAAATCACCTAAATCGCCTTGCAGTGCCATAGCTTTTGGGGGACAGGCGACAGGCGACAGGAGACAGGAGACAGGAGATCATGCGCCAAATATTCCTGTAACCTGGAGCCTGTAACCTGTAACCTGTAGCTAGAGTCTACTAATCACAAGCTTACTGATCGCCTTCAGCGTATCGAAGATCCCCGCACCCGTCGTTGCTACCGCCTCATAGCGCTGCCAGGCAAGCGAGTTCAGGTATTTATCGAGCGTCGCGACTGGCAGCGCGCCGGGAACATCGCGCTTGTTATACTGAAGAATTATCGGAAATTCCTGGAACTTCTTATTCTGCTTGGTGATATTGACTGCCAGCTCACGCAAGCTCTTGATATTCTCTTCGAGCTTCTGTTTTTGCGAGTCGGCCACGAAGACCACCCCATCCGCGCCGTTGAGCACCGCCACACGCGTGCGCTCGTACAGCACCTGCCCAGGCACCGTGTACAGATGAAAGCGCGTCTGAAATCCGCGTACTCTCCCAAGATCGAGCGGCAGGAAATCAAAGAACAGCGTTCGTTCTGTCTCGGTCGCAATCGAGAGCAAATCGCCCTTCGCATCCTTCGGCACCTGTGTATGTATATACTGGAGGTTGCTGGTCTTACCTCCCATACCAGGTCCATAGTAGACGATCTTGCAGTGTATCTCGCGCGCAGCAACGTTGATCAGGGCCATAGGTCCTCTCGCGTACCAGGTACATGACAAGCGGTTCGCCGATCGCACGCTACCGAATGCAAGCGTTGCGGCCGGCGAGCGCAGACCACCAGTCGAATGTTCATCCGCTAATCACGGAAGAGCAGATCGATCGTATCTTCCATCGATGTGCGGAAAGACGAGCCGAGCACATCATCGCGCGCTTTATGGGTATTACGCACACGCTCCAGCACATGCGCCAGCTCATCGGTGGCCTTCTTCGTCAGAACTTTGACAAGGCCGATGTGCGTGCCCTTATTGAAGATGATACAAAGAATCCACTGATCTTCGATCAAGGCGAGAAAGATATTGTCGCGCACACCCTGCTGAAACATATTGCGAAAATCTTTTTCGCGCAGCAGCTTGGCCACCTCGCGCGACGACGCGAATGTGCCGGCGATCAGCGCGCCGAGCGCGGTAATATCCTGCCGGTTCGCATCGCCCTGGCTGGCGATCACCTGGCCGCTCTTATCGAGCAGCAACACATAGTTGCCGCTGGTATCCTCGACCAGGCGCGCAAGACAATCTTCGATCTGTCGAACTTCTTCAAGTGGAACGATCTGACTCGTTAGCTGTGGATCCATGTAGTCCTACCTCAGATTGAGCGGGCGTGCGCCCTGGTGGGCCGAGCGATCCAGATGACGCCTATAAGTATAGCATACCAGGTTACCAGCTGTACGGCGCCGATATCTTACACCCCATATCATGAGTGCGGCCAGCAGGCCACTCGACGAGGAGTATTATACTACAATTCCGCTTACAAACGTTACCACAGGCCGACCTGCCAGTTTAGATCTCGGCGCCGTTATTGCGCTCACGTTCTTTGGGCGGGCGCCCAGTGCGAATGTTCCGTAGCGAATGGATGGTTGCGGCGAGCGCGCGATCGGCCCAGCCGTAAATTGTTGGGCGACTCTTCTGCAATTCCTCAGCGATCTGGGTGACGTTGGTGCGATATTCGGGATCGAACGTCGCCAAGTTGATCCGCGCCGATGCGACGATCTGCAGGATCTCCTCTTCGGTGAGATCATGGTCGCGAATCAGCTTCTTAGCCCGCTTACTTCCCAGATCAAGATCCATCGCCACGCTCCTAGCCGTCGCAACTCACCGGTTTCCCGCCATCAGACAGGGGCAGCGGGTGTAAGGGTGTAAGGCTTTATTATGATAGCACAGCGTAGCGTTACTGTCCAGTCCTATCTGTAAATAGTAATAGCATGGCCTATGGGCCATCCATGGGTAGTACTAGCGGGGTAGTAGCCGAAATTGGCATGGAGTGCGCAAGTGCAAACGCCTGTGCTCCTTCACGGCGCTCATATGGGGAGCACAAGCTGATAATGACAAATCTTAAATCTTAACAGCTCCAGCCAAGGAGAGAAAAAAGAGTGTAAAGTGTAACGCGATCAGCGGTGCTTCTTCTCTTTCTCGTCCTTCTCATCGCGGCTACGGAACACGATCTTAATCGGTGTGCCCGTGAAGCCATATTTGTCGCGGATGCGGTTTTCGAGGTAGCGCTCGTAGCCCCAGTGGATCTCTTCGGCGTGGTTGGCGAAGAACAGGAACACCGGCGGCGCGACTTGCGGCTGGGTGGCATAGTAGATCCGCAAATGCGCGCCCTTGTGAATCGCCGTCGGCGGGTGATCGTAGGCGGCCTCGCGCAGCAGCACGTTCAGCTCCGAGGTTGGAATACGGCGCTGACGCTCCTGGGCGATCTCCAGCGCCAGCGGGATGATCTTATCGACGCGCTGGCCACTGAGTGCCGAGACGAACAGCAGCGGGGCATAGGGGATGAAGTTGAACTGCTCGCGCACATGGCGGGTAAAAGCGTTGAAGGTGTCGTTATCCTTGGCGATCAAGTCCCACTTATTGACCAGAATCGCCACGCCTTTAAGCTGCTCCAGGATCATGCCGGCGATGTGCGTATCCTGCGCGGTCACGCCTTCCTCGGCATCGATCAGCAGCAGCGCCACATCGGCGCGCTCGACCGCGCGCATGGCGCGTAGCACGCTATACTTCTCGATCCCACGCTCGACTTTGCCGCGCCGCCGGATGCCGGCGGTGTCGATCAGCAGCACCTGCGCGCCATCGACATCCAGCGGCGTATCGATGCTGTCGCGCGTGGTGCCGGGCACGGCGCTGACGATGCTGCGTTCCTGGCCAAGCAGCTTGTTCAGCAGCGATGACTTGCCGACATTTGGCCGGCCGATGATCGCGATCTTGATCCGCTCGTCTTCTTCTTCCTCTTCGACCACCGGCAGCAGCTCGGCCACTCGATCGAGCACATCGCCGGTGCCGATGCCATGGTAGGCGCTCAGCGGGATCGGCTCGCCCAGGTTGAGCGCATAAAACTCGACCGCATTGTGCGCGCGCTCTTTGTTATCGGCTTTATTTGCCGCCAGGATGACCGGCTTGTACGTTTGCCGCAGCGCCTCGGCCACCTCGGCGTCGGCGGTGGTCATACCCTCGATCGAATCGACCAGGAAGATGATCACATCGGCCTCGTCGATCGCCAGCTCGGCCTGCGCGCGCACGTGGCGGGCGATCTCGGCCAGGGGGGCGTTTTCGTCTTCGTCCTGGAACAGCAGCCCGGCCGTATCCACGACTGTGAAGACCCGGCCGTTCCAATCGGAATCGCCATACAGCCGGTCACGTGTCGTGCCGGGAATATCCGCGATGATTGCCTTGCGCTGGCCGATCAGGCGATTGAAAAGCGTTGATTTACCGACATTCGGCCGGCCGACAATTGCGACAATTGGTTTCATTGGATTTTGTTATCAGCTCTCTCATGGTGCTTGCCTGCTTTTGCAGGTCATTTTCTCGCCCTGCGGGGCGAAAAAATGACCTGCAAAGGGAAAGAAATCCGTGGTTTGCGTACATCCTATTTTGTATGTTCTTTTTCGCCCGGGCGGGCGAAAAAATGACATACAAAGGGTGAAATTCAGTTACGCTTGAGCGCGCTCGCGCTGGGTAAGCACTTTACCTTTTTCACGCGCGCGCAGCAAGGCGTGAACACAGCTGTGATCAAACTCGCTGCCGATACCTTTGAGCAAGATCGAGAACGCTACATCCGCCGAGCGGCCATCGTGATAGGGCCGGTCGCTGGTCAGCGCATCGAACACATCGGCGACGTGCACGATCTTGCCGATCGTGCTGATCTGGTCGCTGGCAAGATGCTGCGGGTAGCCGCGGCCATCCTCGCGCTCGTGGTGCTGTAACAGTGCGGGCAGCTCCTCGCGCAGCAGCCAGCGCAGCTCCTCCTGGCTCATGATCTCATGGCCTTTGGATGGATGCTTCTTGATCTCGTCGAACTCCTGCGCGCTCAGCCCGCCAACCTTCTTCAGAATCGCGTCCGGCACGCCGATCTTGCCGACATCGTGCAGAATGCCGCCAATCTCGACATGGACGATCTGCTCAAGCGACAGCCCGAGCTCTTCGGCGACGGCGACCGCAAATTCGGAGACGCGCTGCGAGTGGCCTTGTGTATAGGGATCTTTGGCATCCACCGCGCCGGCCACGACTTTGATCACACCCTTGAACAGCTTATAGGTCTCTTCGTTCAGGCGCGCAACCTTCAGCACTGTGGCGGCCTGGCTGGCGAGCGTCTCGAACAGATCGATATCATCCTGGGTGAACGCGCCGCCGTTGCGCTTGTTGAGCGCCTGCGCCCCGCCGATAATACTAGCTTGCAGCTCGCCGCGCTCCTGGCCCAGCTGAATGCTGGGCGCGCGCAGCGGCACACAGAGGATCGAGCGAGTCACAAAGCCGCTCTGCTGATCAACTTGCTTGTAGTGCCGCTCTTCCTTGCTGACATCCGCCACCAGCATGCGCTCACCGCTGGCGACGACTTGGCCGATAATGCCTTGGCCAAGCGGAACTGTCAGCTCGGCCAGCCGCTCACCACGATCGCCGGTAGCCACATGCAGCTTGAGCACTGGCGGAACGGCCTGCTCATCCACCTCCCAGACCGATGTGGCCTCGACCTCCAGGAGATCGCGCGCGTGGTTCATGATCCGCGTAAGCAGCTCGTGGCGCTCCAGCGTGGTGGTCAGGCGCGAGATGATATCTACCAGGGCATTCAGGCGCCTCTGGCGCTGATTCGCCTCGGCCAGCAGGCGGGCACGACGCCAATCGGCGCATCGCGCAACATCAGCGGAAGGCAGTACATCGTCGTCAGCTGGATCGCCGACAGCTCGCCGATCCGCCGATCCCAGCGCGGGTCGGCGGCGACATCGGGAATAAAGATCGGCGCGTGCGCGTGCAGCGCGGCGCCGGCGATCCCGCGCGTGGAAGGGAAGCGCGTGCCGACCAGTACCTGGCTATGCGGGTCGCCTTTGACGACTTTGAAGATCAGCTCGTCGCTGTCGGCATCGTACAAATAGAGTGTGCCGGCCTCGGCGCTGGCGACCTCGACAAACAGATCCAGCATCTGATCGAGCAAGGCGTCCAGATCGTTGTTAGCGGCGATAGCGTTGGCCCGGCGGATGGTGGCGATCACGCGCCGGTAGTCGATGCTGGTCAGTTGGTTATCCACCGCACACCCCCTCGGGAGTTAAGAGTTCAAAGTTAAAAGTTCTGAGTTGAGGATCAAAACTCTTAACTCTTAACTGGTCGCTAATGCCTTGACGTAGCGCACGATCTCATCCGGCTCACCGGCGACGGCGACGCGCGCGCCCGACTCGGCGGCGATCTGATCGAGCGAATATTCATCCAGCGTGCGCAGGCCGGTGTGGTCGAACATCACCCGCGGCAGCAGAGCGCGCTGGGTGCCGCTGGCCTTAAGCGCCACGACGACATCCTGCGCCATCAGTCAGCTCGGTCGGGCGCGGCATCTGCGCCGGCAGACGCCGCTGGGCCTTCGACCAGCCATCGACGAAATCGCGCGTCATGCCAATGCCGTTCGAGTATTGCGGCATACCATCGTAGGCGTCGGCGGGCGGCATCGCTCGTCCGGCCAGCAGGTAGAATTCATCCGACGCATACACCAGGCCGACGCCCAGCTCGCTCCGAAAGCCCTGCTGGTAGGGTTCGATCATGTCGATCACGCGCGCGGCCTCATCGGGCCGGTAGCAGCGCATCGGCACATCGGTGGCGACGATCTGGCGCGCGCAGTGCCCTAGATCCTCCGCGACGACCGACGACTGACGAAGGACCAATGAGACGTCGTTCGTCGTTCGTCGTTCGTCGTTCGTCGCCTCGTCCCACAGCGGCTGGCGCTCCCAATTCGTATCGATCCAGTCGGAGGTTTCGTGGACATGGATGGCGGCGCGAATAGTCTGCGGGCGCTTGCCCTCGAAGCGGTATTTGGTCAGGCCGACCGGCACAACCGCGATCGTCTGCACAATCGGGTGCAGCGCGGCGAGCTGCTGGATGCTCTCGTGTAGCGCCGCGCCATCGTTGATGCCGGGCAGCGCGACGATCTGTGTATGCACGTCGATCCCCAGGTCGCCAAAACGGCGAATCTGTTCGAGCACATCGGGCACATCGGGCTTGCCAAGCATAACCGCTCGCAGCGCGCGGTCGGTCGCATGGATCGATACATACATTGGGCTGAGGTGCTGCTCTTCGATTCGCCGCCAATCGTCTTCGGTCAGGTTGGTCAGTGTCACGAAGTTGCCGTATAGGAAACCCAGCCGGTAATCATCGTCCTTCAGGTACAGCGATTTGCGCATACCTTTGGGCATCTGGGTCAGGAAGCAGAACGGGCACTTATTATTGCAGGTGCGCAGCCGATCGAACAGCGGCTCGACGAACCCGATCCCCAAATCCTCGTCGGGGTCTTTTTCAATCTCGTAGATCGTCTCCTGCTCGTCGCGGCGTACCAGCAGCTCGATCCGCTCATCGGCGATGGCGAAGCGATAGTCGATCACATCGCGCAGACGCTGCTGGCCCACGGCGAGGATCAGATCGCCCGGCAGCAGCCCTAGCTCAGCAGCGATGCTACCCGGAACAATGCTGGCGACCGCGCCGCCTTCCCCAGTAATATTTTTCAGATTCGGCTGATATTCCATACCTGCAACACGCTCGATCCTGGTTCTATGTTTAAGAATCGCGAAGTACGGGAGCACCCCGTACTGGCGGCATTATACCA
>WNGA01010513.1_pt1 | contig 15978 bp, 14 predicted proteins | sample 5400061 | NCBI WGS metagenome assembly WNGA01 (sample SAMN13153366, study PRJNA577476) | soil metagenome | isolation source: 100 cm soil or saprolite under grassland replicate 2 | place: USA:California | collected 2016-06-15
ATAGTGCCACGCAGAGCATTCCAAGCTCACCGCGCAGGCGCCGCGGCGTACGCCGCCACCGCGCACGGCGAGCACGAGGTCCGCACCGGCCAGGCCTACGCCGACCTGGTACGCCACCTACATGCTGGCCGAGCGCACCGGCGCCGAACTTCCTGAATGAGGGATGTAGAGAACGCCGCGGCGGCCTCGTCCTCCGGGCGAAGAAACCACTACCAGGGGAGAATCACAAGATGGCAATCAAGCGCATGGACCACATCGGCGTCGTGGTCGAGGACCTCGCCGCGGCGAAGGCGTTCTACTTCGAGCTCGGCATGGAACTCGTCGGCGAGACCACGGTCTCCGGAGCCTGGGTGGAGGGCGTGTCCGGACTTCCGGGGGTCGTGGCGGACATCTCGTTCCTCCGGACACCCGACGGGCACGGGCAGCTCGAGGTGACGACGTACCGCACGCCGCTCGCCTCGACCCTCGAGCCGTCCGCGCCGCCGAACACGCTCGGTCTCCGGAACCTGATGTTCGTGGTCGACGACGTCCACGACACGGTCGACCGGCTGAGGGCGCACGGCGGCGAGCTGGTCGGCACCATCGAGGAATACGAGCCCTCGCTGTACTTCTGCTACCTGCGCGGACCGCAAGGCGTCATCATCGCGCTCGCCTCGGAGCGCGACAGCTGAGTCGTCCCCCGAACTTGTCCGCCGAACTTGTCGCCCGACGACCGGCAACAACGAGAGGATCAGCCACCTCCGCCACGTGATCCTGCACGACGAACTGCCGATGCACTACCGGCTGATCGCCGTCTTCGTCCTGCTGTTAGGCCAATCGCTCAGCCGAATCGTCACCCTCACCCGCGACCAGGTCGACGCCAGCGGCTCGTCCACGAAACTACGCCTGGCCGACAACGACTGGATCGAGCTCCCTGAACCGATCGCCGCCCTGCTCCGCAGCTTCCTCGAGCACGGCTGGAACACCCGAACCGCCGCCAACCCGCACACCAACTGGCTCTTCCCCGGCGGCATGCCAGGCAAGCACCTACACATCCACACCGCCTCCAATGCCCCCCGAGACGTGGGCATCCCCGCACTCGCCACCCGCAACACCACCTGGCTCCAGCCCGTCCGCGAAGCCCCACCCGCCATCCTCGCCCTCGGCATCAGCCCCAGAACCGCCATGCAACACGCCACCCGCGCCGGCACGGGATACCTCGCCTACGCCGCCACCAGAGCAGCTGACCCAGGCTCCCCCTGACTGATGCAGGGAGTCAGCCTAGGCAGAGGCAGAAGGGGTGGCCGTCGGGGTCGATCATGACGCGATGTTCCAAGGGGCGTGGTTGGACGGGGGCGAGGGTGGCGCCGCATTCGATCGCCCAGGCGACCGCGCCATCCAGGTCGTCGACGCCGACGTCCAGATGCATCGTCGACGTCTGCCCGCCTTCGACGGCCGGCCACTGCGGTCGGCGGTGGTTGGCCTCGTAGTCGAAGTTCAATGCTGGTTCGGCGACACCCTCGGGTGGGCAGACCAGCGCATATCCGGCCTCCGGCGGCTCGCCCGGACGCGGGCCCTCTTCCCGGATGTACGGCCAGCTCAGCAGCCGCGAGTAGAACCGCGCCAACTCGCGCGGCCGGGCAGCCATGATCGTCAGCGCTCCGAGCCGGATCCGCGGTGGGCTGGCCATCACAGGCAGAAGGGGTGGCCGGCCGGGTCCGCGTAGCACTGCGACGTCGACTCGTTGGGTGGCATGTGGATGGCGCCCAGCCCTTCGGCCCGCTGGATCGCGGCCTGCGCACCGTCGGGGAAGCGGTAGTCGATGTGCAACTGGGCCGGATACTCCGGATCCGGGAACCGGGTGGGACGAGCCTGCGCGTGCTGGAAGGCCAGGTTCGGCAGATCGTCGTCATCGTCCAGGTCGAGCACGACCCAGGAGGGCGAGTCCTCGAGCCGCTTCGGCACACCGAGGAAGCCCTCGTAGAAGCTCGCCAGCGCCCGGCCGACGGGTCGGCGTACAGACAGAACGGGTGCCCGACGGGATCGGCGTACGTCCGGAAGGCGCCCTGATCCCGCAGCAACGTCGCACCTCGGCTCAGCACGAGTTCCTCGGCCGCCGAGGCATCCGGTACGGCGATATCGAAGTGCAGGTGCTGTGGATACTCCGGGTCGGGCCAGCGTGGTGGGCGGTCGTCCGACCAGCCGTCCAGCCCGATCCCCAACCGCAGCTTGCTTCCGCCGTCGGTCGTCTTCCCCGCGATGTAGTCGGCGTCCGGCGGTCGCTTCTGCAACGTGAGGTTTCCCCACGGCTCGTACAGCTGCATCCCGAGCAGGTCCCGTTAGAACTCTGCCAGCGCCCGACATCGATCCTCTGGACACCCGATGTAGATCGTCATCGCGTCGCTGTCCCGGAGCAGGTGCGTCACTGCGGCCTCCCGACTGGCACTCACCGCGACCTATCGTTCACCCGATGCATCAGAACCGTCCAGACCCACAAGTGCGCCGCGCGCCGTTCCCGCTGCTGAGCGTCCCCCCGCTCGAGCTGCACGACGTCATCCTCGACTTCCACTGGGACCAGGCCTTGCTGAGGCGCTTGGATCTTCCGGTGGTCGAGCTGCTGGTCGCCGAACTGGAATGGCATCTGGACTTGCCGTTCTGGGCACACGAGGGCGATCCATTTCGCGTCAGCCCATCGCAGGTGGCCGCCGATCCGGAGCTGTACAAGGTTCAGCACGCCGACGTCCCGGCGCCCGTACGGAGGCGCAACGCGGTGATAACGGGCAAGTCGTGGTCCGGATCCGCGCGGGCGTACGGCGGCCGCCGACGCGGCCAGCTCATCGGTGTCTACTCGCTCGACTTACCAGTTGCGCCGGACCACTGACCGAGTCAGCCACGGCGGTGTGGTCCTCACGGTCGGGTGTTGAGAATCGATCGTTCTCAACACCACCACCCGGCAACCTGCCTGTCGATGTCCGAAGTCGTCTGCACGGGTCCAGCGCTGCGAAGTGGCCGGTTTGCAGGCGAGTGCGAGTCATGGCGGTGTACCGAAGTGGCCTGCGATAGCGTCACACCCTCGTGACTGTTGAGGCGACACGGACCAGGACGCATCCCAGAACGTGTACCTCCTCTCTATGGTCCGACGACAATGGGCAGCCGCTCTACCCCGCCTTCAGGTCGAGGCCGATGCCGGACGGGGCCAGAAGGGTCAGTTGGTTGTAGTCGATGGTGTAGGCGACCGCGGGCCCGAGGGTGGCCAGGATTGCGGCCTGCATCGCGGCGGTTTCGGCTGTGCAGGCGCGGGCGGTGGTGGCGACGTCACTGAAGGTCAGTTCTGTGTTGTTGCGGGTGACGGTGCCGGAGAGTTCATTGCATCCGCTCCAGCCGGTCGGGCGCCCGCGGTCGAAGCTGATCCAGGCCTCGGCCTGATGGTGGTGGCGCAGGTCGGCATTGGTGATGGTGGCGACGACCTTCCACCTGATCCCGTCGAGCGGGAAGTCGGGTTCGGCGATCTTCCGGTCCAGCAGCGTGATCGTCGTGCTGCATGAGGTGAGGGTGAGCTCGTCGCCATTCACCTGCCAGCTGGGGCTTCGCCGGTTCGGTTGGCGCTGCTTCCGTACAGGAAGGGGAAGGTCAGCCATAGCAGCGCAAGTGGACCCCAGCATCCGTCGAAGAACAGCACCCAGCCGTCCTGGATGGCCGGCGACAGCCACTCAGGCATCGTCGGGTCTGACCGAATCCGCGCCAGCACTGAGATTCGCTCGGCGAGAGCGAAGTCGATCGCGGCGAGGGTGTCGGTCCGGAGGTCGAGGTATCGGAAGAGCTGATCGTGCGCGGCTTCCGAGTGGACCGAGATCCCGACCGGCTGGTCGACGGGGCGACCCTTCGGCAGCAGATCGGGGGAAAGATGCCGCTCGCAAGCTATGGGGTCCTGGCCGGACGGTTGATCCGCTTCGCGCGGGAGGCCGCCCCGGCTGCGCGCTCCGAAGGCACCAGTTCGCACGCGAGTGCGTCATCGGGGTGTACCGGCGTCGTCTGCACTAGCGTCACGAGCTCGGTGATTCTCGCGAGCTTGGAGACGCGGCGTTGGGCGTGGACGAGGTATCTGAACGTGGTGTGCTGACGGCGTCGGACGAGCTGTGGGAGGCCGCCGTACGGTATCGGCGACCGACGCAGTCGAGTCCCACGGTGCCTACAAACCCCGGGTCAGAGCACCTGCCACTGCCTGACCCTCGCTCCGACTCATCGCCTGCTCATCGCAGGTGGTAGGCGGTCAGCAACTCCCTGCAGGCCACCTGCGACCACTGCTTGCCGACAGCAACATTCACCGTCGGCACCCTTGTGCGCGGACGTGACTCAGGTCACAATGAGGTGGGCTCGCGAATCAAGCGATATTGACGCCTGGTCGGCATCGGCAGCTGGGGGGAATTGTCCGGCGAACGCACGACGGGCGACTTCGAGAAGCATTTTGGGGGGAGTCATGCCTGCGAGCTAAGTATCGCCACAGAGAGCACTCAGACGCGAGTGCAACAACTGCAAACGTCGTGCCCATCGTGGACCAGAGATGTTGGAATAGCGCTCAGCTTTTCTGGGCATACAACCACCGGCTCGCCCTGCATCGCAGCTGCATGCACGGCCCTCGTTGTCCTTAGCGTCAGCGTTTTTGGTGGCGCCATCACGGAAGTTCTTAGCTTTCGCGCAGCGCCTACACCTCATCTCCGTTGCCCTAAGGCAGCTTCGCGGCGGCAACTGGCGACATCCTCGGCATGCTGGGCGCGGACGGCTTTATGGCGCCCGTGCGAGATCCGCATCGCCCGCACTCCCTCTTGAAAAGCCACGACTTTCCTAGAGGGACCGCGATTCGCGGGAAGCCGCGGACGTCACTCACTCGGACGCAGGCTTTGGCACCCGGTTCTCTTCAGCCCCCAAGAGGCTTTTACGAGACCCCGGCGTTCCACGCAGGGAAGGAACGAGTCGCGTGAGGGTCGTCGTCACTGGAGCAGCGGGTTTCCTCGGCTCCCATCTCTGTGATCATCTCCTCGCACGAGGCGACGAGGTGGTCGGTATCGACAATCTCTGTACGGGCGCGCTCGCCAATCTCGAGCACCTCTCCCGCCGCAAGGGCTTCGGCTTCATTCGCCACGACGTGAGTGAAGCCATTTCGGTGAGCGGCCCGGTCGATGCGGTCATGCACTTGGCCAGCCCCGCCTCGCCAAGGGATTACCTCCGGATGCCTATCGACACGCTGAAGGCGGGAAGCCTGGGGACGCTTCGTACCATCGCGCTGGCCAAGGACAAGGAGGCCCGCTACTTCCTTGCCTCAACAAGCGAGGTCTATGGCGATCCGCTGATACACCCGCAGCCGGAGGCCTACTGGGGAAACGTGAACCCGGTTGGGCCTCGGGGCGCGTACGACGAGGCCAAGCGCTTCGCCGAGGCAATGGCGATGGCCCACCAACGGGAGTTCGGCCTTGATGTGCGCATCAGTCGGACGTTCAACACCTACGGGCCCCGCATGCGTCCGTACGACGGTCGCGTGGTCACCAGCTTTATCACTCAGGCGCTCAACCATGAGCCGTTGACCGTGTACGGGGACGGATCGCAGACTCGCAGCTTCTGCTACGTCGATGACCAGGTCCGCGGTCTGGTCGCCCTCCTCGACGCAAGCCTGATCGGACCGGTGAACATCGGAAATCCCGACGAACACACCATCCTCGACCTGGCACACACCATCCGCGAGGTCACCAAGTCGGATTCGGAGATCTGCTTCGAGCCCCTGCCTGTCGACGATCCCGCCCAGCGCCGACCCGACATCTCGCTGGCGGAGCGCGTTCTGCACTGGCATCCCGAGATCGGCCTGCGCCAGGGCATCGAGCTGACAGTGTCCTGGCTCCGGGCCCATCCTGAGTGGCCCTCGGGATCGCACGTGACCGACCTCCGGAGACAGTCGCCGATGAACGGCGCGATGGCGGACAGTGAGCCGAACAGATCCTCAGGGTTCGCCTCTGCGACGGCGTCCCCCGAGCCGCCCGACGTCACTGGGATCCCTTGATCGCGAACGGGGTGGGTCATGCGAACACTCACGGTCCCTCGACTCGCGGTCGTCGGCACGGGGTACGTCGGAACCGTCGTCGCGGCGTGCTTTGCCCGCCTTGGCTACGAGGTTGTCGGAATCGAGAACGACCCGGCCAAGCTCGCCCTGTTACAGGCCGGACGGATTCCTTTCCACGAGCCCGGGCTCGAAGATCTGGTCAACGCGGGCCTGCACAGCGGCCTGCTGCGCTTCACGGCGGACTACCGCGACGGGGTCACTCACTCCTGCGCAGTCTTCGTGTGCGTCGGGACGCCCAGCCTGCCGAACGGCAGCGCCGACGTGTCAGCCTTGACGGACGCCACCAAGTCGGTGTCGGCGGCCATCCGACATCCGTTGGTTGTGGTTACCAAGAGCACGATCCCAGTCGGTGGCTCGCGGTTGGTCCGCGGAATCCTCGACAGTGCGCTCAGCCAGGGGAACGGCGAGAAAGCACCCGTGGCGCTGGTGCACAACCCTGAGTTCATGCGCGAGGGCAGCGCGATCGCCGACTTCCTCCACCCCGACCGAGTGGTACTCGGCAGCGACGACCCCCACGCGCTCAGTCTCGTCACCAAGCTGTACCGCCCGATCCTCCAGCAGTCCTTCGAGGGCGCCGATCCGGCGAGACGACCTGGGCTGATGTGCACCGACCCCACCACCGCGGAGACGGTGAAGTACGCCAGCAACGCGTTCCTCGCCACGAAGATCAGCTTCATCAACGAGCTGGCACGGATCTGCGACATCGTGGGCGCCGACGTGACCGGTGTCGCCACCGGCATGGGGCTCGACCGCCGCATCTCCGGAGAGTTCCTCTCCGCCGGCCTCGGGTGGGGCGGCTCCTGCTTCGGCAAGGACCTGACCGCTCTCATCGCGACCGCTCGGCAGCATGGCTACGAGCCGGTGCTCCTCACCGCCACAGCGCAAGTGAACGCCCAGCAACAGGAGGTGGTGCTCCACAAGCTCGCTGCGTATTTCACCTCCCTCGCCGACCGCCGCATCGGGCTGCTCGGGCTGTCGTTCAAGCCCGGCACCGACGACCTGCGTGACTCTCCCGCCCTCGGGCTGGCCCAACGCCTCGTCACCCTCGGAGCGGAAGTGATCGCGTACGACCCGCTCGTCTCTCGTGTGCCCCACATCGCTGGCCTCGCCGTCGCCGACAGTCCCTACGAAACTGCCGATGGCGCGGACGCCGTCGTACTGGCCACGGATTGGCCTGACTTTCTCCTCCTCGATCTGGCCGAACTGCGCGCCCGAATGCGCGACAACGTGTTCATAGACGGCCGCAACGTCTTCGACCAACGCGTGATGGAGGCCGCAGGTCTGCGTTACGAGGCGGTCGGTCGCTCGAAGGCCAACGGCGCTCGTCCGACCGTCCTCGTCAACCCTGCGGACCGCCGGGCGTCCAACCCGCGACCAGTCCGGAGCCCACACCGCTGGCCTGGGCGACACGTGCTTCGAGCTCAGCGCAGGGACGCACCGTGACGACGCACATGGACCAAACAGCCTCCGATGGATCGGCGGGGCAGCGCCCGGTGGCCCGCGGCAAGTTTCTACGCCGTGCGGACCAGAAGTTCTACGTGCGCGGGGTCACCTACGGCACCTTCCGAGCGGACCCTTGTGGAGACGAGTACCCCCCGCCGGCGACCGCATGCCGCGACCTCGCATTGATGGCGGCGAACGGTATGAACGCGGTGCGCACCTACACAATGCCGCCCCGCTGGTTCCTCGATGCCGCGGCCGAGCGCGAACTGTTGGTTCTGCCCAGCCTCGCGGCGGAGCGCCTCGTGGGATACCTGAACGATGGAAGACGTGCCGGGGCACGCGTCGAGGCGCAGCTCGTGGAGCAGGTACGCAGCTGTTCCGCTCATCCCGCTCTGCTCGGTTACAGCCTGGGCAACGAGATACCCGCCTCGACGGTACGGTGGCTCGGGCCGCACCGTGTCGAACGGTTTTTGGAACGCGTGTGTGACCGAGTCCGGGACGTCGACCCATCGGCGCTGGTCACGTATGTCAGCTACCCGTCGACGGAGTATCTGGAACTGCCCTTCCTCGACTTCGTCTGCTTCAACGTCTTCCTCGAGCGCCCGGACCGCCTGGCCGCATATCTCGCCCGTCTGCAGAACCTCGCCGGTGATCGCCCATTGCTGATGACGGAACTGGGCCTCGACAGCATCCGCAACGGTGTGGACGGGCAGGCGGAGGCGGTCGCCTGGCAGCTGCGCACAGCCTTCGCGGCCGGCAGCGCCGGCGCCTTTGTCTATACCTGGACCGACGAATGGCACCGTGGTGCCGAGGATGTCTACGACTGGGCGTTCGGCCTCACGGACCGTGATCGCGTCGCCAAGCCGGCACTGGCTGCGGCGCGCGAGGCCTACGCCGAGGTCCCCTTCACTCGAGACCGGGATTGGCCGCGCATCTCCGTCGTCATCTGCGCGTACAACGCGGAGCCGACGATCAAAGAGTGCCTCGACGGTGCGCTCGGTCTCGATTACCCCGACTACGAAGTGATCGTGGTCGACGACGGGTCGACGGACACAACCGGCGACCTCGCCGAAGGTTATCCCGTGCGTGTTATCCACACCGAGAACCGTGGACTGAGCAACGCGCGCAACACCGGGTGTGACACCGCCAGCGGCGAGATCATCGCCTACCTCGACAGTGACGCCTACCCGGATCCGCACTGGCTGCAGTACCTCGCGAACACCTTCCTCACCACCGACTTCGTCGGTGTCGGCGGTCCGAATCTCCCACCGCCGGGTGATGGTGCGATTGCCGAGTGCGTGGCCGCGGCCCCCGGCGGCCCGGCACACGTCCTTGTCTCTGACCTGGTGGCCGAGCACATCCCCGGCTGCAACATGGCGTTCCGCGCCGCCGCGCTGCGGGAGATCGGCGGATTCGACCCGCGCTTCCGCACCGCGGGCGATGACGTGGACATGTGCTGGCGACTGCAGGATCGTGGCTGGACTTTGGGGTTCTGCCCGGCAGCGTTGGTCTGGCATCACCGGCGCAACTCTGTGCGGGTCTATTGGCGTCAGCAGCGTGGCTACGGTCGAGCCGAGGCACTTCTCGAGGACAAGTGGCCGGAGAAGTACAACGCAGCCGGCCATTTGCGCTGGGCTGGTCGCATATACGACCGCGGCCTGACCCGCCATGTGGTGCGCATGCGCCGGATCTATCACGGCACGTGGGGGATGGCCGGCTTCCAGTCTCTGTACGAACAAGGACCTGGAACGCTGATCTCGCTGCCGCTGACGCCGGAATGGCTCCTGCTCACCGCCGCCTTGGTGTGCCTGTCGGCCTTCAGCACTCTCTGGGCACCGCTCGTCCTCGGCTTGCCTTTGGCAGTGTTGGCCGGGCTCGCCGTCCTACCAGTTGTGCTCCAAGCCTCGGTGAGTGCGGCGCGAGCCTCGTTCCCCAGCACGCCCCGCTCCCGTCTGACTCTCGTCGGGCGCCGCGTCCTCACCGGTCTTCTGCACCTTCTCCAACCGCTCGCTCGACTCCGGGGACGTCTGGGCGGGGGTCTCACCTTGTGGCGTGGTCACCGGATGCGAGCCGTCCGGGCACCAGTGCGCAGGTCGGGCTCGGCCTGGACCGAACGTTGGGTCGGCCCGGAGGAGCGGCTGCAGGCGATCGAGGCGCACCTGGTGTCGTCCGGGAGCGTCGTCCGTCACGGCGGGAGTTTCGACCGGTGGGACCTCGAGCTTCGAGACGGACCGCTCGGGTCGGCACGCCTTCTTGTCTCGGTCGAGGAACTCGGTGGCGGTGCGCAGCTCATCCGGCATCGGTGCTGGCCGATCATCCGCCGGGCAACCCTTCTCGCGGTCGTGGTGATCGCTGCGCTGGCGATAACCGCCTGGGTGAGCGGGTCTCCCGTGGCTGCGGCGATTACGGCCGCCATCGGTGTCGCGGTGGCCGCACTGTCCTTCGTCGAGTGCGGTTCAGCTCTCGGCGCCCTGCTGGCCGCCGTACCCGCCGGTCTCGGCCACCCGTCCCTTGTCGAACCGCAGATTGCCCAGGAGGAGGTGTCGCCGTGATCGACGGGCTGGATGACGCACTGAGAGGCGGCGATCAGCATGGCCTGGCCGAGCTCCGGAGCGTGTTGCAGGAGGTGCTGGACGGATCAGCGGTGTCCGGGCGACTCACCGGCGAGCAGGCACTGAAGAGGACGTGCAACGTCTACCGGCTGACGTTCGAGATCGACGACCGGTCGCGCACCCTCGTGGTCAAATACCTCACCCTGCCGCGCGCCGTGCGCAACAAGCTCGTCGCAACGCGCTGGCTCCGTGCCGTCGGCCTCGGCCACACAGGTCCGGCCTTGCTCGGCGTCGCGGCCGATCGGAGTGGTCAAGGGGTCTGGCACGTCTATGAGGACTTCGGAGACAGGACGCTGAACACCGTCGACCCCGAGTGGAGCCGCGTGCAGGCCGCCATCGACCTGATCGCTCAACTGCACGTCCGGTTCGCCGAGCATCCGCTCCTCCCGGAGGCCCGGATGTACGGGAAGGACATGGGCATCACGTACTACCTGACGAATGTCCGGGACGCCATCCGGGGTCTTGAATCTCTCCAGCCACCCGCGGTCAACGTCGATTCCGGGCAGACGGCCCTGCGCGATCGTCTGCTGCGGCGGCTGTACAAGCTCCTCGACGACGGTCCCGACCGCGCGCGGATCATGGCGGAAGGCGGTGGGCCCGAGACGCTGCTACACGGCGACTTGTGGCCGAAGAACATCCTCGCCGTGCCCACGCCGGATGGTCTGCAGACCCGTCTGATCGACTGGGACGCGACGGGCGTCGGACCGGTCACCTACGATCTTTCGACCTTCCTCTATCGGTTCGCGGCGCACCATCGCCGGTGGCTCTTGGACCGCTATCAAGAAGCGGCCGAGCCGCTTGGCCGGCATATGCCGTCCACCAGCGACTTGAGTCTGCTGCTGGAGACCGCAGAGATCTCGCGCATCGCCAACTGCCTCGTCTGGCCGTGCATTGCGGCGGTCCACGAGCAGGCCGATTGGGCGTTTGACAGCCTGGCCGAGATGGAGACGTGGTTCGACAATGTCGAGCCGGCGGTGTCGACATGACCGTGCGAATGGCCGGACCTCCGGCGCCGGCGGGGTCATGGGGCTTTGACTCCCGGCCTTCCCTCGTCGCTCCAGTCGCTTCGCTCCCTGCGCTCCTCAGTCCAGGCCGGGAGGCCCCATGACCACCATCGTCGTCTCGCCGTACCGGACCCTGAAGTTCCTCGAGGGCGGCGGCCACTTCTGGGTCTACATGCAGTACGTCCATGCCTTGCAGCAGACAGGGTGCGAGGTCTACTGGTTCGAACGTTTCTACAGCGGTGACGCCGGATCGGACCAGTCGAAGATCGAGTCTCTCTTGCAGCGGCTGACGCGCTATGGCCTCGATGGCAAGGTGATCCTCTGCACGGACGCCGGCAGTGAGCCGGGGCATGGCGGGTACGACTACATCGGGGCCACCGAGTCCGAGGCACACCAGGTGTTCGAACGCGCAAGTCTGTTGCTGAACTTCCACTATGCGTTGGACCCCGCACTGCTTGCCTGCTTCCGGCGAACCGCCCTGGTGGACATCGACCCGGGCCTCTCGCAGGTGTGGATGACCACCGGACAGGTCGCTGTCGCGTCCCACGATCTGTACTTCACCATCGGGGAGACGGTCGGAGCGAGTACGGCGCTGTTCCCCGACGCTGATCTGGATTGGGTCCACATCCGGCCACCGGTGTGCCTGGATCTGTGGCCCTTCACCTACGACGCCCGATGCGAGGTCTTCACCACGGTCACTGACTGGTGGACCGGATGGGTGCCGGAGATGGTGGATGGCCGCGAGGTACTCTACGACAACACCAAGCGGGCGGCTTTCCTCGCGTATGCCGAGCTCGCCGGCTTGACGAGTCAGCCGCTCGAGCTTGCCATCCACCTATCCGATTACGACGACGGGGACCGCCACTTGCTGGAGCAGCACGGTTGGCAGGTCCGCCACTCGTCGGAGGTCAGCAGCACACCCGAGATGTACCGCTCCTATATTCAAAGCTCGCGTGGGGAGTTCAGTTGCGTGAAGGCTTCCTACGTCAAGATGCGGAGCGCCTGGATCAGCGATCGGAGCCTCTGCTATCTCGCGACCGGCAAACCGGTGGTGGCACAGGACACTGGTCCCAGCTCCTTCCTACCCTTCGGCGAGGGCATCGTGCGCTTCTCCACCCCGGCGGAGGCGGCAGAGGCGCTGGCGAAAGTCAACTCTGACTACGAGAGGCACTGCCTGGCAGCGCGGGAGATCGCTGCGACGTATTTCGACGCTCGAAAGACCGCTGAGAGGATCTTGAATGTGGCGTTGCGCTGACGCCAGGGCCAAGGTGTGAACAATGGATCGGTTCGTCGTCAAGGGTGGAAAGCCGCTGGAGATCGCCGACCCGGTGATCGGCGAGCGCTGCCTGGGAACGACGGTCACGAGGGTGCGTGAACTGCCCGCGCCGCCATCGACCTCGTACGCGCTGCGACGCCTGCTGCTCGACCTGGCCGATGGCCGGACGCTTGACGTCTTTCACAAGAACTACGACGTCTCTCCGCACGCATCGGATGTCGCGCTGTCGCGGGGTCGGCGGGAGCGCTACGTCTACGAGCACATACTGTCCGCCTGCGAACTCGGCACCCCCGAGCTGTACGGCGTGCTCTGGGACGACTCTGGCGGCCGGCACTGGCTCCTGCTCGAGTTCGTCCACGGGCGGAAGCTGCGCCGGTCGCTGATCGAAGACCGGATCGCCGCCGCGGCCTGGCTGGGTCGGCTGCGCGGAAGCGTCGTGGGCCGCGAGGCGGAGCTCGCGCAGTCGGGTCTCCTGCTCAGCTACGACGCCGTCTACTTCTGGGATACGGCGGAGCGGGCACTGCAGGCGGTCGGCGCGCGGTTCGGGTCCCTACTGCGAAGGCTGGAGGGGGTCCTGACCGGCTACCAGGCGGTGATCGAGAAGTTCTCCTCCGGCGAACCGACGCTCGTGCACGGGTCGTACCGGCCCAGGAACATCATCGTCGACACATGCTCTACGGACGTGCGCATCTGCCCCGCCGACTGGGAACTGACCGGCCTCGGCCCACCACTTCACGACTTTGCTTTCCTCTCTGACGGAGCTGATCGCGCGTGGATCGAGAGGATGTGGGATTCCTACGTCGCGGCGGCCGCACCCTTCGGTCTCACCGTCTTCCAGCCCGACGAGCTGTTCGAGGAAATCGAGGGCCTTCGCCTGCACAAGACCTTGCGCTCACTCGCCCGCTCGGCCGACTGGGACTACCCAGGTGACATGGTGACAAAGCTTGTGGCTAAGGCCGAAATGATTGGGCGTGGCCTGGGATGAGCATCCCGCACCCTCCCGTGGCGGCAACGGGAGGGCGGCGAGTGAGCCGCGCGCAACTCATGATGGAGACGCTCGAAGCGGGCCTGTCCGAAATATCTGGCAGGCGCGTTCAGGTGCGATCGATCCGCGACAAGGAATTCCGCAAAGGTACCAGCTTCACAATTCGTCGCATCGACGTCCAACTTGGATCCGGCGAGACTCTGCCAGTGATCTTCAAGGACCTCAACCCGCTTCGGCAACACCAGAAGGCAAGGTACGTCCGCCGGCTCGAGCTCGGACCGAGTCGTCGCGAGATCTGGATGTACCAGCATGTCCTGCCGCGGTTGGGGCTCGGCACCCCAGAGCTCTACGGGTATCGATGGGACCCGAAACGGGGCAACCTGTGGTTGTTCATCGAGGATGTGGGGCCGCATCGCCTCTGCTACTGTCTCGATCTCGGCTTCTACGAACAGGCCGCGGCGTGGGCCGCGCGATTCCATGCGTCCACAGCGGGACGGTCGAATGATCCGCGGCTCCTGCGGCTCGACCGAACCCACTACGAGCGCGTGGGAGAGCAGCTCAGGGCGGCGTTCCAGGAGCGGATTCCCGAGCACGATCTACCGTTCGTCGACCGCACCCTCGCCACGTACGACGAGTTCGTCCAACTCGTCGACGGTCTGCCACAAGGGATGATCCACGGCGAGCTCTTCTGCAAGAACATCCTGATCCGCCCGGATCGCGCCGGAGACGCGATCGCTGTCATCGACTGGGAAACAACGGCGATCGGACCGCAGTATGTCGACCTCGTCAGCATCACCTCAGGTCGGTGGACCAGAAGCCAGCGGATCGCGATGCGGCGAGCATATTTCGAGGCGCTGCACTCAATGGCGGACCGACCGGCGGTCTCAGCGGCCACCGATGATGCTGACTGGAATCGCTTCAACCAGGAGGTCGACCTCGTGGCAGTCCTCCAAGCGGTCCGCTGGCTGGGCTTCTGGGTGAGTGGCGATCCAGGGGAGCCCAAGTACGCCTCACGTGTATCGCGGTGGATTCGCGAATTGAGACTCGCCATGGGTGAGGATGTCTCGTCGTGAGACAGCTACTGACAACGACATCAGTCGTCCGGACGACCACCCGGTCCGCCGACCGACTGCAATCCCTTGCTCATCCAAGCGATTCGACCATCACCGATCTCGATCCGCTCGTCGCACTGTGTGAGGGTACTCAGCCGGTGAGCGATCATGAACGCGGTCCGACCCTGCATGAGCCGGTACATCGCCCCCATGATCGCCGCCTCGGTCTTGACGTCGACCGAGCTCGTCGGCTCATCGAGGATCAGCACAGGCGCATCTTTGAGGAAGGCTCTCGCCAAAGAGATGCGCTGCCGCTCTCCGCCCGACAGGCGCACCCCGCGCTCGCCGACCAGGGTGTCGTAGCCGTTGGGCAGGGCCGCAATGAAGTCATGCGCTCCCGCGGCAGCAGCGGCGTCCCTGATCTCCTCGAAGCTCGCCCCTGAACGGGCGTAGGCGATGTTCTCACCAATGCTGGTGGAGAAGAGCAAGGGCTCCTGGAGCACGATCGCGAACTGGTTGCGCAGGTCAACCAATCGATAGTTACGCAAGTCGACTCCGTCCAGGAGGATGCGTCCCTGGGTGGGGTCGTAGAAGCGGTTGAGCAGGCTCGCCAGGGTGGTCTTTCCGGCTCCCGTCGCACCGGACACTCCAATCCGCGCCCCAGCCCGTGCGTGGAACGAAATGTCTTCAACCACGGGCCGCTCCCCGTCGTACGCGAAGGACACGCCTTCGAAGACGACGTCCCCCCGTGCTCGAGACAGCCGAAGGGCTGCGTGGTGCTCCTTCACGTCCGGCTCCTCGTCCAGCACGGCGAAAGCGCGCTCGGCGCTGGCTAGGTAACTCTGCAGCGATCCTGCTCTCTTGCTCATGGCCCTCAGCGGCGCGTAGAGCTGCAGCAGATATGACATGACCAGCATCAACTCGCCAAGCGTGACTGTGCCCGCTTGGACGTGCAGTGCGCCGATGTAGAGCACTGCTGCACTCCCAACGGCAGTGGTGAGGCCGACCACCAGCGCGTAGCCGCTTGAGGCGACGATGTAACGGATGCGGGCCCGCATGCCCTCGTGGAAGTGCAGGACGAAGCGCTGCTCTTCATAGTCTTCTCGCCCGAAGGCCTGGACCACGCGCGCCGCCGACAGAGCCTCTTGAACGACGGACATGGCGCCGCTCTCGAGCTTCTTGACCTGCTGGGACTGGCTCCGGAGCAGGCGCCGGTAGCGCCACGACACCGTAAGGAGTACGGGGCAGATGCCGATGGCGACAAGCGCCAGCTGCCAATCGATCACCGCGGTGACGTAGACCATCGACACAATGGTGAACGCCGCCGTCACGAAGGACGGGAGCGTGTCCACCGCGATCTGCTGCATGGCCATTGCGTCGTACTGGACGCGATATATCGAGTCCGTGGTGCCCCTCAGATCGTGGTACGAGACAGAAAGTCTCTGCAGCCGCCGGAAGAGCCGCGTGCGAAAGTCGAGCAGGAGTCGCTCGCCCGTGTGTGCACGAAGGACCGTGCTC
>WNGA01008077.1_pt1 | contig 15971 bp, 13 predicted proteins | sample 5400061 | NCBI WGS metagenome assembly WNGA01 (sample SAMN13153366, study PRJNA577476) | soil metagenome | isolation source: 100 cm soil or saprolite under grassland replicate 2 | place: USA:California | collected 2016-06-15
GAAACGGCAACGTCTGCGACCGGGCCAGCGCGTCCAGCACCTCGCGTTGCCCGTCGGATACTTCCAACGCGTCAGCGGCACGACCCATGAACCACAGGCTACCAATGTGCAACATTATTTGCGAGACACCACACTAGGCATGCTCGCATCGTCGTCCCAAACGGGGTGAACACGTGTCGCCCCGATGGGGTGGCACCCGCCCCGACCCCGACGTCGACCCGCGGCCGGCGTGAGCCGTGCGCGCTCGCATGATCGCGCGTAGCGTCAGCCGTGACGCCTGTTGACTGCTGGAGGTGCGTCATGGGACGACGAACGGCAGTCGGTTTGGTGGGGGTGGTCGTTTCGACGTTAGCGGCTGTCAGCTATTCGGGGACGGCTGCTGCGTCGGTGCCGGGTGCGGATGCCCGGCTGAGTAACGACGCCCCGGGAACCGGCGGCTATGTCAGCAACTACACGATGGTCACCGGCGTGCCGTACACGGACGAGGTCCTGACGGCATGCTCGCGGAGCCGAGGCCGGCAGAACGAACCGGCGGTGGCGGCCAACCCCCGCGACCCGCGGGTGGTGGTGGGCAGCTCGAACGACTACTGCGGCGTGTTCAATGCCGACGGGACGTTCATCAACGGCGGCGTCGTCTGGCTCGGGTACTACCGATCCGAGAACACAGGCGCCTCGTTCACCAGCTCTCTCGTGCCCGGGTACCCCGGTGACACGTCGCCGTACGCGGCCAACGCCGACGTGCGTACCGCCGGCGCTGGCGACCCGGTGCTGGCCTGGGACGGGCATGGCCGGCTGTTCGCCGGGTCGGAGAGCTCCGGTGACCGGGCCGGTACCGACAAGACCTTCGGCGACGTCTGGGTCGCCACCTTCGACAACCCGGGCGGCGTGGGCGGCGCCACCCTGGGCGACGGCAAGCACTTCGTGCGTACCGTGACCGTTGCCAACGGCTCGGCAGCGCCGAACCTGCTCGGCAAGTTCCACGACAAGACCGCGATCGAGGTCGACCGGACCGGCGGCGCCTGCGACGGCACCGTCTACTTCGCCTGGGCGCGGTTCACCGGCAACACGCCCAACGGGTTCAACGCGAGCGTCTACATTGTCCGGTCCACCGATCACGGGCAGACGTTCAGCGCTCCGATGAAGATCAGTCAGACCGTGCACGACATCCAGTTCCCGGACATCTCGGTTACCGGCAACGGCACGGTCTTCATCACGTACCGCCAGTTCGCCGATGTGCGTAGCCACGAGCTCCAGGACGCGATCGCCTACAACGTGTCGCGTGACTGTGGCCGCACCTTCTCCGCCCCCCACCTGATCACCGGGTTCGAGCCGTACGACCCGACCGACATCGGCGCACCGGGTACCTCCGGCGCCGGGTCCGTCGTCGGTACCTGCGGCGACTTCGACTCCGCGTGCGTCTCCGGGTACACGTTCATGCGGGGTGGCACACAGATCCGGTCCACCGCCGACCAGACCGACCGGGCGCACGAGTACGTCTACCTGGTCTATGACCCGTCCATCCCGGGCACCGAGGTGCTCAGCGGCACGACCTACGGGTCGGTCACCTCGGAAGACCTGCCCGTGGCGTACCACCAGAACGTGGGCAGCGTGTCGGGCATCTACTTCTTGCGGCTCGACGGCAGCACTGGGGCGCACACCGCACCGGTCCTCGTCGACGACCCGCGGCTGCACCGCGGGCTGCAGCGGTTCCCCGATATCTCGGTCGACGCCGGGCTGGCCCATGTCCTGTGGTGGGACAGCCGCAACGACTCCTGCTTCGACCCACGCCGGCCGGTGGGCAACTGCGCGGACCGCAGCACCGTCCCGGCGCTTGACGTCTTCGCCACCCAGGCCAGCACCGCCACGCTCGCCTGGTCCCCGGCGGTACGCGTCAGCGATGTGGCGTCGAAACCGAACTACGAGCAGTACGGCGGGCGCACCATCCCGTTCGGCGGCGACTACCTGTACATCAGCTCGGTCGGCGCCTTCTCGTACGGCACCTGGACCGACTGGCGCAACGTCGTGCCGGGCACCGATCCTCGCGAGGCCGGTGACAACGACGCGGACAACGCCGACGTCAAGCAGTGCCGGACGCAGAATCCGGATGGCAGCTTCGGTCCGGATACCTGTCCCTGGGAGGGCGGACTCGACTCGAACATCTACGGGGACCTGACCCCGTAGTCCGCAACAAGAACAGCGGCGGCCCCTGCTCGAAAGGCCGGGCAGGGGCCAACGCACTAGCCAACGCACTAGCCGGAGATGCGCCGCTCGTGGCCGGCCCACTCCTTCTCGCGCAGCTCGAACTTCTGCACCTTTCCGGTGGAGGTCTTCGGCAGCGCGGCCACGAACTCGACCTCCCGCGGCGTCTTGTACCGGGCGATGCGGTCCCGCACGTGGCTGACCAGATCCGCGGCGGAGACCTCGTGACCGCTGCGGAGCACCACGAACGCCTTCGGCCGCTCGCCCCACTGCTCGTCAGGTACGCCCACCACCGCGGTCTCCAGCACCGACGGGTGGCTGACGATCGCCTGTTCCACCTCGACAGTGGAGATGTTCTCGCCGCCCGAGACGATCACATCCTTGGCCCGGTCGCGCAGCTCGACGTACCCGTCGGGGTGCATCACGCCGAGGTCGCCGGAGTGGAGCCAGCCGCCCCGGAACGCCTCCGCCGTGGCCTGCTCGTCGCGGTAGTAGCCGGCCATGACGTTGTTGCCGCGCATGACGATCTCGCCCATGGTGACGCCGTCCCGAGGCACGTCGACCATGTGCTCGTCGACCACCCGGATCGGGTCGGCCTGCACCATGTTGACCCCTTGTCGGGCCATCAGCCGGGCCAGATCCTCGACCGGAAGTCTGGCCCAGCCGGGTTGCGGCTCGCACACCGCGTACGGCCCGTAGGTCTCGGTGAGCCCGTAGACGTGGACGACCGCGAACCCGAGCTCGCTCATCTGGCGGATCGTCGTCGGGCTCGGCGGGGCACCGGCGGTCGTGACGGTCACGACCCGGTCGAGCCGGTGCGCCCGCGGCGACGTGAGCACGGTGAGCAGGACGGTTGGCGCGGCGTTGAAATGGGTGACGCCTTCGGCGTCGATGAGCCGCCAGATCTCGTCGCCGTCGACCGCCGGCAGGCATACGTGGGTGGCGCCGAGCGCGGTGACCGCCCACGTGGTGCACCAACCGCTGCAGTGGAACATGGGCAGCGTCCACAGGTAGACGCTGTCCGGCGTGTGTCGAGAGTGGACAGTCTCGCCCAGTGCGTTGAGGTAGGCGCCGCGGTGGGTGTACATCACGCCCTTCGGCCGGCCGGTCGTCCCGGACGTGTAGTTGACCGCGATCACCGCGTTCTCGTCGGCCACGGCCCACGGGAGCTCCGGCTCCGACCCGTAGGCGAGCAGGTCGGTGTAGTCGTGGCCGGCGTCGGCGTCGCCCAGCTTGCCGTCAACAACGACGACGTGCCGGACCGTGGCGAGCCGGTCGAGGACCGGGCGTACGGAACCGAGCAGCGACGCGTGGACCACGAGCACCGTGCTTCCCGAATGGTCGAGGATGTAGCTGATCTCGGCCGGCGAGAGCCGGATGTTGACGGCCACCAGAACGGCGCCGGCCAGCGGGACCGCGAAGTGCCCGATGAGGAGCTCCGGCAGGTTCGGCGACAGGTACGCCACCCGGTCGCCGGGCCGCACGCCGCAGGCGCGCAGCCCCTGCGCGACCCGCATCGCCTCGTCAGCGAGCTCCCGGTAGGTGAGCCGCCGAGCCGGCGACACCACCGCCACCTTGTCCGGAAAGACCGCGGCCGACCGGCCCAGGAACGCCAGCGGGGTGAGCGGGGTGTACGCCGGATCGGGCATCTGTTCGGCTCCTTATCGGGAATGGGCCGCCCGGTAGTCGGTACCGTCGAGCAGCTCCGTCATCCGGTCCAGCTCCGGGTCGCCCTCGTCCACGAAGTAATGCTGCGGCTCGGTGAGATCCAGGCCGTCCGGCACGCGTACCACGCGCAGGACCAGCGTGGCGATCACCGTGACGGTGAGGTTGACCGCCAGGGCGATCACTCCCACGTAGACGGTCTGGTTGGTGTGCCAGCCCAGGTGCGACAGCGGCCAGGCCGAGCTGCCGAAGTGCTCGCGTACGACCACGCCGTTCGGGCCGATCTGCGGGATCTGGAAGAGCAGCACCAGCCCGGTGAGCAGGCCGCTGGCCAGACCGGCGAGCAGCGCCCAGCGGTGCATCCACCGGGTGTACAGGCCCAGCGCCACCGCGGGGAGCGTCTGCAGGACGACGACCCCGCCGATGAGCTGCAGGTCGAGGGAGAACTGCGGGCTGAGGAACACGATGACGGCGACCGCGCCGAGCTTGATCGCGAGCGACGCGATCCGGCTCACCCGGGTCTCCTCCTCGGCGGAGGCATGCGGCCTGATGAACTCGCGGTAGACGCTGCGGGTGAACAGGTTCGCCGCCGCGATCGACATGATGGCGGCGGGGACCAGCGCGCCGACACCGATGGCGGCGAACGCGATGCCGGCGCACCAGGCCGGCATGGTCACGTCGAACAAGGCCACGACGACCGTGTTCCCGTCACCGCCGACCGGTTTGACGCCATGCGCGATCGCGGCGAAGCCGAGCAGCGCGATCGAGGCCAGCATCATGGTGTAGACCGGCAGCGCCGCCATGTTCCGCTTGAGGGTGGCCCGGTTGCGCGCGGCGAGCACGCCGGTGATCGTGTGCGGGTACAGGAAAAGCGCGAGCGCCGACCCGATCACCAGCGTCAGGTAGTTGAGCTGTCCGGCGGCCGGCAGCACGAGCCCGTCGGCCGGTGACGGCGTCCGGTCGAACTTCGCTCCGGCGAAATGGAACACGGTGTGCCAGCCGCCCGCCATCATGGCGACCGACAGCAGCGCGGCGAGGACCGTCCACAACAGCAGGACGTCCTTGACGATGGAGATGAGCGCGGGCGCGCGCAGGCCGGAGTTGAAGGTGTACGCGGCCAGCACCGTGAACGCGAACATCAAAGGCCAGCTGCCCGGCAAACCCATCGTCTTGAGCACCGCCTCGATGCCGATGAGCTGCAGCGCCACGTAGGGCATCGTGGCGGCGATGCCGGCGAGGGCGACGCCCAGCGCGAGCCCGCGGGAACCGAACCGGGCCTGGACGAACTCGGCGGGCGTCACGAACCCGTGGACGTGCGAGACCGACCACAGCCGGATCACCACCACGTAAACCAGCGGGTACGTGATGGCGGCGAACGGCACCGCGAAGAAGCCGGCCGCGCCGACCGCGTAGATCACCGCTGGCAGGGCGACCAGGGTGTACGCGGTGTAGATGTCACCGCCGAGCAGGAACCAGGTGACCCAGTTGCCGAAGGCCCGCCCGCCCAGCCCCCACTCCTCAAGCGTGTGGATCGTCACCGGCCGCCGCCACCGTGCCGCGGCAAAGCCGATGATGGTGACCAGCCCGAAAACGGTCGCGAAGACCGCGAACTGCACTTGGTGGTTGTCGAACCTGCTCATCGTCAGGGCCGCCGCTTCGTCGCCTGGTACACGAACGTGGTGACCGCCATTGCGAACAAGACGCAGGCGAGCTGCCCCCAGTAGAAGAAGGGCATCCCGAACAGGCGCGGCTCCAGCCGGTTGTAGAAGGGCGTGAACAGCGGCGCGAGCACCGGTATGGCGAGCAGGAGGTGCCAGGCGCTCGGCCGGTCACGGGCGGGCAGCGGCTTTCTCGACGGCACGACCGGTTGCGGGGGTTCGGGCCGGGCCGGGCGGGGCCGCCGGCTCCCGTCTGGCCGCCGGCCCCCGTCTGGCGGGCGGATCAGCGGGTGCTCCGCGGTTGGCGAGAACAGCGCGCTTGCTCGGCCGACCGCGCGCTGCGACCGACGGCTCGGCGTCATCGTAAGTACTCGATGTCAAGCTGGCCGTCGGCGTGGCGGCTGCGCAGCACCTTCTTGTTGAACTTGCCGACCGAGGTCTTGGGCACCTCGGGCACCCTGGACCAGCGTTCGGGCAGCTGCCAGCGCGGCAACCGGTCGGCGAGATAGTCGCGCAGCTCGTTGAAGGAGACCTGGTGACCCTCGCGGACCACGACTGTCGCAAGTGGACGCTCGCCCCACCGCTCGTCCGGTACGGCGATGACCGCCGCCTCCAGCACGGCCGGGTGCCCCATGAGGTGGTTCTCCAGCTCGACCGAGGAGATCCACTCCCCACCCGACTTGATGACGTCCTTGGCCCGGTCGGTGAGCGTGAGGTACCCGTCCGGCGTGATCACGCCGACGTCGCCGGTACGCAGCCAACCGTCGTCGAACTTCGCCGGGTCGTCGTCGCGGTAGTAGCTGCCGGTGATCCACGGGCCGCGTACCTCGAGCTCGCCGGCGCTCTGGCCGTCGTGCGGCAGGAGGTCGCCGTCCGGCCCGATCAGCCGTGGCTCCACGGGAGCCACGAACCGCCCCTGGCTCAACCGGTAGCGCCAGGACTCCTCGCCGTCGGCTCCGGCCGGCGGCCGGGCCAGCGAACCGAGCGGGGACATCTCGGTCATGCCCCAGGCGTGCAGCAGCGTCACGGCGTACCGCCGCTCGAAGGCCTGCATGAGCGATGGCGGGCAGGAGGAGCCGCCGACGATGGCCTCCTTGAGCGAGGAGATGTCGGCCTCCGGGTGGGCGTCGAGGTACTGCAGCAGCCCCTGCCACACGGTGGGCACCCCGGCACCCTTGTTGGGCCGGGCCGAGGCGATGAACGCGGCCAGCGGTTCGGCGGCGAGGAAGCGGTCGGGCATCGCCAGCGACGCGCCGGTCAGGAACGCCGAGTACGGCAGGCCCCAGGCCAGCACGTGGAACTGCGGGACGATGGCCAGGATCCGGTCGGACGCCGACAGCCCGAAGACGTCGGGCAGGGCGATGCCGATTGCGTGCAGGTAGATGGACCGGTGGCTGTAGACGACGCCCTTCGGGTCGCCGGTCGTGCCGGACGTGTAGCACATGGCGGCCGCGCTGGTTTCGTCCACAGTGGACCATGGGAAGGTGGCCGGCTGCGCGGCAATCATCTGCTCGTAGTCGTGCACCGCGAGCCCCACCCCGGCCGCGAAGTCCTGGTCCGAAGGACCACAGACCACCACGTGCTCGACGGTCTTCAGCCCGGGGAGCAAGGGGGCGAACAGCGGAAGGAGCGAGGCATCGACGATGATAACTTTGTCTTCGGCGTGGTTGGCGATGTAGGTCACCTGGTCACCACCGAGCCGGATGTTCAGCGGGTGGATGACCGCGCCCATCGCCGGCACGGCGAAGTATGCCTCGACGTGCTCCTGGTTGTTCCACATGAACGTGGCGACCCGGTCGCCGTCGCGCACGCCGAGCTCACGCAGCGCGTTCGCCAGCCGCGCGGCGTTCTCGCCGACGGTCGCATAGGTGGCCAGCCGGAGCCCGCCGGTCGTGGCGGTCGCCACCTGGCTGGTGCCGTGCAACGACGAGCCGTGCTCCAGGATCCGCCGGACCTGAAGCGGGACATCCTGCATGGTGCTGTGCATGGTGGCTCCTTCAACAACAACGGGGCGGGTCCGCGGCCGCGGACCCGCGCCCGAGCGTCAGTGGGTCGGGGTGTAGGTGGTCGCGAACGGAGCGGAGAACAGGTCCTGGACCTGGGTCAGGCCGCCGGGAACGGTCGAGTCGGGCTTGACCACGTACACCTTGCGGGCCGGGATCTGGCCGGGCTTGCTGTAGTCCAGCGCCGCGATGAGGCCGTCAGTGTCCACATTGGTCAGACTCTGGAACGCCTTCTGCAAGCCGGCCCTGGTCAGCGCGCCGGCCTTGCAGGCCGCTTCCAGGATCTTGACCATGATGACGCCCTGCGCGTAGCCGTACACCACGAACGCGCTCGCGCTCTTGGCCTGGTCGGGGAACTTGGCCGTGAAGTCGGTGCGCAGCTTGCTCGGGCCAGCCGCGGTCGAGGTGAACGGCGCCGTCGAGCCCACCGCGAAGTACCGCTTCTCCAGCGCCGCCTTGGCCGGTCCGGCGAGCAGCGCGGGGCTGAAGGTCGGGTTGGAGCCAAGGAACGTCATGTCGAACCCGTTGGCCTCGGCCACCGAGACGGCGGAGGCCGTGTGCGCCGAGCTCCCGGTGAGCAGGACGTACTTGACTCCCTGGTTCTTCAGCGCGGTCACCTGCGCGGTGAGGTCGGTGTCGGTCGCCTTGATCTTGGTTTCGACGATCGTCAGGCCGTACTCGGTCGCCGCGGCCTTGCTGCCGGCGAGCGCGTTGCTGCCGTAGTCGCCCTCCAGGTAGATGTGGCCGACCTTGGCGCCCTTGGCCAGACCCTTGTTCTGCATCAGCCAGGACAGGCCGTTGATCATCTCGACGTCGTAGGTGGCGCCGCTGATGATGACGTACGGGTTGGCGAGCAGGCTCGACGACCACGACGCCGCCAGGGTCAGCATCTTGTCTTCCTTGAGGGTGTCGGCGAGCGCCGCGATCTCCGGCGAGCCGAGCAGCTCGTCCAGTGCGAGCACGTCGTCCTTGATCTGCGCGTACGTGGTGACCGCCTGGTCGGTCTTGTACGCGTGGTCCTTGAGCGTGAACTCGATCTTGCGGTCGCACACGCCGCCCTTGTCGTTCTGGGTGTCCCAGAACAACTTGCGCCCTATCTCAAGCCCCTTGCCGGCGCCGGCGAACGGGCCGGTGCGATCGGTCAGCACGCCGAGCTTGATGGTGGTGTCGGTGACGCCCGGGCCGGTCTCCAGCTTCGCGCCACCTGGCGACGGCGAGCTCCCGCCGGACTTGGTCTGCGCGCATCCGGTGAGCGCGGCGGCAGCGACGAGCGCGGCGCCGCAGATGAGGCCGAGGGCGGCTCGGCGCCGGAACAACGACATGCGGTTCTCCTTCACTTCGGGGTACGGGCAAACCGGCGGCGCAGCCGCCTGGCGACACCGGCGACGCCGCCGGGTTCGAAGAGGAGCAGGGCGACGACAGCCGCGCCGTAGATGAACTTCGCGGCCACCGGCGGGCTGATGCCCTCGCCGCCGGCGTCGGTGGACAGCCCCGGAAGGTTGACGGCGTAGCGTTCCAGCACCGGGGGCAGCCACGACACGAAGGCGGCGCCGGCGATGGCGCCGCCGGCGACCCCGAGCCCGCCGATGACGACCATCGCCAGGTACTCGATGGCCAGCGCCACGCCGAACGTCTCGGGAACGATCCGGCGGAACGCGATCGCGTAGAGCACGCCGCCGAGGCCGGCATACATGGAGGAGATGAGGAACGCGTACGCCTTGTACCGCTGCACGGGTACGCCGATGATCTCCGCCATCAGCTCGCGGTCGCGCACCGCGCGCAGCGCCCGTCCGGGCCGCCCCCGGACCAGGTTGCGGAAGTACAGGTACGCCACCACGGTGACGGCGAGGAACAGGTACCACAGCTTCTGCTCGCGGCCGAAGAGCACGTTGAGCACGTACTGCGGGTGGTCCGGGTCGGCGGCGAACCGTAGGCCGCCGACCGCGAAGGCGGGCACGCTGCGGCCGTTGTCGCCGCCGGTCAACCGGGGCGCGTTGTCCAGGACGTGCTGCCCGGCGAAGACCAGTCCCAGCGAGGCGATCCCGAGGTAGATGCCGCGCAGGCGCGCCGCCACGGGGGCGAACAGCAGGCCGGCCGCGCCGGCGAGCGCCACGGCGAGCAGCGCGGCGAGGACCGGTGGCAGTGCGAGCCCGCCGGCGCGCGCGCCGCTCGGCGCGGCGAGGAAGGTGTACCCGTAGGCGCCGATCGCGAGGAAGAAGGAGTGCCCGAGCGAGAGCTGGCCGGCCTGACCGAGCAGCAACGTCAGGCCGAGCGCCGCGACCGCCGCGGCCATCGCGAACAGCGCCAGCTGTAACCAGAACGCGTCGGCGAGGAACGGCACCGCGATGGCGGCCAGCACGCCAGCCCCGACGAGGACTGTCCGAAATGGACGGCGCCGGTCGACCTCGATGGGAGCCAACGGCGCCGCCGGTGCGTGACGGGCGACGGTCAGCGTGGGCGGCGGCTCAGACACGGTGCATCTCCCTCGTACCGAACAAGCCCGACGGGCGGACCAGCAGCACGCCGACCATGACGACATACGGCATGACCGTGTGGAAGCCGCCGCCGAGGAAGGACAGGTCCGTGGCGTAGCCCTGCACGAGGGTCTCGGCGACACCGACCACCAGCCCGCCGACGATCGCGCCGCCGGTCGAGTCGAGGCCGCCGATGATGGCCGCGGGGAAGGCGCGCAGCGCCACGGCCGCGGTGGCCGGCTGCAGGCCCGGCGATGGGAAGACCGTCATGAACAGGCCGGCCACGGCGGCCAGTACGCCAGCCAGGGTCCATGCCAGGGCGGACACTGCGGCTCGCCGTACCCCCATCAGCGCCGCCGTCTGCGGGTCGTCGGCGACGGCGCGCATCGCGATCCCCCACATGGAGAAGCGGAACCACGCGAAGAAGGCCGCGATGACCGTGACACCGACCGCTAGCGCCGCGATGCGGGTCTGCGGGAAGGTAAGCGCGCCGATCCGAACCACCTTGTCCCGCCAGGGGTCGTGCATCGGGATGTACGCGTCCAGCCCGATCCGCCGGATGATCTCGGTCTGGGTGATGATGTCCACGCCGATGGTCATGATGCTCACCGCGATGACCGACTTGCCCGCCATCGGGAACACCAGCAGCCGCTGGACGAGGATCGCCGCGACGCCGGCCACGGCCACCCCGGCGAGCATCGCGAGGGCGAACGGCAGGTGGGTCGCGGCGCCCACGCGCGCGATCGTGTACGCACCGATCATCAGGAAGGCCGGGTGCGCGAAGTTGACCACCCCGCTGGCCTTGAACACGACCACGAAGCCGAGGGCGAGCAGGGCGTACACCGCCCCGAGCGATAAGCCGCCCACGAGCAGCTGGAGAAACAGGCTCATAGCACTCCTTCGGTGCCGAGGTACGCCTGCTGGACGGCCGGGTCGCGCTGCACCTGTGCCGGGGTGCCGTCGGCGATGAGCCGGCCGAAGTCGAGCACCGTCACCCGGTCGGCGATGCCCATGACCAGGCCCATGTCGTGCTCGACCAGCAGCACCGGAGTCTGCAGGTCGTCGCGGATGTCGCGGATCAGGTGCGCCATCACGGCCGTCTCGTGCGCGTTCATGCCGGCGGCGGGCTCGTCGAGCAGCAGCAGGTGCGGCTCCACGGACAACGCGCGGGCGATCTCGACGCGCTTCTGGTCGCCGTACGACAGGCTCCCCGCGACCCGGCCCAGCGCCCCGGCGAGGCCGGCGAACGCGGCGATCTCCCGTACCCGCGCCCGGTGCCTGCGCTCCTCGCGCCGCGCCGCCGGCAGGCGCAGGGCGGCGGTGACGAAGCCGGCCCGGGTGAGGTGATGGCGGCCGAGCATGAGGTTCTCCTCGACCGTCTCCTGCGGCAGCAGCGCGATGTTCTGGAAGGTGCGCGCCACGCCCATCCCCGCGATGTTGTGCGGGGCCAGCCGGGTCAGGTCGGTACCGCGGAAGACGACCGAGCCGCTCGCCGGCTGGTACGCGCCGGACACCACGTTGAACAACGTGGACTTGCCCGCGCCGTTCGGCCCGATCACGGCGTGCAACGACCTGGGCCCGACCGAGAACGACACCCGGTCCAGCGCGGTCACCCCGGCGAACCGCACGGTGACTGAGTCCACGACCAACGCGGTCATTCGGCCCACCGGCCCAGGTGCGGGCGGGTCGGGCTGGCGATCGCCAGCTCCTCGTCCACGGCGTGCTCGGCCTCGCGGCCCAGGTACAGGTCGCGCACCGCCTCGTCGGCGGCCAGCTTGGCGGCCGGCCCGGACAGGGACACCTCGCCGGTGGTGAGCACGTAGGCGTGGGTGGCGACCGACAGCGCCATGGCCGCGTTCTGCTCGACCAGGACCACCGTGGTACCGCCGGCGTTGATCCGCGTGATCACCTCGGCGATCTGGCCGACCACCTTGGGCGCCAGACCCAGCGACGGCTCGTCGAGCAGCAGCAGGCGCGGCTGGGCCATCAACGCCCGGCCGATGGCCAGCATCTGCTGCTGACCGCCGGATAACAGGCCCGCGCGCTGGTCGCGTTTCTCGTACAGGATCGGGAACAGCTCGTGGACCAGCTGCCGCGCCCGGACCCGGGCGATGGCGTCGCGCTGGCGGAACCCGCCGATGCGTAAGTTCTCGGCCACGGTGAGCCGTTCGAAGATCCGCCGACCCTCCGGCGCCTGGACCACGCCCATGCCGACGATCGCCGCCGGGGAGCGTCCCACCAGCGGTTGGCCGTCGAGCTCGATCGAGCCATGCTCGACGGCACCGGAGTACTCACCGAGCACGCCCGAGATCGCCCGCAGCAGCGTGGTCTTACCGGCGCCGTTGCTGCCCAGCACGGCGACGACCGAACCGGCGGCGACATCGAGTGATACGCGTCGCAACCCGAGGATCGCGCCGGCATAGGTCACGCGAAGATCGCGTACGGTCAACATGGCTGCTCCAGTGAGGCGGCGGGTTGGGTGAGGAGCCTGGCGCGCCCGTCCCGCCGGCTGGTAGATGCAGCCGGAGATCCCGGTTTGGGGGTATCCATCTGGAGGTAGTCGTGGACCACGACGGCGCGGGACCATAGCGAGGTGTCACCGCCAGAGCCCCGACGCCCGCGCCCGGCCCGCCGCGCTCCGGCGAGGTCGACCGTGCGTGAGGTGGCACGCCGCCAGCTCGCCCTGCCCGGTGCGCCCCCGCCCGACCTGCTGCTCGCGCTCGACGCGCAGTACGCCGAGATCCTCGGGATGCTCGACCGCGCGGCCGCGGTCCGCCGGCTGGTGGCCAACGTGCCCCGGCTCGTCGGGGTGGACGTCGCCTGGGTGGGCGACCCGCTCGCCGCGCCGGGCGAGGACCGGATGGTGTTGCAGCACACCGTGAACGCGATGACCAACCAGATCGACGGGCTCGTCGTGCCGGTCGGCACCGGGCTCGGCGGCAAGGTCATGGCGGCCCGCCGCCCGCTGTGGGTCAGCGACTACTGCGCCGCCCCGGACATCACCGGCCATTTCAAGAGCCAGGTACGGGCCGAGGGCGTCAAGGCCATGATCGCCGTACCGGTCATCGCCAACGACCAGCTCCTCGGCGTGCTCTACGGCGCGAACCGCTACGACACCGAGTTCGGCGACCGGGCCACCCAGGCGCTTCAGCAGGTGGCGGCCAGGACCGCCGCCGCCCAGGTGGTCTCCGAGCGCGCCCGGCACTCGGCTGAGGTCGCGGTACACGAGGAGCGCCGCCGGCTCGCGCTGGAGCTGCACGACACCGTGGGCGCGATGCTGTTCACTCTCGGCGCCGGCATCCGGCGGCTGGGCGAGGAACCGGGCCTCGACGGAGAGGTCCGGTCCCGCCTGTCCGTCATCGAACAGCAGGCCATGGAGGCGGCCGCGGTGCTGCGCGGCTCGCTGCGGGTGCTGAGCGCCCCGCCGGAACAGGTCGCCCTCGGCGTCGCCGTCCGGGAACACTGCCGGGCGTTCCAGGAACGCACCGGGGTCCCCGCCCGGATGATCGCGTTGACCGAGCTGCCCCCGCTGCCGGGCGCACGCCGGACGGCGCTCGCCGATGCGGCCCGGGAAGGCCTGCTCAACGTGGAGAAGCACGCGAAGGCCCAGTCCGTGGTAGTAAGCCTGTTCGCCACGCGCGACGGCGTGGCGGTCACGGTGTCAGACGACGGCGTCGGCCTTCCCGAGGCAGGCGCCAGGCCCGGGCTCGGGCTCGCCGCCGTCGGCGACCGGCTGGCCCGCGTCGGCGGCACGATGACCATCTCGTCCAACGAGGACGGCGGCGTGACCGTCCAGGCCTGGATCCCAACATGACGGTCAAGACCGTGCGCGTACTGGTGGCCGACGACCATCCGATCGTGCTCGACGGGGTGACGCTGGCGCTGCAGGCGACCTCGTGGCTGCAGGTGGCCGGTTATGCCCGCAACGGCGCCGACGCGATCACCGCCGTGGAGCGGTTCCGGCCCGATGTCGTCCTGCTCGACCTGCGGCTGCCCGACATGCTCGGGCCGGAGGTGATCCGGGCGCTGCTCGCCGTACACCCGACGTTGAAGATCGTGCTGTTCACCGCGTACCCGGACCACGCGGCGCTCGGTGCGGCGCTCGCGGCCGGAGCGCACGGGGCGATCCTGAAGGACACCGAACGGGCCGACCTGGTCGACGTGATCCGGCGCGTGGTGGCCGGCGAGCGGGTGGTCTCCACCGGCGTGAGCGCCGACAGCCAGCTCCTGCTCAACCGCAAGCTGCGCGACCATGGGCTGACCCGGCGCGAGTACGAGATCCTCCGCCACGTGGCCATGGGCCAGACCAACCCGGAGATCGCCACGGCGCTCGGGCTGACCCGCAACACGGTCAAGACCTATCTGCAGCGCACGCTGGAGAAGCTGGGCGCGCGCAACCGGGTCGAGGCGCTCGCGCGCGCCAACCAGCTCGGCATCCTTTGAGCGACACAGCTACCGGAACAGCTCGGAGAGTGTCACCGGTGAGGATGGTCGGGAGCGCTTCGTCGGTGTACTGCGCGTTGGCCTCGGTGATGTGCATGATGACGATCGAGCCGGGGTGCACCCGGGTGAGCACGGCGTGGATGATCGGCGCTGCGGCGGTGGCGTAGGGGTCGCCGCTGACTACGTCGCCGTGGATGACCGTGACGCCGAGGGGGGCGAGCGCCTTGAGGGCGATGTCGTCGTAGCACAGTCCTGGGAAGCGGAAGTAGCGGGTCTGCCGGCCGCCGAGCGGGGTGATGATGCGGAACGTGTGGGCGACGTCTTCGGTCATGTTCTGCGGTGCGATCGGCGGCAGCGTGTAGCAGGGGGACTTGAACGCCTCGTGCCGGTATGTGTGGTTGCCCAGTTCGAAGCGCGGGTTAGCGGCGAGCCGGCGGGCGAGGTCTGGGTAGGTTTCGACCCATTCGCCGGTGAGGAAGAACGTGGCCGGGGTGCGGGTCTGTTCCAGGATGTCGATGACCTTCCGGTTGGCGAAGCTGATGCTCGGGTCGGCGGCCAGCCGGTTGCGCATGGCGTCGGTCATGTCGGCGTCGAAGGTCAGCGCGACCCGGTTACCGATCCGTGGTCCGTTGTCGATGACCGGTGGGATGGTGCCCGGTCGGGTTGCACCGGGTAGGACCGCCGGCGGTGGAGCGGCGTGACGGTGATGCCGATGGGTCGGCACTGGGCGTGGAGGCCGAGGCCATCGGGTCGGCGGTGGCGCTTTCGGTGGTGGTGGGCGAGGGCACTGGCGTCGGGTGACCCGTGGCGTGCGTCGTGGCGCAGGCCGGGAGGGCTAACAGGGCGGCGGCTACCACGACCAGACGGGGGGTATGCACGCGGGCATGCTGCCAGGTCAAACGGCAATGCGGCAATCCCGTCAGAACGGAGCGTCGCGTTTGCGGAGGCTTGCCCGTGTCGGCGCGCAGCATCAAGTCCGGTGTCGATGTGTTGACAGCCGTTGACCGCCGATCCCTATCCTCGCCGCCAGCACTACCGGTAAGCGGGCTAGTGCTATGGGTGAATGGGGAGGGCGGTCGAGATGCCTCGGTCGGCTTGGCGTTCGCGCGTGTTCGTTTCGTCCTCCCGCCCGGGTTCTGGGCGCTGGTTGCCCCGGTTGGCGGCGGGTACGGCGCTGGCGCTGGCGGCCTCGCTGCTGCAGGCCCCCCTCGCGGCACAGGCGCCCGCGCACGCGGCGCCCAGGCCGGCTGCTCCGGCGAAGCCGGCGTGTCCGGCGCAGCGGCCCGATGAGACGTCCGCGGCTATCGCGGCGAAGCTGTGCGGCAGCCGGGTCGAGGTGACCAGCCGGCTGTCGGAGACGACCCAGGTGTGGGCCAACCCGGACGGCACGCTGACCGCGGAGCGGCATCTGGCTCCGGTGCGGGTGCGGCAGGGCGACCGGTGGGTGCCGGTGGATCTGACCCTGCAGAGACAGCCGGACGGTTCGGTGGCGCCGAAGGCGCACCCGGTGGGGTTGCGCCTGTCGGGAG
>WNGA01010274.1_pt1 | contig 15968 bp, 10 predicted proteins | sample 5400061 | NCBI WGS metagenome assembly WNGA01 (sample SAMN13153366, study PRJNA577476) | soil metagenome | isolation source: 100 cm soil or saprolite under grassland replicate 2 | place: USA:California | collected 2016-06-15
AATGTAAAACCATTTGCAGACAAGTATGAGAGAATTTTTGAGCGGACCAGAATAAAAATGAAAGGATATACAGCTTTGCAAAAGGATCTGTTGCTGATGCTGTTTACATTGTGGAAGAATGATCAAACATTTGATCCAACTATCAAAATCAACAAAAGAAAAAATAATATCCGGAGATTGAGAGGCGAAGCCCTCTTTGGCTAAAACCAAAGGGTTTTGGAAACATCGGATACCTATTATAAATAAAAAAGTAGCCACCGAAGTGGCTACACTAGATGGACATCCGTTGACTGATCAGCGCATGTCCTCTTTGGCTAATGCAAAGTTTAAAAATATTTTTTTATTTTAAAGACAGTTCCTTGTACTGTTATAGCAATACGGAACAAATAAAATCAGAAGCTAAAAACTTCTTCTATGTTTAAAAGTTATTTCAAAATTGCCTGGCGCAATCTCATAAAAAACAAGCTTTATTCTGTTATCAATATTGCAGGACTGGCAACCGGAATGGGACTATCGATACTTATCGGACTTTGGATTTGGGATGAACTATCATTTAATAAATATCATCACAATTATAGAAGCATTGCCCAGGTTATGGTGAATCAAACCTTCGGTGATGACATAAGCACAGACGTTGCTATTCCGCTTCCTTTGAAGGATGAGTTAAAAAATAATTTTGGTTCTGATTTTAAAAGCATGGCTTTAGCATCATGGAAGTGGGATCATTCCTTTACAATTGATAAAACAAAAATTTCTAAACCGGGCATGTATGTCGAACAAGATTTTCTTAAAATCTTTTCAATAGATATGATTCAAGGCTCGTATAACGATGCATTGAACGAACCTTCTTCAATCGTTTTATCGGAATCAGCCGCCAAAAGTCTTTTTGGAAATGAAAATGCAATTAATAAAACTATTGTATTCGACAATGAACTGAATGGTAAGATAACCGGAGTGTTTGCTGATATACCGGTCAACTCTGAATTTCATGGAGTGCAGGTATTATTACCCTGATCTTCATTTCTACAGCAGGATTGGGTGAAAAATTCACTTAACAATTGGGGCGATAATTCTTTTCAACTTTTTGCTCAAATAAACGATAATACAAGGGTTGAAAGCGTAACATCTAAAATTAAAGACATTGGAAAAAAGCATTATCCTCAATCTAAGCCTGAATACTTTTTACAACCAATGAAGAAATGGCATTTGTATGCGGAATTTAAGAATGGAGTAAATGTTGGTGGCAGAATTAAATATGTTTGGATGTTTGGAATTATCGGTGTATTTATATTATTGCTTGCATGTATCAACTTTATGAATTTGAGCACAGCAAGAAGTGAAAAGCGAGCAAAGGAAGTAGGTATTCGTAAAGCGTCTGGTTCTGTTCGGGATCAATTGATTACTCAATTTTTTATTGAATCGCTATCAGTTGTAATCTTTGCTTTTCTCTTATCAATATTTTTAGTTGAGTTAAGCCTTCCTTTTTTCAACGAAGTAGCTGATAAAAAAATATCTATTCCATGGTCAAGTCCTTTGTTTTGGCTGATTGGACTTAGTTTTAGTTTACTTACAACTTTGATTGCCGGGAGTTATCCCGCTTTTTACTTGTCTTCTTTTCAGCCTGTCAAAGTATTGAAAGGTGCTTTCAGAACAGGCAGGTTTGCTGCAATGCCGCGCAAAGTCTTAGTGGTTTTGCAATTTACCGTTTCAATTACGCTTATCATCGGAACTATTGTTGTATATCGGCAAATACAATTTGCCAAGAACCGCTCTATTGGTTATAGCAATGCAGGATTGATCCAGCTTGGCAATACAGATGCAATTAAAAATAGTTACAGTGCTTTCAGAGATGATTTATTGAAAACTGGAGTCGTTTATGAAATAAGCGAATCATCAAGTCCAACAACAGGCATATGGGGAAATAGAGATGATTTTACCTGGGAAGGAAAGGACCCTCAACTGCTTCCGCTTATAGGTTTGGTTTCATGCACACATGAATTTGGTAAGACTATTGGTTGGCAAATCATAGAAGGAAGAGATTTTTCCAGGGATTTTAAAACAGATAGTTCGGCGATTATTTTAAATGAAGCAGCAATGAAGTTAATCGGCTCAAAAAATATAATTGGGAAAATTATTACAGATGAAAATAATAATCGTTTTCATGTAGTGGGGGTAGTAAAAAATTTAATAATGGAATCGCCATATGCGGAAATCAAGCCTACTTTTTTTACCCTCGGTAAAGACTTAAGACTTGTCAATATAAAATTGATGCCCACGGTACAAATTTCTGATGCACTCAGTAAAATACAGAAAGTATTCAAAGCATATAATCCCGGCATTTCCTTCGAGTATCAATTTGGAGATAAGGAATACGCAAAAAAATTCGGCGATGAAGAGCGCATTGGCAAGTTATCTACATTTTTTGCTTTGCTGGCTATAATGATTTCCTGTTTAGGGCTTTTTGGATTGGTATCATTCGTAGCTGAACAACGCACCATGGAAATCGGTATAAGAAAGGTATTAGGAGCCAATATACGCGGAATCGTTGCTTTGTTAAGTAAAGATTTTTTGAAACTGGTAACTATTGCAATAGTCATTGCTTCGCCCATTGCATGGTTTATTATGAATAGGTGGCTGCAGGATTTTGCATATCGTGCAAATATCAGTTGGTGGGTTTTTATTGTTGCAGGGATAGTAGCGTTCTTAATTGCAATGCTTACAGTAAGCTTCCAGGCAATAAAAGCAGCATTGGCAAATCCGGTTAAGAGTTTGAGAACGGAGTGAAGATGGTGAATGGGCAATGGTGAATGAGGAAAATTTTTTTATGAGCCAGACTGAATTAACTACTATGAGGCTTTACTTACGTCGTACACTTGTAAGCTTGTTCGTTGCTCAGCAAAGTTCAGAACGTTCAAGTGAGTGACACAACGAAAGATGAATAAAGAATAAAAAGTTAAGTACAAAAATCTTATAACATAAAACCCACAACTTATGTTTAAAAATTTTTCACTGCTTGCATTTCGCAATCTTACAAAACATAAAGCATACACTTTATTGAACATTACCGGACTTGCAGCCGGGCTCGCTTGCTTTGCTTTTATTGCTTCATGGATAAAAGACGAATTAAGTTATGATACATTCAATTCAAAAGCCGATAGGATTGTTCGTGTAGTTTCAAAAAGCACAACTCCTTCCGAAACATTTGACCAGGCTGTTACCGCAGCTCCTTTGGCTAATGCGCTTAAAACAGATTTTCCTGAAGTAGAGAACAGCGTTCGCTTTGAACAAAAAGGTGCGATTGTAAAATTCGGTAACAATCAGTCCGACGAAGATGGAATTTTATTAACTGATCCTTCTTTCTTTGATGTTTTTGATTATCATCTTCTGCAAGGCAATATTAAAACTGCATTGAATGATCCATACAATATTGTTCTTACTGAGTCCATGGCAAAAAAATATTTTGGTAAGGAAGATCCGATCGGCAAAGCGTTGCTGATTTATTTGTTTGACAGCACAGGCAGAGGCGCTCTTTATAAAGTAACAGGAGTAATGCCTGATGCACCAAAGAATGCACATTTCACTTTTAATTTTCTTGCTTCATTTAAAACATTTGAAACGTATGCTCCGGAAGCCGCTGCTGAATGGGACAAAAACGATTATTACACTTACCTGCATTTGCCAAAAGACATACGGAAAAATATATGCAGCAGGCAAACACGCGTTTGGATTTTTCATTGCAACCGCTTACATCAATTCATCTTAATTCTCATTTGCGTTATGAAATAGAGCCAACAGGCAGCATGCAAAACATTTACATTTTTGCAACCATTGGTATTTTTATTTTATTGATTGCATGCATCAATTACATGAACCTTGCTACTGCACGTGCATCGGAACGCGCAAAAGAAACGGGTGTGAAAAAAGTATTGGGCGCAGGAAAAATACAGCTCATTTTTCAGCATCTTACTGAATCGCTTGCTGTTGCTTTTACCTCTTTCTTAATTGCACTTATGGTTGCAGGAATGCTGCAACCAATGTTTCATCAACTTAGCGGCAAAGAACTTTTATTATTTCATTCACCCGATCTGTTGCTTTTTTTGTTTGCAGTGGTGCTCGTACTCGGAATTCTTTCAGGAATATATCCTGCATTTTTAATAACCGCATATAAACCTGCAGAAGTTTTGAAAGGCAAGCTTACATCAGCTTCCGGCAGTGCATGGTTGCGGAGATCGCTGGTAGTGCTGCAATTCACCATTTCCATTGTTCTTGTTGCAGGCATACTCGTTGTAAATTCCCAATTCTCCTACATACAACATAAAGACCTCGGTTATAAAAAAGATGCTTTAGTCACTTTAAAAGTGAATGGCAATACTGATGTTATCAATGGCTACGAAGCATTTGAAAATGATGTTTTATCCAAGCCATTGGTAAACGGTATCACAACTTCTAATTCCATTCTTGCAGGCGGGTTAGGTAATCGCGGCGTTACCACTGTTTCCGGCATGGCGCTACAATCACATCAATTATATATAATTTAAGAGCTGATCAGAATTATATCAATATGTATGAAATGAAAATGGTTGCAGGAAGAAATTTCTACAAAAATATTATTGCAGATTCCTTATCATATATTATTAATGAAGCGGCAGTAAAATCATTCGGATGGAAAAATGCAGAAGATGCGATCAACAAACCTTTTAATACGAGTGGAAGAGATGGAAGAGTAATAGGTGTTGTAAAAGATTTTCATTTTAATTCACTGCATCAGCGTGTAGAGCCGCTTGTTATTATGCCCCGCTTACCCAATGAGCGTTTTTCACAAATATCTGCGCGCATAAATATGAGCGATCCGCAAAAAGCAATTAACTGGGTTGAGAAGAACTGGAATAAAAATTTTCCGGGCGCATTGTTTGAATATGTTTTTATGGATAAAAAACTCAATGAGCAATATATCGCAGAAGACCGGTTTTCAAAATTCTTTTTGTATTTCTCCATACTCTCTTTGCTTATCGCCTGTTTGGGATTGTTTGGATTAACAGCATTCACAGTTCAGCAAAGAGTAAAAGAGATCGGCATAAGAAAAGTATTGGGCGCAAGTGTTTCAAATATCACCACAATGCTTTCAAAAGATTTTTTGAAGCTTGTTTTTATTGCCGCTGTCGTCGCTTTTCCGATAGCATGGTATGCAATGAACAAATGGCTGCAGGATTTTGCCTATCGTATCACTACAAGCTTGTGGATGTTTGTCACAGCTGGTGCAGCAGCATTATTGATTGCACTTATCACAGTAGGCTATCAAACTATTAAAGCGGCTGTTGCAAATCCGGTGAAGAGTTTGAGAACAGAATGAGAATTTGAATTCCGCACGTGCGGGATGAAAATGTGGAAATGTGACAAATATGGAAATATGAAAATGCAAACAATTACACACGCCGGTACATAGAACACAAAACTTTTTTTATGATAAAAAATTTTTTCAAAGTTGCTTACCGAAACCTGTTGCGCAACAAAAGTTTTTCTATCCTTAATATTTCAGGTCTTGCAATTGGTATGGCAAGTGCCATGCTGATCTTGCTTTGGGTTCAAAACGAACTGAGTTATGATCGCGTTTATACAAAAACGGATCGCATATACAAAATGTATAACCGCGATAAAGTAAACGGAGAATTGCTGGCAATGGATCAATCACCAACTGCTTTGGCTTCTGCGTTGAAACAGGATTACCCTGAAGTGGAAGATGCAGTAAGATTCAGGAGGGTTACTTTTTTAGCGACGGTTGGTGAAAAACATTTGAATGTTCAGGGCGCATTTGCTGACAGTGGTTTTCTTTCAATGTTTAGCTTTCCTCTGCTGAAAGGCAGTGAGGGCAATGCTTTGAGCGATAACTATAATATTGTGCTTACAGAAAACTTAGCTAAAAAACTTTTCGGGGACGAAGATCCTGTTGGCAAAACTGTTCGCATTGATACTGCAGACAACTTTACCGTAACAGGCGTTTTGAAAGATCTTTCCGGCAATACACAATTTGATTTTGAATACCTGCTGCCCTGGAATTATATGATTCAATTAGGATGGGATGATGGCAAAAATTGGGTGCAAAATTTTACAAATACTTATGCGTCGCTAAAGCCCGGTGCGTCACAAAAGTCATTCGATGAAAAAGTAAAAAATATTATTATCTCGCACACCAAAGGATCTGAAGCTGAATCAAAGGCAGAAGTATTTACGCAGCCGCTAAGCAGGTTGTATTTATATTCAAGATCAGAGAATGGGCAACTTATTGGCGGGCGCATTGAAATGGTGAGACTGTTCATCATTATTGCAATTTTTATTTTGCTTATTGCCTGTATCAACTTTATGAATCTGAGTACTGCCCGCAGCGAGAAGAGAGCTAAAGAAGTAGGTATTCGCAAAGTAGCAGGCGCTCTTAAAAGTTCGCTCATTATGCAATTTATCAGTGAAAGTATTTTGATATCCTTTATTGCTTTTATTATTGCTATAACTATTGTGCAGCTTAGTTTGCCGGGCTTTAACCAGTTGATAGGGAAACAACTTTCTGTAAATTTTGAAGATCCTTTTTTCTGGTTGTTTGCAGTTGCATTTATTTTATTTACCGGGTTTATTGCGGGTAGTTATCCTGCGTTTTATCTTTCTTCTTTTGCTCCCGTAAAAGTATTTAAAGGGAGTTTCAAAAAAATAAATGCTTTGGTTACTCCCCGAAAATTATTGGTGATTTTACAGTTTACGTTTGCAATCATTCTTATCATTTGTACAATAATAGTTGAGCAGCAGGTAAAATTTGCACAGGAAAGAGATGCAGGTTATAATAAAAATAATCTGATATACACTTTTACGCAGGGTGATGTGAATAAACATTTCGATTTGATAAAACATGACCTCCTAAGCAGTGGCGCTGCAATTGCAGTAACAAAATCATATAGCCCCATAACAAAACGCTGGAACGATGGCTCAGGCTTTCAGTGGCAGGGCAGCGCTGAAGCGGATAAAAAAACTGATTTTGTTTGGTTCGGTTCCGATGCCGGTTTTGTAAAAACGATTGGTGTTAAGCTTGCAGAAGGTCGGGATATTGATGTATATAATTATCCTACTGATACGATGGCGATGTTGCTGAACGAGGAAGCCGTAAAAATAATGCGTTTAAAAAATCCAATCGGACAAATAGTAACATTTACTCCTGATGGTCGCCAGTGGCATGTTGTTGGCGTAGTGAAAAATTTTATTTTAGAATCGCCTTATGAAAAGATCAACCCGATGATGATCGTGGGGCCTTCTCAATTTTTCCAGGTTGTGCATATCAGGTTAAACCCTGCCAATACCGCCGATGTTAATCTTGCAAAGGCTGAAAAAATATTTAAGCAATACAATCCGCAATATCCCTTTGAATATTATTTCGCCGATGAATATTACGCGAAAAAATTCAGTGATGAAAAACGTACGGAAGCATTTGCACAATTGTTTGCAGCGCTCACCATTTTTATTTCATGTCTCGGTTTGTTTGGCCTTGCAAGTTACATGGCAGAGAACAGGATAAAAGAAATTGGTGTGAGAAAAGTGTTGGGTGCTTCTATGATGAATATTGCATTCCTGCTCTCAAAAAATTTTTTAAAACTCATCATCATCTCTGTAATAATTGCTTCGCCGGTTGCATACATTGCTATGAGTAAATGGTTAAGCAATTACCAGTATCGAACAGAAATTCACTGGTGGATATTTTTTAGTGCAGGATTGCTTGCAATAATTATTGCACTCATTACAATCAGCTTCCAGGCAATAAAAGCCGCAATTGCAAATCCTGTGAAAAGTTTGAGAACGGAATAGAATTGTGAATATTAAGTAGTAAACTAAAATGATTATTTAAATCAAGGGATATGGATGAGGTGATTTTAAGATTGGATAAAATCAACTATAACTTTCCTTTCATTTTTGTTGAAGGAACAGGTAAAGAATATTTCTTATTCGGACTCGAAAATGAGAGATTGAAAATTGCGGTTAAAGATTTTTTTATTTCCAAATTTTCTGTTACGCAAGTGTTGTGGGAGTACATTATGGGTTATAACCCATCTCATTTTGCAGATAAAGACAAACCTGTAGAAGGCGTCTCTTACAATGATATAGTAAAGAACGATGGTTTTCTGCAAAGAATAAATGCAAGCACGCTAAAGGAAGAAATAACTAAACAATTTAAGGAAGCACATTCTGTTCAATTCAGATTACCGAGCGAAACAGAGTGGGAGTATGCTGCAAGAGGCGGCATACATTGGACAGACTATTTTGTTTATAGCGGAAGTGACAATATTGATGAAGTTGGATGGTATAAGCGCAACAGTCAAAACGAAAGCAAGCCGGTAGGACAAAAAAAACCAAATCAACTTGGCATCTACGATATGTGTGGCAATCTTTGGGAATGGTGCCATGATTATTTTCAGAGAGACATAAATAAAATTCCTAACGATGGAAGCCCATGCCTTGAGCCAGGCCCTGATCGTGTTCTTAGAGGAGGATGCTATCACAATGGCGGCATACATTGTACCGTGATGAAGCGTTACGAGATATCACCAGAATCCAAAGACCCGTGCATCGGCTTCCGGTTGGTATTATCGTTTTAGATGGATAGGGAAAAAGAATTTTTATGAACCGAACAATAGAATATGATTAAGCTTTTATTGCCTCGCGCTTTTGTCCACTTTGTTCATTCCTCAACAAAACTTAGAATGTACAAGTGAATGACACAACAGGAATTGAAAAGAATACAAAAGCTGCTAACGAAATTTAAAATATAAAACTTGTTTCAAAACTATTTCAAAATCGCCTGGAGGAATTTATTCCGCAATAAGGGTTTTTCTGTAACCAATATTTTGGGACTTACTATTGGCATGACTTGCACCATTCTTATTTTTTTATGGGTGCAGGATGAACTCCCTTATAATAAGTTTCACAGCAACTACAGCAATATTTACAGGGTAACGGCGAACCGTGATTTTAATAACCAAATATTTACTGATGAAAACATGGTTTTGCCACTCGCACAATCAATTCAAAAAGAGATTGCACAGGTAAAGTACGCGGTTGTAACTACGCACAGCTTTGATCATTTTATTACTTACGATCAGTTTCCAGGCAATAAAAGCAGCAATAGCAAATCCGGTAAAGAGTTTGAGAACGGAATAACAATATTGGACTGCGAATCGTCATAACATAAATCAAAATTCATGTTTAAAAATTATTTAAAAACCGCATGGCGAAACCTTAGTAAACACAAGGCTTACAGCATTATTAATGTGATGGGTCTTACGCTTGGTATTGCTTCTTGTCTTGTTATTTTTTTGGTGGTGCAATATGAATTGAGTTATGACAAATTTAATTCAAAGGCAGATAGAACTTATCGTGTCACGTTGAATGCAATTGATTTCAATCCATGTGTTTCATTGGCAATTGCTGCACCGCTTCGCAATGATTTTCCTGAATTGGAAGAAGTATCACAGGTGTGGTATCGTGGCAGTAGTTTGATAACTATCGGACAAAAGAAATTTGAAGAAGAAGGCGGTGCTTTTGCAGATGAATATTTTTCTTCTGTGTTTGATTATCACTGGCTCGAAGGAAATTACAAGACTGCTTTAAAGGAACCCAATTCTATTGTGCTTACACAAAGTTTGGCAAATAAATATTTTGGCAACAGGGAAGCGATGGGGCAAATGATCAATCTTGAAAACACTTACAATTTAAAAGTAACAGGTGTAATTAAAGATCTGCCGGGTAATACCCACCTTCCATTTAAATATCTTGTTTCATTCGAGACAATAAGAAAAGAAAACGAAGGAATGATGTCTGCATTCTGGGCAATACCCGGAGGAAGTTTTACTTATATCGTTAGACCGCGGCATTACGATATTTCAAAAATTCAAAACCGGATACATTGGTTTGTTGAAAAGAATTGGGGAAAGGACATCGCAGATGCAGCACGGCTTCCTTTGCAGCCACTTACTGATATTCATTTTGACACACATTATCTTAATAACACGATCAGCTATACTACATCAAGAGAAACTTATTATGTGCTTGCAGCAGTTGCAATACTCATTATTATTATTGCATGTATCAACTTTATTAATCTTGCAACTGCGCAGGCAATACGCAGAGCAAAAGAGATTGGTGTAAGAAAAGTATTGGGTTCAAATCGTTCGCAACTTGTTGCACAGTTTCTCGGAGAAACTTCTTTAATGGTTGTTATTGCATTAGTTCTTGGTGTAATGCTCACTGCTCTTTTGCTGCCGCAACTTGCAGTATGGCTCGATATAAATATCGGCATTACTCGACTCTTGCAACCATCTGTTATTGCTCTTATCTTAATATCTGCATTGGCTGTTATACTGCTTGCAGGTTTATATCCTGCATTTGTTCAATCTGCTTTTAAACCTATTGAATCTTTGAAAAGCAAAGCCACATTGTCTTTTAAAGGATTAACGTTACGAAAAAGTCTTGTTGTAGTACAATTTGCTATTTCGCAGATCATGATAGTAGGAACATTGGTGGTTGCTTATCAAATGGATTTTTTTGAGAATCAAAACCTGGGATTTAATAAAGACGCGGTTATTTCTTTTGGAATTCCGGACCAGCAAAAAACAGAAGTACTAAAACAACAATTGGTAAAAAATCCCGGAATAAAACAAGTAAGTTTTTCATCAGGTGGGCCTGTAATAAACAGCAACTTTACAAGTTTTATTTCTCCCGAGATTGGTTTAACAAAAGATGATGTAACAGAAGTAAAGTTCATTGATGAACCTTATACAGATATGTTTCAACTAACCATGCTTGCCGGCAATAAAATAAAACGAACAAATAAATCTGAAAATGATACAATTTATGATGTTGTAGTGAATGAAACGATGATTCATAAACTAAATGTACAAGATCCGCAAAAAGCGATTGGCAAACATATCATCCTTAATGGTAACTGGCATTGCACCATTATGGGTGTGGTAAGAGATTTTCAAAGTGAATCGAAGCACAAAGCAATAAGACCATGTGTGATGATGTATCGTGCTGATAATTTTTATATGGCAAGCGTAAAACTTGCATCAGCCAATATGAATAAAACAATTGCGGCTATTGATAAATCATGGTCTGTATTATTTCCTCAAAACGTTTTTAGTTACGAGTTTCTTGATGATCACATTGCTGCATGGTACAGGCAGGAGCAAAAAGAGTATACTGCATTCAAATTGTTTGCAGGTGTTGCTATTTTGATCGGTTGCCTCGGTTTATATGGCTTGATTGCTTTTGCAGCAGCGCAACGCACCAAAGAAGTTGGAATAAGAAAAGTTTTAGGTGCTTCACTCACAGACATCGTTTTACTTTTTTCAAAAGAGTTCGGGGTGTTGATCGCAGTTGCATTTTTGATAGCAGCTCCTATTGCTTATTATGTTATGAATAACTGGTTACAAAGTTTCGCTTATCAAATAAGCATTGGTGCAAACATTTTTGTGATTGCTATTTTATCATCTTTTGTAATTGCGGCATGCACTATTGCATATCAGGCAATAAAAGCAGCAATAGCAAATCCTGTAAAGAGTTTGAGAACGGAGTAACAATATTGGACTATGAATCGTCATAACATAAATCAAAACTCATGTTTAAAAATTATTTCAAAATTGCAATGCGCAACCTGTGGAAGAACAAAGCATTTTCAACGCTTAATATAGTTGGTCTTGCAACAGGCCTGGCTGTTTGTTTATTGATTGTGTTGTACGTTGTAGATGAATTGAGTTATGATAAATATAATGTAAACGCCGATCGCATTTACCGCATCGATGCGGACATATTTTTCAACAACACGCTTTTTACTTCAGCAACTTCTCCGGAACCGATGGCTGCAACCCTTATAAGAGAATACCCGCAGGTCGAACAAATGGTAAGATTTAATTCCCAGGGAGACATATTGGTAAAGAAGGGTAATCATAATATCCAGGATCATCATGCTGTGTTTGCAGACTCTACTTTTTTTAAAGTGTTTACCGTTCCTATGATCGAAGGCAACGCTTCAACTGCTTTAAATGAACCGAATTCAATTGTGATTGATGAAACAGCTGCTAAAAGATATTTCAACAGTACTGATGTTGTAGGTAAAACTTTGTATGTAGATAATTCAACGAATTGTAAAATCACGGGCATAATAAAAGATATTCCACAGCAATCTCATTTTCATTTCAGTTTTATAAGACCATTAATGGATACTTACCGCGGTAACGCAAATGAATGGCTGAGTAATAACGATCAATCTTATATTTTATTAAAACCCGGCGTTACACAAGCAACTATGCAGGCCCATATTGATGAGGTTGTGCAGAAATATGTTTATAAGGAACTCGAATCTTTGTTTCATGCTTCCGCACAGGATATGCAGCGGCAGGGAAATTATTTTCGTTTTCATTTAATGCCTGTTAGCGATATTCATTTGCATTCAGATAAATCTTATGAATTTGAAGCAAACGGGAATATAACCTATGTGTATATTTTTTCTGTGATTGCTGTTTTTATTTTACTGATTGCCTGTGTGAACTTCATGAACCTTTCCACTGCACGCTCTGCCAATCGGGCAAAAGAAGTTGGTGTAAGAAAAGTAGCAGGCTCATCACGGTTAGATCTCATCACACAGTTTTTAACTGAATCTGTTTTAATAAGCTTCTTCTCATTGCTTCTTGCAATTGCTCTCGCAGCTTTGTTACTTCCGTTATTCAACCAGCTTGCTGGTAAGGAAATGTATGTAAGCACTTTATTTTCTACATGGCTGTTACCTGTATTAGTTGCATTGGTTTTAGTTGTTGGATTTATTGCAGGAAGTTATCCCGCGTTTTATTTATCATCTTTTCAACCTATAGAAGTGTTGAAAGGAAAAATTGCAAAAGGGTTTAAAAGCAGTTGGCTGCGCAGCAGTCTTGTTGTGTTTCAATTTTGTATTTCGATCATTCTTATTATCGGCACTATCGTTATCTACAACCAGCTTGATTATATACGCAGCAGAAAAATTGGGTATAATCGCGAGCAGGTATTGGTGTTGCATAATACTTATCCACTTGATAGACAAATAAAATCTTTCAGGGAAGATTTATTAAAAATTTCAGGAGTTGAAAATGCGACAATCACTTCAAACCTTCCAACAGCGGAGGACTTTAATCAAAATGGATGGTTTCGCGATGCAACCTTAGATGCAAAGAAAGCTGTTGTATTTACAGATTTTAGGGTTGACGAAAATTATGTTCCCACATTAGGTATGCAAATGGTAAAAGGAAGAAATTTTTCTCATGAATTTGCATCAGATTCAGCGGGTGTTCTTCTTAACGAAGCTGCAGTAAAATTGCTTGAATTGAAAGAACCGTTAAACCAAATTTTATATCGTACCGATGATAATAATAAACCGATTGCTTTTCATGTTGTTGGTGTGGTTAAGGATTTTAATTACAGTTCCATGCATGATAAAGTTGGTCCACTTATAATAGAATTAGGGGATAACTGGGGCAGTATGGCTTTACGCATCAATTCAAAAAATATTTCCTCAGTTATTAATCAGGTAGAAAGCAAATGGAACAGTTTTGTGCCCGGTCAACCTTTCAGTTATACATTTATGGATAATGATTTCAACAACATATACAATGCAGAACAACGTACCGGCAAGCTGTTTATCACTTTTGCCGTATTTGCAATTTTTATTGGTTGCCTTGGTTTGTTTGGGTTAGTTACCTATGCGGCAGAGCAGCGTACAAAAGAAATCGGTATTCGAAAAGTGTTGGGTGCAAAAGTTGGGGGCATTGTTGCCATGCTTTCAAAAGATTTTGCGAAGCTCGTTTTAATCGCTTCCCTGGTTGCATTTCCTGTAGCATGGTGGGCAATGAACAAATGGCTGCAAAGTTTTGCTTACAGAATTTCTATTAGCTGGTGGGTATTTGCAATTGCCGGCATTACAGCGATTATGATTGCATTAATAACAGTAAGCTTCCAGGCACTAAAAGCAGCGCTTGCAAATCCGGTTAAGAGTTTGAGAACGGAGTGATGTCATGAACGGGGAATGGTCAATAGAATATTATTAATATCAAACTATAATATCGCATTTGATGAAAAACTTAAAATACAGAATATGAAAACGATTAAAAATTTATTGCTTTTCGGATCACTAATTATTGCTGGTAAAGCATTCGCACAGGAAACAGAAACAAGAAAAATCCCGGCTTTTAGTAAACTTGAAATCGGTGGAAGTTTTGATGCCGTGCTTCGGCAGGGAAATGAGACGTCGGTAAAAATTACAGCCGAAAATATTGACACAAAAAAAATTCTTACTGAATCGGATGGAAACACTTTACGGGTATCTCTTGAAAAAGGATATTATCATAATATCAGAATTAAAGTGGAAGTAACTTATAAAAGCCTTGATGCTATTGACAAATCAGGCTCTGGTAACCTTAGCTGTGAATCAGACCTTTCATCTGCCAGCGATTTTGATCTTAACTCCAGCGGCTCAGGGAATATTACTATAAAAGGGAAGATCAAAGCAACCGGCCAGGCTTCTATCAGCAGGAGTGGAAGTGGTAATATGAAATTGACCGGTCTTCAGGCTGAAGGTATCCACATGAATTTTTCAGGCTCTGGAAATTTTAGTGTGGATGAGGGTAATGCAAAAACACAAACGATTCATCTTAATGGCTCAGGAAATGTAAGCGCCTATGGCTTGAAAACCGAAACATGCTCTGCGGTAGTGTCTGGTTCAGGGGATATAGAAGTGAGTGTTAGCAGTTCACTCGAAGCACAAATAACCGGCTCTGGTAATATTGATTATCGCGGAGATGCGCAAGTGAAAAAAATTGAGGTGCATGGTTCGGGCAGAATAGATAAGAAAGGATAAGGTCAATAGTGAATAGACTTCAGAATTATCAATACAGAACAGATTTGTCGTGGTGGATTTTTGCGGCAACAGGTGCATGTACATTAGTGATTGCTTTATTAACTGTAAGCTTTGACGGCGATAAAAGCAGCGATAGCAAATCCGGTGAAGAGTTTGAGAACGGAGTAAAGAGTTTACAGTTTGTAGTTTGTCGTTGAGTGTTGCTCATTGCCTGTTGTTTATTGCAAATTGATTTATATGAACCGAACTGAAGAATATGAATTGAACTTTTCTTCCGCCTCAGGCGGACTCTTGTACTGTTATAATAATATGGAGTAAATGAATTCACAACTTTAAAACTTCCTTTATGTTCAAAAATTATTTCAAAATCGCAATCAGAAATTTATGGAAGAACAAAAGTTTGTCCTTCATAAATATTTTTGGATTGGCAACAGGAATGGCTTGCAGCCTGCTGATCTTTTTATTTGTCGCCGATGAATTAAGTTATGATCGTTTCAATGCAGACGCTGATCGCATCTACCGGGTTGTAAAAGATTTTGTGAATGCAGATGGCAGCCGCCTGCCCGATGCTACCACGCCACCTGCTGCAGCGCCGGCCATACAAAAAGAAATACCGGGCATTGAACATGTTGCAAGAGTGTTTCCGAACTGGGGCAGTAATTATCTGGTTACTTACAAAGACAAACATATTTATGATGAAAAATTGTATCGGGTTGACAGCAGCTTTTTTGATGTATTCACTTTTCCTTTCGCAGAAGGCAATGCAAAGAGTGCCTTTAAAGAAGTGAATTCAATTGTGGTTACACAAACTGCGGCTAAGAAATATTTTGGCACAGAAGATCCAATCGGTAAAGTGCTGCATATAGACCCGTTTGGTGATTTAATGGTTACAGGTGTATTGAAAGATGTTCCGGAAAATGCGCACTTTCATTTTGATTTTTTAATTCCGATAAGGAAGGTTGGTCGCAACTTAGATAATAACTGGGGATGGTATAATTTTTATACATACATAAAGTTGCAGCCGCATGTAAACATTGCAAGTGTGGAACCAAAAATC
>WNGA01010208.1_pt1 | contig 15965 bp, 12 predicted proteins | sample 5400061 | NCBI WGS metagenome assembly WNGA01 (sample SAMN13153366, study PRJNA577476) | soil metagenome | isolation source: 100 cm soil or saprolite under grassland replicate 2 | place: USA:California | collected 2016-06-15
CGGGGACGGTGGAGCTGCCGGCGGGGGTGGAGATGGTGATGCCGGGGGACAACACGAAGATGACGATCGAGCTGATCACGCCGATCGCGATGGAGGAGCAGCTGCGGTTTGCGATCCGCGAAGGCGGCCGCACCGTGGGCGCCGGCGTGGCCACCAAGATCCTGAAGTAAGGCGGGGGCCATGCCCAGAGAGAACATCATCATGGAATGCACCGGCTGTAAGAGCCGGAACTACTTCACCACGAAGAACCGGCGGAAGCACCCGGAGCGGGCGGAGTGGAAGAAGTTCTGCCCGCGGTGCAACAAGCAGACGCCGCACAAGGAGTCGAAGTAGCCGTGGCGACGGAAGCGCTGGCCCCCGCAAAGCGAAGCTGGGTGGCGCGGGTGACGGATTTCCTGCGCGACGTGCGCGGGGAGATCCGCAAGGTCACCTGGCCGACCTGGGAGGAGCTCAAGAAGGCCACCGGCGTCATCATCGTGTTCGTGATCTTTTTGGGGTTCCTGATCGGGCTGATGGACACGGTCCTGCAGTTCGTGTTCGTGACGTCGGTCGCGAAGCTGTTCTGATGTCGGAGCACCGCTGGTACGCGATCCAGACGACCGCGGGGCACGAGAACAAGGTGCGCTCGCTCATCGGTCGGCGCATCGCGGACGATCCGCGCCCGGACGAGGAGAAGCCGATCCGCGAGGCGCTGGTCCCCACCCAGGAGGTGGTGGAGATCAAGAACGGCAAGAAGGTGACGGTGGAGCGCAAGCTCTATCCGGGGTACGTGCTCGTGAACATGGTCTTGAACCAGGAGACGATCCACGTCATCAACGGCATTCAGGGCGTGATCAAGTTCGTCGGCACGGGTCGGATGCCGATGCCGCTCCGCGCCGAAGAGGCCAACCGCCTGCTCGGCATCGAGGAAGCGGTCAAGGAAGAAGAGCCCCAGGAGCAGATTCCCTTCCTGGTGGGCCAGGTGGTGGAGATCACCGAGGGACCGTTTTCGGATTTCAGCGGCACGGTGGAAGAGGTGATCCGGGACAAGGGTAAGGTGCGCGTCGCGGTGTCGCTGTTCGGCCGGCCCACGTCGGTGGAGCTCGATTATTTGCAGTTGAAGGCTCACTGAAGAGCTAGAGGCACGAGGCGCAGAGGCGCAGGACGACATGGCCAAGCCGATTACCGCAGTGGTGAAGGTCCAGATCCCCGCCGGGCAGGCGACGCCCGCCCCGCCGGTCGGGACCGCGCTCGGACCCCATGGCGTCAACATCATGGAGTTCGTGAAGCAGTTCAACGCCCGGACCCAGGGCCAGACGGGGATGATCACGCCGGTCGAAGTGACGATATTCAAAGACCGGACGTTCACCTTCATCACCAAAACGCCTCCCGCGGCCGTGCTCCTGAAGAAGGAAGCCGGAATCGAGAAGGGGTCCCCCACGTCGAACCGCCAGAAGGTGGGGAAGGTGACGCGGGCGCAGGTGCGGAAGATCGCCGAGATCAAGCTGCCCGATCTCAACGCCACCGACATCGAGGCGGCCATGCGCATGGTGGCGGGTACCGCCCGCTCGATGGGCCTCGAGGTCGAGGACTGATGCGCGCGCGCGGGAAGCGCTATCGCGTGGCCGTCGCCACGCTCGAGCCCCGCAAGCTGCACACCCCGCGGGAGGCCGTGGAGAAGGTGAAGGCGGCCGCGTCCGCCAAGTTCGACGAGTCGGTGGACGTCGCCGTGCGGCTCGGCGTCGATCCGAAGCATGCCGACCAGATCGTCCGCGGTACCGTGAGCCTGCCGAACGGCACCGGCAAGAAGATCCGCGTGCTCGTGATCGCGCAGGGCGACAAGGCGAAGGAAGCCGAGGCGGCGGGGGCGGACTACGTCGGGGTCGAGTACGTCCAGAAGATCAAGGACGGGTGGCTCGATACCGACGTGATCGTCGCCACCCCCGACGTCATGGGGCAGCTCGGGCCGCTGGGGAAGGTGTTGGGCCCGCGCGGCCTGATGCCGAACCCCAAGGCGGGCACGGTGACGATGGACGTGGCGCGGGCGGTGCGGGAGCTCAAGGCGGGCAAGATCGAGTTCCGGGTGGAGAAGAGCGGGATCGTCCACGCCCCGATCGGCAAGCGGTCATTCACGCCGGAGGCGTTGGAGCAGAACCTCCAGACCTTCATGGAGGCGATCGTGCGGGCGAAGCCCCCGGCGGCGAAGGGCCACTACATCCGGTCGGTGACGGTGTCGAGCACGATGGGGCCGGGCGTACCTCTGGATCCGACGGTGTTCGCATGATCAGGACCAAGGCGCAGAAACAGGCGCTGGTGGCGGGGCTGGCGGACCGCCTGCGCCGCTCCCGCACCCTGTACGTCACCGACTTCACCGGGCTCGACGTCGCGAAGCTCACGCAGCTGCGGCGCCGGCTGCGGGCGGCAGGCGTGGAGTACGTGGTGGTGAAGAACACGCTGGCGCTGCGCGCGCTCGGCGACGCGAACGTGTCCGGGCTCGAGTCCCAGTTCGCCGGACCGACAGGTCTGGTGCTCGCCGGCGCGGACCCGGTGACGGCGGCGCAGGTGCTGGCGGAGTTCGCGAAGGAATTCGAGAAGCCCGCCATCAAGGCGGGTCTGGTGGAGGGGAAGGCGGTGACGCCCGATCAGGTGAAGCGGCTCGCCGGCCTGCCCACGCGGAACGCGCTGCTCGCGCAGTTGGGGGGTGCGCTGCAGGCGCCGATGGCCGGCTTCGCCGCGGCCCTGAACGGCGTGCTGATGAACGTGGTGGGTGCCCTCGAAGCGCTCCGGAACCAGCGCACCCCGGGCGCCGCTTCGTAACCGGGAGGAGACCGGGACCATGACGACTCAGACGAGTTTGAGCATCGACGACATCCTCGACGCGATCGGCCATCTGACGGTGGTGGAGCTCGCCGAGCTGATCGAGAAGTTCAAGGAGAAGTTCGGCGTGACCATTGCCGCGCCCGTGGCGGCCCCGGCTGGGGGTGGGGTGGCCGGCGGCGCGGCCGCGCCTGCGGCCGAGGAGAAGACCGAGTGGACGGTCGTCCTCAAGGCTGCCGGGGAGAAGAAGATCCAGGTGATCAAGGAGATCCGGGCGATCACCAGTCTGGGCCTGAAGGAGGCCAAGGATCTGGTCGAGGCCGCGCCCGGGACCGTGAAGGAGGGTGTGTCCAAGCAAGAAGCCGAGGAGATCAAAAAGAAGCTCGAAGCGCAGGGTGCGGCCGTCGAACTGAAGTAGACGCGGGCTCGACGGTCCTGCTCGCTTCCCTGAGCCCCTCGTTCCGCCCCCGCCTGCCGCTCGCGGCGGGGGAGGTGGGGCGTTTTGCCTTTGCCTGAGGATCCGACATGACGACGACGCTGCCGGTGCTTTCGTTCGCAAAGCTCGAGCAGGGCATGCCGATGCCGCATTTGCTGGACATCCAGACGCGCGCCTTCCACTCCTTGCTGCAGCCGGATGGGAAGGGCGTGGACCGGACGGACGTCGGGCTCGATCGGGTGTTCAAAGACGTCTTCCCGATTCAGGACGTGAACGGGAACTACTCCCTCGAGTTCGTGAAGTACGGGCTGGGGGAGCCGAAGTATTCGGTCGAGGAGTGCATCGAGCGGGACATGACCTACTCCGTCCCGCTCAAGGCGACGCTCCAGCTCGTGGTCATGGAGGAGGTGGGCGAGACCACCAAGACCAAGCGGCCGAAGAACATCATCGAGAAGGAGGTCTACCTGGGCGAGCTGCCGATCCTGACGCCCCTCGGGACGTTCGTCATCAACGGGGCCGAGCGCGTCATCGTGTCGCAGCTGCACCGCTCGCCGGGCGTGGTGTTCGAGGAGAGCATTCACCCCAACGGCCAGCGCCTGTTCTCGGCGCGGATCATCCCGTTCCGGGGCTCGTGGGTCGAGTTCACGATCGACATCCACGACGTGATCTACGTCCACATCGACAAGAAGAAGAAGTTCCCGGCGACGGCGCTGCTGCGCGCGTTCGGCTACGGCACGAACGCCGACATCCTGAAGCTGTTCTACGCCACCAAGGAGATCGACATCACGGGCAAGCTGGAGGGCCGTGCCCAAAAGCGCGAAGTCCTCGGCACGCTGCTCGCGGTCGATGTGCCGGACCCGGAGAACAAGAAGGGCGAGCCGCTCGGGCATGTCGGCGACGAGCTCACGCTCGAGAAGTTCAACACGTTCCGGCGCGCCGGCATCCAGCAGGTGACGGTGTTCGCGGGCTACACCGGGCTCGACCTGCGCGAAGAGACCCAGCCCACCACGACGCGCGAGCGCCAGGGCGCGCCCATCGTGGCCTTCGACGTCGCCGACCCCGAGACCGGGGAGGTGCTCGTGGAAGGGGGCCGGGAGCTCTCGGACACGCTCAAGAAGAAGCTGCTCAAGGCGGGGGTCCTCAAGGTGGACGTGCTCCTGCCCCAGGGGAGGAGCGAGTCGCCGCTGATCAAGAACACGCTGCTCAAGGATCCGACGCACTCGGAGGCCGAGGCCCTGGAGCAGATCTACGCGCTGCTGCGGCCTGGAGAGGCGCCGAACCTCGAGACGGCGCGGCAGGCGCTGGCGCGGCTGTTCTTCCACCCCAAGCGCTACGATCTGGGGCGGGTGGGCCGCTACAAGATCAACCAGCGGCTCAAGGTGAACGTCGCGAAGGACCTGACCGTCCTGACCGAGGACGACTTCATCGCGATCATCCGCTATCTGATCGAGCTGCGCGAGGGACGCGGCTACACCGACGACATCGACCACCTCGGCAACCGCCGGGTGCGCTCGGTGGGTGAGCTCATCGCCAACCAGTTCTCGGTGGGGCTGTCGCGCATGGCGCGGCTCATCAAGGAGCGGATGAGCATCAACAACGACCCCGAGCGGATCACGCTGGACGACCTCGTGAACGCGCGGACCGTGAGCGCCGTCATCCAGGCGTTCTTCGGCAGCTCACAGCTGTCGCAGTTCATGGACCAGACCAACCCGCTCGCCGAGCTGACGCACAAGCGCCGCCTCTCGGCGCTCGGGCCCGGCGGCCTCACCCGCGAGCGCGCGGGCTTCGAGGTGCGCGACGTGCACTACAGCCAGTACGGCCGGATGTGCCCGATCGAGACGCCGGAAGGGCCGAACATCGGCCTGATCACCAGCCTGTCGACCTACGCGCGCGTGAACGACCTGGGCTTCATCGAGACTCCCTACCGCGTGGTGAAAAACGGTCGGGTGACCGACGAGACGCGCTGGCTCTCGGCCAGCGAGGAGGAGGAGTACGCGGTCGCGCAGGCCAACGCGCGCCTCACCGAGGACGGCCACTTCGCCGACGAGCTGGTGCTGTGCCGCAAGCGGGATGACTACCCGCTGCTCGCGCCGCACAAGATCGACTTCATGGACGTGGCGCCGGAGCAGCTCGTGTCGATCGCGGCGGCGCTGATCCCGTTCCTCGAGCACGACGACGCGAACCGCGCGCTGATGGGCTCCAACATGCAACGCCAGTCGGTGCCGCTGCTCTTCCCGCAAGCCCCGCTGGTCGGGACCGGGCTCGAGGAGCGGGTGGCCCGCGACTCGGGCGCCGTGGTCATCGCGCGGCGGGGGGGCGTCGTCACGCGCGTCACCGCGGACGAGGTCATCATCGACACGGGGGACGAGGACGCGAAGCCGGGGGACCACCCGCTCGCGCGCCTCAAGCAGCACGACCGCTACCGCCTCAAGAAGTTCTGGCGCACGAACCAGGACACCGCGATCAACCAGCGGCCGCTCGTGCACGTGGGTCAGCGGGTGAAGGCGGGACAGATCATCGCCGACGGCGCCGCGACGGAGGCGGGCGAGCTCGCCCTCGGCGCGAACGTGCTGGTCGCGTTCATGCCGTGGTACGGGCACAACTTCGAGGACGCGATCGTCCTGTCCGAGCGCCTCGTCAAGGACGACGTGTATTCGTCGATCCACATCCAGGAGCTCGAGCTGCACGTCCGCGACACCAAACGCGGCCGCGAGGAGATCACGCGGGAGATCCCGAATGTGGCCGAGGAGTCGCTCGTGGACCTGGACGAGCGCGGCATCGTGCGGATCGGCGCGCACGTGAAGGCCGGCGACATCCTGGTCGGCAAGATCACGCCCAAGGGCGAGACCGAGCTCTCCCCCGAGGAGAAGCTCCTCACCGCGATCTTCGGCGAGAAGGCCAAGGACGTGAAGGACTCGTCGCTCAAGGTGCCGCCCGGGATGGAGGGCGTCGTCATCGACGTGAAGATCTTCTCCCGCGTCGAGGACCAGGTCGTGGAGAAGGACCGCGGCGAGCGCATCGGCGAGGTGCGCCGGCTCGAGGCGGAGGAGAAGGCCCGCATCACCGACGCGATGTTCGCCGAGCTGCGCGACCTGCTCGCGAACCAGGAAGTGGGCCTGATGCTCAAGGCCGGGACGGTGGAGGAGTTCCTGCCGGCCGGGACCCGGCTCACGAAGCCGCAGCTCGACGAGATCAACTTCACCGACGTGGACCTGAAGACCCTCCGCGTCGCCAACAAGCCGGTGAATGAGCGGATCCGCGCGGTGCTGGACGCCGCGCAGGGCGAGCGCGCCAAGATGGAGGAGAAGTCCGAGGACCAGATCGACAAGATCCTCCAGCCGGACGAGCTGCCGCCGGGCGTGATCCAGCTGGTGAAGGTGTACGTCGCCGAGAAGCGCAAGATCTCGGTGGGCGACAAGATGGCAGGTCGCCACGGGAACAAGGGCATCATCGCGCGGATCGTGCCGGAGGAGGACATGCCGTTCCTCCCCGACGGGACGCCGGTGGACATCGTGCTCAACCCGCTGGGCGTGCCGAGCCGGATGAACGTCGGGCAGATTCTCGAGACCCATCTGGGGTGGGCGGCGCGCATCCTGGGCTTCGACGCGAAGACGCCCGTGTTCCAGGGCGCCGACGAGACCGAGATCGGCGTGCTGCTGCGTCTCGCGGGCCTCACATGGGCCGCCGAAGCGCTGCGGCTCGACCAGCGGCTGCCGGCGCTGGATGCGGACGCCGTGCGGCAGATCGCGCAGGACCTGCGGCGCCTGCCGGCGACCAACGGCGGCCGGCCCAACATGACGACGGCGGGGGTCGGGCTGCTCGGACACCGCGCGCTCTCGCCGGAGACGCGCGAGGTGCACCGCCGGGTCGTGGACTTCCTCAAGCTCGCCGCCAAGCAGCTCGCCGACCGCCGGCTCGAGCTGTGGCGCGTCGAGCAGGCGTTCCACGAGGCGCGTGGCGCAGGAGACGAAGCGCCCGCGAAGGACCAGGCCGCGCTCAAGGCGGGCGTGAAGGAGATCGAGCGGCTGCTGCAGCGCGACGCCCCGGCCAGCGTGCTGGAAGCGTGCGGCCTGCCGGCGCTGGCGGCCCTGCTCGGGCTCAAGTCCGAGGTGGACTTGGACCAGGCCGTGAACGAGCTGCTCGGAGCGGCCGGCCTGTCGCCGGCGGGCAAGGCACGGCTGCGCGACGGGCGCTCGGGCGACGTCTTCACCTCGGACGTCACCGTCGGCTCGATCTACATGATGAAGCTGTCGCACCTGGTGGACGACAAGATCCACGCCCGCTCCATCGGCCCGTACTCGCTGGTCACCCAGCAGCCGCTGGCTGGCAAGGCGCAGTTCGGCGGCCAGCGCTTCGGGGAGATGGAGGTGTGGGCGCTCGAGGCCTACGGCGCGGCGCACACGCTGCAGGAGATCCTCACCGTGAAGTCGGACGACGTGAACGGCCGCAGCCGCGTGTACGAGGCCATCGTGAAGGGGCAGAACCTGCCGAAACCCGGCATCCCCGAGTCCTTCAACGTGCTGGTGAAGGAACTCCAGGCCCTGGGCTTGAAGGTCACCCTGGGCACCACCGAGGACGTCGAAGAGTAAGGGGAGGGAGACTCGGATGATCGATTTCCGGAGCGGGCGCGAGCCGAAGAGCTCGAGCTTCGACTACATCCAGATCCGGATCGCCTCCCCGGAGGAGATCCGTGGGCCCCGCGACTCCAAGGAGCGCGAGCGCCTGGAGCTGCAGGGCCAGCGCACCTGGTGGTCGTGGGGCGAAGTCACCAAGCCCGAGACCATCAACTACCGGTCCTTCAAGCCGGAGCGGGACGGGCTGTTCTGCGAGCGCATCTTCGGCCCGGTGAAGGACTGGGAGTGCCACTGCGGCAAGTACAAGCGCATCCGCTACCGCGGCGTCATCTGCGACCGCTGCGGCGTGGAGGTGACGCTCTCCAAGGTGCGGCGCGAGCGGATGGGCCACATCGAGCTCGCCGTGCCGGTGGCGCATATCTGGTTCTTCAAGACCCTGCCCTCGCCGATGGGCAACCTGCTCGACATGACGCTGCGGGACCTCGAGCGGGTGATCTACTACACGAACTACGTGGTGATCGACCCCGGCGCGCAGGAGGTGCAGGAGAAGGAGCTGCTCGACGAGGACCGTTACCTCGAGCTTCGCACCAAGGCGAAAGCCGAGGGCGACGCCGTCTTCAAGGCGGACATCGGCGCGCCGGCGGTTCGGTCGCTGCTCGAGCGGATCACCATCGACAAGCTCGCCGACGAGCTGCGGGAGTCTGTGGCGACCGAGACGAGCCAGCATCGCAAGAAGCAGATGCTGAAGCGACTCAAGATTGTGGACGCGTTCCGCAACTCGGGAGCCGCGGGCGAGGGCCGCAACGACCCGCAGTGGATGATCCTGGACGTGGTCCCCGTCATCCCGCCGGATCTGCGGCCGCTCGTGCCGCTCGACGGCGGGCGCTTCGCGACGTCGGATCTGAACGACCTGTACCGGCGCGTCATCAACCGCAACAACCGGCTGCAAAAGCTCATCCTGCACAAGGCGCCGGAGGTCATCCTCCGGAACGAGAAGCGGATGCTCCAGGAGGCGGTGGACGCGTTGTTCGACAACGGCCGCCGCTCGAAGGCGATCCGCGGCCGCGGCAAGCGGCCGCTCAAGTCGCTCTCCGACATGCTGAAGGGCAAGCAGGGCCGGTTCCGCCAGAACCTGCTGGGCAAGCGCGTGGACTACTCGGGCCGCTCCGTCATCGTGGTGGGCCCGGAGCTGCAGCTGCACCAGTGCGGCCTGCCGAAGGCGATGGCGGTCGAGCTGTTCAAGCCCTTCATCATCCACAAGCTCGTGGAGAAGGGCATCGCCGAGACGGTGAAGCGGGCGAAGAAGATCGTGGAGAAGGAGTCGCCGGAGGTCTACGAGATCCTCGAGGAAATCATCGAGGATCACCCCGTCCTCCTGAACCGCGCGCCCACGCTGCACCGCCTGGGCATCCAGGCGTTCGAGCCCGTGCTGGTCGAGGGCAAGGCGATCCGCATCCATCCGCTCGTCTGCGCGGCGTTCAACGCGGACTTCGACGGCGACCAGATGGCCGTGCACGTGCCTCTCTCGTTCGAGGCGCAGCTCGAGGCGCGACTCCTGATGATCTCCTCCAACAACGTCCTCAAGCCCTCGGACGGGCGGCCGGTGGCGGAGCCGTCGCAGGACATGGTGCTCGGCTGCTACTTCCTCACGAAAGAGCCGGCCGACTTCAAGGAGGCCGAGGCCCGCGCCCCGCGCGTTGGCTCGCTCGCCGAGCTCGAAATGGGGCTCGCCACCACGCGGATCGAGTTCCACTCGCCCCTGTGGTTCTGGAGCGAGCCGCCGGGGGAGTGGCTCTATACGACCGCGGGCCGGGTGATCTTCAACAGCATCCTCCCCGAGGGGCTGCGGCGGGACAGCGGCTTCCAGAACCAGGGCATGCGGAAGAAGGACCTGTCGGAGCTCGTGTTCGAGAGCTACCGGCGGGCCGGCTTGGCCAGCACGGTGCAGTTCCTCGATCACCTGAAGGAGTTCGGCTTCCGCTACGCCACGATGGGCGGCGTGTCGATCGGCGTCGAGGACCTGGAGATTCCGGCGGAGAAGACGGCGCTGCTGCATGACGCCGAGGTGCGCGTCGAGCGGTTCCAGCGCGCGTACCAGACCGGCCAGATCACGTTCGGCGAGCGCTACAACAAGGTGATCGACGCCTGGACGCACGCGAACAACGACATCGCCGACGCGATGGTCAAGACCATGCAGCGGGCCAAAGGCGGCTTCAACCCGGTGTTCATGATGTTCGATTCCGGGAGCCGCGGCTCGCGCGATCAGATCCGGCAGCTCGCCGGGATGCGCGGCCTCATGGCGAAGCCGCAAAAGAAGCTGACGGGCGGTATCGGCGAGATCATCGAGAGCCCGATCAAGTCGAACTTCCGCGAGGGCTTGTCGGTGCTGGAGTACTTCATCTCGACGCACGGCGCGCGCAAGGGGCTCGCCGACACGGCCTTGAAGACCGCGGACGCGGGCTACCTCACGCGCCGCCTCGTGGACGTGGCGCAGGACGTCACGATCACCGAGGAGGACTGCGGCACGATCCTCGGCCTCGAGATGGCGGCCCTGAAAGAGGGGGAGGACATCATCGAGCCGCTGCGGGAGCGCCTGGTCGGCAACGTGGCGCTCGACGAGGTCCTCGACCCGCATCACCTGGACAAGGACCGCCGGCCGGAGGTGCTGGTCGAGGCGGGCAAGCTAATCGACGAGAAGACCGCGCAAGAAATCGAGGACGCCGGGATCGAGACGGTGCGCATCCGCTCCGTGCTCACCTGCGAGGCGAAGCGCGGCGTGTGCCGGATGTGCTACGGCCGCAACCTCGCCACCATGGACATGGTGGACCTGGGCGAGGCGGTGGGCATCCTCGCCGCCCAGTCGATCGGCGAGCCGGGCACCCAGCTGACGCTGCGGACCTTCCACATCGGCGGCACCGCGGCGCGCATCGCCGAGCAGACGGTGCGCAAGACCAAGGTCGAGGGCGTGATCGAGTACGGCGACCGGCTGTTGTTCGTCACGACGCCGGAACACCAGAACGTGGTGACGAGCTACGAGGGCGAGCTGATTCTCAATGCGCTGTCCCACGGCGAGGCCGACAAGCTCTCGGTGCATTCGCGCTTCCACGTGCCGCTCGGCGCCACGCTGATGGTGGAGGACGGCGCCAAGGTCGCGAAGGAATCCGTGCTCTTCACGTGGGACCCGTACACCAACCCGATCATGACGGACGTGGCGGGCGTGGTGCGGTTCGTGGACATCGCCGAGGACGAGACCGTGCGGGAGGAGCTGGACGAGCTCACCGGGCGACGCCAGCGGGTGATCATCGAGGACCGGGAGAAAAAGCTGCACCCGCACATCGAGATCATCCAGAAGAAGGGGGAGAAGGAGAAGCGGCTCCGCGACTTCGTGATCCCCGAGGGCGCGCAGCTGTCGGTCGAGGACGGCCAGGAGGTGTACGCGGGACTCGTGCTCGCCAAGGTGTCGCGCGAGGCGTACAAGACGCGCGACATCACGGGCGGGCTGCCGCGCGTGGCCGAGCTGTTCGAGGCCCGGCGGCCCAAGGACCCGGCCACCATCTCCGAGATCGACGGCGTCGTGCGGTTCGGGGACATCAAGCGCGGCAAGCGCGAGATCTACGTCCACCCCGAGCAGGGGGAGCCGCAGCTGTACGAGGTGCCGGCCGGCAAGCACCTGCGCGTCCACGAAGGCGACCGGGTGCGCGCGGGCGACCGCCTGACCGAAGGCCCGGTGAACCCGCACGATATCCTGCGGATCAAGGGCCCGCGGGCGGTGCAGGAATACCTCTTGAACGAGGTGCAGGAGGTGTACCGGCTGCAGGGCGTGAAGATCAACGACAAGCACATCGGCGTGATCGTGCGCCAGATGCTGCAGAAGGTGAAGGTCGTGGATCCGGGCGACACCGAATTCCTCGAGGGCGAGCACGTGGACAAGCTCACCTTCCGCGTGGTGAACGACCGGGCCGTGAAGAAGGGCGGCAAGCCCGCCACGTCGGAGCCCTTGCTGCTCGGGATCACGAAGGCGAGCCTCACCACGCAGTCGTTCATCTCGGCGGCGTCGTTCCAGGAGACGACGCGCGTGCTCACCGACGCGGCGATCCGGGGCGCGCGCGACGACCTGCTGGGGCTCAAGGAGAACATCATCATCGGGCACCTGATCCCGGCCGGGACCGGCATCTACCGGTACCATGAGATCGAGATCGAGCCGCCCGAGGGGTTCCAGCCTCCGCCGCCGCCGCCGGAGCCGGTGACCGGCGCGGTGCCGAGTCCGTTCCCGGAGGAAGTGGAAGCGGACTGATAGGACGGTCGGGCGGACAGGCGGACAGGCGGACAGGCGGTCTGGCGGTCAGTAGTGACGGCGCCCGGGGGAAGCTTCCCGGGCGCCGTCGTCTACGGCCACGCCTCTGCTCAGGGCGTCGAGACGGGGGCCGACGCCGGGCAGACCAGCGGTCCGGTCGTGTACGCCTCCCGCTGCAGGCATTCCGCCTGCGGGACGGGCTGCTCGATCTGCCGGAAACGGGTCGGCGCATGCTCGAAGTCGAGAACAACACCACGCTGGACGTGCGGATCTTCCTGCTGCGGGGCGGGATGCCGATCCGGCTCGGCTCCGTGTCGGGGATGTCGACCGGGACGTTCGAGATCAGGCCGGACATGCTCGCCGGGGACATCCGCTTCTACCGACGTGGTCGCGGTGAGGCCCGGCCAGATCGTTTCCCTGCACCTCGACAACATGATGCGGAGCTATCGGTTGTCGGTGTGGTGAGACGGGCGGACAGGCGGACTGGGCGGACGGCGGCGCCCGGGGGAGCGACCCCGGGCGCCGCTCGGTCGAGCGAATCGCGATTCGCCTGCCGTTTTTTAGGGGTTGACCTAAGTGCGGGCAGCGTTCTATTTTGCGAGTCTATCTGGTGACTTTTTGCGGAGCGCATGCCGACCATCAACCAGCTCGTCCGGCTCGGCCGCCGCGACGTCGAGAAGAAAGAGAAGGCGCCCGCGCTGCGCGGCAACCCGCAGAAGCGCGGCGTGTGCACGCGCGTCTACACGACGACGCCCAAGAAGCCGAACTCCGCCCTGCGCAAGGTGGCGCGCGTCCGGCTCACCAACGGGTTCGAGGTGACGGCCTACATTCCATCATCCGCGGCACGCTCGACGCCGCGGGGGTGAACGAGCGGAAGCAGTCGCGCTCGAAGTACGGCGCCAAGCGGCCGAAGGCGGCCGGGCAGTGAGCCGGAGGAAGAAGGCGATCCGGCGGCCGGTGCCGGCGGACCCGCGCTACGACAGCCAGACCGTCTCCAAGTTTCTCAGCAACCTGATGGAGCGGGGGAAGAAGTCGCTGGCGGAGCGGGTGTTTTATCAGGCGATGGACCTGATCGAGCAGCGCACCGGGCAACCGGGGGTGAACATCTTCAAGCAGGCGCTGTCGAACGTGAAGCCGGCGCTCGAAGTGAAGTCCCGCCGCGTGGGCGGCGCGACGTACCAGGTGCCGGTCGAGGTCCGGCCGGAACGGCGCACCGCGCTGGGGATGCGGTGGCTGATCCAGTTCAGCCGCGCCCGGCGCGAGAAGAACATGGCGGAGCGGCTCGCCGCCGAGCTGATCCTGGCGTCGAAGGGCGAAGGCGAGACGATCAAGAAGAAAGAGGACACGCACCGGATGGCGGAGGCCAATCGGGCGTTCGCACATTACCGGTGGTAACCCCGGGCTGACGCCCGGGATCAGTCGGCTAACCCCGGGTGCAAGCCCGGGGATTCAGCGGAGCGAGACCGGCCCGCGATGGGCGTCACGGTCGCCCCGCATTTTTGCTGAACAGAGGGGTATGCCCAGAACCACGCCGCTCGACCGCATTCGCAACATCGGCATCATGGCCCACATCGATGCCGGGAAGACGACTACGACCGAGCGCATCCTCTATTACACCGGCCGGACCTACAAGCTCGGCGAGGTGCACGACGGCACGGCCACGATGGACTGGATGGAGCAGGAGCAGGAGCGGGGGATCACCATCACCGCCGCGGCCACGACCTGCTTCTGGCCGCATCGCGGCGCGCAGTACCGCATCAACATCATCGACACGCCGGGCCACGTCGATTTCACGGTCGAGGTGGAGCGGAGCCTCCGCGTCCTCGACGGCGCGATCACGCTCCTGGACGCGGTGGGCGGCGTCGAGCCCCAGACCGAGACCGTGTGGCGCCAGGCCGACCGCTACCACGTGCCGCGCATCATCTTCGTCAACAAGATGGACCGCGTCGGCGCGGACTTCGACCGGTGCCTCACCATGGTGCGCGAGCGCCTCGGCGCCAACGCGGTGCCGATCCAGCTGCCTTTGGGCTCGGGCGAGCTGTTCACCGGCAGCATCGACTTGATCCGCCAGGTCGAGATCGTCTACGACGACGAATCGCTGGGCAAGAAGTACGTGGAGGGTCCGGTGCCGGCGGCGCTGCGCGCCCGGGTCGCCGAGATGCGCCACCACCTGCTCGAGTCGGTGGTCGAGCAGGACGACGCGATCCTGCACAAATACCTCGAGGAGCACGAGCTCACCGAGGACGAGATCCGCGTCGTGCTTCGCAAGGCGGTGCTCGCGGGCAAGGTCGTTCCCGTGGTGTGCGGTGCGTCGTTCAAGAACAAGGGCGTGCAGGCGCTGCTCGACGCGGTCGTGGATCTCCTGCCGTCGCCCGTGGACGTGCCGTCGATCCAGGGCCACCTGCCGCATCACGATGCCACGCACGCCGTGCGCCAGGCGTCGGACGACGAGCCGTTCGCCGCGCTCGCCTTCAAGATCATGACCGACCCCTATGTCGGGAAGCTGACGTTCTTCCGCGTCTACTCGGGCGTCCTCGCCGCCGGCTCCTACGTGTACAACAGCACCAAGGACCGGAGGGAGCGCATCGGCCGGCTGCTCCAGATGCACGCCAACAAGCGCGAGGAGATCGAGGAGGTGCGCGCCGGCGACATCGCGGCTGCGATCGGACTGAAGGACACGAAGACCGGCGATACGCTGTGCGACGGCGACCGCCCGATCATCCTCGAGGCGATGAAGTTCCCGGAGCCGGTGATCTCCGTGGCGATCGAGCCCAAGACCAAGGCCGACCAGGACAAGCTGTCCATCGCGCTGCAGAAGCTGTCGGAAGAGGACCCGACGTTCCGCGTCCACACCGACGCCGAAACGTCGCAGACGATCATCAGCGGGATGGGTGAGCTGCACCTCGAGATCATCGTCGACCGGATGAAGCGGGAGTTCAAGGTCGACGCCAACGTCGGCCGGCCGCAGGTGGCCTATCGCGAGACGGTCCGCAGGCGCGTCGAGTACGTCGAGGGGAAGTTCATCCGCCAGACGGGCGGCCGCGGCCAGTACGGCCACGTCGTCATCCACCTCGAGCCCGGCGAGCCCGCCTCGGGCTTCGTGTTCGAGGACAAGATCGTCGGCGGCTCGATCCCGCGGGAGTTCATCAGCCCGATCGAGCAGGGCGTGAAGGAAGCGCTCGAGAACGGCGTGCTCGCCGGCTACCCGATGGTGGACGTGAAGGTCGAGCTCGTGGACGGCTCGTTCCACGATGTGGACTCGAGCGAGATGGCGTTCAAGATCGCGGGCTCGATGGCGGTGAAGGAGGCGGCCCGGCAGGCGCGGCCCGTCCTGCTCGAGCCGGTCATGGACGTCGAGGTCGTGACGCCCGCCGACTACATGGGCGACGTGATCGGCGACCTCTCGAGCCGCCGCGGGAAGATCGGCGGCATGACCCAACGGGCCGACGCCCAGGTGGTGGCGGCGAGCGTCCCGCTGGCGGAGATGTTCGGCTACTCGACCACGCTCCGCTCGATGAGCCAGGGGCGCGCGATCTACAGCATGCAGTTCAGTCACTACCAGGAAGTGCCGAAATCCAGGGCGGAGGAGATAGTGAGCAAAGTGAAGGGATAAAATAGGAGGCGTGGAAAAGAGGCGTGAAAAGCGTTTGCACGGTTCTTTTTCACGGTTCTTTTTCACGGTTGTTTTTCACGATTCTCGAGGGGTTTATGGCCAAAGCCAAATTCGAGCGCACCAAGCCGCACGTGAACGTGGGGACGATCGGGCACGTGGACCACGGGAAGACGACGCTGACGGCGGCGATCACGAAGGTGGCGGAGGCGAAGGGGCTGGCGAAGTACGTGCCGTACGACGAGGTGGCGAAGG
>WNGA01006917.1_pt1 | contig 15959 bp, 11 predicted proteins | sample 5400061 | NCBI WGS metagenome assembly WNGA01 (sample SAMN13153366, study PRJNA577476) | soil metagenome | isolation source: 100 cm soil or saprolite under grassland replicate 2 | place: USA:California | collected 2016-06-15
AAGCGGGCCAAATCTCCAATCGACGCACGATCCTTCAAGTCCTCAACCAGATCGAGCCCTCTCGGCAAATCCCCCTTATTGACCCCGACGGCGAGTAGACAGCCGGGCCTCATCTCCGAACCGACCGCATGGCCGCCGCGCGCCTTTTGGGCCCTCGGTGGGCGTCAAGGTGGGCGTCAGGTCGCACTATGCAGGGTGTGCGACACCGTGAAATCTCACTTTTCGTTAGGGTTTTTTGGTGAGCCCGGAAGGAATCGAACCTTCAACCAACAGATTAAGAGTCTGCTGCTCTGCCAGTTGAGCTACGGGCCCACTCGAATGCGGCTGGCGTACGGACGCGAGAGAATCGTCCTTTGGAATTCTCGATTATAGCAAAGGGGTGATCTCGGACACGCGCCGACGTTCGCCTGCCACCGTCTCGCGAGGTGCGCTTCGCCAGGTTGCCGCGGGTGACCCTGGAACACGCGGCCCTTCCGCGCGAGAACGCGCGAACTGATCGAGTGATGCTCATGCCTCAAGGCGTCAGGTCCCAGCTCGTAATTGCTTCGAGCCGAAACCTTCGCCTTGACGCACGAGTCGTCCGCCGATTCGAAATCTTGAATCGGCGGCGCGAACGCAGTGACCAGTCGCGCCCTCACGGCAGCGGCAGGAGCCAGGCGCTCCGGCCATGCGTGGCCGCATACAGGCGGCGCGATCCCGGCACGATCGTCAGTCCGCTCACTTCGACTTGCGGCAGCTCCGTGCCCGCAAGCACCCACGTGAACGTTCCCACCGGCAGCCTCATGACGCCGAAGTCACTCGACGCGTAGATATCGCCACTCACATCGTCGAGAACAACATCCGTAATCGGCAGGTCGGCGAGGCCGCCGGCGCCGCCGTCGATTCGCGTCCACGTGGCGTTTGGCGTGCTCGCGTTGTAGGTGACTTCGAACACGTGCCCCGGTTGCGATGGTGTGTTGAAGTTGTATCCCGAGTACGAGATCCACGCATGATTCGGATTCAGCGGATCGACAGCGATTCCGCTGACGAAGCGTCCTGGATCGGCTGTCGCTGAGGCGAGCGTATCGATCCGCGTCCAGGTGACGGACGCGGCAGCCGCATCGGCATTCTGCGACACGAATACTCTGCCGGTGGTCGTGGCGGCCCAGAGCGTGCCCGTGTTGCTCGGCGCACGTTCGATGGCGGCGACAAATCCACCTCCGCGCGTGGTTCCGCGATAGTCGGTGGCTGATACGGTGAGATTCCGTTTCCTCAATCCCCAGTGAAGCCGCCGCCGCGTTGGTCAAAAGAGTCTGGGACGAACGCTGTGACGAATTGCGCAGCGGCCGATTATTGTTCAGCCAGTTTCCCTGTCAAAGAAAAATCGAAAGGCTGGATGCGCCTCAACCCAGTCGGCCGCCGCGGTTTAAGAGAAGAACGGAAGGGGATGTCGGTCCAACCGCAGCGATCGCCGCCACATCCGGACGACGCTGAGGTTAACCCGGTTCTTGACGCGCTTCAGTTGGAACCAAGAACGCTGTGATACCATCTGCTCCCCGTCCAATCTGAAGCTGGGAAATCGATATGTGGCTGCAATGGGGACTCATCGGCGGCGGTATCGTCGTTCTCGGCGCAGTGCTCACGCGACTTCTCTCGAGACGATCGGCTAAGAAAGGCATCGACGTAGGATCTGTCAGCGAGGCCTGGCTGGCCGAGCACCGCGGACGAAGAGATCAATCGTAGGATCGCGTCCCCGCGACGAGACAAGGGCGGCGCATGCGTCGCTCTGTCAGATTACGGTCCGAGAAAACGCGCGAGATCGCCCTTGACGCCGGTTCCCTGCCAGACCTTGAGATAAACATCGCGCAGCGCCTCGCGTGTGACAACGCGCATGGCGATCTGGTTTGCGCCGCGTTCGGTCTGCAGAAACGGGTGATGCGTGAAGATCCAGACGTGACCGAGCTCGTGCGCGATCGCGGCGCGGACCTCATCATCGTTCAACCGATCGAAGAAGCCCTCTTCGACCGTCAACTGAAATGCATCCGCCTGCCCCCTGACTGGTTCTACCGACACAAGCAGAGGATTCGCTGGAACCACGGACACGGTGACGTTTTGAGGGATGGACAAGTCGCGCTTGATCTCCTCGACCACGAGCTGTAGGTCGCCAGCAATCCGAGTTTTCTCGATAGGTGCGGCTGCCGCGAACAGGAGCGCAACGGCAAAGATTGCAGTCTGAGTGGGTAGGCGCATGGGGCCAAGCTCGTCCGTTGCGCCACAGTATGGAACGTCTCGAGCTCAGCCGTCCAGATGAATTGTCGGATTTACACAAAGATTGCTGTCGGGATATTTATGGACAACGGACCACGAGTTTACGCGGCTGCGTAAGTTTTACGCGACAGCTATCTGGTCTGTCGCCGCATCTGGATCGCGCGCGCGCGTGTAACCTCCACGACAAGACCAACTTATCGAGACCAGCGGTGTTGAGGCATAGTCCTTGCGGACCGGTCTCCGTTCGAAAAAACAAGGAGGTCAATAGTGCGCAAATTCAAACGCGCCGGGATGGCGCTGTCCGCATTTGCTCTCGTTGCGTTCATGGCTGCACCCGCCCTTGCACAACAAGCCGCGCAGCCGAAGGAGAAAGCCGCTGCCTCGTCGATCGAAGGTGAGCTCGTCAACGTGGACACCGACGCCAAGACGCTCGTCGTCAAGCCGGCCGATGGCAACGAAATCGAGTTCAAATACAACGACAAGACCGAGGTGAGCGGTGCCACTCAAGGTGTCGCGGGTTTGGCGACGATGAAGGAAGGCAAAGTGACGGTTCACTTCACGGAGGATCCGCAGAGCGGCTCGAAGCTCGCGACGCGCATCGAAGTGCAGCCGCCTAAGTAGTTCCGCTCGATCGCGCGGCCGCGGTCATCCGCGCGGCGCGAGTTCGACGTTCGACGGTTCGGAGTTCGACGATTCGAGTCCGACTTTCACATTCCGCAGTTCAGAAGTTGGAGCTGAACTCAAAATGTAAATGCCGGACTGCGAACTTCGAACTCTCGAACCGCGAACCTCGAACGTTTACGGACAGGTGGCCGACACCATCTTGATGGCTGTGAGATTCATGTAGTGATCAGCCTTTGGCGGCGTCGGCTTCGCCTTCTCGGCCTCGGCCGGCGGAACCGCGGTGCCGGTGATGTCTATCTTGTGACCGACGTGGCCCTTGAGCTCGGCTTTTGACGTGACGATGCCGATAGTCTTCGGTCCCTTCTCGGCCGTGCTTTCCACAAGATAAGTGTTGGTCTCGGTGCCGGCTCTCAGACAGCCGGTCATCGTGTGCTCTTTCGGCGCCGGTTTCTCGCCCGGCTTGTCCTGCATCGCCTGAACGACACCGGCAAAAGCCAGCCCGCCAGAAACAATCAGCGCTCCAATGATCGACGCTCTCATAGGTCCTCCGTTACTCGGAATAGGGTTGCACTCGCAGCTCAACGCGCGACGCAAATTGACGTAGGTTGGAGAATAAGTGAGAAATGCATCGCGGAGCAACTCCGTGCATGATCTGCCTGAAATGAGAACCGCCACTCCAGCTGATCCGTCTTGACCCTTATGACCGAAATCCTCAACGGCGTCCGATCCGGCCTGCGAATGCTCGTGAAGTATCCGACGCTCTCCATCGTTGCCATTCTGACGTTGGGACTCGGCATCGGTCTAAGCACGACGGTCTTCTGCGTGGTCAACGGCGGCATGTTCAAGGGGTTGCCGTTCCCCAACGCGGACCGGATCGTGTCCGTGGTCAATACGAACCCTGCGCAGAACCAGCCGCGGCAGCCGATCAGCGTGCATGACATTGCCGTTCTGCAGCAGCGGCAAACCGCCTTCGAGAGGATTGGGGCGTACTGGTTTGCGCCCATCAACCTCGCGACGGCGGACGGCCGGCCGGAGCGATTCAGCGGCGGCGCATTGACCGTCGACGCGATCGACGTGCTGGGCGTGCAGCCGCTCATCGGCCGTGGCTTGCGCAGTGGCGACGATCGGCCTGGTGCCGATCCGGTCGTCATTCTCGGTTACGACCTGTGGCGGGATCGTTACGGCAGCGCGGGCGACATCGTCGGCAAACCCATTCGTGTGAACGGAACGTACCGCACGGTAGTCGGCGTGATGCCGCCGAAGTTTGCGTTCCCAATCCGCGAGATGCTGTGGATTCCGCTCACCGTCGATCCACTGGCGACACGTCGCGGGCAGGGGCCCGTTTACCAGTTGGTGGCTCGCTTGAAGCCAGGCGTGACGATCCAGGGGGCAAAGGCGCAAGTCTCCACAATCGCCGCCGATCTCGCGACGGAGTTCCCTGAAACAAACCGCGGCACGGGCGCCGACGTGATGCTGTACACACAGATGATTCTCGGACCGGAAATTGCCGGCCTGCTTTACACCATGCTCGGCGCCGGCATCGGCGTACTGCTCATTGCGTGCGTCAACGTGTCGAACCTGCTCGTCGCGCGTGCCTCGCTTCGACGAAGAGAAGTCGCCGTCCGGATCGCGCTCGGCGCGGCGCGGTTGCGAGTCGTCAGACAACACCTGATCGAAGTTCTCGTGCTCGCCCTGATCGGCGGAGGCGTCGGCATTCTGCTCAGCGTCTTCGGCATGCAGTGGTTCACGTCGAGCCTCGCCGTCACCCCGCCGCCGTTCTGGATCACGTTCGAGCTCGATTACCGTGTGATGCTCTTCGTGTTTTCGTTGATCGTTCTCGCGAGCCTTGCGGCAGGCACTCTTCCGGCGCTGCACTCAGCGCGCGTCGACGCGGCCAATGCATTGAGGGACGACAGCCGATCGGCCACGAGCGCCCGGCTCGGGCGCTTCAGCAGCGGCCTCGTCATCGCGGAGCTTGCCGTGTCGTGCGCGCTCCTCATCGCCGCGGGGCTCATGATCAAGAGCGTCGTGCAGCTGAAGAACCTGCCAATGCCATTTGCCGTCGACACCGTTTTGACGGCGCGCGTCGATCTGCCGCGCGCGGGCTACCCGGATTCACCCGCCAGCATCCGGTTCTTCGAACAACTGCTGCCGCGTCTACAGACGGTGCCTGGCGTCGAAGCTGCGACGCTGTCCGACGGCTTGCCTGCGGCCGGCAACGGCGTCATTCCGGTGCAGATCGAAGGGAAAGCGTACACGCAAACCAGCGACTACCCTCTCGCGCGGGAGGGAATCGTCACGGCCGGCTACTTCGAGACATTTCAGGCCCGGGTGCTCAGCGGCCGCGAGTTCACGATGGGCGACAACGCGACGAGCCAGCCGGTCGCGATCGTCAACGAGTCGTTCGCGCGCGCACACTATCCCGACATGAACCCGATCGGCCACCAGTTCCGCCGCATTCGCCCGAAGGGCGAGGAGCCATGGCTGACGATCGTCGGACTCGTGCCGGATCTCATCATGGAGGGGATCGGGAACAACAACGCGAGCCCGATCGGCTACTACATTCCCATTCCGCAGAGCGACGTTGCCAACGGCGTGCGCATCGCGCTCAGAACGCGCGGCGATCCGGCGTCAATTACTCCGGCCGTCCGCGCCGCCGTCGCGTCGCTCGATCCGGATCTCGCGATCTACGAGATCAGCCCGATGCGCGAAGTGATTGGCCGGCAGACATGGTTCTACACGATTTTCGGCACGTTCTTCATGGCCTTTGGCATCTGCGCGCTGCTGCTCGCCGCCGCCGGGCTCTACGGGGTGATGTCGTTTTCCGTCACGCAGCGCACGCGAGAAATGGGCGTTCGCTCGGCGCTCGGCGCAGAACGCCGCGAGTTGATCATGCTGGTGATGCGAAAGAGCGTCGTCCAGCTCGCGATTGGGCTCGTGCTCGGTCTCTCGCTCGCGCTCGTGGCGTCAGGCGGCCTGCAGCCGGTTCTGTACCACGTGAATCCGCGTGACGCCGTGGTGTTTGCGGTTGTCGTCGCCACGCTGGCGACCGCCAGCCTGGTGGCGAGCTTCCTGCCCGCACGGCGAGTCACACAAATCGATCCGATGCTCGCGCTTGCCACCGAATGACGCAGGGCCTATGATGGCGCGAATTACAGGAGACCTACCAGGCCGACCCAATCATGCGCGCAACTTTCTTCACGGCTTGTCTCGTGCTCGCTGTCGCCGCTGCCGGCACGGCGCAGACGCACACGATCGTCGCGCTGAGCCACAGCGACCACACCGCCTACGAGCTGGATCCGGCGTCGGGCAAGATCCTCAACAAGTTCACGGCGGTCGATCAGCCGCACGAAGGCATCGCGTCGCCCGATGGCAAGACGTTCTACGCGGCGGTTCCAAACGGACCGCACGTCGTGATTCTCGACGCGTCCACCTTCAAGGAGAAAGGCAAAATCGAATCGGCGTTCTTCCGCTCGTCGAGGCCCAATGGCTCGTCGTCGCCGCACGGGATCGCTCTGACGACGGATGGGAGCAAGCTGTACGTCGGTCTTGAAAACGCCGACATTCCCGGCATTGTGGTCTACGACACGAAAGCAAACAAGGTCCTCAAAAAGATCGACGTCGTGCTGCGCGGCGGCCACTTCCTCGCGATTCAGCCGAAGACGGACAAGCTCTATTACCCGATGCGTGAGGACAATCGCGTTCTCGTCATCGACACGAAGACGGACAAGATCGCGAAGATCATCCCGGTGGAAGGCGGCCCCGTCGGGGTCGGCTTTGCGCCAAACGGCGAAGTGTGGATTCACAACGACGGCGACGGCGCGGTTCACGTCATCGACAGCGCGAAAGACGAAGTGGTGAAGGTGCTCAAAGGTCTCGGACAGGGCGCAGGCCGCATGGCCGTTTCAGCAGACGGGCGCTGGGCCGCCTCGACGCATTCGGGATCGCAGGATGTGGCAATCATCGATGCCGCGAAGAAAGAAGTCGCGGCAACGGTGAAGCTCGGACGCGGACCCGGCTTCCCCGTGTTCTCGCCGGATGGCTCGAAGCTTTACGTCATGAATTCGGGCGAAGGCGATGTCGCGGTCGTCGATTTGAAAGAGATGAAGGTCGCCGCGCGGTATAAGGTCGGCGTCAACCCGTTCGGCGGCGGCCTGCGATTCCCCGGTGGACGCCCGTCATCGTAGGGGGCGGGACTCTATCGCTGATCGCGCGGCCGCTTTTGCGGAACTAAAGTTCCGCGCTACACGAGCCGCGCCAGCCGCGCCTCTGCATCAGGTCTGTAGCGCGGGACTTCAGTCCCGCGAACGACACCGTCGTCACCATCACGGCTGCGCCGATGTCGTGGTCGCGCGCGGCTTCAGGTACGTCTCCCACCACTTCAACTCATTCAGCATCCGGTGCACGTTGTTCCAGTGACCCGCAATGCCGTGCGGCTGCCCCGCGTACTGAATCATCTTCGCGGGGATGCCGCGTCGCTTGAGCGCGAAGTACATCTGCTCGCCTTCCTCGTACGGCACGCGCTGATCGACTTCCCCATGGATGAACAACGTCGGCGTTTTCACGTTGCCGGCAAACGTCAGCGGCGACTGGTTGATCATCCGATCTCGCGCCGCCTTGTCCCACGGGGTCCCGAAGAACTCCGTCTCTTTCGTACGGTAGATGTCCGCATTCCCGTAGTCGCTGGTCCAGTTCGTAATACCGGCGCCCGTGATCGCCGCGGCGAACCTGTCCGGATACTGCGTGATCAACCAGTTGGTCATGAACCCGCCGTACGAGTGACCCGTGTGTCCGACGCGTTTCGGATCAATCGGATAGCGTTTCAGCACGTAATCGACGCCGGACATCACATCCTCGCCGTCCTTCTTGCCCCATTCGCCCCACGTTGCCCATTTGAACGCATCGCCGTACCCGGTGGAGCTGCGGAAATTCGTATCGAAGACGAAGTAGCCATTCGCCGCAAAGAACTGATCCTTGAAATCGAAGCTGTAGCCGGTCGCGGCGTGTGGGCCGCCGTGACTCGTCACGATCATCGGATAAGGCCCTTTGCTCGCGTCGTACCCGTATGGAAACATCAGCCAGCCTTCGATCTGAGTGCCGTCGTAGCTTGGCCAGCGCAGACGTTCTGCTTTGCTGAACGCAATCTCCGACACGATGCGGCTGTGGACGTCGCTCAAGCGGCGCTCGCTCGTGCCATCGATGTTTGCCGCGTACACTTCGGGCGGCGATTCGTGAAGGCCGACGGTGTATGCGATTGTCTTGAACACGCGATCGATGGTGAGGTTGTTCAGGCGGCGCGCTCCCTTCGTCACCTGCTCGACGGAGGCGCCCGCCGCGGAGGGGACAGACGCGGCCACGCGGAACAGGTGAGATTCACCGCCAATAGCTGCACTGAAATAGATGAAGCGGCTGTCGGGTGACCACCGCGTGTCGCCCGGCTCGAGATCCCAGTTCGCCGTGAGATTCATCGCGTCGCCGCCCGCGACCGGCTTGATGAAGAGATCGCGCGATCCGCCGTGACTGAGCTTCTGCTGAATGATCATCCCGGTGCCGAACGTGCGCACGTACGAGATGAATCGGCCATCAGGCGAAAACGCGACGTCGCTGTAGACATACCCGTCATCGGTGAGCCGCGTGATTGTGCCGTCGGTCGTCACGGTCCAGATATCCGGTCGCTCGTATTTCAGTTCGTCTCGCCAGTCGGGATCGGCCACGTAGGCGAGCAGCGCTCCGTTGGGATGCCATGCGATGTCGCTGGGTCGCAGATCCGCATCCACCAGCACCGTTGAATCTCCGCCGCCCGCCGGCTGAATCACCAGTTGAGCGGCCGGCCGCGCGTGCAGATTTGGCGCGGGAAACGGCTGGCCGTCGCGCTGAAAGTCCTTCCAGTCGAACGTCACGCCTTTGAAGCGCTCTTCATGCCGCCGCTCGAAATCGCTGGCGTAAGTCGTCTCCTTCTTCGGCTGCGGCTTGTCCTTGGCAAACGCGATCCACTTGCCGTCTGCGCTCACGACCGCACCGGCCGGCGTTGCTGCCGCACGCACGGGCACCGAAGCCGCGTTCGACGGATCCACGGTCCACTGCTGGCGATCGGCTGAGTACCGCAAACGACTATCGTCGGTCCACGATGGACTTGCGACGTCTTTGCCGTAATGCGTGATGCGGCGAGGCTTCGCCGACGCATCGGACGGGGCGAGGTGCACTTCCGTCCGCGTGCTGTTGTCTTCTTCGATGCGCGTGGCCACCGTGAAGACGACCCAGCGGCCGTCGGGCGAAATCGCAGGACTCGCGACCGTCTGAATGCGGTAGTAATCCTCGATGGCAAGCGCACGGCCGGTGGCGCGCGCCGTCTGCTGCTCCGCAGTGGTCAACTGAAGCGTGACGATCACGAACGCGGCCGTGATCACAAACGCCAAACGGCGGCTGTTTTTCGTCATGGGTCTCACCTCACACCGCGTGCAAAGTTTACCTGCTTTCCGCAAACAATTGCGGCCACAGGCGGCGCCACGTATGATGCCCACGTCGCAGACATCGTCGGCGCATGCGTCGTCGAAGGCCCGAAGGTTTCTAAGGACCGAAGGGCCGTTTCGAAGATCTAGTCGGTTCAGGAGAAAACCATGCCTTGTGTGAACACGCGTCCTACCGTCTGGCGCTCGCTGCTATTGCTCGCCCTTGTGTTCGCTGCGACGGACACCCGAGCGCAATCCACCTATTCTGCGATACAGGGAACCATTACTGACGATCAAGGCGGCGTCCTGCCAGGCGTGACGGTCACCATCACCAATACTGCAACCGGCCTGGTGCGAACGAGCGTCTCGAACGAGCGAGGCTCGTACCGCATTGGCAATCTGCCACCCGGACCGTACACCGTCAAGGCCGAACTCACCGGCTTTGCGACGCAGGAACGGCGCAACGTGGAGCTCGCGATGGGATCGGAGATCCCCATCGATATGCGCCTCCCGTTGGCGGCGCTGCAGGAAACGCTGACGATCAGCGGCCAGACGCCACTCGTGGAGACGACGCAGAAATCGATTGAAACCAACGTGCTTCCGCAGGAGGTGGATTCGCTGCCGCTGAAGACCCGAAACTTCACGGATCTGGCTCTTCTCGCACCGGGAGTCGGCGTCGACACGACGTCTGCCAACAGCAACACCGATTCGATCTCGTTTGGCGGATTCGACGAACGCTACAAATCCACCTGGCTCGAAGGCGTCGACATCAACGACGACGTGACTCGCGGCGGGACGACGCAGTCGGATGCCGTCCGACACAGCTTCTCCCAGGAGAGCATCCAGGAGTTCCAGGTGCTCGCCAATCAGTATTCGGCGGAATTCGGACGATCCGGTTCGGGCGTGATCAACGTGCTCACGAAGTCCGGCACGAATGCCTTCCGCGGACGCGCGTTTTACTTCCTGCGCGACGACAGTTTCGACAAGCCGAACGTTCTGGCAACCGGCAAAGTACCATTTCGCACGCAACAGTGGGGCGGCACGTTCGGCGGTCCGATTCGCCGCGATCGCATGCACTTTTTCTCGACGTTCGAGCGCCGCACCAATGACGACGTCGTGACAGTGAGAGTGCCGGACTTTGCGCGGCCGATGATGCTCGATCCGCGATCCGAGCTTCCGCGGGCGTTTCGCGCGAGCAACCTGTTCTCGAAGCTCACCACGAGCCTCACGTCCAATCACTACCTATCCGTGAACGGCTTGTACGAGAAGTTCATGCGTCTCGCGCAGAATCTCGGTGGCAGCGTGGCCGGCGATGCCGGATTCGACGAAGATGGCTACAGCTTCTTCATCAATCCAGCGTTGACGTCTGTGTTGTCCCGCAATATGAGCAACCAGTTGCGGTTTGCGGGCAGCCGCGTTTTCCGCGACCGCATCAATTCCGGTCCTCCGGGACCGAGCGTCAGCATGCCAGGCATTCGCTTCGGTCAGGCTACGAACTACCCGCAGGGCCGTCAGCAGGACAACCTGATTCTGATGGACACGCTCTCGTACCACATCGATGACAAATGGGGTGACCACGACCTGAAGGCTGGCTTCGAGATCAACCGGAGCCGCGGCCCGCGTACGATCAACATCTCCTTCAACGGGGCGTACACGTTTCTGCGCGCCGTCACCTTCAACCCGAACGATCCGTCGACGTTTCCGGAAGTGTTCACCGTCAGCGTCGGGGAGGAGGCCCTGCACCGCGATCTCGATCTTTACGCTGGGTTCGTCGAAGACCAGTGGCGGGTGAACCCGAGCCTCACGCTTGCGCTCGGCCTCAGATACGACGTGCAGTTCCTGCGCGGCGATCTCGATGGTCAGGATCTGCCGGAGGTACCCGTCGAGCAGTTCTGGCAGCGGTTCGTCATCGGAGACCTTCAGCGCATCAACTTCCAGGCATACCCGGACGACACGAACAACTGGGCCCCGCGGGTGGGATTGGCCTGGGATCCGCGTCACGACGGCAAGATGGTGGTCCGCGCCGGGGCCGGCGTCTTCTACGACGTCATCTGGACCAACGACACGGGCAACGTCGTCCAGAATTATCCGGATGTGTTCGTGCAGAAGTACGCGAACGATGTGCGCGTCACGCGCATTCCGAATTCGTTCTTTCCCAACATCCCGCCGCTGGCGATTCTGAGCCGGCAAGGCAGCACGTCGGTGGATCTGCCCAATCCCGGAGCGCTCAACCCCTCCACGACGCAGTACAGCATCGGGATGCAGCGGCAGCTTTCGCCGATGATGTCGATCTCCGGCGACTACATCTACTCGCTCGGCCTTCACTATCCACGCACGTGGAACCCCAATGCGATTCGCGCTGATCGGACCTATCCGATCGATCCGAGCGGCACCATTTTCAACGTGAACGACTTCGGCAATCGAATCAACGCGCACCAGATGCAGGTGCGGTTCGAGCGGCGTGCCGCCGATCGCCTGTCATATCGACTCGCCTACACGTTGATGAACGTGAAAACGTTCTCGACCGCGGTAGACGATTCCAATCGTGACGCGGATTGGGGTCCGGCCGCCAACGACGTGAGGCATCGTTTCGTCTTGAGCTCCTCGTACACGGTGCCGCGAGTCGACGTTCGCTTCGGTGGCATCGTCACTGCGTCGTCAGCGCCGCCGTATACGGTCACCACAGGTTTCGACGCGAACGGCGATCGGCGTACGAACGAGCGTCCGATCGGCCCCGACGGCAAGATGATTCCGCCGAACTCGGAACGCGGCGACGATTACTTCAATATCGATCTGCGGATCAGCAAGCTGTTCAGGATGGGCCCCACGCGCCGCCTGGAGCTGCTCTGGGAGATGTTCAATCTGACGAACGCGAAGAATTACGGCGGCTACATTGGCAACCAGCGTTCGCCCGACTTCGGAAAGCCGACATACGCGCTGCCGCCCTTCCAGGGACAACTGGGCGTGCGATTCGATTTTTGACTCCTGAGGGTCACAGCACGGGTATTGCATTACGCTCGGCGCTCAGAGATGTCTACCCCCGGCAGAGCTGGCCAGAAAACTAGATCGCACCGAACCCGCGGGCGCTCTCTGGTCGCTTTGCGGCGAACCTTCCTTACCAGGCTGCTGAAACGCCAGCCGCAACCTCTCAGGAGAATCGTTGTGAGATTTCGACCTGTGTTTGTGGGCACCATGGCGCTGCTCGCGCCACTCGTTTCCGTCAATATGCGTGTGGCTGCCCAAGCGGCGCCGCGATGGGTCACGATTTGTAGCGTGATTGGCGCCGACGAGACGGCAGTCTCCTCCTGCACCGGCCCAACAGTTCCCGTCGGACGCGGCTTCACATGGAAGCTGCCGTTCGACACGAAGAACAATGAATTCTTGTACTTCGGCGGCTTGCAGCAATCCACGACGTTCTATTCGCACTCGCTGTATGGGTATAGTGCGCGCACACACGCCTTTACGCTGCGAGTTCAGCAGACGGTTCCTGTCGGTCAGGGCAGTGGCTACGACGGTTGTCTCGACGCGAGTTACAACCCGATCGTGGGTCATGGGCTCGGGTTCCAGTGGTTCGACCCTGTACGGCGGCAATGGGTCACGCAGGGTAATTTGGGGTGCAACTACAATGCGGGGTTCACGTCCCGTTACGATGCCGTCGCGCACCAGATGTTGCCGCTGCTGCCGACGTGGATGCTCTCCCCGCAGTGCGACGGCACGTTCGACTGCGGCAGCGTCGCATTTGATTCCGGCGGTGAGTACGTGCCGGGTTACGGGAGGGCTATCCTCTGCTGTGGCGACGGGAGCTTTTCAACTCGGGTGATCGAGTTCGACCCGGTGACGCAGATGTACACCAATGTGAGTCAGCAACTCGTCGGCGCCGACGGCGTCTCCTGCGACGTGAACATCGCGTGGCCCGGCTCGGTCTCTCCGCACTGTCCCGTGGTGTTCAAAGGTGCCGACCTCTTTGGCGACGGTTCAATCCTTTGGGTTTTCGGTGGCGGAACTTCAACGCTGGCGTCGAACGACATTTACCAATACGAACCGGCGGCGAGACGATTCACAAAAATCGCCCCTGTCGGCGGCATCAAGCCCCCACCGGTTCACACCATGTTCCCCCTGGCGTTTCTGGATAGCAGGCGGCATCGGCTGGTCTTCTACGCCGGCACGAACACGCTGTGGCAGTACAACTTCGCGGCGAACCTGTGGAGCCCGCTGATCGCGACAGGGAACGGCCCGCTCTTTGACGACGTGTTGATGTTACACGGTGACGGTAATGGCTGCGGCTACGATTCTGGAGTCGACATAGCAGTCTGCGTGGGGTATCGCAGCCAGAGCGTGAGTCCGTTCGTCTTTGAACTTCGACTCGCCGGTGCGTAGATGCCGCTACTGACCGATCTGGTTGCCTTCTGACAATGGGAGAAATCGTCCGGCCAACGCAACGACGCTCACGGTTCACATCACTTGACCGACAACAACACGGTCACGTCCAACCCACCGTGCGTAGTGGCGCGGCTTTAGCCGCGCCGAAGGCGGGCCTGAAGGCCCGCCACTACAGCGCCGCCATTCAACGGGCCGCAATTCAGCTCTGGGTTAGGAGAGACGTTATGAAATTTCGAGTCCTGTTTCTCGCCGCCGTCGCGCTGCTCGCGACGCAGTCGGTGAGCACGCAACAGGTGGCCGCCCCCACCGGACCGGGTGCGACCTGGACCCTTGCGGCCGCCGGCGACGCGATCATCACGCGGCGGCTCGCGCAATTCGATACCGACGCCGACCCGGCGTTTCGCCAGATGACGAAAATCATCCGCGATGCCGATGCGGCATTTCTCAACCTCGAGATCTCGCTCTTCCGGCTTTCCGAGTTCAAGGGCTGGCCGGAGGTCGAGAACGGCGGCAATTGGGAGCTCGGTCCCCCGGAAGCCGCTGCCGATTTGAAGGCGCTCGGGTTCGACCTGTTCAACCGCGCCAACAATCACACGACCGACTACGGCGTCGCAGGCATGCGCATGACGAGCCGGCTGCTCGACGAGCTCGGCATCGTGCACGCGGGAACCGGCGAAACGCTGGGCGAAGCGAGTCGGCCTGCGTACTTTGAAACACCGAAAGGTCGTATCGCCCTCATCGGGCTTGCTACCACGTTTACGCCGATGTCACGCGCCGGAGCGTCGCGCCCGGACATGCGTGGACGCCCGGGCCTGAATGCGCTGCGGATCGAGCGCAAGTATCAAGCCGACGCGGCAACACTCGAAGCGCTCCGCGCCGCTGCAACGAAGTTCGGCGGACGGAGCTCTTCAAATAGCGATGCGTCGGTGCGGCTCTTTGGCGCTACCGTCGAGCCCGGTGCGGAAAATCGAATAGTGGAAACCGTGAACGCCGCGGACGAAGCGCGGATCCTGCGCGAGATCCGCAACGCAACCCGTCAGGCCGATTACGTCATCGTGACGAGCCACTCGCATGAGCCCGGCAATGATTCCGAGGTGCCACCTCCATGGATGGTGGCATTCACGAAAAAATGCATCGACGCAGGCGCGACGACGTACATCGTTCACGGACCGCACCAGCTGCGCGGCATCGAGATCTACAAGGGCCGGCCGATTTTCTACAGTCTCGGCAACTTCATCTTCCACAACGAGACGATCGATCCAATGCCTGCGGACGATTACGAACAGTTCGGCCTCGGCAACGATGCACTCGCGTCCGACCTTTACGACGCGCGGTTCAAGAACGGTACGAGCGGCTTCCCTTCCAGCCCCGTCTGGTACGAAAGCGTCATCGCTCGACCGACGTTTCGCGGCACCGAGCTCGTCGGATTGACGCTACACCCGGTCGATCTCGCACAAAAGGCTCCGCGATCGCAGCGCGGGACGCCTCGGCTTGCGGATCCGACAACCGCGCGGAAAATCATCGATCGTCTCGCGAAACAGTCAGCCGCATTTGGAACCACGATCGCTTACGAAAACGGCGTTGGTGTGTGGAAACAAGCCGCTGCGAAGACTCCGACTACGCCTCAGTGAGCGGTGAAATACAGCCGCTCGCGAGATGCGCGTGTAGGTCTATCCACTGCCGAGCGTCTCGCCGGGCGCCGCTGTCGAGCGTTACGTTTCGCCTGTCGCCTCGGTGGTCACTTGAAAATCGCCGGCGTCCGCCGATTCGAGCAGCGATCGCGCACGATCGACGTCAGCTTCCGCAACGAAGATCTTCACTCCGCCAAGGCCGTCCAACGTGAAGCCGTAAATATTGCGCAAGGCTTCGCCTTGCTCGATTGTGCCGATACCGGCGGCCTCGAGAAAGGCGCGCACCTGCTGCGCGTGAGTTTCGCCGTTGGCGACGAAGACGCAGTGGAATTGCTCGTTCATGGTTGATCTCGCATTCGCCCAGGCTCGCGGGCCTCAACCCGCATAATTCACAGTCGCTTGTCGCTGCAGCCATTTGCGCCGAGAAACCGGGTTCCGCACGCCGGAAAAACGCGGCTTCGGCGCGCGACTTCTGACAAAAGCGTGTTGGGGTGGCGCTTCGGTGTCGCCCCCTGTACCTTTTTTCTAGAGACAGCGCCGGAGCGCCGAAGGCGCGAAGGCGCCCGCAGAAATCGTGGATAGATCCGACGAGAATGGCAAGCTGCTTCTCGTCGACAGTGGTGGCGAG
>WNGA01006919.1_pt1 | contig 15956 bp, 11 predicted proteins | sample 5400061 | NCBI WGS metagenome assembly WNGA01 (sample SAMN13153366, study PRJNA577476) | soil metagenome | isolation source: 100 cm soil or saprolite under grassland replicate 2 | place: USA:California | collected 2016-06-15
CATGCGCTTGACCAGCTGGTGGTCGGCGATTGGCACGCCGAAGGTCTGGCGTTCCTGCGCGTACTTGAGGCTGGCCTCCAGGCTGGCTTGAATCAGGCCGGTGGCGCCGGCAGCCACAGTGTAGCGGCCGTTGTCGAGCGCGGCCATGGCGATCTTGAAGCCCTCGCCCTCTTCGCCCAGCCGGTTGGCCACCGGAACGCGCACATCTTGCAGCACCACCGAGCCGGTGTTGCCGGCTCGCACGCCCAGCTTGCCGTGGATCGGGTGGCTGCTCACGCCCGCGAATGCGCGCTCGACGATGAAGCAGGAGATGCCGCGGTTGCCCTTGGATGGATCGGTCTTGGCGAAGACCAGGAAGTTATCGGCAACATCGGCCAGGCTGATCCAGGTCTTCTCGCCGTTCAGAATGTAGGCGTCGCCATCGCGCCGGGCGGTGGCCTCCATCGCGCCGGCGTCGGTGCCGCTATTCGGCTCGGTCAGGCAGTAGGCGGCGAACTTCGCGCCACGCGCCTGCGGCGCAAGATACTGCTGCTTCTGCGCCTCGCTGCCCCACTGCAACAACGACAGCGAGTTCAGGCCGGTGTGGACGCTCAGCACCACCCGCAGCGCGCTGTCCACCCGCTCTAGCTCCTCGCAGACCACCGCCAGCGCCAGGTAATCCATGCCGGCGCCGCCGTACCTGGCCGGGATGCAGATACCCAGCAGCCCCAACTCGCCCATGCGCGCCAGCAGCGGCCGGATATGTGTGCGGGTCTCCGGCCCCTGGTCGGCCTGCGCGCCGCTGCGATCCCACTCGCGAATATGCGGCGCGACCTCCTTCTCGGCGAAGTCGCGCACCGTCTTGCGCAGCAGCTCGTGCTCATCGTTCAGGAACATATCATAGTGTTCGGTAAAATTCATAATGAGCTCCTTGGTATATCTACCATAGCTGATTTTCTATACACAATGGTACTTTCCGTTTTTGTGGGTCGTTTTTCGCCCTGCGGGGCGAAAAACGACACACAAAAGATGTATGTGCAATCATTCTACCACGCTCGCCGACGCCGGCAGCCCATCCAGATCGCTTCCAGCAGCTTCCTTTGGTGTGGCGTTGCCAGCATCGTGGATCGCCTGGTCGGTGTTCGTCAGCGCCAGGATGACGGTGCCGACGATGAACAGCACGATCAGCGACAGAATCGCCTGGCGATAGGATCCGGTCGCGCCGACGACCGCGCCAAAGATCAGCGGACCCAGCCAGGATGTGCCGCGCTCGGATACCTCGTACAAGCCAAAAAATGATGCCTCGCGCCCGGCCGGGATCATGCGTGAGAAGAGCGCGCGCGACAGCGCCTGCGAGCCACCCAGCACGATCGCGATCACCGCGCTCATCACCCAGGCCTGGGTGGTGTTCTCGAGAAAGCCGTAGGCGTAGATCACCACGCCCGACCACAGCACCAGCGCGATCAGAATTGCATTCTTGGTGCCGATCGCGGCCGCGATCCGTGCGAAGATCAGCGCGCCGACAAAAGCGACAAACTGAACCATCAGGACTATGCCGAGCAGAAACGATTGCGCCTCGTCGTTGCTCTTGCCCTGAGCCACAAACAGCTCCTGCGCTAGAAATACCGACGCGAGGCCAAGCACTGTTTGGATTCCATCGTTAAAGAACAGGTAGCCGATCAGATAGCGCAACGTGTTCGGCAGGCGGCGCAGCTCGCGAAAGGTCGCGCCAAGCTCGGAAAAGCCGATCGTCAGGTGGCGCTTACCAGGCGGCAGCGCCCGCGCCGCCGGGCGCGTCCTGAGCCGCGTAAACGTGATCAGCGCGAACCCACCCCACCAGACGCCGGCCGATAGCAGCGAGAGCCGCACCGCCAACCCGGTGGTGATACCGATCCGGGGCGCCAGCACCACCAGCGCCAGATTGGCCGCCAGCAGCAGGCCGCCGCCGAGGTAGCCGAGCGCGAAGCCTAGGCTCGAGATTTTGTCGGTGCGATCTTCGGTGCAGATATCAGGCAAGTAGGCATTGTAGAGCACTATCGATGCGCCGAAGCTCAGGTTAGCTACCACAAACAGCAGCGCGCCGAGCATGTAGAGGTCGTTGGTAATAAAAAAGAATAGGCAGGTCGCAACTACACCGATGTAGCAAAACAGCGCCATCAGGCGCTTTTTATGGCTCGAATAGTCGGCGACCGCGCCCAGAATCGGCAGCAGAAACACCTGCAGAAAGACCGACAGCGAGGTTGCATATGGGAAGAGCGATTTGGCTGTGACATCGCCCAATGGCCCCAGGCTGATCACCACGCCATTGTCGCCGACTGCATTCTGCGCCAGCACCGTCAGGTATGGCCCAAGCAGTGCCGCGACCACGGTGGTGCTGAAGGCCGAGTTGGCCCAGTCGTACATCGTCCAGCCAAATATTTCACGCCGATCGTTGACGATCTTTGGCGCTGGTGTGACGCTCGTGCGTGCCGCACTCATCGAGATTGTCCTTTCATTGTATGTATTGCTACGTAGATCGATTATAGCGGCGAGCGAGCTGTATATGCCAGGGCTAGAGCTGCCAAAGACTGTAGTTAGGGGTTAGGGGTTAAGGGTTAAGATCGATGAAGATCATTGATTATCGATGTAACTAACCCCTAACCCTTAACCCTTAACTTCCCTGCCATGTCGGCGTACGCTTCTCCAAAAACGCGCCGGTGCCCTCTTTCGCATCCGCGGTCGCGGCGATGTTGCCAAACAGCGCGGCCTCGTACATGCAGGCGTCGGCCAGCGCCATATCCTGCCCGCGATCGATCGCCTGCTTGATCGCCGCCACTGCCAGCGGAGCCTTGGATGCGATCTTGCGCGCCAGTGTGTGGGCGGCCTCCAGCAGCTCGGCATCCGGGTAGATCTGCTCGACCAGGCCGATTCGCAGTGCCTCGTCGGCGCCGATCATGTCGCCGGTCAGGTTCAGCAGCTTGGACATACCTGGGCCGGCCAGGCGAGTCAGCCGCTGCGTGCCGCCCCAGCCGGGAATGATGCCCAGGTTGATCTCGGGCTGGCCGAAGCGCGCCGAGCTGGCGGCCAGGCGGATATCGCAGCTCATCGCCAGCTCGCAGCCGCCGCCGAGCGCGAAGCCATTGACCGCCGCAATCACGACCTTGCGCATCCGCGCGATCGACAGGCCGACATGGTGACCGCGCTCGGCCAGCTGGCGCGCGGCATCGGCGCTGGGCAGCGCGCGCAGCTCGTTGATATCGGCGCCGGCCGCGAAGGCCTTGTCGCCCGCGCCAGTGATGATCGCCACGCGCAGGCGATCGTCGCGCTCGACTTCAGCCAGCGCCGCGCCGATCTCGGCGGTCGTGGCGCTGTTTAGCGCGTTACGCAGCTTCGCGCGGTTGATTGTGATCGTGGCGACCGGCCCATCCTGATCGAAGAGAATGTTTTCGTACAACATGTGCCCTCCTTGGAATTCAGGAGTCAGCATTCAGAAAAATTGATGAATAGCATTGAACGCAGTATGTGCATCAGGAGTAGGAGTCAGGAGTCAGAATATTCGATCAGGGGTATTGAACGCAGTATGTGCAGTTCGCCCATCAGCCCACAGCCGACCACGCCAACTTTTTGGATCCGCATTGATCGCTCCTGTATTGGCGGTACCGGAAGTCTAACCGATAATATATTGTGTCACAGCGCGGCTATTATAGCATCACCGGCCTGATCCGGGCAACCTGGTGCAACGCGGCTCGCGCCTGGCGGCGCTCGACACGATACATCCAATCCGCCCTGCCGGCACGATTATTCTAGCAAGCGATATTCAGAAACGTAGCAAATAGCATAGCAGCTGGAGGGCGGTATGTGGATCGACAAATCACGACTCGGCAAACGGGCGCGGCTGGCACTGCTCCTGTTGCTCATGGCGGTGGTGGCGAGCGGCTGTGGCGCTAGCCCGCCGGTGGTGGGCCAGCCGTTGCCCTGGCCGGCACGGCGGGCACCGCGCCGCGGATCATCGATGTAGCCAACGAGGGCGGCCAGGAGATGCTGTACTTCACCGGCAAAAATCCGAGCGACGGCCAGGCCGGCGTGTTCAAGCTGCCGGCTGCCGGGGCCAGCGCGCCGATCGTTGTGGCCAAGGGCGCGCCTCTGGTCGAGCCCGAGGGCGTCACAGTCACACGCGCAGGCGTTGCGTATGTCACAGATCGCTCGGCCGCGGGCGCGGGCTTCGGCAGCGTGTTCAAGATCGCCGGCGGAACCGCTACCAAGGTGGTCGAGCGCGTGCGGGTGGGCAGCCCGTCCGGCCTGGCGCTGACGCAGGACGATGGAGTGCTACTGGTCTCGGCGCTCCAGCCGGATCGGGCGAGCGACCAGGTGGTGCTGGTCAAGCTCGACACGCTCGAGACCGGCTCGGTCACACAGGTGATCGGGCAGAACCAGCACGCCGGTGGCGTCCACCGGGCGCGCAACCGCAATGAGTGTGCCTGGGCCGATCTGAGCGCCGGCGGCGGCGGCAGGGTCTATCGGATCGAGGTGAAGTAGCGTCTATAGCGCTGGGCAGATACAGTGATCCTTTGGAGTACGGCAGCCATGCTGCCGCGCCTCGGCAGCATGGCTGCCGTACTCCACAGAGCGTAGATCATTACCTTTGCTCACAGCTATAGTACTCCGTCCGGGCAATCCTGATGGGACGAAAGACGAACGACGAACGCCGGAATTGCAGACGCTCGTCCTTCGTCCTTCGTCTCTCCAGCAAAATATTTCGGCTGCCGGGTACTAACTCGCCTGCAGCGCAGTCTGAAGATCGCTGAATGTGCGAATGCTGCTCAGGTTCAGTCCCAGCCCGACAATCGCCTGCGCGACCTCAGGACGAATACCGATCAGCATCACCTCGGCGCCGAGCAGCCGCCCGGCCTGGACTGTCACAATCAGGCCCTGCGCCACCTGAGTATCGACCACCGGCACACCCGTGATATCCAGCAGCAGCCGCCGCGCCGACGAGTGTTCCAGCGCGCGCAGCGCCTGCTCGTGCAGCTGGCGCAGGCGGCCGCTATCCAGCGCGCCGACCAATGGCATCACCAGGGTATCGGTGCTCACCGGCAGCACCGGCACGCTGATCTCCAGGATTGTGGCACGCTGCTGCTCGTTCTCGCCGAGCAGGCGGGCTTGCTCGGCCGCGCGCGATTCGACCTCGGCGAGCGCCGATTGGAGCGCGGCGGTGCGCTCGGCCACCTGTGCCTCCAAGCCGGCATGGGCCGCCTGTAGCGCCAGGTTAGCCGTCTGCGTCTGCACCAGAGTCTCGGTCAGTTGGGTGTGAAAGTGCCACAGCAACAGCAACAGATTGCCCATGATCGATCCAACGAACGCGATCTGCAATAGCTTGACCGGCAGCTCAGGCAGCGGCTCGAACAAGGTCACAAACGAAGCCAGCGCCACGATCAGAACAGCCACCACCCCAGTCGCAACGCTCAGGCCGCGCAGGGTATGGCCACTGACATACGGCAGCGCCACCACCACCGCCATCAGTGGCAGCAGAACCAGCATCGACAGCAGATCCGGTATCACCAGCGCGCCCGCAATTGTCACAACCAGAATGCCGGAGCTGACGAGGAATACGGCTGGGAGTATCCGGCCGCGCCCAACCTGCCGGTGGGCCACAAACATCAGGAGCACAAAGCAAACGATGATCACAACCAGCAGGGCCGTGACTGGCGACGGAAAGATCACCGCCAGAGCAGCCAGAGCTATCATTGAGGCGATTGAGGCCAGGAGCAGCCAGAACATGAATTGCCGCAGCCGCACGAGCCGCGGCGCCTGATCGTGCGATTCACCCATTTCATTTATGGATAGCGCCATCGGTCTGCCTCCACGACGCAGTGTATGTCTACCCCCGCACCTCCCCAAGAACATATTCCTTATGCTACAGATGAGTAACTATAGCATATTGTGAAGGCACGACAACAATTTCACATCAGTTTCTAACAGTGCAATTAGCATTTCGTGCTACCATGAGCAGACTTTCCACAAAACTATGCTGGAGGCATAACGCGATGACGCAGGAATATCGAATTGAAAAGGACTCGCTTGGCGAAATGCGCGTGCCGGCCGACGCACTGTTCGGCGCCCAGACCCAGCGCGCCGTGATCAACTTCCCGATCAGCGGCATGCGCCCCTACCCGGCTTTTGTGTGGGCACAGGCGATGGTCAAGCGCGCGGCGGCCGAAGTCAACCGGGATCTGGGGCTGCTCGACGCCAAGCTGGCCGGCGCGATCATCCAGGCCGCCGACGAGGTGCTGGCGGGCGATCACCAGCGCCAGTTCGTGGTCGACCCATTCCAGGCCGGCGCCGGCACCAGCCACAATATGAACGTCAACGAGGTGATCGCCAACCGCGCCAACCAGATTCTGGGCTTCGCGCTGGACGACCGCAAGAAGCCGGTGAGCCCAAACGACCACGTGAACATGGCCCAGAGCACCAACGACACCATCCCGACTGCCATTCGCCTGGGCTGCCTGTGGCGGCTCGACGAGCTGCTCGGCGCGATCGACGGCCTGGCCGGCGCGCTTGAGGACAAGGCGCGCGAGTTCGACGGCGTGGTGAAATCCGGCCGCACGCACCTCCAGGATGCCGTGCCGGTGCGGCTGGGTCAGGAGTTCGGTGGCTACGCCCAGGCGGTGCGCAACGACTATGAGCGGATTGCAACCGCGGCCGACCGGCTGCGCCGCCTGGGGATCGGCGGCACGGCCACCGGCACCGGCCTGAACGCGCACCCCGAGTACCACCAGCGCATGGTGCGGAAGCTTTCCGAGCTGACCGGCCAGCCGCTGCGCACATCCGGCAACCTGTTCGAGTCGATGCAGGGCCAGGCCGACGCAGCCGATTTCTCGGCATCGCTGCGCACGCTCTGCATCACGCTCACGCGGATCGCCAATGATTTCCGCCTGCTGGCCTCCGGCCCATCGACCGGGCTGGACGAGATTCGGCTGCCGGTGGTTCAGCCCGGCTCCAGCATCATGCCCGGCAAGGTCAACCCGGTGCTGGCCGAGATGCTCAATATGACCTCGTTCCATGTGCAGGGTTGCGATCTGGTGGTGTCGCTGGCGGCGCAGGCCGGCCAGCTAGAGCTGAACGTGATGATGCCGATCATCGCGCACAACCTGTTCGAGATGGAGCACGTGCTGATCGGCGCGATCACGGCTTTCACCGAGAAATGCGTGCTCGGCCTGACAGCCAATGCCGAAAAGGCGCACGGCTGGCTAGCAAAGAACGCGATCGTGGCCACCGCGCTGAACCCGCTGATCGGCTATCTTTCCGCCGCCGACCTGGTGAAGGATGCCATGAAGCGCAACCTGGCCATCCGCGATGTGGCCGCCGAGCGGATCGAGCGCGGTACGCTCACACACCAGGATAGCGACAAACCAGTCACGCTGGCGGACATTGACGCGCTGCTGGGCGACCTGTACAAGCTGACCGAGGGCGGGCTGGGCGGCCCGGCGGGCGGCGGGTAGGCCTGACACGATGACATCATGACAAGGTGACAAGGTAAGTTATGTCACCTTACTGGCGCCTGTCCCAAAAACGACAGCTCAACCCTCTATACTTTGTGATGATCACATCTGGTGGTCATGACGACAACGTATTCATAGAATGTGAGGGAGACTATGGCAAAAACATATCAGGCTCCGCTGTTTGTACGTGTGGGAAATGTTCTGACAACGGCCCTGCTGCGCGCGGGCTTCAAGCTCGTAGGATTCGGGAACTACCCCATGTACCTGCTCACGGTGCGTGGGCGCAAAAGCGGGCAGCCGCGCACTATCTCGATCGCGATCATTGAGCGGAATGGGAAGCGCTATCTGGGCGCCCCGTTTGGAATAGTGGATTGGGTGCGCAATCTGCGGGCAGCGGGCACGGCCATCCTCACGCGTGGGCGTCGTTCTGAAGCGGTCAACGCAATCGAACTGCCTCCCAGCGAGGCGGCCCTGGTTTTGCAAGAAGAGATCAAAGGCGGCAACCCCTTCGCTGGCTACTTTGGCGTCACCGCGGACTCTTCACTTGAGGAGTTTGAGCGTGCGACGGTCAGCCATCCGCTGTTTGTGTTGCAGAATGCCGCGTAAATGGAAGAGTCATTTGAAAGCCACCGGCCCTACCTGTTTGCCATCGCCTACCGTATGCTTGGCAGTGCGATGGATGCCGAGGATATGGTGCAGGAAACCTACCTGCGCTACCAGTCTCCGCCCAAAGACGCCATTCGCTCGCTCAAAGCGTACCTCACCACCATTATCACGCGCTTGTGTATGGATCAACTCCATTTAGCGCGGAGGAAGCGCGAACTGTACGTGGGCCCCTGGTTACCCGAGCCGATCCTCACGGCACCGACGGCCGAAGCAGCCGATCCGGAAAAGCGCGTAGAGATGGAGGAGTCGATCTCACTGGCGTTCCTGGTCTTGCTGGAGCAGCTGCAACCGTTCGAGCGCGCGGTCTTCCTGCTGCGCGAATCCTTCGGCTACGAGTTTGCCGAGATTGCGAGCATGCTTGGGAAGGGTGAAGCGGCCTGCCGCCGCTCGTTCAGCCGGGCGAAACAGCACCTGCGGGCGCACCGGCCACGCTTCCCGGCCTCGCGCGAAACGCACCGCCAGCTGCTCAGCGGGTATGTCCAGGCAGTTGAGCGCGGTGAGATGCAGACCTTGATGAGCCTGCTCGCCGAGGAGGTGACGTTGTGGACGGATGGCGGTGGGAAACGCAAACAGGCCGCACTGCGTCCGATTAGCGGGCGTGATTCGGTGGCACGCTTTAGCGTGGGAACGATGCGTTTCTTGCCGGAGGAGTATCGTGTGGAGCTGGCTGAAGTCAACGGCCAGCCGGCCATGATCATCCGCGCTGCTGGCCAGGTGTTCTCGGTCGTGACCATTGAAGTGGAGGCAGCGCATATTCGGGCCATTTATGTGCTTGCCAACCCGGAGAAACTGGCACGGGTCTGAAGAGAAACCGGGATTGTCTCACTGTTTCTTTTGTTCACTTTCAATTAACTAGCACTTACGCATCGTGCGGATTTTCATCCTTTGTTTGTTGTTTTTTCGCCCTGCGGGGCGAAAAAACAACAAACAAAAAAGATAAAGTACCACGCTGCCGCAGGCGAAAGCTGCTCTAAATCCTCAAAAAATCAGGCAGTTGGCGGCAGGCCGACAAACAGCCGGCTGCCGAGATCCACAAGCGGGTCGCCCTCGCTGGCGGCAGCGGCGAGCGCGAAGACGACTCCCGGCAGCGGCGAGCGCATTGCGCGGGCGAGCGCGCCGTAGCCGCGCGGCAGCATCCGCTCCCGCATGCCACTGCTCAAGCGCTCCCACTCGGTCAGCAGCTCATGCATTGCTACGCGCGAGCTAGCGACAAGCGCGAATAACTCGTCGGGCGCCAGCCCATCGCGGAAGCCGTGGCGCAGCACTGCTGGGCGTCCATCGATACCGGCGACCACGCCGCGCGCGCCGACCGTCCAGGCGATCTGGCGCGCGTTGCTACGTGCGCCGCTCTTGGCTGCCAGCGCGAGGATGCCAAAATCGCCCGTGAAATCGGCGTGGGCGGCGATACGCTCGATCAGTTCCTGGACATAGCCATCCCAGGCAGCTGGGTCGTGGTGCTGCGGCGCGGACGGGAAGCCAAGCTCGGCGCCGACAAACGGCCCGATCGAGGCGCCCGACGCGCGCGCCATCTCGAAGCCGCGCCGCATCAGACGCGTGCTCACTTCAAGCGCCGCAGTCGCCCCACCACGATCCATCACTGCGCGCAGAGCCTCGACCACACTCCAGCGAGTGAGAAAGCCATCCGGTGCGGCGACGACTGTTCCAGCCAGCTGGTCGATCTCGGCGCGGCCTTCTGGTGTGAGACTCAGCAGCGCCAAACCCAAAAGTGCGTCCATACGTGGGCGTACTTCCTCGATCAAGCCAGGGTCGCGGGCCAGGTGTGCGGCCACGCTCAGCCGCGGGGCGGCCTCACGCTGCCCCGCCTCGGTGATCGGCAGGAATACGGCCAGCTGGTCGCCATCGAAATCGGCGTTGAGCAGATTACACGCCAGCAACGGCAGACGAATAACATGACCAGGCACGCGGATGGGGTGAAACGCCAGAAATGCGTGGGGCGCGAATGTGGGGGCGCGGTGGACAACCACCCACGAGCGCGCCATCAACGCATCGAGGGTTGTGGCCGCGCGGGCATCGCGCGCGTCGGCGGCCGCGAAGCTGCCAAGCTCGCGCGCCAGCAGCGGTCGAAACAGCGTCCAGGCGATCTCATCGGCCAGTCCGACCTGATCGAACAGCAGATCGGTACCTGGCGCGGCCACCGCGCGGGCGCTGAACAGCACGCGCTGATTGAATTGCAGGTGTTCTGGACGAAGCAGCACATCAAAAAGTGCAGCCACATGCGCTTCCAGGCTGGAGATTGCCTGCTGCGCCAGCACTGTAGGCGCCTGGCTAGCATCAAGACGCGCCAGACGGGTATTGGCCTCGACCAGCGCCAGATACTCGCGCAGCTCGGGCAGCGCGCCGACGGTGGCGAGGGTACGCTCGGGCAACCAGGGATGCGCGACCGGGCGCGCCAGCAGCAGCGCGCCGTTCGCAGGCTGCGCGAAGCCAAACACAAGCCGATCGCCATCCAAATCGGCATGGATGCCGGCGACCGCCAGCCGCCGTCTCAGGCCGGTAAACAGGGGCGACGGCGCACCAGCCTGCTCCACTGGCCCGACAGCTAGCCGCGCCACGAGAGTATTGGCATCCGCGCGGTTGGCCGAGCGCGTGTTGAACTGCTCGATTATCATCTCGGTTGCGCCAACCTCGCGCAGCGCAGCATACTCCTGCTCACCCTGGCGCTGGCCGGCGGTGCGGCCATCGCTCGGCGCAGCCGTCCAGGCCCGGAGCTTGCTACTCGCGATATGGATGAGTTTGCCCCAGTAGACCCAGCCGACCGTGCTCGGCCGCGCCAGCGGCGGCCCGCCGCGCCCATGTGTCAGCGTCTCCATACCGTCGGGCGGCAGCCCAGCGGCGATCAGCCGTACGCGCAACTCGGCGGCCGAAGGCGCGTGGAAGGGCGGAACCAGTGCCGGCCGGCCTTCGATGCGCGCGATTCGGCCCAACACCGCCTCGCGCACCTGGCCGAAACTCAGGCGCGAGGGCAGGCTCATGAAGCTGGCGATCAGCTCGACCGATGTGCCATCGACCAGGTGCGGCATCTGATCATCCGGCAGAATGCGGCTCACCACACCTTTAGCGCCGTGACGGTTGCTAAGCTTGTCGCCCGGCTCAACCATATGCGGGTAGCCCAGCCGCCGTGCGCCCGACTCGCTGAGCACGATTCCATCTTCGAAGGTATCGTCATCCCAAGAGACGAAGGCGGTGAGCAGGTTGCGCCCGCACCAGAACTCCGGCGCATCGGGCTCGCTACCGGTCTGCACCAGCGCCGGTTCTGGCGCGGGCGGGGGCAGCCACTGGCGCAGCATATTCGCGCCCATCAGCAATCGCGGCACGTCGTTGTGCTCCAGGAATGGGATCATCGAGGCCGAGAGCCCCAACGTCGCCGCCGGCCGATCACCCAGCACCACCAGGCGCCGATCGCGGATCGTGGCGCCGGTGGCGATCGTGAAGATGCGGCCCATATTCGGCCCCTCGGGCACCTCGAACGGACAACTGCGGCCGAGTTGCCCAGGCGCGAATAGACGCTGCGGCGCGCGCACGATCAAGCGGCGCAGATGCGTGTGGATCGACAGCCAGTTGGTCTGGTCGAGCCATTGCGCATTCGAGATGTGCGCGCTGAAATCGCCTTCGACAGGTGTAAGAAAAGCGCGCGCCCAGGTGTCGAGCGGTAGCCAGGCGCGCGCCAGCGTTTCATCCCAGGGCAAGTGCGCGGGAGCGTGGCCGAGTCGCTCGGCGATGTAGCTGTAGAGCTGCTCGCCTGCACAGCTTACCTCGGCCAGATCGAGCTCTTCGGTGTCGGCGAGCGGGATGACGATGCGCCGCCCGCCGTCGATCACGAAGATGCCCTGCTCGTCGGGCTGCGGGAAGCCATCGTAGACGAGCGAGATCTCGCCACCGCCGGCCGCAATCGCGATTGTGACGCGGCATGTATAAGCTTCTTTCGGCTCGACCCGATAGCCGGCCAGCGGCACACGCTCGGCCAGCAGGCGTGGCAGGCGCTCGGCCAGGAAGGTATCGAATGAGGCCTTGTGCCAGGGGGTAGTGCTGTCGATCGACATTATTTTGGCTCCTCTCTGCCTGACAAGATGACAAGGTGACAAGATGACAAGATGCGTTTCTGATACGTGATGCGTGATGCGTGATGGCACTTTCAAGCATCACGCATCACGTATCACATATCGCCCTCCGCGTCGCGCCATGCGCGGGCCAGGCGCTGCGTAGCGTAGTGTAGGCGTGATTTTACCGTGCCGGGCGGAATCCCGAGTGTCCGGGCCACCTCGCCGATCTCAAGCTCGTCGCCGTGAATCAGCCGCAGAACCTCGCGCTTTTCATCGGGCAGCTCGGCGAGCAAACGCCGCAGCAAGGCATGGCGCTCGGCCAGCTCCAGCGCCGCATCAGGCCCAAGCGACACTGTGTCGATCATCCAGCTGGGGACTTCGGCCTCCTGATCGGGTTCGGCCAGGTCGGGTGGAATATCGAGCGGCTGCTGCCGGCGACGGCGGATCGTGCGAACATAATTCAGCGCCAGGTTTGTCGCGACGCGGAACAGCCAGGCCCGTGGTGTGCCACGACCATCCCATTGGGCGGCGTGAGTCCACACGCGCAGCAGCGTCTCCTGGAGCAGGTCTTCAGCTGCATCGGTATCGCGAATCATCCGCAGCAGGTGACGGCGTAGCAGCGCGCTGTAGCGGCCGCATAGCGCTTCGAAGGCGCAGGCATCGCCATCGCGCACCTGGGCCATCAGATCCTGATCCAAGAGTGTCATCGCGCCGCTCCTCGCTGCTCGGTCTACTGTAGAAGACACCGCAGAGTGCGCGAAGGTTCATTTGCTGGGAAGAGCAAAGCGATCTGGTCTGCCGGGGTGATTTTCGGGGGATCGGGTCACTGGATTTTCTTAAGCTCGGCCTCCGCCAGCGCGCGTTGCTTGTCATCCTTGGCCTCGATCGCGCGCCGGAGCGCCTCCTGGAGATCCTCGCGCGCGCCAGCGCGGTTGCCGGTCGCGGCGCGCGCGCGACCACGCTCGAGGAACGCCACAAAGCTCTCATCCTGCTTGAGCGCCGCGTCCAGCGCCTGCAAAGCTTTGTCGGGTTGGCCGAGCGCCTGGTAATCGCGCGCCAGGTCGATCGACGGCATTGCGGAGGTGCCATAGAAGAGCTCGCTGACGCTGGAGAAGTCGTCGAGGTGGCCTTGGGCTGCCGCCAGGTCGCCGAGCGCATCCTGGGCGCGCTTGAGCCCCAGCAGCGCCAGCCCACGGCCGTAGCGCGCGGCCCACGCCTCGTTCCCAGCGATCAGCAGCGTCTTGTCGAACGCGGCCAGCGCCTGGTCGTCGCGGCCGAGGGCGTGCAGAACGAAGCCACGCAGCCCGTGCCACTGCGGGTCGGCGCCGTCGAGCGCCACCAGCCGATCGGCGTCGGCCAGCGCCGCCACGTAGTCGCCCTGCCGCACGAAAAACGCAGCCCGCTGGCGGAAGATGTCTTTGTCGTCGGGCGCGATGGCGGCGGCGGCGTCGAAATCGCGCCGTGCGTCGGCCGCGCGATTCTGGCCCTCGTAGACGAGCGCGCGCAGGTATAGCGCCTCGCTATGCTTCGGGTCGAGGCTCAGCACATGATCGAGATCGGAGAGCGCCGCATCTAGCTTGGAATCGTAGTACAGCGTGGAGGCGCGATCCATCCGTGCGGCGATCATGTCGGGGGCAAGCTCGATCGCACGATCGATATCGCGCCGCTTCCCGGCTTGGTCGTTCTTGGGGTAGCCCAGCACCATGCCGCGCTGGTAGTACGCGCGCGCAAACGCGGGATCCAGCTCGATCGCGTGGGTAAAATCGGCGATCGCTTCATCGCTCTTGTCGATCTTTTGGTTCAGGTAGCCGCGCGCATAATAGGCCAGCGGGTTGTTCGCGGCCAGGCTCAGCGCGCGCTCGATGTCGGCGCGCGCTTCGTCGGTGCCAGTGTAGATCACATCCGCGATGCCGCGCGCCGCCAGGAGATCGGGGTCGTCGGGATGCGCCGCCAGGGCAGGTTTGAGCGTCTCCAGTGCGGCCCCGCCATCATTCTGGTCGAGCTGGCGCATGGCGGTATCGAGCGCCTGGCGAGCGTCGACCGGCAGCACGCTCGTCGCCGCTGCGCCTGCGGCCAGCCCAGCCGCCGTCGCACCTGCGGCCGGCCCAGCCGCTGCTCCACTGCCGGCTGTGCCGCGCGTCAGGCTGAACGCCAGCGCTGCGACCAACACGAGGGCGACCACGCCCGCGCCGGCCAGCCAAAAGAGTCTCCGGCCTGCGCGCGGCGGCGCGACCACACCCGGCGTGGCCGGGGCTGCGGGCACAGGTTCCGCTACGGGCGTAGGCGACGGAGCGGGCGGCGCGGCAGCCACGGGTGCCGTCGGCGGCCCCATCGCAGCGGGCGCAGCGGCAAGCGCGGCGCGCAGCGCCTCGGCCATCTCTTCCGCTGTCTGAAAGCGATCCTCGGGACTCTTCGCCATCGCGCGCAGAATAATCCGCTCGATCGACTCGGGGATGTCCGATTTGAGCTGGCGCGGCGGCCGCAGCGGGTTGTGGATGTGCATCATCGCCACCGCCAGCGGCGTCTCGGCCACGAACGGGCACTCGCCGGTCAGCGCCTGATACAGCACGACACCCAGCGCATAGATATCGGTGCGCGCGTCGACGCGCTTGCCCTGCAGCTGCTCGGGCGCCATATATGCCGGCGTGCCGACCATCGTGCCCTCGCCGGTGAGCTGAAGCGTATTCTCGTAGATCTTGGCGATCCCAAAATCGGCCAGCAGCGCGTCGCCGTCGCGGCCGATCAGCACATTGGCGGGCTTGACGTCGCGGTGGATCACGCCCCGCCGGTGCGCGTAGCCAAGCGCCTCAGCCACCTGGGCCAGCAGCTCGACCGCGCGCTCGACCGTGAGCCGCCCGGCGATCAGATTGTTCAGATCGCCGCCATCGGTGTAGCGCATCACCAGGTATGGAATGCCGTCTTCCTCGGCGACATCGTAGACCGGCAGGATGTGGCGGTGCTCGAGCCGCGCAATCACACGGGCCTCTTGTTGGAAACGCGCGCGAAAGTTTGGATCGCGGGCCAGGTGCTGTGGGAGCACTTTGATCGCGACATAGCGATCCATCGCCGCGTGGTAGGCTTTGTAGACGGTCGCCATACCGCCAGCGCCGAGCTGATCGAGCAGCCGGTAGGGACCGAGGTTGTGACCAGCCAGATCGCCCATGGCCTGCCTCCACATTTAGGTGTGCACGATATGTTCTAACATCATAGCACGTCGCCAAAATAACGTGTATGACAGATGGTTAACCATCGCCTATCTATGATCCCACCAAGCCGAGCGCTACGATTTTGAAACATGCCTTACGCCCCATGGTACACTATCTCTATCGTGATTCATCCATATGATTGAGCACATATGACAGCGATTCTGATCTTCACCGGCAGCGCCGGCCCCAGTAGCGGCACTGCCGCCGCCGCGATCGCGCTCCACGCGGCCAGCCAGGGCCGTCGAACGCTGCTGTTCAGCTTAGCGCCGGCCGCGAGCCTCGGCACGCTGCTGGGGAGCGCGGTTGGCGCTGCGCCGGCCGAGGTAGCGCCGCGGCTCGACGCGCTGGCGCTCGACGCGCCGGCCGATCTGGCCACCGCATGGGAACAGGGCCGCGCACGGCTGCCCGCGCCGCTCAGCCAGATCGCCGGCGACGAGCTGCCGCTGCTGCCGGGATTCGAGCTGTTGTTTGGGCTGATGCGACTGCACGAGCTGGCCCCGCGCTACCAGCTGGTGGCGCTCGATGCCGGCCCGCACGATCTGCTGCTGCGCGCGCTGGCGCTG
>WNGA01006923.1_pt1 | contig 15954 bp, 20 predicted proteins | sample 5400061 | NCBI WGS metagenome assembly WNGA01 (sample SAMN13153366, study PRJNA577476) | soil metagenome | isolation source: 100 cm soil or saprolite under grassland replicate 2 | place: USA:California | collected 2016-06-15
GTCTTCGTTTTCAGGATAATTCATACTTGAATGAGTTGATAAGCCTTGAAGTACATTGTTTGTGAAAGTTGGGAACTAGTACCTCTCAATTTCCGGTATCAAAATGAATACTCCATTCTCCACATGTTGTTTCAGTCCACCACAACCAGAAAGTGATGAGGAAATGCAGGGTAGAGGTAGTTTGTCTATCCAACCCTCAATGCTAAAGTTTGCACAAACATAGAGTGTGATGGAGAGGGATAAGTGGGCCCCAGATGACGTCGGGGTCATGAAGATGGTTCCAGAGCGTCAGACTGAATTCAAGAAAGATTTGTTTCAGGGTGGGTGATGCAGTTGAGATGAGCTCTGTAATAGCCGGGGTGGGAGAGTAGTGGTCCCAACCGGTACATTGTTCTCTTCTGGGCCCAAAGGATACCATGCATTCGGATTGTAAGTCGTTCGATGTGGACAAGGCCAGTAAGTGTGAATGGATATATAATGATATCGTCATCACATTCTATTCCAGACTTCGGAGAGATTCTGTACAAAGTATTGACTGGTATGGATGGTCAGCTTGAAAAAGTGGAATTCGAGCGGTGAGAACGTACAGTCCGCTATGATGGTCAGATGCAAGTTTATCAATGTGCTCGAACAAGCGGAAAGGAGCTGGGGAAGGAAATCCCTGAAATCTGATTGTCGTCAAAGGTCACCCCCAGGGAGCGTAAGCTGCGCATCTGTACCCAGGATGTGATTTTTTTCAGGTCCCAGCAATGTTGGATAGAAAGATGCTCGAGTGGCCGGTATGGTTGATTCGTTATGGACTCTTCCCCATAGAAGTCTCTGCAACTATGAAGGGTCACCCTAAGGGTCTTGCAGTTGTTTAACAAAGACAAGGGGAGGAAGGACGCATAAGAAATAGAGATGTCTTCCATGCATCGAACATGGAGGAGGTGCTGAAAATCCTGACAGAACATTTCGGGCAGTGTGATAATGCCATGAAATACGAGATATGAAGCGGCTCTGATGAATATAGAGCCCACTGAGTGTCATTTTCTTCAATCGGGAAAACGTTGGCAACATGGACGCAACATTATTGAGATGAGTGGCCATCGCTTTGGGTTGCTCAGGAACTGCTTCCGAGTCCTTTACATAGACCTTCAAGCTGCGTATGTAATTAGTGATGTTGGGGTTCTTGACGATGATCTGGGCACATTTGCTGGTCCTCAGACCTTCCCGTGGATCAACGGTAGAGAGGTCGTCGTAAAGGGAAATTTCGGCATAAATGTAGCATTCGGCAATTTTCGGATAAGTGTGTGACCGCCTGGTGACCCAAACAGGCCCCGCGGGCATATACAAACATGGGGTTGCTGGTCGCACAAACCTGGGTGCGCCCGTCGTCCTCATCACATGTGATGTTCCCATGTGAAATTCGAGGCCTAGGATATAAGACACAAAATCAGTTTGTATTTATCCCAGATCCCATATCCTGTATCCTATCCTATCCTGTATCCTATCCTATCCTGTATCCTATCCTATCCTGTATCCTATCCTATCCTGTAATCTATCCTGTAATCTATCCTGTATCCTATCCTGTAATCTATCCTGTATCCTATCCTGTATATCCTACGTATTTTATGCTACCAGAGTTATCTTCACGAAAAGGGCTGCATCCAAACATAAGAAAAGGATGAAGAGGACCCTCCTTGTTGCATTGAAAAGAACAAAAACAAATAGCGAGGGAATCCTACTCGTCGGCAAAAGAAAAAACAACGACGAAGGGTTTTCCCTTCTGGTTGCGTTGCAAAAGACAAAGCAGGAAGGGCGAGAAGGAATATCCCTCCTTGTCGCGTTCAAAAAGGAAAGAAAAAGACGGGGGAAATATTTCCTCGTTACGGTGAAGAGAAAGAAAACGACGAGGGGGGGGGAATCCCTCCTTGTCGCATCGAAAGATACTGAAAAAAATGACAGAAGAAAACGAAAATGCTTGCCTGTGTGGGCGGCCGTCCCTATCTTTCCAAGAATGTCCTTCGCAGTTGATAAGATACGATGCTTGATGGTGGGGGGTGGGCAGTGCTAGTGGTGGTTGGCATGAAGAAATTTTAAGCTGAGATCAAATCCTTTGTCGGTAATTTTCCAACATTCCAAATCGGTGAAAAAGTGTACACGCCACTGTGGACTAGTACTCAGGCTGCCTACGTGATTACATAGACCTGGAGGGCGGCACTCGCAATCATTGACGTTGTTCGCCGTCACCTCAGCAACCACTCGTATCAAACGAAAGCTTATGCCGTATCCATGCCGTGGCCTTGCCGTCTATCGTTGCTCCCCAGTGAGAACCGGCGCCGAGATGGACCGGGCCATTCTGAGAACATCTGACGACTACTGAAGTGTCGGACAGCACCAGCAGGGAAACACAAATTCGCCGCGCATAATTCAGAAATCTGGTTCCTATTGCTTTGCTATCCGAACCATTCTGTAGATAACTGTGACAATCTGGTCTATTCTGAGGTCATAATAATACAATTTCGTTGCTTTATTTCTGATCGCTTCTGGAGCTGTCTGAATCCATCTGGGCTGATCTGCCTGCCCCACCCCCCACCCTGCCTCACGAGCATAATGTACTAGTAAGTCCAAAGGAAAATACACAACGAGAACAACTCACCAAATGGGTATCCTAAGTCGCGGCTGACGTGCTTGCAATGGTCGTCTTTTTGGCACTCCTTGCTTTGGCCTTTCTCATGGCATTGACACGGGCCTGATATTCCTGCAAATCGAGGGTCAGTTTAAGTTTACGATGCAATTTGAAAGGGACAAGGTACCGTGAGTTTATCAACACTAATATTCTTCCAAGCTCCGTTGAAATCTTCGGCTGTCGCGTCGTCACCATGTTGATCACGGAAATCGATGAGAAAAAGATTCCTTCAAATTGATAGAGGTGGGTCAAATTACGGTCATCACAATTTACGGCACATACCTGGCAGTATTGGCCTCAGTCGGCTTAGGTACAGGTTTTCGAGCAGGTTTCTTCAGCTTTGCTTTTGCCACATCATCGGCTGATGGTGGTGTATAAGGTACCGCCTCGGTATCTCAAGTTCGTCGCTAAGAAGAATGAATAGTGAGTATACCAGGGTAATTATGTATGCGTTGACAATACAAAGCTGCGTCGGTCTGCATAATTGGTGAGAACACGTCGTACCATGGAATTTGGAATCTTACTTTTCGTTTGCGTGTAACATGGCTTGGAGCATTGTCTTGAAGAATAGCCGTTGGGCCAGCACGTATGGAATTGTCTTGCGCAGCTGTGGGCTCAGGTAAAATGACAAGCTACAAAAATATGAGGACAGGGGCGACAACCAATTTTTAAAACACACTTACCTTGGGCAAAATCTCCTCCGCTTCTTGAGTGATAGATCCCATGGTCGAAAGGTCTCCGTGAATCTCGACCGGGCCATCCATGGAGTTTTGAACGCTTTGCGATGGCGACTCAGAGGGGGTTGTAGTTGACGTACTTGCCATGCCTGGATCCTTGGCAACCTGCAACACAACCGTGACAGCTGGATTTCCGGTCGACGTGTCCACAGATTCTGGTGTACCTGTCATTTCTGTAGTAGCAGATACTGAAACACAATTAGCGAAAGTAGTATAGTAGATTATAAGCACCATACCACTGGATGTGATCACTACTGGCCGTGGTTTTGGCGGTGGAGGGGATGCTCGAGTTTCGGTTGACAGCACACCAGAGGTTACAGCCGGTTTTTGCGCTGCAGGACAGTCAGTATCGGTTGTAAGATCAACGATGGCATTTGATGATTTAATATCCTTGCGTGGGCGCTTGCTCGAACTCTTGGTGCCCTCGAATTTTTCATGTTGTCGCTTGCGTTGGCTGGTGCTGGCATGTGTATCAATCGATGGGATAGCACCTAGAGAGATCAGCATGAAAAGAGAGGAAAGAACTCGGTGCTCAACGTGTCAATTTTCCGGATGCACGAGGACCGTTTGACCAATCAGGGAAGCGGATTGAACCAAACAACGATACTTTCCAATCATTATCACAAAAGCGAAATTCGACAAAGGCTGCACGCATGCTATTGCTGTAGTATTCGTACGCTTGCTGAGAAATGAGGCGCCATGTAGCTGGGGCAAGTCGGTAGTGATGGAGGTGAGCCCAAAGCTTTTTCGCCGTCTCGGACATATTCTTCAAACGATTTGATCCAACGAATTGGCCGTCTTCATCTGTAACAAACCCAAGTTTCGGTAGATCAGTGTGTCTGCCACAATACTCTTGCCATGACTCGGATGTCCAAAACGTGGCACTCCGAAACTCGTCGCGACTAGCAAGAGGAGGCGATGGAGGAATTTGCAGTGGAAGGGATTGCAGTTGGGGCTGCGGCATGGATGGAACAATCGGATCCACTCTTTGGGTCGTTTTCGAATCCTTGAACGACTGGATCATCCATTCGAGCTGTTTAATGACAGTACTGAAAAAAAATAGTATATATGCTCGACAGTGTAACGAAAAGCTCACCCTTGAGTAGATAGTTGGCCTTCTAGTTGCATTTTCGAGTAGAAAACCTGCATATATGCACTATTTCCCGCCTGCATGAGGTCTCCATGAGTTGCTTGCCGTATAATATGGAGCGCATGTGGATCTGGCCCACGTCCACTCAGACCACCCATCTGGAGGGATGAAACTTGAAAGTCACAATATTGAAAGAAAAAAAAGATCATTTACCTGGGGTGCCGAAGAGGTAAACGAACTGGTACCTGAAAACATTGCCAGACTCGGATCCCTAGTTGAATCTGAAGAAAATGCGAAGGAATTCATAGAGGCAAAATCTGGCTGCCATGTGTTGGCCATCGAATTTGTAGTCCAAGAAACAAGACTACTTGAATGCAACACGGGTGAGTCAGACGCGACGCGTTGTTGGTACATATTTACATCGCGATCCAAAATTACAAAGTCCTCGACAAGTCCTCGAAAGTACAATACAACTTGAATACAAAGTGCGGTCAAATATCTACTCAATTTCCTTCATTAAGTGCATCAACATATCCAGTAAGCTCCGTGTCATCTAAACCCGACTTTTCTATCACAAACCAGTGATTATCCAAACCAACATCATCAGGAGATATTGGAAGTGGTTGCATCGAGACAACTGAAAGGATAGATGCAATGCGAATGACACACATATCATCATCACCGTAGTAAGGACAGGCTTGTAGTGCGTGGCTTGATTCTTTGAGAAGGTCTGCATTGGGGGACCGTACAAGGAGACAAGTGCATAATAGTCGGTGTTTTCCAATGTTTCATTTAGAAAAAAGAACAGAACCTCGCCGAATTTGACTTCATTGTTTACACGAAACTGTGTGAAACTCAGTGTGGCTGGATCAGTGAGGATAATGGAAAATACCTTGATATTTCTTGATATCCGTTGGTTTGATAATGTACTTCTTTCTTCCTTGTATCGACTGCGAGCAACTTGTCCGTTGGGCAATCGAAGTCGCCCCCATCGCCTAATTTTAGTTCTGCCAATTGTGTTGTCTACCTTTTCACATGCAGCACCAGACAGATTAACGGCTCTTTTGTCCCTAGGACGGAGGAAAACATAACCGTTTCCAATATCAATCGAATATGTTGGAAGAGATGGGTTGGAATTAGGATCGAATTCGGGACACAAAGTCTTCAATGCGTTGACTTGAGATTGTTGAAGTGCGATTTGACACAAGTTGCCATAAATATTTGAAGGCTGGCGAATATCTCCACTCAGATCGCCAATGGCGCGCTCCATTGTGAACTGGGTGAGATATGCACCAGGTCCAACTCGGGTTATCTCTGGAGCTGCATGAAGCAAAGCATGGATACAAGGACGGCAAAAGTGAAGCCAATCCATGCGCCGTTGATAATACATGTGCTCATATCCTTCAACAAATTGCGTGAGATAATAGTGTGCCTCACGAACTTGTGCCTGAGAAATCCGTCGTTGTGTGATGATTCGGACAGCATGCGCTAACTTGCAGAAATGCTGCCAGTATTCCTTTGGAAGCACGGTGCGGAATAGAGCAGGTCCGAGTCCAAACAAATAGAGGAAATACTCTGTTGCCTTGTATCCGCTTGAGATTTTATCAGCAGGGTTTCGTGGAGGTCGATGAAAGGATGACGGAAAATATTTTTTGGCATCGGCAACGAGTTTCCCATGCTCCAACCATGTATTTCCGGTCAGTGTTGCCCAGTTCCATGTGTTCTTATCATCGGAGGAATCACAAGAAAGAGTTCCACGCCAGAGAGGCACTAGGAGTTCACCAAGATTGATGAAGAGAAGGTGCATGAGATCGAGCGTGAAGCAAGACGGTACAGGAAGCGCTCTCTCGGGGCTCAAACCGCTCAATATCGAGGGTTTGCTGATTCCGGTGAGTTTTCGGTTATGCTCGTAGTCTGTTTGATTTCGTGAAGCAATGACCTTCTCTAGATTAATTTGGTATAATTCAACCGACGGGAGTTTTGGTTGTGCTCGGAAATTATAATCAGGGTGGTTGTTGTCATCAATAAGAGAGCCACTAGGACGAAGGTGTGCAGCACAATAATGACCGCTATTCGGTTTATGTCGCCCCTTCATGCCACAGCTCACCCTACAGCCATGAGTGCCGTGGTGTCCAACACGGCCATCGATCTCGGTTAAGCCAACAGCATCTGCAGTTCCAAATAGAAAGAAAATACGCGATAGGATTGTTTCCTCAGCATAGGCATCCCAGACTCTTAGGCCTTTGCTTTCGTTCTCGTGCTGGAGAGCAGAGAGATGATGAAAGCTGCGGTACACGAAGGAGTCGATGTTCTTGGGCTTGTTTGGTCCCGGAATTACAAGTGCAGGGAGAACATGTTTTTTTTTGTATCGAGTATTCGGATGGTAGTCGTTGATAATCCAAATTGCAATCCAAGTATCTGATTTCTTATTTTGGTATAGCTGAGCGCCGTCGAGAGAAAAGGTCACAGTGGTGTCATGCGGCCCAAGCTGAACACGTTCTGCAAAGTCCAAGAAAGCCAAGAAAGTGGAACCTGAGAATATATCATCGTAAATGGGGTCTTGATCATTATCTTCGAGAATTTCTTGTGTCTTGCGATCTCGGTAACGCATCGCGATGGCTCCGGTTTTTGATCTTCGAAGGGCTTGAATTTGTGGACCTAAAGGAATCGTACAGACCTGCTGACGAGCTTTCGGCTGTTGTCCAGGTGCAGCATCGTGATATCTGGCTTCACCACATTCAGAACATGTTATACAATCTTTGAGAGGACCGGTGAAAGCGTGACAGGAGTTGACACACATGTCATCAAGTACCGAAACGACCCCAGTCAGCCTCTCGAGTGTCTTCTTGGCAAGGTGGTGTGACAATATTTGAGTATCAGGAAATCGCCGCCTAATTGCATCGCATATGGAGATATATGTTGCCTCTGAGGCATGAGAACAGCTCAGAAATATGTCGAGTGAAAGACGAATATCAGGGTCTGACAGGTCGACCTCGCCTTCTAGAGGGTTTCTCAGCCTCTCAACGACGTCCTCATCCAGATTGCCATTATCAAATGTAGCGGATGATATTTCCTGGATGTATTGTTGTACGATGCGAACATTCTCGATATGCGACTCTACAACATGTTCGTTGACGAGAGGGTCTCCATCAGCACCACCTTCGAGAGCGTTTTCATCGGCACCACCAAAAGCCTCGACGTCTTCTTCCTCGACTTGGACCACAGCTGCAAATCGAGTGGCCATCGCAGCCAACAATCTGACTTCAATCTCTTCCTCTTCCGTATCATCCTTGTCGTCACCGCCATCTGAATCCGCTGACTCCGAATCTGTAATTTCTTCATTGAAATTTGGTACTCCTTTGGCGCTACCAGCCATATCTATATTCTCTGGCAAAGTATGGTCTCGTTTTCGATCCTAAATAAATGTTACTAACAAGTAACGACCAAAAGTATACTCCGATACTTACATTAAGTCCAGAAACGCTCACGCGATCCTCATCACGCGAACCGGATTCCTTCAATCCAACCTCTTCCGGCTCAGAATGGGCATATTCGAAATCCTGAACGACTTCATCAACTTGCGGATGTCTGAAATAAGTTGACATACCGATACGTGAGGTGGCAGAGACCGCGACATTCCTTCCTGAGAATTCTCCAAATTTGTTTCCTGTAACAGAACGTTAATGTCTCCATATCACTAAAAGTTCGGTAGGCAAACACACATTGTCTTGCTTCCAAGTGGTTTGGTCATCGACCATCGGGTCATCTCCTAGTATTTCTTCGTCTGCCAAAGCATTAGTTCAAAGTCGAGATAGTATGCATGATAGAAACCCATACCATTAGTCGTTCTCTGTCGTTTTCGTCTGGTGATTCGTTTCTGTTGCCGGACAACTGGTCCATTGCGATGTTCTCGCTCAGTTCGTTTGGAAACAAGTCCTCCCCTGCATCTGTTACAATAGCATGGAACTTTGTCGGAGGACATGTAGTATAAAAGCCAATTCGGAGGCTTGTAGGATGGATAAGGCTATGTAGACCTGGTCACCGTAGTAACTTGAAAGTGTAGTAACAATCAGATGTGCGGCGTGTTCACTGTTCTCGGTAATCCTCAGAATGCGCCAGACGAATCTGGTCTGCCGCTTTCAAACTCAGCAGGCAACGGAAATCACAGAATCACCCAGATCACTTCAGACCACCTCGGCGCCGGTTCTCACTGGGGTTGCTCCCTCAACTGTCCATACTTCTACCCTGGCGCGTGCTGGTGGACCTTCAACTGTTCCTCCGTATGTTTCAGGACCTGAAGAATTGGATTCCACCGATGGCGGTGATCTTCTGGGTCTGAATCTTGTAATATCCTCCATTGCCACCATAAATCCTACAGCTGCTGCGTTCGCAGCTCTTGCCGCCATTGCCGATTCCATCGAAAACACCACAGAAACCAAGAGTCCGACGTTTCTCACCATCGACCACCAAAAAAAATCACCCATTCATGAACCTCCTCCGTTGTCTGCTAATACCCCATCTGGTGTGGAAGCGACTCCGACCACATCACGTTCGAGAACATCTCCCGAGAATTCTGACAGAGACGAGGAACCTATGAGCCTCAACCTACCTATTAGAAACAAGAGCACGCGACTCGCACTACCGAGATCTAAGAAGGCCTCGGACGATTGGAGGCGGCTTGGCAAATCATCAGGAAGCCCCAGCTCCAAAAAGCCACCTCTTGACCTGAAGATTGACACCTCGTTGGAAGCTGCCGTCTAAATGATGATACCAAAGGAATGGAAGTGGACGCGGACGATATGAACGATGTGGATAAAAATGTGGATCTGGAAGTTGAGGAAGAGGAGGTTGAGGAAGACGCTGGCGAAGGAGAAGGAGAAGACCAGCTGGCTGATCCTGAAGTAGAAGGAGGTGTAGACGAAGAACAAGAACAAGATGTCGAGACGAAAATGAACAAGAAGAGGACAACGAGAATGAGAATGAGAATGAGGAGGACGAAAGGAAAAGGAGGAGGGACCTTCGCCTGACGGTGTCTCGAAGACCAGGAGATCGAGCTTCTGCCCGCACACAAGGCGGAAGCATTGGACGTATTGGCGTCTATTGAGCTCAAATTTGCCATGCGAGAGAGGGGTGTACGTCGAGAAGATAAGGATATTGGTTTGGGAAGAGAACATGATGCAAACCTGTAAGTTTTGTTCTGTTTCCATTACTCAGAATTTAAGTGCTTGTGTTTTTCAGCCGTCCATCCTGAAATGCAGTACCTCCAAAAGGAGATGACAAAACGTAGGGTCAAATTTCTCCAACTTGCCTCTCGGAAACGGTCATATGAGATTACAAATCATCGCAAAGCAGACGAGGACGGTATTTGGAGTTTGTGGAAGGTAGTGTGTTTAATTTCAACATTCGGCAAGGTTTTGCTCACCCTTTCTTTTCCCATACACAGCTTACGGTAGAACTGCGTAGAGCGCTCGAACTACCTCAACCCAGTGCGTACCGTTTTTCATATTTTTCATCATCATCTGTTACAACTATGCCGCAGTCCGACGCATTCTCCGCCACCAATCGATGTACCATTACTACTCCAACCACTACTTCTTTGGAGTACACAAGTCTATGAAACGCCGACGACATCGCGATATCGTCGCTCCCGCGGCCTCCAACCTAAAAGCCTTGCTATGCTCTCTGTCATGGATATTACTCACAACCTTGAATTTAAAATCACCGAATCCCTTCGTCTTACCATACCGTTTGGAGGTCCGCCTCCATTTTGGGGACGGTCCTCACCCTTTTCTCATCGGGTTTACGTGGTCTCGGGAGGCCCATGGGGATGATCCTTGGTCCCAGTAGCAGCACTTTGCCGCCTGCTCCTCAGAATCCGACAGGCATAGGTCTAACAGCCAAATCCGATGATGCAACACCACCCCTTGACTTATGAATAGTATACTGAAGCTTCCCCTTACAGAGGCAGTAGGTCCTCCACCATTTGCCAATTCGAGGGATTCATATATTGGATACTTTAGCCACGCGACACGGAATCAACCATCAGGACCGCAGCGAATATGATGACTGGCACCGCATATCCAGCTGAACATGAGATGGGCATGATCTCGTCTGGAGGACACCAGCTAATGTCGAATCAGCCCTGACAGAGTAGTGCCCGCCCGCATTCCCTCCATCATCCTCGCATGGTAACCTGAAGGGGGTTAATAATGGATGTCCGAGTTGGTCGCCAGTTTCGCCATCTCATTTGTTGAACGGCATGCCCAATCCCAAGTCAAGGACTTGCGCTTCATAGCCATGCATTTCAATGGGGTCCCCTCAATAATGTGACCGGTTTTCGTCACCTCAGGACATGAATTGAAGGGGAGACGGTACGGTTGCAGTTAGATTCCTTTTCTATAATTATTGTACACAATGCGGTCACATGACCAGGCCAGATTAAATTCGATTCCTTTCTTTTTTTTCTTGACCAGAGATGATTCCCTTCATTTTTTGACTTTGAAATTCACAATGTGTATATTAATTTGTATGTCCCAACAACCATTGAAATATTCCATTCTCCTCACTTTCTGAACTCATCCAGGCAGCCCTCATTACAACTGGAGCCCACTGAGGGGACTAGATTTCAGTGGTTGATGAGTTGCGGAGTTTTGAGATTGGGGGTGAAGAAATTCAGGTGGAAACAGTGACATCTGTTGGAAGGGAAGTTTTACTGGTTTAAATGGCTGAAGAGAAGTGGAGATACAAGATGGTGTGTGAAGCAGCAGTATTTAACATGGCATCAGTGATGGCGATTGGAAGGAAAGTGGTGGAAGTTGTGGAGGAAGGTGAGCTACTGAGGAGTGAGGAAAGGAAAAGGAAGGATCATGAATTGAGGAAAATTGAGATGTTCTTAAAAACACTGGAAGTTCCAGAAGGAGTTGTAGGGGACAGGGGTCGGAAGGGCAGAGTGAAGATTTTCTTGAAGAAGGCATCTCGATTCTTTGTTGCAGGTGGCCGCCTCTGGTATCACAAGCAGGATGTGTTAGGGGCACACCCTTACCCTACACACTTCACTTCCTTCAACGCCTGCACTCGCGCATCCTTCGTCATATGCACACTTGCACATATGCAAGCCCGACCCGCGTGCTCTCCCTACCACTGTTGCGCCCTCATCATGACCCCCACCTCTGACTGTTTGATCACTTTATGTACCATCACACCACGTCTCACATCACCGGACTTAGCACACTGCTTTGGACACTTTGTATATCTTTATTTACCTGTATATATTAGGCTGTGCCAGCAGAGGGATCCCTATCCTTTTCTCTTTAGATCCCCTGCTATGTGTGTATGTCTGTAGGATCACCACACCAATGACTAAAGTCTTTGGATCCCCTGCTAGCTTGTTGCTTGTAGTGTTCGCCCTGCAGTCGCCCTTACAGTAGAAAAGGATCCCCTAGAGAGCCAATTTTTGGACACGTTGCACGCACTATAGGTCACTTTGGACTCCCCTCAGACTCCTCCACCTCTACACATGCCTCCGCCAAACATCCCCTCTCCTCAGCTAGTTCTGACTACCAGTCACTCCTCATGTCAACTTCAGAGATGTTTTATGACAGTCCAGCTGACTTAGGCTGCCTCATTAACCTTGAAGGTGCCATGGATGACCTGCACAGCCAGCACAAAGCCACACACACCATCCTGCAGGACATCTTATCCAGACTCAGCCCAGCACAGGCCCAAAACACGCCAAACCCTCCCGTTTGACAACCCACACTTCATCTGCTCCGTTCGCTGGTTGGAAGAGAAATTTCCTTAAGCCCACTACCCCTTCTGACTTTGCTGGTGATCGCTCCACCAGCAAGTCCTTCCTCATCTCGTGTTGGACATACATCCACCTGTGCCCCGAAGCATTTGACGATGATGCCACCCAGATTGTCTGGGCACTGTCCTATATGAAGACAGGCTGCACTGCACAATGGGCAGTGAGAGAGTTTGAACTCAAAGCAAAGGAAGGCCACCTCTGCTTCCTCAACTGGCTTGACTTTGAAGAGGAGTTCTGAAAGGACTTCACCCCGCTTGATGCTGAGTCCATGGCTGTCAACACACTGGAAACAACCTCGTACTTCCAGGGCAAACAGACAGTCGACAACTATCTAGACCAGTTCCGTGATCTCATCTATGACTCAGGGTACACTGACAAGAAGACCATTGTCGTCAAGTTCCATTGCGGGCTTGACCACCAGATTGCAACTGCCCTCACTGGAATGGCATCTGGCCGCCTGTCAGACACGAACCCTGAAGCATGGTTCAAGCTTGCCATTCAGATGGACCAGAACTGCACAGCTGATGAGGCCTTCCAGGTGTCCCACTGACAGACACGCCCCATGGCGCCTGTAAGGGGAAACCCCTTATGAAGTCTTCGAACCTTTCGAACTGACTTCAAAGTCTTTGAAGCTTCAAACTCGAGACACTTCGTTCGTCCCATATTGTCCTGTGATGTCCCGCAACATCGTGTGATGTTTGAAGCCTTCGAACTCTTCCAACCTTCGGACCTACCTCTTCCTCTTTCCATTCTCCTTCTGTCTTCTTTAATCCTTTCATTTTACTCCTGTTTGCATTTGACATATGTTCGATTGACATTTATTTGATTGACACTTGATTGTGCCGTACATGTTGGTTCATATATTAGACTGTGCCAGCAGGGCGATCCTCATTCTTTCCTCTTCAGGTCCCCTGCTAGGTATGTTATGTATTCTAGTTAATTGTTGCACAATTGAACATCTTCAGATCTCCTGCTAGTACACTTCGAAGCCCTCAAACGCGCACGACACTTTGAACACTTCTTCGGACCACAGTTGCCCTTACAGTAGGAAAGAATCCCTCAGGGGAGCTGATCTTCGAAGCACCATGAGCACCATAGGCCAATTTGGAGTCTCCTTGACTTCTCCTGCCTCTGTGCATGCCTCCTTCGAAGATTCCCTCTCTGACGCTCATTCCGACTACCTCTCAATCGAAATGACGCATGAAATGGCCGAGGATGAACCAGTCCACATGAGATGAGTCCTCGCCCTCGAAAACTCTTTCGACAACATGAAGAGTCGACACGAAGCAACCCATGAGCTGCTGCAAAGCCTCATCGATAGACTTGGCTCTGCGCAGGCTGAAAATGCGCACAGTCCTGTTCGCAGACCCCCTCCCACAACCACCTCTTCCACTGGTCGAAAGAACCTCTCCCTTAAGCTGGCTCTACTCCCTGACTTCTCTGGAGACCGAAACACAGGCAAGGCATTTCTGACGTCTTGTTGAACCTACATTCGACTATGCCCCGAAGCCTTTGAAGACGACAAAACAAAGATTGTCTGGGCAATGTCATATATGAAGTCCAGATGCACCAACTGCTGGGCGACTCGTGAGTTCGAGTCAGAGACGAAGTCTGGACACCTTCGTTTCATCGACTGGGTCGACTTCGAAGAGGAGTTTCGAAAGGACTTCCTCCCGCTCAACACTGAAGCCGCCGCCGTGAATACCTTGGAGACTTCCACCTACTTTCAAGGTAAATGTTCGGTTGATGACTATCTTGATGTGTTCAAAGACCTCATCGAAGACTCGAGGTATACTGACCCCAAAATGATTGTGATCAAGTTTCGTCGAGGTCTGGATTGTCAAATCTCTACAGCCCTTGCAGGGATGGCCACGGGGAGGCCTTCTGACATGGACCCGAATGCGTGGTTTCACCTCGCTGTCCGGATGGACCAAAATTGTGCCGCGGACGAAGCCTTCCAAGCTTCGCACAAACCAGCCTACGTCCCTTTGAACTTGAAGACCCCATCACTCGCTCGGGGCACCCTCCCTTTGCGCTTCATGCACTCCACCCCCACGCCAGGTAATCCAGTACCCATGGACATCGACACTGCGAGGAAGGTGAGGGCCCTTCCAGACACCTGCCGACATTGCGGAAAAACTGGCCATTGGGCGAAGGACTGCGATCGTTGCTTCGACATTCGCTTCATGGACGACGGGGAGATCCACAAACAGATCAAGGATAGGTTGGCAGCTATAGACGTCGCCGAAGTGAGTGCTGAGAAGGATGACAAAGTTCCAGATAGCATAGACTCCGAGGATTTTGTACCACGCAGCGGGTGAATTGTATGCCTCCGCTGTTAAGTAACAATTGATTTTCTGTTCTCGATCTTCATGAACTGGAAATTGATAAAGACATATCAAATACCTCGAAGCTGATCGAACCAACTTCGAACGCGCCCCCTATGACTCTTCAAACGCGCCTCCTATGACTCGCCGACTGCGCAAGCCCAAGTGGGAGAAGCGGATGCCTCGTACACTCAAGATTCATTCGCTCGAACCTGGCCTGAACTGCATCATGCTTCCAATCCACCTAAAGACTACGGATACGATGGAGGAAGCTTCGTCCGAAGCCATGGTCGATACCGGTGCTATGGGCAACTTCATCGACCAAGACTTCATTCGAAATGCCAAGCTGCTGACTCATAAGCTGTCGCAGCCGATCCCAGTCTATAACATCGACAGGACCCCTAATGAAGCTGGGAGCATCCACGAGGTCGTGGACATGATCATGACCTATGGAGGCCATTCAGAGCAGATCCTCCTTGCTGTGACTTGACTGGGGAAGCAAAGCATGATCCTCAGATTCAGCTGGCTTAAGAAACACAACCCTGAGATTGGCTTTCGCGCTGGCACCGTCAAGATGACCAGATGTCTACCATGTTGCTGTGTCGGATGCAAGGACGAGCAGAGAATGGAGTGAGACACGAAGAAGAAGGAGGCACAGCAGATAAATGCATGCCACACTGGCCCCTTCCCTGCCTTTGTCGAAGACGCCGAAGACGAACTCGAGTCTGAAGCCCCCCTTGAAGAGGAGTTCGAAACACCTCTTGACGATAATGACAAACCCCTTGAAGAAGGTGACTGAATCTGGGCTACAGGGTTGTTCCCCGAAGCAGAACAGATTCGAGCAACTGCTTCAATCTCTCAAAGACTCGCAGAAGGCTTTCGACGAAACTCGACCCCGACGACCTTTGACGAACACATCCCGCCGCATCTTCAACACTTCCACTCTGTTTTTTCCAAGGATTCCTTCGATGAACTACCCGAGATGAAGCCTTGGGACCACGCAGTCGAGCTGACCCCAGATGCGAACCCCAAGACCTGTAAGGTCTACCCACTCTCCGTCTCCGAACAAGCTGAGCTCAACATCTTCCTCAAGGAAAACCTTGAATCTGGTCGAACACCTAGGTAAGCTACACTGTAAGGTCTTAACCACCCACTGAACGGATACAGTGTAGTCGTTCAGAACGCCTATTTGGCTAGGGAGGGATACAGTGTAGCGTTGTGACCGGTTCTAGCGAACAGCATGGTGTCCGACTCATTACTCCGGGTCGGGTACCACTGCAGTAGGTAATAGCTTGTACATATATATAGAGACTATTCTAAAC
>WNGA01007830.1_pt1 | contig 15954 bp, 14 predicted proteins | sample 5400061 | NCBI WGS metagenome assembly WNGA01 (sample SAMN13153366, study PRJNA577476) | soil metagenome | isolation source: 100 cm soil or saprolite under grassland replicate 2 | place: USA:California | collected 2016-06-15
AGACGGGAGACGGAAAACCGAAAGCCGGCGCCGACCTCATCTTAGGCCCAATCCCCCGGCTTGCGGAACATCACGGGCGCGCCTTCGAGCAGAGTGAGGATCGCCGTTGTGTTCGCCGCGACCGCGTAGACGATCCGATCATGCGGGCGCGCGTAGCCGGAGCGGACGGCGTTTTCGAACTGCTGGAGGAGCGGGTCGAAGTAGCCGCCGATGTTCGCGATGACCACGGGCTTGCCGTGGATGCCGAGCTGCTTCCACGTGATCATCTCCAAGAGCTGGTCGAGGGTCCCGAAGCCGCCGGGGAACGCGACGAACGCGTCGCCCAAGTCGAACATCGTCTGATCCCGGTCGTGCATCGTGTGAACGACCTTCATCTCGGTGACCCGCTTGTGCGCTGCCTCCCGGCCAACGAGCGCTTCGGGAATGACGCCGATGACTTTCCCTCCGGCGGCCATCACCTCGTCGGCGAGGACGCCCATCAGCCCGAGGGAAGAGCCGCCGTAGACGAGCCCGATGCCGCGATGGGCGATCTCCTGCCCGAACGTGCGGATCTCCTTCTCGACCGCCGGATCGCGGGCCGCGCTCGTTCCGCAATACACGCAAACCCGGGTGAGGTCCATCGGTTCCGATCTTAACCGCGGGGGCGGCTGCCCGGAGTCTCGAGTGCAACGCCCGCGCGGCAGAGCGGACAATCCGCCGCCGGCCACGAGGGGAACGGGAGACGGAGGAGCGATCTCGCCGGAACGGAAAAGGCCTCTTCGGGAAGACCTCGGTCCACGAGGGCCCCGACGACCGCGACCTTCCCGCCCGCCGACTCGACCGCCGAGGAGACTTCCTTGGTCGAGCCTCCGGTCGTGAAGACGTCCTCGACGACCGCGACGCGCTCCCCGGGTTCCAGCGCGAAACCCCGCCGCAGCGCGAAGGCGCCGTCCTTGCGCTCGGCAAAGAGAGCGCGTACTCCGAGCGCACGGGCAACCTCGTGGCCGATGACGATCCCGCCGAGCGCCGGCGAGACGACGGCGTCCGAAGAGAACAACGAGAGCTTTCGGGCGAGCTCGCGGCCCGCCGACTGGGCACGGTCCGGCCACATGAGGAGCCGGGCGCATTGGAGATACCGGTCGCTGTGGAGACCCGACGACAGGCGGAAGTGACCTTTCAGAAGCGCCCCGGTCTCTTCGAAATCGGCGATGGTCAGCACTTTTTGAATCCCGGGAGCGAACGAGGAAGAGATCCCTCGCTGCGCTCGGGATGACAGATTAACCCGCTCGGGATGACAGGTTAACCCGCTCGGGACGGCAGGTTAACCCGGATCCCGGCTGATCTTGTGGTGGTCGATCTTCTTGTAGAGGTTCGAACGGGGCGTCTGGATCACTTCGGCCGTGCGACTGATGTTCCAGCCGTTCTCGCGAAGCTTCGCCATCAGGAACTCGCGTTCGTCCTTCGCGTCGATCGGATCGGCGTCGGTCATGATCAGGACCCGTTCGACCAGGTTCTTCAGCTCCCGGACGTTTCCGGGCCAGGAGCGGGCTTTCAAGAGCGCGAGGGCGGACGACCCGAACCGCCGGGGCCGGCAGTGGTCACGCTCGCAGAAGCGCCGGGTGAAGTGCTCGACTAAGTCGGCGATGTCCTCGGCGCGCTCGCGCAGCGGCGGCGTTCGAATCGGGACGACGTTCAAGCGGAAGAAGAGATCCTCCCGGAAACGGTTCTCCCGGATCGCTTCCGTCAGATCGCGGTTGGTCGCCGCGATGACCCTCACGTTCACCTGACGCACCCGCGGCGCGCCGACCGGTTCGACCTCGCCCGCCTCCAGCACGCGCAGCACTTTCGCCTGGGTCCTCGCGGACATATCGCCGACTTCGTCTAAGAAGATCGTCCCGCCGTCGGCCTCGACGAACTTTCCGGTCTGACGGCGCACCGCTCCGGTGAAGGAGCCCTTCTCGTGTCCGAAGAGCTCCGACTCGATCAACTCCTCGGGAATTGCCGCGCAGTTGACCTGGACGAACGGGCCGCCGGCGACCCGCGAAGCCTTGTGGACCTCGCGTGCGACGAGCTCCTTGCCCGTGCCGCTCTCCCCCATGATGAGCACTGTGGCGCCCGTCGGCGCGGCCCGCACGATCTCCTGGCGCAAACGCTGCATCGGAGCGCTCCGCCCGACGAGGACCGACTCCTGGTCGAGAGCGGTTCGCAACCGCTCGTTTTCCGCCCGGAGCTGGTTCCGCGACAGCGCGTTCGCAATCGAGACCAGGATGCGCTCGCGCTGCGGCGGCTTTTCGAGGAAGTCGACCGCCCCGCGCCGCGTGGACTCGACGGCCGTCGCGATGTCGCCGTGACCCGAGATCATGAGCACCGGCGGCGCCCCTTCCCGGGCCACGATCTTGTCGAGAACCTCGAGACCGTCCATGCCCGGCATCTTGATGTCGAGCAGGACCGCGTCGGCCGGGGCGCCGTTTAAGTCTGCGAGCGCGGTCTTCCCGTCCGGCGAGGTCGCGACCTCGTAACCTTCGTACTCGAGGATCATCTTGAGCGTGTCGCGGACGCCGGCGTCGTCGTCGACGACGAGGATTTTCTGACTCATCCCGACCTTTCAATGCAGAGAGCGCGCCGTCTTGTTCCCGCCTTCCCGAAACGAACACGCCCGCCGGGGTGGCGGGCGTGTGGAGATGGTCCGGAAGACGGGCTTATTGCTCGATCTTGACGAGCGCGAAGAAGGACACCGACGGTCGAGAACGCTGGATATAGAGCTTCAAGTAGTCGCCCTTGCGCGCCCCGGAGACGGTCCTCCCGAACTCGTCGGTCGAGGTGACGTGCCGGCCGTTGACCTCGGTGATCACGTCTCCCTCCCGAATTCCGGCGTCGGCCGCCGCCGAGACCTCCCGCACGTGAACCACCAGAAGACCCGATACGTTGTTCTGGACCCCCTGCATCTGGCGAACCTGCGAGGTCAGCTCGGTCACGGAGATGCCGATTCGCTCCCGCGAATCCTGAGAGCTCGCCTTGCCCGGGTCCTGCTGCTCGGTCGAAGCGACGTCGCGCTCGGCGAGGGACGCCGTCAACGTCGTGTCGCGGCCGTCGCGGATGACCCCGAGACGGACCTTGCTGCCCGGCGCCTTGCCCGAGACGTAGCCGATCAGGTCGCGGGTGTCCTTGACGGGGACGTCGTCCACTCTCACGATCGCATCGCCCGGCTTGATGCCCGCCCGGTCCGCCGGCTTGCCCGGCTCGACCGACTGAACGAAAGCTCCGTCGAGCGACTTCAGCCGGAACGCCGCCGCCTTGTCGCTGTCGATGTTCTCGATGTTGATCCCGAGGAAACCGCGCGTGACCTTCCCTTTCTCCCGCAGCTGCGGAAGAACGCTCTTCAGCGTGTTGATGGGCACCGCGAAACCGATGTTCTGAGCCGGACGGAACATCGCGGTGTTGATCCCGATGACTTCGCCGTTGACGTTGATGAGCGGGCCGCCGGAGTTGCCGGAGTTGATGGCAGCGTCGGTCTGGATGAAATTCTCGAAAGAACGGGTCGCGGCGTCGCCGGTCAGACCGTAACGCCCCTTCGCCGACACGACGCCGACGGTGACGCTCTTGTCGAAGTTCAGCGGGTCCCCGATTGCCATGACCCACTCGCCGACCCGAAGCCGGTCGGAGTCTCCGAGCGCGAGCGGAGTCAGACGCTGCTTGACGTCGATCTTGAGCAGCGCGAGGTCGGTCGCGGGATCGCGTCCGACGATGCGGGCGGTCGTCCGTTCGCGGTTGGAGAGTCGGACTTCGACCTTGTCCGCGTTTTCGATGACGTGATAGTTCGTCGCGATGTACCCGTCGTCCGAGAGGATGAAGCCGGTGCCCCCCTGCTGCTCCTTGTGCTCCTCGTCGTCGTCTCCCTGACCGCGGCGCTGCTGCGGGCCGAAGAAGAACTCGAAAGGATCACCGTTTCCGCCGCCGAAGGGAGAAACGAACCGGCGGGAGGATCCCTTGACGATCTCGGTCGAGGTGATCGAGACGACCGAAGACATGGTTTCGTCCGCGATGTCGGCGAACGAGGGCAGGATCACCGAGCCGGAATGGGCCCGGGCCGGCGCTTCGCGCTGCGCCTCCGAACGCGGAGTGACATTGACCGAGCTCGCGACCACCATTCCGAAAATGACGGCCGCGGCGATGAGAACGGAAAACGAAAGGGCGCGTTTGGTGGATTTCTCCATGGTCTTTCTTCTACTCCTCCGTCCGCTCCTGAGCGGGACTGCGGCGCTTCCATCGTTCAAGCTTCAAATTCAATTTCGATGTCTCGAGGTCCAAGACCCCGGCACCGGAAACTCCGGCAAGCGTTCAACGTTCTCGACGGGCTTCGAAATTCCTCCGGGGAATGCCTCGCCTCGCGTGCTCCACCAGTATGCATCGGTCCATCGCCACGGGGATACCCGCCGCTTCGAGAAGCCGTGCCGATTCGGGATCCAGGACCCCCTGCTGCATGAAGAAGAACCCGACGCCCCGGACGATCGCCTCCTGGGCGACCGGGGCGACCTCCCCCGACCGTCGAAAGACGTCGACGATGTCGAGCCGCACTTCCCCGGGGATCTCCGAGAGCGACCGGTAGCAGGTCTCTCCCAGGATCCTGCGGTGCCCCGGGTTGACCGGAACGACCTGATACCCCTGTTCCATGAGATAGCGGGCTATGACGTTCGAAGGCCGCTCCGGGTCGGGCGAGCAGCCGACGATCGCGACGGTTCGCGCGCTCTCCAGGGCAGTCCGGATCTCTTCTTTGTCGTTCATCGCGAGGGCTCGGACTGGCCCTCTTTCTCGGGACGCAGGTTGTAGAAGAAGGTTACGGTGACGCCTTCGCGCGAGGAGTTCAGGTCCGCCGGAAGCGGTCGAAACGGCGAAGACTTGAGAATCGCCTGGAGCGCCGCGAAGTCGAACGGGGGAATCCCGGATCGGCGGACGATCGTCGCGTCGGCCACCCGGCCGTCGGCGAGGATGTAGAACCGAATCGTCAGCTTGCCCTTCCAGCCGAGCCGGGCGAGCTCCGGGATATCCCAATGGAGCTTGATTCGCCGCACCATCTCCTCCGCGTAAGGACCCCAGTCGTACCAGGTCGTGTCGAAGGACAGCGGACCAGAGTCGACGAAGCCGCCGTCGGCGTTCGGAAAGCCGGCACCGCCCTGAGATCCGCCGCCCGCGGTATCCCGCGCCGCGTCCCGAATCGCCTGGTCGAGGCGGGCGAGTCGATCCCCCTCCCGGGCCGGCGCCCCACCGCCAACGAGCGGCGAGTCCGCCCCGCCACCCGGAGGGCCGAAGACTGCGGGCCGGCGGCTCTCCGCTCCCGCGCCTCCCGGCTCCCCCTGCCGCGGCGCGGGCACTCCCCGCGACTCGGCCACCGCCGGACCGGGCGCCCTTCCGGGCTTACCCCCTTGGAGACCCTCGATCCCGGGCAATCTCGGGACGAACGGAGTGCTCGACTTCGGACGCAACCGGTCCCCGCCACCCGCGCGGCGATCGGCGTCGGAGAGCTCCGACCGGCGCGGGTTCTCGCGTGCGGGACCGGGCGCGGAACGGAAGACGATCGGGATCGACGGCTCTTTCGGCTCGGGCGCCAGAAGCTCGGCAAGGAAACCACCTCTCCGGCTCCCCGGCGCCGCGGCTCCCGGCCAGGCGAGAAAGAGCACGAGCAGCACGAGGTGTGCGGCGATCGAGATCAGCACCGCTCGCTCGAGAGGGAATGGCTTCTGCCCTTTTTCGATGATCTCGAACACAGGATTTCGCTTGGGGAAAAGGCCCTTCCCTCCTAACACCGGGCGCAGTCGCTCGATTCTCGGTTTCCCCCGGGCCGCGGGCGACTTCGGAACTTTCGATTTTGACTCTGGGCCGGCGTTGCGGTTGCGGCTGCCCGCCCTCATTTGATAAAGAGGGCCGGCTCTCGACGAAAAGGGAAGCGGGCGCAGGCCCGCTTTTTTGTTCCTTCGAGGTGAGGAATGCCGCTGCTCAAACCGGAGACGACCGAGGAGATCCGGGCGATTGCCCGGGAGAAGGGGTGTCGTCTGCTCGCGGTCGAACCGTCCGGTACCGGAAGCGCGGCGGTCCTCCGGCTGGTGCTCGAGCGGGAAGACGGCAGCTCCGTCTCCCTCGAAGACTGCGAGTCGGTTTCGAGGGAGGTGTCGGCGCTGCTGGACGCCTCCGACGAGATCCGCCACGGCTACGTGCTCGAGGTTTCTTCCGCCGGCCTCGACCGCAAGCTGTACTCGCTCGACGATGCCCGGAGATTCGTCGGGCGACGAGTGCGCGTGAAGACCGACGCGCCCGTGCTCGGCGAATCCTCCAACGGAGGGAGCCCGCCGGGTCCGGGGAGTCGAAATTTGCACGGAACTCTGGAGAGCGTCGACGGAGACGTGCTTCGTGTCGTTGATGGGGAGAACCGCAAAACCTATAATGTCCGTTTCGGCGATATTCGGCTGGCGCGATTGGAATTCGAGTGGCCGGAGCGCCGCGGCGAACGTTGAGGAGAAGCACGGTCCGATGAACATCGATCCGTCGGTGATCCGACAGGTCTCGCGGGAAAAAGACATCGACGCCGAGAAGATGTTCGGCGCGCTCGAGGAAGCCATGTCCTCGGCGGCGCGAAAGTTCTACCACGACAAGGCGATGGTGACCCTGATCGACCGGCAGACCGGCGAGATGACGGTGTATTCGCCCCGCACGGTGGTCGCGGAGCTCGACACCGAGTCGGAGGAGCCGCCTCCGCAGGTCCTGCTCGAGGAAGCCCGCGAGCTCGTCGCGAAACACGGGACGCGGGGCGAGGTCCGGGTCCTGCGGCCGGGCGCCGAAGGCGAGACCGCGAACGAAGTCGACGACGTCGTTCTCGGCGACGAAGTCCGCGTCTACCGCGAGACGATGGGACTCGGACGAATTGCCGCCCAGACCGCCAAGCAGGTCCTCTATCAGAAGGTCCGGGAGGCGGAACGCGACAACATCTACAACGAGTACTTCCCGAAGATCGGCGAGCTCATGAGCGGCACGGTCAAGCGGTTCGAGCGCGGCGACATGATCGTCGATCTCGGCAAGACGGAGGGGATCATCCCGCGCGATCAGCAATCCCGGGCCGAGCGCTACGGGCAGGGGGAGCGGATTCGCTCGATCCTCTACGACGTGCACCGGAATCCGAAGGGCCCGCAGCTCGTCCTTTCGCGGACCGATCCGCGGCTTCTGATCCGGTTCTTCGAGATGGAGGTGCCGGAAATCTACGACGGCACCGTCGTCATCAAGGGAGCCGTCCGCCAGCCGGGCGAACGCGCGAAGGTCGCCGTGCGCTCGCGCGAGCGCGACGTCGATCCGGTCGGGGCCTGCGTGGGCATGCGCGGAAGCCGGGTTCAGTCGATCATGCGGGAGCTCCACGGCGAGAAGATCGACGTCATCCTGTACTCCGACGACCTGATCACCTTCGCCCAGAACGCGCTCGCCCCGGCCAAGATCACGCGGGTCTCGCCGATCCATCATGAAGACGGAACGATGAGCCTGGACTGCGTCGTCGAGGACGACCAGCTGTCCCTCGCGATCGGCAAGAAGGGTCAGAACGTGCGGCTCGCCTCGGCTCTCATCGGTTTGAAGATCGAGATCAAGGGCGAGACCGAGGTCAAGGGCGAGGTCGCCGAGGCTCTGACGCGAATGCTCCTGGCGTCGCGTTTGAAGCAGACGCCCGTGTCCGAGATCCCCGGCATCGGCGGCAAGACCGCCGAGAAGCTCGCGGAAGCGGGCGTGGGATCGCTCGCCGAGCTGCTCGAGAAGAGCGCGGAGGAGCTCTCGGAGATCCCCGGGATCGGCGCAGCGACTGCGGAAAGGCTCCTGGAAGCGGCGCGCGCCGCGGAAGAGGAGATCCGTTCGCCCCGGTCCGAGGAGTCGGAAGAAGAACTGGAAGACGCCGAAGAAGTTCCCGGCGCGGAAGAGGCGGAGCCGGGGACGCCGGCCGAAGAGACGATCGTTCAGGAGTAGTTCAGCTCGATGGGAAAGATCCGGGTCGAAGAGCTCGCCGCACAGATGGGGATCGGGAGCAAGGAAGTTCTCTTCCTGCTTCAGTCGATCGGGGTAGACGTCAAATCGCCGCAGGCGGCTCTCGACGAGTCGACCGTCCTGGCAATTCTGCAAGGCAAGACCCACGCCCCCAAACAGCTGATCGTCCGCGATACCGAATCGAAGGCTTTCCGGCCGCAGAAGAGCGCGCTCTCCCGGATCAAGATCGTGGAGAAGACGGCGCCGGTTCGTCCCGAGCCGGAGCCGGACGCGGAGCCCGCCGTACGGCGTCCCGCTCCGCCACCCCCCGCGACCGCCCCGCCCGGCGTGGTGGAGGCTCGCCCCAAGCCGGCGGAGCCGGCGCGCACCGCCGTCGTCCCTTCCGAGCCGGAAGCGGAGCAGCCGCCGCCGAAACCGGCTCTCCCCCGAAAAATCGTGCTCCCGCCGACGCGTCCGGCGATCGGAAGGCCTCTCGGCCCCGGCGCCCCCGGGGCAATGGCACGCGCCGGCGCCGGAGCAGGTGCCCCCGCGATGCGTCCGACGGGACCCTCGCGACCGATGGGTCCCGCCTCGGGAAGTCCGTCGGGACGGCCGGGGCCCTCGGTCTATCGCCCGACGCCTGGAGGGCCGGGAATGCGTCCTGCCGGGGCTCCGCTTCGCCCGGGCGGGCCCACGGGCCGCCCCGGACCGATCGGTCGACCGGGCATCGGCCCCGGGAGGGCCGTGGCTCCGCCGCCGGTCGCCGAGCGAGCGGGCACCAAGCGCAAGAAGGAAGACGAGAAGGACACCAAGAAGCCCGCCGCGAAGCGGGGCGCGAAGCCGAAGATCACCGTCGCGGACGAAGTCGACCTGCGGGAGTTCGTCGGCGCATACGAGGAAGACACGTACTCCGACATCACTCTTCCGCTGATCGAGAAGGCGGAGGGAGCCGAAGAGGCGGAGACGGTTGCCGAGGTGAAGCCGGTCTCCAAGTCCGCGCTGCGCCGGGCCGCCAAGTCCACCCGGGCGCACGACTCGGGCAAGCTCCTCGAGTTCAAGAAGCCGATGCCGACGGGCCCGATCTTCCTGTCGGAGGGCGTCACCGTCAAGGAGCTCTCCGAAAAGCTGGGCGTCCTCGCGAAAGACATCCAGCGACTGCTCATGCAGCGGGGAATCCTCGCGACCGTGAACCAGACCCTCGATGCCTCGACGGCGATTCAGATCGCCAAGGAGGTCGGGGTCGAAGCGGCGGTCGTCTCGTTCGAAGAGGAGCTCGAGCTCGCGCGAACCGGCCCGGAGGACGCGGAAGCCGCTCCGGTGACGAGCGCCGCGCGGGCGCCCCGCGCGCCGGTCGTGACCGTGATGGGCCACGTCGATCACGGAAAGACTTCTCTCTTAGACGCGATCCGTCAGACCAAGGTCGCCGAAGGAGAGGCGGGAGGCATCACTCAGCACATCGGCGCCTACCGGGTCGAGGTCCACGGCCGGCCGATCGTGTTCCTCGACACTCCAGGTCACGAGGCCTTTACCTCGATGCGCGCGCGGGGCGCCCGGGCGACCGACATCGTCGTGCTCGTCGTCGCCGCGGACGACGGTGTGATGCCGCAGACCGTCGAAGCCATCGACCATGCGCGCGCCGCAAAGGTTCCGATCGTGGTCGCGATCAACAAGATCGACAAGTCGAACGCCAATCCCGATCGCGTCCGGAAGGAGCTCGCGGACCACGGCGTACTGCTCGAGGCCTGGGGCGGCGAAGTCCCGTCGGCGGAAATCTCGGCGATCAAGAAGCAGGGAATCGACCAGCTCCTCGAGCTGCTCCTGATCGTCGCGGATCTGCAGGAGTTGACAGCTCCCGTCGCGGAGGAAGCCCGGGGGGTAGTGCTGGAGGCACGACGCGAGGCGGGGCGCGGCAACGTGGCGACGGTCCTCGTCCAGTCGGGAACCTTGCGCGTGGGGGACGTCTTCTTCGCCGGGGCAGTGTTCGGCCGCGTGCGTTCGATGACGGACGACCGCGGCGACCGCCTGACGGAAGCGGGACCGGCGACGCCGGTCGAGGTGACCGGCTTCGAGGATCTTCCCCAGGCCGGCGACACGTTCCAGGTCGTTGACGACGAGGCCAAAGCGCGCTCGGTCGCTTCCTTCCGTCAGCTGCGGGAGCGGGAGAAAGCGATGGCGGCAAGCCAGAAGCTTTCGCTCGATCAGCTCTTCAACAAGATCCAGGAAGGCCGCATCAAGGAGCTGCCGCTGATCGTCAAGGCCGACGTGGCCGGATCGGCCGAGGTTCTGTCGCAGGCCTTGAAGAATCTCTCCAACGAGAAGGTCAAGGTCTCGCTCCTCCACGTCGGCGTCGGCGCGATCAACATCAACGACGTCCTGCTCGCCTCGGCTTCCGGCGCGATCATCGTCGGGTTCAACGTACGGCCGGAGAAGAAGGCCGAGGCGGAAGCAGACAAGAGCGGCGTGGAGCTCCGCCTCCACACCATCATCTACAACGTGACCGACGAGATCCGAAAAGCGATGGAAGGACTGCTCGAACCCACATTGAAGGAAGTCGCCCGGGGGCGCGCCGAGGTTCGCAACACGTTCAAGGTCCCGCGGTTCGGCATCGCGGCGGGCTGCTACGTCACCGAAGGATCGATCGGGCGCTCCTCCCAGGTCCGGCTCCTCCGGGACAACCGGGTCATCTACGAGGGGAAAGTCGCCTCGCTGCGTCGCTTCAAGGACGACGTCTCGGAAGTCAAGCAGGGCTTCGAGTGCGGCATCGCTCTCGACCGCTATCAGGACGTCAAAGTCGGCGACGTGATCGAGGCCTATCAGGTCGAGAAGATCGCCGGGTTGATGGAAGCCTAGTCGGGCGGTTCGGAGTCCGTCCCGGCTCGGAAACACACTTGGTTCTCGCCTACGCCGTCTTCGACCTTCACCTGCCCGGCTGCCGCGGCCTGAAGGAAAAGCGGATGATCGTCCGGAGTCTGAAGAGTCGCCTTCGAAACGAGTTCGAGGTTTCCGCTTCCGAGGTCGGATCTCAGAATCTCCTGGAAAGAGCCGAGCTGGCGGTCGCCGCGGTCGGACCAGACCAGGTGCCGCTCGACGCGCTGCTGCAGAAGATGCTGAATTTCGTCGAGCAGAACCTCGATGGCGAGCTGCTGAATTACCGAAACGAGTTCATCCATGTGTAGCTCAAACTCACTGTCATCCCGAGCGAAGCGAGGGATCTCTGCCTCGCTCAGGAAGAGATTCCTCGGGCCTGCGGCCCTCGGAATGACAGCCAAGAAGAGCCGATGAAGAAGGAATCCCGCCGCAGCCAGCGGGTCGCCGATCTCGTCCGGGCCGAGATCTCCAGTCTCCTCTTGATCGAAGCTCACGACCCGGACATCAAGGCGGTCACGATCACCGACGTCGAGATGCCCCCGGACTTGAGGTCCGCCCGCGTGTTCTTCACGACCCGCGGCGATGCCGCGGCTCTCGCCCGCGCGGGCACGGGACTCGCGCGCGCGGCTGGATTTCTGCGGGGCGAGGTCGGACGGCGTTGCCGGCTGCGCTACGCGCCCGAGCTCTTCTTCGAGCCGGATCGCTCGTACGACCGGGCGGCGCGGATCGACGAGCTCCTCTCCCAGGTGCTGTCGGAACGTGAAGAGGAGCCGTGAGATCGGCCGACCCGTTTCGCCGCGGCTTCCTATTCCTGATCGACAAGCCGGCGGGGCTCACCTCCCACGACGTCGTCGAGCGGGTGCGGCGGGCACTTTCGCTCCCGCGCATCGGGCACAGTGGAACGCTCGATCCGATGGCGACCGGGCTCCTCCTTCTGTGCGCGGGGGAAGCGGCGAGGCTACAGGGTTTCTTCACGCTGATGGACAAGTCCTACGAGGGGGTCATCCGTCTCGGCCGCGCGACGACGACCTTCGACCGCGAAGGCGAGGCGGTCGGGCCTGAGCGCGACGTCGCGGGTGTGCGGCGCGAAGACGTCGAGGCAGCCGCCAGCTCCTTCCGCGGCGAGTTTCTGCAATCGCCCCCCCCGTATTCGGCAAAGAAGGTCGGCGGGCGCAAGTTCTACGAGATGGCGCGCAGGGGCGAAAGCGTCCCGCTGGTGCCGAAGAAAGTTCGCGTCCGGGAGCTCTCGTTCGGTCGATTGTCCGATGGTCGCCTGCCGTTCTCGATTTCCTGCTCGTCGGGGACGTACATCCGCTCGATCGCGAGTGACCTCGGCGAGAAGCTCGACTGCGGAGCGCACCTGGAGTCTCTGCGACGCACGCGCATCGGCGACTTCCACGTGAGTGAGGCCGTCGCGCTCGAGCGATTCGAAGCGATGGCGTCCGCCGAGCGCCTCGAGCCGCCGCATGCCGTTCCACTCTCGCGCGTGCACTTTCCGTTCGAGCGAGTCCGCCTGGCTTCGCTCGAGACCTGGAAGATCCGCAAAGGGCAGTCGATCCCGGCGCGCGGCGTCGCCTCGAAGGAGGGGGACTGGGTGGCTCTCGTGGGTCCTTCCGACGAAATGGTCGCGCTGGGGCAGGTCAGCCCGATTGGGACCCGCGGCATCGCGCTGATCCGGCCGAAGCTCGTCCTGGCGGATTGAAGGGGACTGCTGCGGGTGCAGGTCCGCAGGACCTGTCCGCGGAGGACTGCGGCGGGTGCAGGTCCGCAGGACCTGTCCGCGGAGGACTGCGGCGGGTGCAGGTCCGCAGGACCTGTCCCCGCGACATGTCCTGTGTGCTAGGCTGTCCGATTGAGTAAAAAGTGTGAGATGAGAGAGTCGGAGGAGAAGTGAACGTCACGGAGCATCGAACGCAGAAGCCGACGATCGTTTCGGACTACCGCACCCACGACACCGATACGGGCTCGCCCGAGGTGCAGGTCGCGCTGGTGACGAACCGGATCGCCTACTTGACCGAACACTTCAAGACGAACGCAAAGGATCACCACTCCCGCCGCGGTCTCTTGAAGCTCGTCGGGCGCCGCCGGCGCCTGCTCGACTATTTGAAGTCTGAAGACCCGGAGCGCTATCACCGGCTGATCGAGCGCCTCGGCATCCGGAAGTAACTCCGCCCGCCGGACGGGCGACAGCCCGTTTCGCCTTCCCCGGCGAGGGAAACGCCCGGCGTTTTCTCCGCCGAGCGGTTCCGCCGGCGGCCGACCACTACGAGAAGGAAAGACCATGATCCACAAGACCTCGATCCCGATCGGTAGCCGATCCCTGGACATCGAAATTGGGAAGCTCGCGAAACAGGCGGACGGCGCCGCCGTGGTCCGCTACGGCGACACCGTCGTCCTCGCGACGGCGGTGTTCGCCAAAGAGCCGAAGGAGAACGCCGACTTCTTCCCGCTGACGGTGGACTATCGCGAGAACACGTACGCGGCCGGCCGGATCCCCGGCGGCTGGTTCAAGCGGGAGGGCCGGCCGACGGAGAAGGAGATCCTCACCTCTCGCTTGATCGACCGGCCGCTACGGCCTCTCTTTCCGAAAGGCTTCAATCACGAAACCCAGATCATCGCGTTCGTTCTCTCCGCCGACGGCCAGAACGACCCGGACGTCCTGGCTCTGAACGCCGCTTCGGTCGCGCTGACCTGCTCGCTCGTCCCGTTCTACTCCCCGATCGGCGCGGTGCGCGTGGGCTCGATCGACGGACTGTTGGTGCTGAATCCGACGAACGCCGAGCGGGAGAAGTCCGAGATCGACCTCGTGGTCGCCGGAACCGAAGAAGCGGTCGTGATGGTCGAGGCCGGCGCCCGGGAGGTCTCCGAGCAGAAGATGCTCGAGTCGATCCTCTTCGGACACGAAGCCATCCGCCGGATCGTCGCGGCGGAGAAGGAGCTTCAGAAGCGCGGCGCTTTCGAGAAGCCCGCGTGGCAGACGCCCGAGTCGTACCCCTCGGAGCTCTTCGCCGAGGTGCGCCGGCAGTGGGAGGCGCCGATGCGCGCCGCCATGACCATGCCGGAAAAGATCGCTTCCTACACGGAAATCAAGGCCGTGAAGAAGGCGGTGGCCTCGCTGGTCCCCGAGACGGAGCCCGAGCGGCGCCAGCAGACCGCGCGCGCTGCCGACGACCTCGTCAAGATCCTGACGCGCGAGACGATCCTAAACGAGAACAAGCGACTGGACGGACGCGCTTTCGACGAGGTCCGGCCGATCTCCTGCGAGGTCGGCCTTCTCCCCCGAACTCACGGCTCCGCGCTCTTCACGCGCGGCGAGACCCAGGCGCTCGTCACGGCGACTCTCGGGACTTCCGACGACGCCCAGATCATCGAAGAGTACGAAGGAGAGAGCGAGCACACGTTCCTTCTCCACTACAACTTCCCGCCGTTCTCCGTCGGGGAGACGAAGTTCATGAGGGGCCCGTCCCGGCGCGACATCGGCCACGGAAATCTCGCGCGCCGCGCGCTCTCGACCGTGCTGCCGAGTGAGGAGTCGTTCCCCTATACCGTGCGCGTCGTCTCGGACATCCTCGAGTCGAACGGCTCCTCGTCGATGGCCACGGTCTGCGGCGGGACTCTCGCTCTCATGGACGCCGGCGTGCCGATCAAGGCGCCCATCGCCGGCGTCGCGATGGGGCTCGTCGGCGAGGGGAACCGATTCGCGATCCTGACCGACATCGCCGGCCAGGAGGACCACTACGGGGACATGGACTTCAAGGTCGCCGGGTCCGCGGACGGGATCACGGCGCTCCAGATGGACATCAAGATCCAGGGGCTTCCCCGCGCCGTTCTGGAGCAGGCGCTCGAGCAGGCGCGGGTTGGAAGGCTGCACGTCCTCGGGAAGATGGCGACGGCGCTCGACCGCCCGCGGCCGAACATTTCTCCGTATGCGCCCCGCATTTTCACGATGCAGATCCCGAGAGACCGCATCCGCGACGTCATCGGCTCGGGCGGAAAGACGATCCGCTCGATCATCGAGGAGACCGGTTGCAAGATCGACGTCGAAGACTCGGGCAAAGTCTCGATCGCATCCTCCGACGAGGCGGCCGCACTGCGTGCGATCCAGATCATCGAGGGACTGACCCAGGAGCCGGAGATCGGGAAGATCTACACGGGCAAGGTGCGGCGCGTGGAGCCGTACGGCGCGTTCGTCGAGATCCTGCCCGGTCAGGACGGGCTCGTTCACATCTCCGAGCTCGCGCCGTACCGGGTCCGGCAGACGACCGACGTCGTGAAAGAGGGGGATGAGGTCACCGTCAAGATCATCGCGGTCGACCCGATGGGAAAGATCAAGCTCTCTCGAAAGCAGGCTCTCTCCAAGGAGGAGCTCGAAGCCGAGATGGCCATGGCTCCCGTCGGGCCCGAAGAAGACAACGGGAGGCGGAGCCGCGAGGGCGAGCACGCCGGCCATCCCAACCGCGACAGGGGACCCCGCGGCCCCCGCCGGTGACATCCGTGCGGGAGAGCTCGGGGTTGAAAGGTCCTCGACCTCAGTAACTTACGTCGTGGCCGCCGACATCCGCGTGCGGCACATGGCTTGCTCGAATGGCCGCGGAGGCAGGGAGGTACTCTGACATGAGAGATCGAAAGCTCGAAATCTTTTCCGTGGCGTTCTTGACCGGCGCGATCGGTCTTTTGCCTGCCTGCCGGAAAACGGAAACGACGACGGGAGCGGTGACTCCCCCGGCGACGAACGTAGCCGCGACGACGACCACAACGATGACCACTGCGACCACGACGATGACGGCTGAGGCTGCGCCGGCGGAGACCGCCGCGATCACGGCCGATCCCGTGGTCGTGTCGCAGCGAAATGCGACGCGTCGCCGCGCGGCGAGTCAGTCGAAGACGACGTCGGCACGGGCGGGCCGTTCGGGTTACTCCGAAGAGCGACCGGCTCCGGAAACCCGATCGTCCCGCGCCGAGCGCGTGGTGCCGGCCGGGACGATTCTGAGATCGGCGTTCGACGAAGCGATATCGACGGCGACGGCGAAGGAAGGCGACGCGGTTCGCGGAAAGATTCTGGACGACGTGCTGGCCGAAGACGGCAGCGTCGTCGCAGCTTCGGGAAGCCGGGTCGTC
>WNGA01007865.1_pt1 | contig 15953 bp, 14 predicted proteins | sample 5400061 | NCBI WGS metagenome assembly WNGA01 (sample SAMN13153366, study PRJNA577476) | soil metagenome | isolation source: 100 cm soil or saprolite under grassland replicate 2 | place: USA:California | collected 2016-06-15
TCCCCGCCAAGCACGGCGCCATTTACATCACGCACCAGCGCTCGGAAGCGAACAAGATTTTCGAATCGCTCGACGAAGTGTTCGCCATTGCCGAACGCGCAGACATTCCAGCAGAGATCTGGCACCTGAAGACGGCGTACAAGGCGAATTGGGGAAAGATGCCGGAGGTTTTGCGAAGGATTGAAGCGGCGCGTGCGCGTGGGCTCCGCGTGTCCGCAAACGTGTATCCATATAACCGCGCGTCAAACGGGCTCGACGCGTGCTTACCGGTGTGGGTCCGCGAGGGTGGCACCGACGCGATGATTGCGCGCCTCAAGGATCCCGCTCTGCGCGCGCGAATCAAAAAGGAGATGGAAGACCCGAATGCGCCGTACGAAAATCAGTGGTACGGCTCGGGCGGCGCCTCGGGAGTGATGCTCAGTTCGGTGCTCAACCCCGAACTGCGGAAGTACGAAGGGATGACGCTGGCGGAGATCGGGAAGGCGATGGGCAAGGATCCGCGTGATGCCGTCATGGACCTCGTGATCGCAGACCACGCCGAATCCTCCTGCATCATCTCGATCATGAACGAAGACGACGTGCGGACGGTGATGAAGCATCCGCTCGTGTCATTCGATACCGATTCCGGCGCGCAGGCTGAAGACGGCAAGCTCTCGGAGTCGAAATCGCATCCGCGGGCGTGGGGGACCTTCACGCGCGTTCTCGGGCACTACGCGCGCGACGAGAAACTCTTTACGCTGGAAGAGGCCGTCCGCAAGATGACGTCTCAGGCGGCGATTCGCGTCGGCATTGCCGATCGCGGCATCATCCGTCCGGGCATGCATGCCGATCTCGTCGTGTTCGATCCGGCAACCATCATCGATCGAGCCACCTTCGAGGATCCAAGACACTATTCCGAAGGCGTGCGCTACGTCTTTGTGAACGGGCGCGCCGTCGTGGCCGACGGCAAGATCACGAGCGAGCGGCCAGGGCGGCCGCTCTACGGCCCAGGCCGCAAGCGCACACCACAGTCGTGATGCGATGACGGTGAAGGACAGGGCGGGTAATCGATGTGACGATGTAATCCCGGGAGGCAGCGATGATTGCGGCGGCCATGTGGTTCAATTCGGGCATCCTGCTTTTTGCCGACGCGCCCGCGGGCAAGGCTCGAGACGACGCGAAAAAAATCTTCCCGCGCCGCTACGGCTCCACGAGTGCGTCTCCGCGCTCGATTTTCGTCGTCAGCAAGGCTGTTCCGCAGAACGCGGCCGGCTTTCGCCACTGCGAAACGGCGCTCGAGCAGATTCCAGCCGGCGACTGCACAATCGATTGCATGCGCGAGGCAATTGAGACGTCACTGCGAGCCAACTCTGACGGCGAGTTCGATGGGATTTCGGCCACCGAGCTGGCGTCGCTCGTGGCCCTCTACTCGGCCTCCGAAGGCCGCTACGCGCTGTTTCGCACGACAGGCACAGCGCTTCGCGAAATCGTTGGCTACGACTGCGAAGGCACGGCCGCCTACCTGGGCCACTACGTGATGCGAGAGCGGTACGGCGCGGCCAGGTCCATGGACGTCCTGGATCTCAGCACCGTGTTCGACATCGCGACCGAGACGCTCAAGGCCATTCGCTCGGCCCACAGCGAGTGCGGAAAATCCAGTGAGATGGTCGTGATGTACGCCGACGGGCACGTGTCGGACGTGCAGCGGATACCGCATGATACGCGCAAGGAGCGTGATGCGGCGCTCAACATACTGGCGCGGACCTGACGTCACCGTCCCGGGTCCAGGTCTTTCATCACGACTTGCAGCACCTGGCGCGTGACGCGCGCATCACGCAGCGTGATGTCAGCGCCGGGCAGGAGCTCGCCCTCGGCATTCGTCAGATCGCGATACGTGCGCGCGATTGACGGCAGTCGCGCGCAGCCGCCTCGAATGAGACCGGCCTGTCTTGCCGCATCGATCCGTGCTTCAAACGTCCAGTCGTGACAGGCGGAGCCGGCATGCTCGAGGGCATCGGTCAGGATCGCTTCGAGAAGGCCGCATGTCGTCACCAGGCTCAGCGCAAAATGACCCAGATCGAGCGCCGTCTGAGCGTTGACGTACGCCTGCTCGAGAATCGGGCGGAGCGCTCGATTGTGAACGAAGTCAAACCGGTGAGGCGACGGGTCCGCGGATGCCGCCGCAGGCGGGTCCGTCATCTGGACGATGGAGCGGGCGGCCTGCTCGAGGACCGCGACGATCCGGTCGACGATCTCGACGAGCGGCACCTGTGCGATTGCTTCGCCGCGTGCGGATCGCATGAGGAACGCCTCGCTGAATGCCCGCGATAACCAGTGAGCCTTGCTACCGCCCGACAATGCGGTAATCGTGGATGCGCACGCCTGCTGCCACGACCGAAGTGTGCCAAGCGTGGGAGGGCTGGATTGATCGGCCGCGAGCAAGCTGCGAAGCGCGCGGCCCTCGCGCGTCAGCGTCTCGACGCGCCGCAGGTAGTCCTCGACGAGGGTCCGATCCATTAATCCGGTGCCGCCGATCGTCCGGCGGCGCGCGGTTGCGCCTCGACCAGCGCGGCGATCTGATCGATGTGATCGTGCATGGCCCGCTCCGCCGCGTCCGGATCGCGGCGCGACACCGCTTTCACGATGGCCACATGGCCCTGAAGCGAACGCTCGGGGCGGCCTTTCTGTTTCAGCGTCAACTTCCGCGATTCGACGAGCAGATCGTTCAGCGTTTCCATGAGGCGCACAGCGACGCGGTTGTGTGTCGCGCGGGCGAGCGCCGCATGAAACGCCGTGTCCTCGACGATCGCGGATTGGCCGCTGGCAATCTTTCGACGCTGCGCGTCGAGCAGGTTCCGCAAGGAGGTCATCTCTTCATCGGTGGCGCGCGTGGCGGCCACGCGGGCCACCGCCGGCTCGAACATGCGGCGCATGTCCATCAACTCGTCGCGAAGCTCGTGCTGGTAGGTGAGCACCGACGCGAGCGGCGTGACGAGACGATCGACTGACAGCTCGCGCGCAAACGTGCCCTGTCCGTGGCGCATCTCGAGCAGGCCCAGCGTCTCGAGCGTGCGCAGCGCGTCGCGAACCGATCCGCGACTCACCCCAAAGCGCTGCGCGAGGACACGTTCCGAGGGCAGCGGCTCTCCGGCCGGCAGCGTCCGTTCGAGAATGAGCTGGCGAATGCGGTCGGCAATCTCTTCGTGAATGCGGGTCTTTTTGAGCGGCTCGATCAGCTGCGCCTCCGCGCTGCCGCGCGCTCCGCGAGCCTTGACAGCCGTGCCGCCCGATGACAAACTGGGGCGGCGTACTGGTTCGACCACTGGACCACTGTATCATAGCGCTTCCCGCTTCGGACGCGCGCGCACGCCGACCGCTCATGGATGATGTGGAGTTCATCGCTCCCGGTACGCCGGCCGCAATCGCTCGCGCAATCGAGGCGTGCGCCGACGAGCAGCGCATGGTGAGCGCGCTCGTCGTGCCGTGGGAGAGTCAGCGCGACGTGCTGAGCATGGCCGTCACCTCGGCGAGGGTGGACGGCTGGGCCATCGAGCACACCAATCTCGGCACAATCCGGCTGACCGATCTCGGCAACGATCGCACACACGTCGCCTTCGAGGCGGATACGCTGCCGCAGCCTGAGGAGCCGAAACTCGCGCGGCTCTTCGCCGACTTTGCCCGCACGATCGAACGGCGGCTTCAGGTGACCCGGTGATGGACTCGGCGACCTCGCCGGCGACAACCGGTCTGACGCTGCGCGTGGCCGAAGCGCGTGTCGAGGACGTCGGCCACGCCCTTGCTCGCTTGTCTGCAGGGGATCTGACGCGTCTCGGCATCGAGCCCAACGCAGTCGTGAAGATCGTCGGCCGCACCACGACCGTTGCCCGCGCCGCGCTCTCCGATGCGCCGCACGAAGGGCTCATCGCCATCGACGGAACGGTCCGCAGCAACTGCGGCGTCGGATTGCAGGAAGAAGTCTCAGTAGCAGCCGTCGAACACGCACAAGCGGTGGCCGTGCGGCTCACGCCGCTCTGGGTTGGTGCCCCGCCCGCCGTGATTGCTCCCGATCGCATGCTGGCCGATCTGGTGGACGTCCCGGTGGTGACCGGCTGTGTTGTTCGCGTGCCGACGTTCGCCAAGGCCGTGAACTTTCAGGTGGTGCGCACTCTGCCCGCCGGACCGGTCGTGATCGGTCCACGCACCGATCTTCGGATTGTCGAAGGCGAGCAGAGCGCGGCGCTGGCGCCGGCGGTGTCCTATGAAGACATTGGCGGCCTCGAGCGCGAGGTCGCACGCGTTCGAGAGATCGTCGAGTTGCCGCTGCGCCACGCGCGCATCTTCGAACGGCTTGGCGTTCTCCCGCCGAAAGGCGTCTTGCTGTACGGTGCGCCCGGAACCGGCAAGACGCTCCTCGCCCGCGCGGTCGCCGCCGAGAGCCGCGTGCATTTCATTCATCTCAACGGCCCCGAGATCATGCGGAAGTTCTACGGGGAAAGCGAGGCGAAGCTTCGCGACGTGTTCGAGGATGCGGCACGCCGCGCGCCGGCCATCCTGTTCATCGACGAGATCGACGCCGTCGCCCCGAAGCGCGCGGAGGTCCTCGGCGAAGTCGAAAAGCGGGTCGTCGCGCAGTTGCTCAGTCTCATGGACGGTTTCGTGTCGCGCGGGCAGGTCGTCGTGATCGGCGCGACGAACATTCCGGAAGTGCTCGACCCCGCGCTGCGCCGGCCCGGGCGGTTCGATCGCGAAATCGAAATCGGCGTCCCGAACACGCAGGCGCGTCTGCAGATTCTGAAGATTCACACGCGGGCAATGCCGCTCGGCCCCGACGTCAATCTGGGCGAAGTCGCCGAGCACTCCCACGGCTTCGTCGGCGCTGACCTCGAAGCGCTCTGCCAGGAAGTCGGCATGATCGCGCTCAGACGATTTCTGTCTGCGGCGCCGCTGGTCGATCAAGTGAGAGAATCCGAACTAGCGAAGCTCGTGGTCACGCGCAGCGACTTTCTCGCCGGCCTGAAGGAGGTCGAGCCGAGCGCGACCCGCGAGTTCTACATCGAGAAGAGCGCGTCGACATTTGCGTCGCTCGGTGGTCTGGACGACGTGAAAAGGCTGCTCGGAGCGGTCGTGGAGCATGCGCACCGGCGCGCCGACATCTACGAACAGGTGGGACTGACGCCTCCTCGCGGCATTCTCCTCGTAGGCCCGTCGGGCACGGGCAAAACCGCGATGGCGCGCGCGCTCGCGGGCGAAGAGCAGCTTCCGCTCATCACGATTGACGGCCCGCAGCTGTACTCGAAGTGGCTCGGTGAATCCGAGAAAGCGCTGCGTGAGGTGTTCAAGAAGGCGCGGCGCTCTGCGCCCTGCATTCTGTTCTTCGACACCATCGACGCGATTGCCCCGAATCTCGGTCCCGCAACGGCGGACGGCTATGGCGTGTATCCGCGAATCCTCAGTCAGCTCGTTCGCGAGATCGACAATTTACGCGACGTCAAAGGCGTGATTCTTCTCGGCGCGACCAGTCGGCCCGAGCGCGTCGAGCCGGCCCTCTTGCGCAGCGGCCGCTTCGACTATATCGTGCCGTTCATAAAACCCGACGCATCCTCGCGCGCCGCGATCGTTCGGCTCTGCTGCCGCCGGGTACCGCTCGCGGCAGACGTGGATGTCGATGATCTCGCGCGCCGCAGTGAAGGCCTGACAGGCGCCGATATCGAAAGCGCGTGCAAGAAAGCCACGCTGCTCGCGATTGCCGATTTCGAGCGCGGGACACGTGGCCCGACATTCAATGTTCGGCGCGGCGACTTCGACGCTGTCCTGGACGGCGGTTTCAACCGGGAAACGAGTGGATCATGAGTTATACCGAACTGACCGTCTGGACGCGCGGCATCGTGATGGACAAGGAAGGCCGCGATGTCGTCAATTCCATTGCTGCCGCCGGCAGGCTCGAGGGCCGGTTTGCGCAGGCGATGGAGAACTACGTCGACAACCCCGATCGGACGAACGCGCCGACGCGAAAGTACTGCCGTCTGAGCGACAGCGAAATCGAGAACGCGCTGACTTACGAGAACGAGCATCCGAACATCGTCGTGCTCGTCGAACAGACGATGATCAAGGGGTGGGACTACATGCGTGGAATGCCGCCGGGGGGGACGCTCGTCATCAACACCCATTACACGCCTGAATATCTGCTGCGGTTCGTGCCTGGTCCCGAGCGGCTGGCGCAGCTCGTATGCGTCGACGCGGCGAAGCTGGCTGAGCACAAGTGGCTGTATTACCGGCTCGGTGAATTGGGGCTCGACCGGCTCTCGACTGAAGGCGCAGCCGAGCGGAGCAAGGCCATCGCGCCGGACATTGCCGCGCCGCTGATTGCCGCAGTGGTGAAATCAACCGGCATCGTGAAAGTCGAAACGATCGAACCGATGATCGCGAACAAGGCGGCATTTCGTGCGGGACTCGAGGAGCTGCGCGTCCTGCGGCTGGATCAACCCGTCGTTGCGGGTACGTAGCGCGGGACTTTAGTCCCGCGATCTGTCAGGAAAGGTCTTTCATGTCGACCAAAGGCACACATATTCCAGACTGGCTGCAGGTGCCGTTTGCCGGGATCACGCCGGCACCCACGCAACACAAAGGACAGGATCTGTTTCCGACCGGCAACTGGCGATCGATTCGACCCGTGTATCGCGACAAGATGCCGCCGTGCAACAACGCCTGCGGCACGAACGAAAAGATTCAGGGCTATCTCGATCTGGTCAAGCGCGGCAAATACCTCGATGCGTACGCGCTGATCAAAGAGGACATGCCGTTTCCCTCGATCACAGGTCGCGTGTGTTATCACCCGTGCGAGCAGGCGTGCAATCGCGGCGCGCACGACGAAGCCATCTCCATTCGAGCGGTCGAGCGGTTTCTCGGAGATCTCGGCCAGGCGCTGGCGAAAGATGTCGTCAAAGCGGGCCCTTCAACCGGCAAAAGGGTGGCGGTCGTGGGTTCCGGCCCCGCGGGACACAGCGCCGCGTATCAGCTTGCGCGGCTCGGTCACGACGTCACCATTTTTGAAAAATCGCCAAGGGCCGGCGGTCTCAATCGCGGTGGCATTCCGGATTGGGTGTTGCCGCAGGACGTCCTCGACAGAGAGGTCGAACGTCTCGAAGAGCTCGGCGTGACGATCAAGACGAACACCGAAGTTGGCAAGGATGTGAGCTGGACGGATCTGACTGCCAACTACGATGCCTGCGTGCTTGCCGTCGGTCTGACGGAGCCGAACAGCGCGCGAGCGGAGGGCGAAGACAAAGACGGCGTGCACTTCGGCTTACCCTTTCTTCGCGACATCGGCATGGGCACGTCGAACGTGACGCTCGGTCCGCGCGTCGCCGTCATCGGCGGCGGCAACACCGCCATTGACTGCGCGCGGGAGGCGTTCCGGCAGGGCGCGCAGGAAGTGACGATGATTACCGTCGAGGGGAACACGAGCGAGATGCCGTGCGTGCCCGAAGATTTGCACGACATGCTCGAAGAGGGCGTCGAGCTGATGCACGGCGTCGCGATGACGGCGGTGCGCGGCAATGGCAAGGTAGACGCGCTCGAGCTCCATCCGGCGCGGTTTACCGGCGCCATCAATGCGTCGCCGATTGCCATCGATCGTGAAGCGCCAGCCGTCAATTTCCCCGTCGATCAGGTGATCATCGCCGTCGGCCAGCACGCGTCGCTGGCATGGCTCCCCGCGGAATTCAAGAACGAGCGCGGCACGATCGCGGTGGATGGCTTCGGGCGGCTCGGCAACACGAACGTGTTTGCCGCTGGCGATATCGTTCAGATTGGTTCGGGGCAGCCGCTGATGGTCGTGAACGCGGTCGGCGACGGCAAGCGCGTCGCCTTCAACATCAACCGTGTGCTGCGCGGAGAGCCGTTGCAGGCGCGCAGCATCGCGCTCGATGTGATCACCGATCTGTCGCGCATGAACATGACGTACTTTCCGCACTTCCCACGCGTCAAGCAGGACCTGCTCGAGCCGGCAAGCCGCCGTCGTACGCAGGACGAGGTAATCCAGGCGTACTCGGAAGAAGAAGCGGTCGCCGAAGCCAACCGTTGCTTCAGTTGCGGGACCTGCAACGCGTGCGACAACTGTTATCTCGTCTGTCCGGAGCCGTGCATTGTGCGGCCCGAGCGATCCAACGGCGTGTACAAGATCCTGGTGGACTACTGTAAGGGCTGCCGCGTGTGCATCGAAGAGTGCCCGACCGGCTGCCTCGAGGGCGTGCCTGAGCTCGACTTCGACACCGGCGTCGTGCGCATGGATACAGCCTTTGCGATTACGCAGGGTCTGCACGGGCGACAAGCGGCGGAGTTGCGTGCGGTGCCGAATCTGCCGTCGAAAGACATCGAGAACTGGCGCTAGCGAGGAGCAACGTCATGGCAACCGCGACAGTACCCGGAAAAAAGAAAGCAGTGCGTATCAACGGTTGTGTGGCTGCCGCACAGGCCGCGAAGTACGCCGACGTCGATGTCATCACGGCGTATCCGATACGGCCTTACACCGCGACGATGATGGCGCTTGCGCAGATGGTCGCCAACGGCGAACTGGACGCGGAGTACATCGTTGCTGACAGCGAGCACTCGCAGTTGAGCATCGCGCATGGCGCCTCGTCGAGCGGCGCGCGTGTGTTTACCGGCAGCTCCGGTGTGGGCGTGCAGTTCGCGTACGAGCTGTACTCGCCAATTTCGGGCAGCCGCATGCCGGTGCAGATGATGATTGCGGACCGGACGCTCGACCCGCCGGGCGACTTCGGGTCCGAGCACACCGACGCGCTCTCGACGCGCGACATGGGTTGGCTGATGGGCTGGTCGTGCGACGCGCAGGAAGCATTCGACAACCACTTGATGGCCTATCGCATCGGCGAGGATCCGCGCGTGCTCCTCCCGCAGATGGTGTGTCAGGACGGTTTTTTCGTTTCTCACATCACGACCGATTGCGAGCTTCCGGATGCCGGCCAGGTCAACGAATTCCTGCCGCCGTACAAACATCCATACCCGCTCGATCCGCGCCACCCGGTCTCACATGGGCCGCAGATCATGCCGGAGCAGGGGCCTCCGCTGCAGCTCGAACGCGCCCGCGCGATGGAAGGCGCCGTGCCCGTCATCGAGCAGGCACACGACGAGTTCGCGCGGATCTTCGGACGGCGCTACGAACCGTGGGTCGAAGAGTTCATGACGGACGACGCGGACGTCGTGTTTTTCCTGCAGGGCGGCCATGCCGTGACCGCGCGGCACGCGATTCGACACATGCGCCAGCGCGGCGCGAAAGTCGGCATGGTGCGGCTGCGCACGATCCGGCCCTATCCCACGGATCGCGTGATGAACGTGCTCAGCAAATTCAAGGTTGTTGGCGTCGTCGAGACCAATATGGGCCTCGGCAGCGTCTCCAGCGGCGGGTCGCTCTACGCGGAAGTGTGCGGGGCGCTGTATGACAGCGACAAACGGCCGCTCGTCGTGTCGTTCATGGCCGGACTCGGCGGTGAGGCCATCGTGCTGAAAGAGTTCTACTGGATGACGGGGAAGATGCTCGACGCGCAGAAGCGCGGCGCGAGTGAAAAGCGCACACACTGGGTGGGGTTTGAGGAGTAGTGTCAGGTATCAGGTGTCAGGTATCAGGTATCAGGTATCAGGTGTCAGTATCAGGTATCAGGTTAAGGTAACAGGGATCAGGTACTAGGACTCGCGGTTCAGGGTTTCACGGATTCAATCCGCGTAATACCTGATACCTGATACCTGATACCTGATACCTGAAACGTGACAGTGGAGGCGAGATGCCCGCGACGATTGAAATCGACCGTCAGATGCTGCCGATGCTCGGGAGCGCGAATCAGGGAGCGCGTTTTTACAACCCTGATGTGCCGGAGACGGAGCCGTTCGTTCCTGGACACCGGACCTGCGCGGGGTGTGGTCCCTCCATCCAGTACCGGCTGACGAGCAAAGCATCAGGCGACAACACCATTCTCGTCGGGCCGACGGGGTGCATGTACGTCGCGAACAGCTCGTATCTGTGCACGCCGTACAACGTGCCGTGGGCGCATACGCAAATCGGGAGCGCCGGGAGCTTCACCGCCGGTGTGGCCGCCGCGTACGAAGCGATGATCCGCAAGGGCAAATGGAAGGGTCCCTATCCGAACATCATTTGCGAGGCGGGCGATGGGAGCGCTTCGGACATCGGCCTGGCGTCGATTTCCGGCGCGCTCTATCGCGATCACGATTGCCTGATCATCTGCTACGACAACGAGCAGTACGCGAATACGGGCATTCAGGCGTCGTCGCGAACGCCGTACGGCGGGATGACGACCTTTTCGCCGCCGGGACCGAAGATTCCGGAAGCGAAAAAGCTGTTTCCAAAGGACCTCGCACGCATGATGGCGGCGGGGCATCCACACTGCTATGTCGCCACCGCCAGCGTGGGCTATCCGATCGATCTGATGAACAAGGTCCGGAAGGGTCTCAACCATCGCGGCGCCGCGTTTCTCATGATCTACACGCCGTGCCAGAAAGGGTTCGTGTACGAGACGCCGCGCTCGATCGATCTCGGACGTCTCGTGGTCGAGTGCGGCCTGTATCCGATCTGGGAGTGGAATCCGGAAAGCCGCTCCTACGATTACACCTTCCGTCCCGACGTCATGCGGCCGGTGTCGGAATACCTGAAGCTGCAAGGACGATTCGGCCACTTGCATGCCGAGCACATTGCGACGTTGCAGCGGTTTGCGAACCAGCAGTGGGCGATGATGAACATCGAGGTGCCTGCGGCGCTCGTCCGCGCGGCCGACGCAAGCGCGCACGTGGACATGGCGGCCGCGGAAGAAGCGGCGGCTATCGCGCATCCGGTGTAGATCGATGGCTGACACTCCACAAGCTGCGCCGCCTGCCGCGCAGGAAAGCTACATCGTCGCCGAGGGCAAGAAGCGCGGCTCGACTCGGGACGTCCGCGTCGAAGCGGTGCCGGACCGCTACTACACCGTCGTCCGCGTGCACGCCGGTGACGCGTTGCTGACGGACAACTGGCACACGAACGAAGTGCTCGAACACACCCGGCACAACTTCGAAGGCCGCACGTTTGCCATGCGGACGCTGGAGGCGTGGGGCGCGAGCATCGAAACCGACGATCGCGCGTCCTTCACCGCCGGCGGCCGTGTCTGGGTGCTGGATCTGCAGCCAGCCGCGGGCAAAAAGATCGAGAGACGGTGAATCGATGCGCGGCGTCAGTTGTCAGTTCCCGGTTTCCAGTTCAAAGTTCAGTTGTCAGTTTTCAAAGTTGTGAAGTGGCCTCAGAGTTTTCGGGCTGAGAATCTCGCAACTGAAAACTAAACTTTGAACTGGCAACTGGGAACTGGAAACTCTTATGGCCCGCGTCCTGCTGATCGACGATACGCCGGAAATCGCGGAGCTCCTGACATTTGCGTTACGCGATCGCGGACATGAGGTGATCGCTGCCGGCTACACGAGCAGCGTCGACGATCTCATTGTCGATGGCGGTGCCGAGGCTCTCGTGCTCGACTGCTCGATGTTCAACATGAGCGAGTCGCTTTTCGACATCGTCCGCGCTCGGCCGGAGCTGAGCGAGCTGCCGGTGGTGATCATCAGCGACACCCCCACCGTTGCGGACGACAGTCTCCGCTCGCGCGATGCACGGCGGGTCTTGCTCGTCCCGAAACCGTTTACCGGCTCACAAGTCGCGCGAGCTCTCGAGGAGCTCCTTGCGCCAGCCACCAACAACACCAACTGATCAACGGTCCGCCGACCCGCCGCGCGTGCTCGGCTTCTGGTCGGCCGTCTCGATCGTCATCGGGAACATGATCGGATCCGGCGTGTTCCTTCTGCCGGCTTCGCTCGCCGCGTATCGTGGATTGAGCCTCGTGGGGTGGATCATTTCAGCCGGCGGCGCGGTGATGCTGGCGCTTGTCTTCGCGCGGCTCGCGCGGCAGTTTCCCAGTGCGGGTGGGCCGTACGCCTACACACGTCGCGCGTTCGGCGATTTGGCAGGTTTCCTCGTCGGCTGGGGCTACTGGCTCTCGGTGATTGCCTCGCTGCCGGCGCTCTCCGTCGCCTTTGTCGGCTACCTCGATCCGTTTCTTCCGGCCCTGGTGCGCAACCCTGTCACTGCCGCCATGCTCGCGCTCGTCACGATGTGGACACTGATCGCCATCAACATTGCGGGCATTAGCGCTGCAGGCCGCGTGCAGGTGATCACCACTGCGCTCAAGATCGTTCCGCTTGTGCTCATCGGCGTCTGGGGATTGTTGTACTTTCACGCCGGCACGTTCAGCGTGCCCACAACGAACGCGGCGCCGGTCGGCGGACAGATTGTTTCCGCCGTCACGCTGACGCTGTGGGCGTTCCTTGGCCTGGAGTGCGCGACCGTTCCGGCGGCGAGCGTCCGCGATCCGACGACGACCATTCCGCGTGCGACCATCATCGGCACGCTGCTGACGGCGGCCATTTACATCGCGTCGACGATCGGCGTCATGAACCTCGTCCCCGCCGATAGGCTCGCGGTCTCCACCGCGCCGTTTGCGGATGCCGCACGACGGTTGCTTGGTGACACCGGCGCGCGTGTGGTGGCGCTTGGCGCCGCCATCTCGTGCTTCGGCGCGTTGAACGGATGGGTCTTGATGGCCGGCCAGGTGCCGCTCGCGGTTGCCGCCGACGGCTTGTTTCCACGCGCGTTCAGCCGGCTCTCCCGTCGCGGCACGCCGGCTCGCGCGATGGTCGTCGCAGGGTTTCTGGGCTCCGCTCTTGTGGCAATGAACTACTCGCGCGGCCTCGTCGCGCTCTTCACGTTCATCATCCTTCTGGCGACGCTCAGCACCCTCGTGCCCTACGTCTTTTGCTCGCTGGCGGTGTGGCTGATGCCGAATGAGCCCCGGCCCGCCGGCGCCGCGGCGATCGTCAGCGTCCTGGCATTTGTGTACGCGATGTTCGCCATCGGCGGCGCGGGTGCCGAAACGGTTTTCTATGGATTCCTGCTGCTGCTCGCTGGGTTGCCCCTCTACGTGTGGCTGCGGTCGGGACTGGAGCCGGCGCGAGGATGAACGAGTACGGAACGCTGCAGCGCGTGGCTCTTGGGCCGGCCGCCGCGATCTTCGCACGCGCCGATCGAATCGCGCACGAGTGGCACGCTCTCAACTTCAGCGCGCCGCCTCGCCTCGATCTCGCGATCGAGCAGCACGCGGCATTCTCGGACTTGCTCGCCTCGTCTGGCGCCACGATTGATGATCTGACGGCAGATGAGCGCCTCACAATGGATGCCATCTACGTGCGGGATGCCTCGGTCGTCACGCCGCACGGCGTCCTGCTTGGCCGAATGGGCAAGCCTGCACGTGAGATCGAGCCCGCCTGGCAGGCGCGCGCGTTCAAGGTCCTCGGTGTCAAGGTTGCCGGTCTGATCGAACCGCCCGGCAGGCTCGAAGGCGGCGACGTCGTCTGGTTCGACGAGCACACGGTTGCAGTCGGGCGTGGCTATCGGACGAATGACGAAGGCATCAACCAGCTGCGATCCGTGCTCGGCGACAGGACAAACGTCGTCGTTGTGCCGCTTCCGCACTATCGCGGTTCCGCCGACGTCTTCCATCTGATGTCGATGCTCAGCCCGGTCGATCGCGATCTCGCCGTTGTCTATTCCCCGTTGATGCCTGTCCCGTTCCGCGAGTGGCTAGTCGATCGAGGCGTTCGCTTCGTCGAAGTTCCCGACGAGGAATTCGAATCGATGGGCGCAAATGTGTTGGCCATCGCACCGCGGCGCTGCGTGATGCTCGAAGGCAATCCGGTCACGCGCGCACGGCTGGAGGCCGCTGGCGCGGAAGTGCTCACCTACGCCGGTTCGGAAATCAGCGTGAAGGGCGGCGGCGGACCGACGTGTTTGACGCGGCCATTGGTCAGAAACGCGTAGCGTCAGTTTCCAGTTTCCAGTTCAAAGTTGAGTTGTAAGTTTCCAAAAGTTATACAGTTCCACTCTGAAACTTCGATGGTGTCCTAACTGAAAACTGAACTTTGAACTGACAACTGGCAACTGGCAACTAATCAGTTCACACGCCCTAGTCCGCGGTAAGCTGCCACGTGAAGGGGATCACCATGCGCCGGTCTTTTGCACTGCTCACCGGAGTCTCGCTCGTCTTCCTGCTCACCTCACGCCCATCGAGTCAGGAGTTCGGCACGATCGCGTTCCCGACCTCCGCCGCCGGCGCCGCGCAGGATGCGTTTCTGATTGGCGTCAAGGCGCTCCACAATTTTCAGTTCGACGAGGCGGCCGAGGCGTTCCGAAAAGCGCAGCAAGCGGATCCTGGTTTTGCGCTGGCGTACTGGGGCGAGGCGATGAGCTACAACCATCCGCTCTGGGCACAGCAGGATCTCGACGCCGCAAAGAAAGTGCTGGACCGCCTCGATCCGACCGCCGCGGGACGCGTCGCAAAGGCAAAGCTTCCAAAAGAGAAGGCGTATTTCGAGGCCATTCATCAGCTGTACTTCGCGTCGGGCGACAAGCTGGCGCGCGATCAGGCGTACTCGCAGGCGATGGCGCGCATGTACGCGCGATGGGCCGACGATCACGAGGTTGTGGTTTTTTACGCCCTTTCCTTGCTCGGCACCGTGCGCCCCGGAGATACCGGGTTTCGACGCCAGGCGCTGGCCGCATCGCTGGCGCAATCCGTCTTCCAGCAGAATCCAAAGCATCCTGGCGCCGCGCATTTCATCATCCATGCGTTCGACAAAGCTGCCGTGGATCTGAATACACGCATGAAGCTGCCGGAGGGACGCGAAGACTTCCACACGCTCGGGTGGCTCGCGTACGCGAACTGGATGCTCGGCAAGTTCGATGACGCAAAGAAGAACATCGAGCTCGCGAAACAGGCAGCAGAAAGAAACGCCGGAAATCGCCCGTTGCGCGACGGATATTTCGGCATGCGTGCGCGCTACATCTCAGACTCCGGCCAGTGGGAGAAGCTGGCGCTCGTGACATCGAATGCGTCAACGGCGAGCGATCACGCGAGCATGCCGGGAATGCAAGGCATGGGCGGTTATGAAGGATCAGCGACGTGGACGTACGTGGTCGGCGTCAGCGCCGCGAAGCTTGGCGACTTCGCCACCGCGGATGCCGCCGAGAGCGAGCTCAAAGGCGTCACGGCCAAAGCTCCGGGCGGACCGAGTGCTTACGCGGCCAAGCCGCACGTCATCCGCGAGAAAGAGCTTGGCGCGATCATCCGATTCGTGCGGGGTCAGAAGGAAGACGCGTTGAGGCTCGCAAAGGAAGCCGCCGAAGTCGAAGCAAGCATGAATGCTCCCTCGGGACCGCCGGATCCGATCAAGCCTGCATCCGAGCTGTATGGAGAGCTGCTCCTCGAGGCTGGCAGGTCGAGCGAAGCCGTGCACGCCTTTGAGCAGGCGCTGCTGCGAACGCCGAAGCGCACGCCCTCTCTACTCGGCCTCGCGCGCGCCGCGGCGGCGGCTGGAGATCAGATGAAGGCAAAAGAGCGCTATCAGGAAATTGCGGAGATGCCTGGTCTGGCGCCCACGTCGCCGGCCTCGATCGAGGCGCAGCGCGCGCTCAAGTCGTCGAGCTTCTAAGCGTTGCTCGCCTCATCGAGTTCGCCGCATGTCGCGCGTCAATAGGTCATGAGTCTCGCGATTGGCACGCGACTCGGTGCATATGAAGTGCTCGCTCCGCTTGGGTCAGGCGGCATGGGCGAGGTGTATCGCGCCTGTGATACGAAGCTTGGCCGCGGTGTTGCGCTGAAGATTCTGCCGGACGCCTTTGCGAGCGATCCCGAGCGGCTCGCGCGGTTCGAGCGTGAAGCAAAGACGCTCGCGTCGCTCAACCATCCGCACATCGCGCAGATTTTCGGGCTCGAGGACGGCGGCCGTGCGCTCGTCATGGAGCTCGTCGAAGGCGAGGATCTCGCGCAGCGCATCTCGCGCGGGCCGATCGCGCTCGACGAAGCGCTGCCGAT
>WNGA01016890.1_pt1 | contig 15951 bp, 6 predicted proteins | sample 5400061 | NCBI WGS metagenome assembly WNGA01 (sample SAMN13153366, study PRJNA577476) | soil metagenome | isolation source: 100 cm soil or saprolite under grassland replicate 2 | place: USA:California | collected 2016-06-15
CACCGCCTCGATGATGCGGTCGGGGCTGCCGATGCACAGGCCTTCTGGCACACGCACGGAGTCGCCCGGGCTATCGCCGTCCGGGCGGAGCTGGGGCAGAAGACCCAGCGCCGGGTACGACGGTGTCGGGTAGGCCTCCCGCGCCGACAGCAGCTGGGCAGCCATGTAGCCGAACGTACCCTGGAGCCGCCGCCCGGTCGCCACGCCGGTCGCGTCATCCTCATGGCAGTAGAGGAAGTTCACCGTGTTTACTTGCTCGTTAACGACATCGCCTACCGGCTCGCACACCTTTATCCGCCGCCGGTACTCGGCGATGCGCCTCTCCTGCTCCTCCAGCCCGCCGAACGTCAGCCCCAGCCAGCCCAGACCGCGGTCAGCGCCGTCGATCTCCGTGCCCGGACTGGTGATGGCCACCCACATCGGCGGGTGCGGCTTCTGATACGGCCGGGGCAAAATCGCCCGCGGCGGCATCCGAAAGGCCGCGCCCTCGTGACTGAAGCGCTCCTGCGTCCACATCTTCGGCAGGCAGCGCACGATCTCGTCCCAGGTCTTCTTGGTGTCGTCCGGATTTGCGCAGAAGGCGCCGAGCTCCGTCCAGGTGGCCGACCGCCCGGTGCCCATCTCCAGCCGCCCGCCGGAGATGATGTCGAGGGTTGCCGCACGCTCAGCGATCCGGACCGGATGGTTCATTTGCGGCACGCAGACGACGATGCCGTGTCCCACGCGGATATTCTTCGTCTGCACCGCACAGGCGGTGAGGAAGATCTCCGGTGACGAGCAGTGCGAATATTCCTCCAGGAAATGATGCTCGACGGCCCAGACCTGGTCGAAGCCGAGCTCGTCTGCGAGCCTGACCTGCTCCAGCGCCCGCTCGTAGACGGTGCGTTCCGACTCGCGGTCCCACGGGCGGGGAACGGAAATCTCATAGAATATGCCGAACTTCACACTGCACCTCCACGCGAACGGTTTCTTCCCATTGCAGTCCCTTCCGCGTTCTGGATAGTACCATTTATACGCTCCTGAGCAACTGAAGCTGTCCTGTAAATAGCGTGTCATCGCTCCCGCGGTTCGCTTGCGCCGAAAGCTGGAGTGTAGAGGGTGCAACGCCGGAGCCTGTCCTGAGCGCCCCGACCGCAGTCGGGGCAGTCGAAGGGCCGGGGGTCTGGGGGGTGTCCCCCAAGTATTCTTCCCGAGGGTGGGTTGGGCGGGAAGGGAGGTTTTCGTCCCCAAGAAAGAGGAGCACCACATCTCGAGGGACACCCAGGGGCGGGGACGATTTTCATCTATGAAGGTGGCCGCATAGCAGGCATGACGATCTGACAGCCCGCAGCCGAAAGCTGACAGCTATCGATTATCATGGTTTGAGCGCAACATCCGGATATTACCGTCCGCCCCGCCTGCGTATCCTCGCATATGGAGGTGCCGCGATGGTTAGCACGCAATTGAGGCTCATGAGAATCGAAGTTATCGACGAACAGAGGCGCTGGCGGGCCGTCGAGGAGCGCGACGCCGCCTATGACGGAAAGTTCGTCACCGCCGTCCGCTCCACCGGCATCTACTGCCGGCCCTCTTGCCCGGCGAGGCGGCCGGCGCGCGAACGCGTCGTCTTCTTCGACACCGCCGATCTCGCTGAGGCGGCGGGCTACCGCGCCTGCCTTCGCTGCGACCCGCGCGGCGAAAAGCCCGACCGCGGTGTCCTGGTCAAAGAGATATGTGAGTACCTGGACAGCGAGACGGAGGCGCCTGTCACGCTGGAAGCACTGAGCTCGCGCTTTGCTATCAGCCGTTATCACCTCCAGCGCACCTTCAAGCGCGTGATGGGAGTGTCGCCGCACCAGTACGCCACCGCGCGCCGCGTCGAGCGCCTGAAAGGCGAGCTACGCAACGGCCGCGATGTGACCGGCGCGCTCTACGACGCCGGCTACGGCTCCAGCAGCCGGCTGTATGAATCGGCGCCGGCGGTCCTGGGGATGACGCCAGGCACGTACGGACGCGGCGGTCTGGGCATGCGTATCGGCTACATGATAGTGGAATGCCCATTGGGCCGGATGCTCGTGGGCGCCACAGAACGTGGGGTCTGTTCAGTACGCCTCGGCGACCGCGACGCAGAGCTCGAGGAGGCATTACTGAAGGAGTATCCCGCGGCAGAGATCGCGCGCTGGGGAGGTGGAGAGACCGCCGGCCTGGCGACCTGGGTTGAGGCCCTGGTCAACCACATCAAGGCCGGGCAGCCCAGCATCAACCTGCCGCTGGACATCCAGGTGACGGCGTTTCAGGACCGCGTTTACCGCGCCCTGCGCTCCATCCCGAACGGCGAGACGCGCTCCTACTCAGGCATCGCGCGCCAGATCGGGCAGCCCCGCGCCGCCCGCGCCGTCGCCCGCGCCTGCGCCACCAACCCCGTGGCCCTCACCGTCCCCTGCCATCGCATCATCCGCGAAAACGGCGACATCGGCGGCTACGGCGGTGGCGTTGAGCGCAAACGCAAGCTGCTTGCGGCCGAGGCCCGCGCGGCAAAACCCACCGCATCACTCGCATCACTCGAATGAGCGACGGCACCCGCGACGCCCGCGCGCTCGCCGTGCTGCTGGCGCTGGGTGTCGTCTGGGGTGCATCGTTCCTCTTCATCAAGGTCATCGTCGATGAGACCGCGGCCTTGGAGCTGGTTGCCGCGCGGCTGCTCATCGGCGCCGTCTGCGTCGTGGCATTCCTGGCCGTTAGCGGCCGCGGGCTGCGCCTCACGCCGGCGGCATTGGCGCTCACCGTACCGATGGCCGCCATCAGCAACGTCGTGCCGTTCGCTCTAATCGCATGGGGCGAGGAGCACATCGATAGCGGCATCGCGGCCGTTCTGAACTCGACGATGCCCATCTTCACCGCCGCCTTCGCCGCTGTCGTATTCGCGGACGAGCGCTTCACAATCGTCCGCGCAATGGGACTGGCGTTAGGCTTCTTCGGAGTCATCGTGCTCACGGGCGACGACGCGCTCCACCTGACAGACTCAAACGTGCTCGGCGAGCTCGCGGTCATCGCTGCAGCCGCCTGCTACGCCGTCGGCAACGTCGTCTTCCGCACGCTGCTGCGCGGGACCGACCCGGTCAGCCTGTCCGCGCTTCAGCTCGTCGCCGGCACGGCTTTGGCCGTGATCGTGCTCATGGCGGCGTCAGGCGGCAGCCCGGACTATTCCCTCAGCGTCGAAGCATGGCTGTCGCTGCTTGCGCTCGGCATCGGCGGGACAGGCGCCGGCTACATAGCCTATCTCTGGCTGATCGAGGTCACCGGCAGCGTCCGCGCGTCACTCGTGACGTACGTCATCCCCATCATCGGCCTCTTCCTCGGCTGGCTAGTGCTGGACGAAAGCATCGGCCTGAACACGGTCCTCGGCTCCCTGCTCATCATCGCCGGCGTCGCCGTCGTCATCGGCGGCCGGGCGCCTACGCGCGAGATGGCGCCGGTGACGCAGGTCGCCGGGGTGAACTACGGGCGTCCAAGCGGCGGGTCGTAGCGCGTTGTGCTCATGGCAACTGCAATGATGCCCAAGTCTGAGCGGAATCGGTCGTCGCGAAGACCCCTTGTGATTGGATGCAGTTGGTTTTCTCCGACAGGCAGGCGTTGGTCACCACGAGCGCCCATCCTACCCGCCCCGAAGCGAAGTCGACGTCGACTACGGTGGCGGGGAGACCATTCGGTGATACAACCGACCACTCCGCGGCGCGATTCGCCGCAGCGACCACCTTGCCTCCATCCGCCTCAACGGCCACCAGCCCTTCCTCATCCGCGTCCGAAGGGGCACCCACCCCGATTTCGAGGGTATCCGGCCAAGGGAACAACTTATTGAGTTCCCAGGCCCGCCCTCCGTCCGCTGAAGAGTAGAACCCCACATACGATGGCCCTGCAGCGCTGCCGACAAAAGACACGGGAAGCAAGATGCCTTGCGGGGATGCCACCGGAGATCCAAACACGGGATATGCCGATGTCACTTCACCCGATAACGGGAGCTGCGCCCGCTGCCACGTCACGCCGCCATCGTGTGTCAGGTGTACTTGATCCCCTGCCGCACCCCCCGTCGCCACTCCCGTGTTCTCGTCAGCAAAAGCGATTTGCCCAGCGATGGGAGGGTCTGGCAATTGTTCCCACGTGGCGCCGCCATCTTCAGTCCGAAACAGTTCACCTACGCTGAATTGAGCGCCCGACTGGAGCTGAACTATGAGCCAACCATGCTTCGCGTCAGCAAACGAAAAGTATGCGGAGCCCGCCTGCGATGTAGTGTAGGCGATGTCGGGAGACCCAATGTGGGCAATCGCCCATGTGTTGCCGCCGTCTTCAGTATGCCCAGAGACCAACTGTGTCGCCCCGCTGTCGTCGCCGGCGCCAGACGCCGCCACCCAACCGTTCGTTGCGTCGATGAATGTGGCGCCCCGGATGTCTGCAGGAGATATCCCGGGAGGTGTCACGTCGTTCCAGTTCTGACCGCCGTCTACTGATAGCAGGAGTCTTTCATCAGTCAGAACCCACCCATCAGTTTCGGAAATAATCTGCATCGACCGCACCACGCCCCCCGCGACCGCACCATCTGCATCGCTCAGTGAATCGCCATCTCCACAAGCGACAAACGCTGTAAGCGCCGCCGCTATCGTGGCCGCAGCCGGCATCCAAAAACGATGAGCTGTTGTCTCGCTAAACGCTATCACTTCGCGTGCTAGCCGTAGTGGAAGCATCACTCCACCGTACAAGCCGGGTCAGCATTTAAGTGGCCATTCGGTACCACTAGCCCGTTCGCGCAGTCGTTGTCCACGTTTAGGGTGTACGACCCCCAGGTTTCAGCGTGGCCGCCACGGTATTGATGCAAACGCTGGTTGTATACCCAATAGCCGTCGGCGAGGCATGCAAGGCCCCAAACGTCGGGATCCAGGTTCCAATCAGCCAGCCAGACCACCCACGGAATGTTCGAAATAAATGGCCAATCGATAGCGTTACAAGGGCTCCCATACACGCCAGCCTTTTGGCCTGACAATACCTGGAGGCTGTAGCTCCAGCCATTTACGAAGGAGTTGGCGGCCCAGCGGCAGGTTTCGTTTGACATGTTGTAGGCCTCAAGGTCATAGTAGTACGCCTTCAACCCGTAGATCCCCAGATTGGAAGCCGCCGAGATGGCCGCATTCGCCTCGGCCTTTCCCTGGTTGTAAGCGGTCGTCACATCATTATTAATATACGTGTTGTAGGGTCCACCGCTCGCGCATGGGGACTGCGGTCCCACCCAGGTGAGGTAGTAGTCCCAACCTTGCTGATTCACGGTCTGTACCCAACTGCTCGTCAGGTTGGGTTGAGGGCAGGCCCGATTCGAGCCGCCGATGTAGATTCCGATGTCCCAGTATGGAGAATAAGGCCACCAATTGCTCATCACAGACGTACTTGGGGCCGAACAAGTGTCGAAGCCTTTTTTCTGTGACACGCCGTAACAGGTGGCGCCTGGGCTACAAATGGTGGCGTCAGCTTGGGAGCCTGTGCCGGGCAATATAACAAGAATGGTGGCGATCAGCCGGTTAGCAGCAGTTTTACAATCACTGGTCGAGTCCGATGGCAGATAGGGAGCAATCTGGACGATATGCCTGATTCCATGCGATGTCAAGACATGCGCGCCGTTTTCGTCGGGTTTTTTGCGATTCCGCGCTGATCAGGGGTGTCGAATCGTACAGCGCGGGCTGGCCGTGGCTCGAGGCCGCGCCTGTAGGTGAGCCGGTGGGTGTGGAGTGAGTTCCCTCGATCAATCAATTGCGTTGACTTTTTGCTTCGCGCGTGCTAAATTATGCTTACGGATGGTGCCGAGTCCCCGTTTCTCTATTTCCCTGTCTAACTGTCTTTGCCGATAGGCTGTAGTTCCATCGCTGAGAGGTGCGTCGTTAGCCTCTTAAGGAGAGGTTGTGCATGGTTGTCCCACGTGAAGTAGTCTACGAGAAGTTCCGCGTCCCGCACATCGTCAAGACTTACTCGCGCATCCCAGACGTCATCCCCCTGCCCGCCCTGGTCCAGATACAGGTCGATTCCTACAAAGTCTTCATAGATGAGGGCCTGCGCGAGCTGTTTGCCGAAATCTCCCCCATCCAGGACTTCACCGGCAACCGGCTGGAGATGCGCTTCGCCGACTACCGATTCGACGAGCCGAAGTACTCACAGGAGGAATGCCGGGAGCGCGACGCCACCTATGCGGCGCCGCTGCGTGTGAACGTCCAGCTACTCGTGAAGGAGACGGGCGAGATCAAGGAGCAGGAGATCTTCATGGGAGATTTCCCGCTCATGACAGAGATGGGCACCTTCATCATCAACGGCGCCGAGCGCGTCGTCGTCTCGCAGCTCGTACGCTCCCCGGGCGTCTATCTCACGCTGGAGCGAGACCAGACCAGCGGCCGCGACCTTTGCTACGCAAAGCTCATCCCCAACCGCGGCGCCTGGCTCGAATTCGAGACCTCCAACCGCGATGTCGTCGCGGTCAAGGTGGACCGCAAGCGCAAGATCCCTATCACAACGCTCCTCCGCGCAATCGACGAACCTGATCTCCTGCCCAAGCATCCGAGCATGTCCGAGATCAAGGAGATAAGGGAAAAGATCGAAAACGCGAAGACGGAGCGCGAAGCCGAGAAGCTGCGCCACCAGCTCCTCCAGGTGCTTGGCACGAGCGACCGGATTCTCGCCCTTTTCGCGGATGTCGATACCAATCCCGACCACCAATTCATCAAAGCGACTCTGGACCGCGATCCAAGCTCAGAAAACAAGGAAGAGGCGCTGCTGGAGTTCTACCGGCGGCTGCGGCCCGGAGACCCACCCACGATTGACAACGCCCGCGGTCTCATCAACTCTCTGTTCTTCAACCCGCGCCGGTACGACCTCGGTAAGGTCGGCCGCTACAAAGTCAACAAGCGCCTGGGCAGAGCCGATGCGACTCAAGAACGGGTGCTGACGCCGGACGACCTGTTCGCCATCGTCCGCGAGATCGTGCGCCTGAATAACGGCGGCGGCAAATCGGACGACATCGACCACCTCGGCAATCGGCGCGTACGCACCGTGGGCGAGCTGATCCAGAACCAGTTCCGCATCGGCCTCCTGCGCATGGAACGCGTGATCCGCGAACGCATGACTATCACCGACCCTCAGGAGACGGCGCCGAGCCAGCTCGTCAACATCCGCCCCGTAGTGGCGGCCATTAAGGAGTTCTTCGGCGGATCCCAGCTCTCGCAGTTCATGGACCAGACAAACCCGCTGGCGGAACTGACACACAAACGAAGGCTCTCCGCGCTGGGCCCCGGTGGACTTTCACGCGACCGCGCCGGCTTCGACGTGCGAGATGTCCACTTCAGCCACTACGGCCGCATCTGCCCCATTGAGACGCCGGAAGGCCCAAACATCGGCCTCATCGGTAGCCTCGCTACCTTCGGGCGCGTCAACCAGTATGGCTTCATCGAAACACCATACAGGAAGGTCATCCGCGAGCTTCCGAAGGACTCATCCGCTCTCGCCGGGCTGACGGTCCGGGAGGACGTGAAGGCCGGCAACGGCAAGATAATTGCGAAAGCCGGCGAGGAGATAGACGGCGCCGTGGTGAAGAAGCTCTCGTCTGCAGCCGAGAAGATGATCCCGGTACGGCCCTTCGTCTCGGACCAGGTGGACTATCTGTCCGCCGATGAAGAAGAGAACTTCGTCGTCGCCCAGGCGAACTCGCCCTTGGACGATCGCGGCCACTTCCTCGAGGAGCGGCTGGAGGTCCGTGCCAGCGGAGAGTTCAGCACGGCGCACGCGGACCACGTCGATTACCTTGACCTCTCGCCCAAGCAGATCGTCTCAGTCGCGGCATCGCTCATCCCCTTCCTCGAGCACGACGACGCCAACCGCGCGCTGATGGGGGCGAACATGCAGCGCCAGGCAGTCCCGCTGGTCCGGCCGGAGATCCCGCTCATCGGCACCGGAATGGAAATGAAGACGGCGAAGGATTCCGGGCAGGTGATTTTGGCGGAGGGTAACGGTGTGGTCACAAGCGTTGCCGGCGGAACTGAAGCCAACGCGCGCGATCCGCGCCAGGTCACGGGCAGACAGGCCCACATCACCGTTCTTTACGACAACGGCACCGAGAAACGGTACCAGTTGAGTAAATTCGTTCGCTCCAATCAAGGGACATGCATCAACCATCGCGCCCTCGTCCGCAGGGGTGAGCGCGTTACGGCCGGTCAGACACTGGCTGATTCCTCGTCTACCGATTCCGGCGAGCTGGCGCTGGGACAGACGCTGCTCTGCGCCTTCATGAGCTGGGAGGGTTATAACTTCGAGGACGCCATCATCATCTCTGAGACGGTGGCCCGCGATGACAGGTTCACCTCCATCCACGTTGAAAAGCACGAAGTCGAGGCGCGGGACACCAAGCTTGGTCCCGAGGAGATTACGCGCGACATTCCCAACGTGGGCGAGGAGAGTTTGGTTGACCTCGACGAGTACGGAATCGTCCGTGTGGGCGCCGAGGTCCAGTCCGGTGACATCCTCGTCGGCAAAATCACGCCGAAGGGGGAGACGGAACTGACCGCTGAAGAGAAGCTGCTCCGGGCGATCTTCGGCGAAAAGGCGCGTGAAGTGAAGGATACCTCCCTGCGTGTGCCGCACGGCGAGCGCGGGAAGGTGATCGAGACACGCTTTCGCGCCAAGGAGGACAACGAGACCGCGCGCCCGGCGCACGGCGCACCCGGGCACCACTGCCGCTGGCCAGCGTACGCGGAGATGGCGGACGACCTTCCGGCCGGCGTGCAGGCGGTCGTCAGCATCTCTATTGCACAGCGGCGGAAGATCGCGGAAGGCGACAAGATGGCCGGCCGGCACGGAAACAAGGGCGTCATCGCGCGCATCCTGCCTGCGGAAGACATGCCGCACCTGGCGGACGGTACGCCGGTGGACATCATCCTCAACCCGATCGGCGTTCCCAGCGTTCCCAGTCGTATGAACATCGGCCAGGTGCTGGAGACGCACCTGGGCTGGGCCGCTCGCCGAATGGGCTTCCGCGCCATCTCACCCGTGTTCGACGGCGGGAACCCGAAGACGATCGAGGACGCGCTGTGCCGCGTCTGGCTCTGCGAACAGGCAGCCGCGCTCATCGAGTCGCCTAATGGCCACGAGTCAGGCGGCGACGGCCGCACGAACGGCATCGGCGAGCGAGTCGATGTGGCGAAGGTATACAAGTGGCTGGAAGGCAAGGGCTACGATCCAGCAGCCGTCTTCGATGACAGCCGCGTCGGCGAAGCTGCCCGCGTGGGTCTCGAGGTCTGGCTCGAGCAGCAGGGCCTGAGGAAGATAAAAGGTAAAGAGTACCGTGAGCTGGACGCGCTGGCCGAAAAGTTGCTACTTGAGCGCGGCCTCGCCGCCCCGATCTACGGCAAGCAAGTGTTATACGACGGCCGAACCGGCGACTCGTTTGACCAGCCGGTCACGGTGGGTTACATCTACATGCTGAAGCTGGTGCACCTGGTGGAAGACAAAATCCACGCCCGGTCCACCGGCCCCTACTCGCTGATCACGCAGCAGCCCCTCGGTGGCAAGGCTCAGTTCGGCGGGCAGCGCTTTGGCGAGATGGAGGTTTGGGCGCTGGAGGCCTACGGCGCCGCCCACATTCTGCAGGAGCTCCTGACCGTGAAGTCGGACGACGTTGTCGGCCGCGTCAAGACGTACGAGGCGATTGTAAAGGGTGAGGACATCCAGGAACCCGGAGTGCCGGAGTCGTTCAAAGTACTGGTCAAGGAGCTGCAAAGCCTCGGGCTCGCCGTCGAGGTTTTGAACGAGGAAGAGGAGCGCGTGATGCTGGCTGAGACGTCCGCGCAGGACCTGCCGGAGCTAGGGATCGACCTCAGCGGTTTCGAGAAAGGGGAGGACTTAGTTGGCTCTGGAAGTTAACGACTTCAACGCTATCCGCATATCTCTCGCCTCGCCTGAGCAGGTCCGCTCCTGGTCATACGGCGAGGTCATGAAACCGGAAACGATTAACTACCGGACGCTCAAACCAGAGAAGGACGGGCTCTTCTGCGAGAAGATCTTCGGGCCAACCAAGGACTTCGAGTGCTATTGCGGCAAGTACAAGCGCGTCCGCTACAAGGGCATCGTCTGCGACAAGTGCGGCGTGGAAGTCACCCGCTCCAAGGTTCGCCGCGAGCGGATGGGCCATATACAACTGGCCTCACCCGTCGCGCACATCTGGTTCGTGAAGGGCACCCCCAGCCGAATCGGGCTGCTTCTGGATATCTCCCCTCGCAGCCTGGAACGGGTCCTCTACTTCGCGCAGTTCATCGTCACATCCGTGAACGAAGACGTCCGCAACGCCGCGCTGAACTCACTCCGCGAAGAGATGGACAAGGCGGTTGAAGGGAGCGAGTCGGAGCAGGCCACCAGGATCGCGGAGATCGAGGCTTCTACCTCCGAGGCGTTGAGCAACCTCGAAGCTACGCGCGCCGACCGCGTTGCCCGCGCAGACTCCGCAATCGATGCGCAGATTACGGCTCTTCGGGAGAAGGCCGCTGCTCTTGAGGCGGACATCGAAAAGATAGGCGAAAAGAACGCCACCAAAAAGCTGGCGCTGGACGACGGCTTCGTGATCGCCGTCCGCGGAGAGCCTCTTCCCAAAGGCGCGCTCAAGCGCCTGCAAAAGGAAGCCGACAAGCGGGCCCAGGCGCTCGAGGGGGCGCGCGCTCAGAGGCGTAAGGCCGCCGAGGGAGAGCTGGAAGCCGAATTGACCCGCCTTCGCGAGAGCGCAATGGGGGAGATGGAGCCGCTTCGCAAGAAAGTCAACGAAGAGCGAGAGGCCATCCGTGCGCAGTTCGAACAACAGATCGAACTGCTGGAGGACCTCAAGGACCCGATTGCGAACGACCAATGTACGCTACTGCCCGAGCAGAACCTGCGCGATTTATCCGAGCGCTATCCCGGTGTTGTGCGTGCGGGAATGGGCGCCGAAGCGATCCTGGAGATACTTGACCGGGTCGAGCTTGACGTCCTGGCAGTCAAGCTCCGTTCGGAGATTCAGAACTTCAGCGGACAGCGACGCAAAAAGGCGACGAAGCGTCTTCGCGTCGTGGAAGCGCTCCGCAAGAGCGGCAACAAGCCTGCCTGGATGGTCCTTGGCATCCTGCCGGTCTTGCCGCCCGATCTGCGGCCCATGGTCCAGCTGGACGGGGGCCGCTTTGCCACCAGCGACCTCAACGACCTCTATCGCCGCGTCATCAACCGGAACAACCGCCTGAAGAGGCTCTTAGAGCTCGGCGCTCCCGAGATCATCATCCGCAACGAAAAGCGGATGCTTCAGGAGGCCGTCGATAGCCTGATCGACAACGGCCGCCGCGGGCGCGCCGTATCGACAGCAGGCAACCACAAACTGAAGTCGCTGTCTGACATGCTTAAAGGCAAGCAGGGCAGGTTCCGCCAGAACCTGCTGGGCAAGCGGGTCGACTACTCCGGGCGCTCGGTGATCGTCGTTGGCCCGGAGCTGAAGCTCCACCAGTGTGGCCTGCCCAAGCGAATGGCGCTCGAGCTTTTCAAGCCGTTTGTCATGCACGGGCTTGTCGCGCGAGGTCTCGCGCACAACATTAAGTCCGCTAAACGAATCGTCGAGCGAGCGAGGCCCGAGGTGTGGGACATCCTCGATGAGATCATCAAGCAGCGTCCCGTCCTGCTCAACCGCGCGCCGACGCTTCACCGGCTCGGCATCCAGGCCTTCGAACCCGTGCTCATCGACGGTAGCGCTATTCAGATCCATCCCCTGGTCTGCACAGCCTTCAACGCCGACTTCGACGGTGACCAGATGGCGGTCCACGTGCCGCTGTCACGCGCGGCCGTGGCAGAAGCGCGCCAGATCATGCTCTCCAGCCAGAACCTGCTCTACCCCTCGAGCGGTGAGCCCGTCGTGGCGCCCACGCTCGACATCGTCCTCGGCTGCTACTACCTCACCGACGAGAAACGCGCCGGCGGCAAGGACTCCAAGAACCTGCCGCTGTTCCACAGCTTCGATGCGGCGAAGATGGCGCACACTATGGGGCATGTCGACCTCCGTTCTCCCATCGAGGTTCGAGTGGACAAGTCCACCGGGGAGCGCATTCGCACGACCGTAGGCCGCATCATCTTCAACGAGGTGCTCCCAGAAGAATTGGGCTTCCGCAACCATCTCATGGACAAGAGGGCGATCAAGGAGCTGGTCAGCGAGTGCAGCCACAAACTCGACAACGCGCGAACGGCTGAAATGGTAGACCGCATGAAGAACATCGGCTTCGAGTACGCCACGAAGTCGGGCATCTCCATCGCCATGAACGACCTGCGCGTACCCGCGGAGAAGGATCAGCTCCTGGCGGACGCCGATGCGCGAATCGCCGAAATCGAAGAGCAGTACAACATGGGCTTGATCACGGACGAGGAACGCTATAACCAGGCCGTGACCGTCTGGCGCGACACAACTGACCAGGTGCAAGACGTCATCCAGAAGCGCCTCGAGGAGTACGGCGGCGTCTACATCATGGCCGTCAGTGGCGCCAAAGGTAACATTAGCCAGATCTCACAGATGGCCGGCATGCGCGGCCTCATGAGCGACCCGGCAGGTCGCATCATCGAGCTGCCCATCCGCTCGTCCTTCCGGGAGGGCCTGTCAGTCCTCGAGTACTTCATCTCGACGCACGGTGCCCGCAAAGGCCTGGCAGATACCGCGCTGCGCACGGCCGACAGCGGCTATCTCACCCGACGGCTAATCGACGTCTCCCAGGACGTAATCATCGTCGAGGAGGACTGCGGCACCACCGCCGGCATCTGGGTCGGGGAGCCGTCCGAGAAGGGACTGTTCGAGTCGCTTAGCGAGCGCATCGTCGGCCGCTGGGCCGCCGCCGACCTCGCGGACCCCAAGACCGGCGAAATCATCGCCGAGCGCGGCAACGAGGTGACTGAGGAGATCGCCCAGCGCATAATCGCGGCCGGGATCGATAAGGTTTACGTGCGTTCCGCGCTGACCTGCCAGACGCGCCGCGGCATCTGCGCCCTCTGCTACGGCCGCGACCTCTCCCGCGGCGCTTTCGTGGAGGACGGCGAGGCAGTCGGAATCATCGCCGCCCAGAGCATCGGCGAGCCGGGCACTCAGCTTACGATGCGCACCTTCCACACCGGAGGCGTCGCCGGAATCGACATCACGTCCGGTCTCCCCCGCGTCGAGGAGCTCTTCGAGGCGCGCGTGCCTAAAGGCGCCGCCCAGATCGCGGAGATAGACGGCACGGCCGAGATCGGCCGGGACGGCGACACCCGCCGGATCAAGATCACGAGTATAGAGGTCTACCGTGACGACTACCTGTTACCGAAGGGCGCCAAGGCCGTCGTCGAAAACGGCCAGGATGTAGAACCCGGCACATTGCTGGCGACGCTGCCAAAACCCAGGGCCAAGGCCGCCGCTGACACGCAGGCGCTGGCTCCGGCCGGCGATATCGTCGCTCGTATTGCCGGCCAGGTCGCCATCGAGAAGGGCCGCATCGCTATCGTCTACGAGGAGCGGGAACAGCGCGACTATGTCATCCCGGCCGCTTCACGCCTGAGGGTCCACGACGGCGATTACATCCACGCCGGGCAGCCGCTGACAGAAGGCCCGCTGAACCCGCAGGACATATTGCGCATCCAGGGGCCGGAAGCCGTCCAGATATATCTCGTCGAGGAAGTCCAAAAGGTGTACCGCTCTCAAGGTGTCACCATCAACGACAAGCACATCGAGGTCATCGTCCGCCAGATGCTCCGTCGCGTGCGGGTGGACCAGTCGGGCGACTCCGCCTTGCTGCCGGGTGAGCTCGTTGACCGCTTCCGGTTCGAAAGCGAGAACGCGAGGGTCCTGGCGGAGGGCGGCGAGCCGGCGACAGCCCAGCCGGTGCTCCTCGGAGTCACGAAGGCTTCACTGAACACGGAGAGCTTCCTGGCAGCGGCATCGTTCCAGGAGACGACCCGCGTCCTGACAGAGGCCGCGATCCAGGGCCAGGTGGACAAGCTCCTCGGCCTGAAGGAGAACGTTATCATCGGCAAGCTCATCCCCGCCCGCGCGCAGATTACCGTCGAACAGCCGCTTAGAGTGACAGAGATGGTGCTGCCTCCGGGCTTCGCCGACGAAGAACTGGGCGAGGATTTCGAAGACCTCGACGAGGACTTCGAGGACGAGGACTTCGAGGACGAGCCGCTGGACATCGCCGGCGAAGGCGAGGACCCGGGCGAGAACGGCGCTGCCACCGAAGTCGATATCCTCGAAGGACCGCCTCCGGCAACGGCTGAGGAGATGAACGAGACGGACTCCGGGGGCAACGGCACCGGCCCGCCGGCAGAGTAGCCGGAAGAGCAGCCTCTTTAACGCCGATCACTGCCGGTTGCTAGCCACGTTACAAGCAGGCGGGTTTCAGACCCGTCTCCTTCGTCTCGGCAATCCAAACTTACGAGCTGCCCTGAAGAATGGTGTGTCATCGCTCCGAGATGTGCCCAAACTGCAGTGCAGGGTGTGCGACGCCGGAGCCTGTCCTGAGCGGGCGGGGTCTGCGCGGGAGGACGCGAAGGGGTGTTCCCCGGTTTACCTCACGAAACGGACGACGTAGCGCCGCAGGCCGGGGGTCTGGGGGTGTCCCCCAGTTTACTCACCGGGCGGGCGGGTGGGAAGAAGAACATCTCGAACCAAGGAAAGAGGAACAGGTCGTTTCGAGGGACACCGGGGGATGGGCAAGCAAGCCGCCAGTGTTGAGCCAGTCGAGGCATAAGGCTGACCACAGCAGCCCCGCCCCCTTCGTGTCGCCTATAATGGGACTCGAGGCGATGCATGGTCGTTAAGGAGCCGCAGGCGGAACCCGCCTCCGATGCTCTCAAAACAGCGCTTGCGCAGTTCGACACTGCCGCCGACCGCCTGGGGCTCGACGACGGCATTCGCATGGTCCTCCGTCACTGCAAGCGCGAGCTCGCCGTCCACTTCCCTGTTCGCATGGACAACGGCACGGTCGCCGAGTTCAGCGGCTACCGCGTCCAGCACAACCTCGCGCGCGGCCCCGCCAAGGGCGGCCTGCGCTACAACCTCAACGTCTCGCTCGACGAAGTCCGCGCGCTGGCGATGTGGATGACCTGGAAGAGCGCTGTCGTGAACATCCCGTACGGGGGCGCCAAAGGCGGCGTGATCGTCAACCCAAAGCTGTTATCAGAGAGAGAGATCGAGAACCTGACCCGCCGCTACGCTACTGAGATCAGCATAATCATCGGCCCCAACGAGGACATTCCCGCCCCGGATATGGGCACAGACGCCCGCATCATGGCCTGGATCATGGACACGATCAGCATGCACCGAGGCTACACAGAGGCCGGCGTCGTTACCGGTAAGCCCGTGAGCGTGGGCGGGACGCTGGGGCGGGCGGAGGCAACAGGCCGCGGTCTGCTCTACATCGTTCAGGAGGCGGCCCGGCAGTTTGGCCTCGCGCTCGAAGGAGCCACGGTGGCTGTGCAGGGGTTCGGTAACGTAGGCGCGGTCGCGGCCCAGCTGCTGAGGCGCGCCGGCGCCACGATCGTCGCCGTCAGCGACTCATCGGGAGCCATCCACAACGGAAACGGGCTCGATATCGACGCGCTTATGCCCCATAGCCGCGACCACACTCCCTTGACGCAGGCGAAAGAAGCAGACCAGATCACAAACGCCGAACTGCTCGCCCTGCCGGTCGACTTCCTGATCCCGGCCGCGCTCGAAGGCCAGATTCACGATGGCAACGCCGGCGACGTCCGCGCGCGTTACGTCGTCGAGGGCGCTAACGGACCCACGACCCCGGAGGCCGACGCGGTCCTGGCGGGCAACGGCATCGTCCTCATCCCGGACATCCTCGCCAACGCCGGCGGCGTCATCGTCTCCTACTTCGAGTGGGTGCAGGACCTCCAGTTCTACTTCTGGGAAGAAGACGAGGT
>WNGA01016086.1_pt1 | contig 15950 bp, 16 predicted proteins | sample 5400061 | NCBI WGS metagenome assembly WNGA01 (sample SAMN13153366, study PRJNA577476) | soil metagenome | isolation source: 100 cm soil or saprolite under grassland replicate 2 | place: USA:California | collected 2016-06-15
TGTTCGCGTCGATCGCCTGCTCGCCGCTCGCGGTGCGGACCTTGAGCTGCGTCGGCGACACGAGCGTGCCGTCACCCTTGATGAGGTCGACCTTGCGCGCCTTGAGGAGCTGCTCGACACCCGCGACGTTCTGCGCGACGACGGCGTCCTTGCGCGCCACGGCCTGGGCCAGGTCGAAACGCGCGTTCTGCACGATGATCCCGTGCTCCTCGCCGTGCGTGGTGACCCAGTACGCGTGGCTCGAGTCGAGGAGCGCCTTTGACGGGATGCATCCCACGGTCACGCAGATGCCGCCGACGCGATCGCGCTCGATGAGCGCGACGCGCGCTCCCTTGATGCCCGCGTGGAGCGCCGCGACGTAGCCACCGGGACCGCCGCCAAGGATGGCGATGTCGTATGGGGTCACGTTGTTAGACACTAATGGCGTGCGTCGGGCGATGCTGTCGCTCATGGTAGTGGTGCTCACACTGGTCATCACGCAGCCCGCGCTCGCGTCGTGCCCTCCTCCGGAGACCGCTCAGGAGCTCGCGCAGCGCGAGGACGTCGCAGCGACCGGCATCGTGAGCTCATTCGCCCCTCTCGGCTTCATCTTCGCCGCCGACCGTGTGTATAAGGGCGACCTTCCAGCGCACGTTCTCGTACTCGGCCAGTACCGTTCTCCGGATCTGCTTGGAACGCGTCTCTTCGTCGTGATGCGTTACCACCTGCCGGGTGTGTACTCGATGGCATCCTGTGACGGGCGACCGATGCCGTTCGCATCCCTCGGCGCCCTCGGCGATGGGCGCGCCCCGTCACCGGATCTTCCCATCGCCGCGATCGGCGGCGGCCTTGTCGTCCTCGTGATGCTTCTGCTCCTCCGACGTGGCCGCGGGAAGCCTGCTGCACCGGCGGCGGCCACCGCCTACTAGCACTAGCCGATCAGCGCGACCGTTCCAGACGCGTCCCGCTCCAATGGATGCGCGGCGTAGCCATGCGTCGCGTACAGCCGCAGGTACAGCGGGAGGAACGCGAGACCCAGACGCTCGTACTGCTTCACGTGCCGAAGCTCGTGTCTCCACAGCCGATCGGTCGGCTCGAACGCGAAGACGATGACGTGCCCGAAGGTGATCGCCGCGTAATGCCGACGGGTGAGGACGAAATGCGCGAGGCCGCGGTCGCTCACGTACAGGAAACAGCCGTCGCGGAAGCGCGGGCGCACGAACGAGAGCCAGCCGAGCGCGTGTCCGATCGGATCGGCATGGTGGGCGGCGAGGTCGCGCGCGACGCTACTGCGGCGTGCGCGAAGCGCGAACGCCAAGCAGATGAGCGCAGCGAAGGCTGCGCGATTACTGCTCGATGCTATCGACCACCGCCATCACCGCCGCGGTCACGCGGTCAGCCGTCGTCACGCGCCGATCGAAGCGCAGGATGAGACGACGGTCCATCGCCTCCATGCTCACCCCGACCACTCCCTCGATCTTCCTGCTACCCGTCACGACCTGTGACGCACAAGAGCTTCACATCAGTGCCGAGACCTCGAGCGAGATCTCCTGGGTGTCGACCGCCGCCGTCGCCGCGGGTGCGCGCGATGCGCTGCCCGGTGTCAGGACGGGCGAGCCGCAGGCGACGACCGCGGCGAACAAAAGAAAGGGCGCCAAACGCACGTTGTCATTGTGCGCTTGACGCCCAAAGTCACTAGCGGTCAGGAGCTACGGCTTGTTGTACGGCTTGTTGAGCTCGTCGATCTCTTCCTTGACCTCGCCGACGCCCTGCTTGACCTTGCCCTTGGCCTGGTCGAGCTTACCGCCGATCTCGGTCGAGCGGTCGCCGCCGAGCTTGCCGGCCTCCTCCTTGACCTTGCCCTTGGTCTCGTCCCATTTGCCTTCTGTCTTGTCCTTCATGAAATGTCCTCCTATGTGGGCCGAAAGGCCCCCTGAAAGGGGCCGCAAGAGCGGTGCCAGCCACACGCGTGGAACGGATCTTTCATGATGCGGGGCGGCGTCCTGCGAGCACGAGCCAGCGATGCGCGCGCGCGATCGGCGACGGGGCCCACCAGTTGAGATCACCGAGCAGGCGCATGGCTGCGGGCACGATGAGGGCGCGCACGAGCGTCGCATCGAGCGCGACCGCGACGGCCATGCCCAGGCCGATCGACTTGATGATCACGACATCAGCGAGCGCGAAACCGGTGAAGACCGCGACCATGATCGCGGCCGCCGCGGTGATGAGCCGACCACTCCGCTCGAGGCCCTCGGCGACGGCGTGCGTGTTGTCCCCCGTGCGCTTGTACTCCTCCTGGATGCGGCTGAGGAGCAGCACCTCGTAGTCCATCGACAGGCCGAAAACGATGCAGAAGAGGATCACCGGCACAGAGGGATCGAGCGCCTGAGGCGTGAAGTTCATGAGCTGGCTGAAGTGGCCCTCCACGAACACCCAGACCATCGCCCCGAAGGACGCGCTGATCGACAACAGGTTCATCAGGACGGCCTTGAGCGGGAGAACGACGGAGCCGAGCAGCAGGAACAGCGCGACGTACGTCAGCAGGACGATGAACGCGACGGCGCGGATCGCATGCGTCGCGATGAAGTCGATCGTATCGATATCGAACGCGCTCTGGCCGGTTACGAGCACCTCGCCACCCGCCGGATCGGGCAACGCCCGAATCGCGCGCACCAGATCGCGTGCCTCATCGCTCGCACCGGGCCGCGCGGTCACCGCACGCATCACGACGATGTGGGGTCCTGTCACCGCCTCGCGGTCGACGCGGCCCGAGGCGTCGAACGGAGCGGTGACGCTCAGAACGTCGCGGAGCCCCGCGATCTTCCGCGATAGCGCGAAGACCTCGGCATCACGCCCCGCACGGAGCGGATCGCCGTCGGCGAAGTACACGACGATCGTCATCGACGATTGCTCCTGCCCGGGGAAGTCGCGAACGAGCATGTCGTAGCCGCGGCGAGACTCGGACTGAGGCGGAAGGGCAGTGGTGTCGGCGTTGGCAAGACGGATGTGAAGGAACGGCGAGCCGGCGGCGAGCACGAACGCCACGGTCGGTACGAGCACGAGGAGCGGACGCCGCATGACGGCCGTGGCGATCGAATGCCACAGGCCGCTTCCCCGTTGCGCGCGACGCGGGAGCGGCAGGCGCCAGGCATTCACGCGGGATCCGAGGATCGCCAGGAGCGCAGGAAGGAAGGTCAGCGCGTAGACCACGGCGACCGCGACCACGATCGCACCGGCCAGACCCAGCGACGCGAGGAACGTGCCCTCGAAGAAGAGCAGGCCCGAGAGGCCGATCGCCACGGTGAGGCCCGAGAAAACGACCGCGCGGCCCGCGGTCGCCATGCTGCGCGCGAGCGCATCCTCGCGCGACGCGCCTGCGCCGAGCTCCTCGCGGAAGCGGGCAACGACGAAGAGTGAGTAGTCGATCGAGGTGCCCAGTCCGATGAGCGTGACGATGTTGAGCGCGTAGGTCGACACGTCGGTGAACCGCGTGAGAAAGAACACACCTCCGAGCCCGCCAACGATGGCGAGCAGTCCCACACCCAGTGGGACCAGCGCGCCGACGACGGTGCCGAACACGATGAGCATGAGGATCAGCGCCACCGGCAGCGACACGATCTCCGCACGTTGGAGGTCGCGGTCGAGGATCACGTCGAAGTCGCGATTGATCGGGAGCCCGCCGGTCGCCAGCACGGCAAGGCCGTCCGATCGGACGAGCGAGCGCAGATCCTCGAAATACGCCTCGGCGACCGAACGCGGGTCCTTGAGCTGGACGAACGCGAGCATCCCGTGACCGTCGCGCGACAGGAGGCCGGACTGCGGCGTGGGTGCGTCGTAATAGGTGCGGATACTCGTGACGCGCGCGTCGCCCCGCAGCGGCGCGAGCGCGTCGATGACGGCCTGGCGATAGGCCGCGTCGGCGACCGCGAGCGTCTCGCTGCGGAACACGAGAGTGAACGACGCTCCGGTGGGGGCGCCGCTGGGTCGTGGAAGCTCGCTGCTGAGGAGCTGCGACGCGCGGCCGGACTCGGTGGATGGGATCGTGTCCGGGTTGCCGAGATCGCCGCCCTGACCGAGCAGCACCCCGCTCAGAGCCAGCATCGCGAGCGAGGCGCCGAGCACGGCCCAGCGCCTGCGGTGCACGAACCTTCCCCAGCGCTCCAGCATCGCAAGACAGTACGTTCGAGGCGGCCGCGGGGTTCCACGGCCGTGCGCCGACTACGTCGAATCGAACATTGACGGTCGGGTCGAGGAGCGGTCATCGTTTGGGCCATGGCTGTAGCTGATGTCCTTGGTCTGAGCGCGCGCCTCCCGGCGGGTTACCGCCCGCGCGAGTTCGAGGACGGCGACCGCGACGGGTTCGTCGAAGAACGCAACAAAGAACAGCACTGGATGGAGCAAGGCAGCGCGGAGGAGTGGCGCTACTGGGAGAACCTCATCAAGGACCCGACGCTCCTGCGCGTGAGCGTCGAGGCACCCGACGGCTCCATCGCCGCGATCGCGGACATCGGCACCGGCTTCACGCCGCGGCCCGACCGGTCGCAGTTCATCGGGATGACGGTGCTCGCGCCGCACCGGCGCAAAGGCATCGGCACCGCGCTGCTCGCGGCGCTCGAGGAGGAAGCCCGGCGCCGCGACGTTCCGAAGCTGCTTGGGGGCGCGAACGAGGGTGAGAAGTTCGCGCTCGACTGGGCGCTCGCGCACGGCTACCGGCAGATCGGCCGGCGCATCGCGTCATATGTCGAGCTCGCGAAGTTCGAGCCCGCGCAGTTCTCCGAGGCCCTCGACCGCGCGCGCGCCGCCGGGATCAAAATCATGAGCTTCACTGAGACGCTCGAGGGCCGCGACGCGGCCGCGCAGGAGAAGTGGTGGCGCGCCCTGTACGAGGCCGAGGCACCGATGTGGGAAGACATCCCCTTCGCGACGCCGACACCGCATTGGCCATACGACCGCTTCTACGAGGCGGCGACGAGCGGCCAGCAGCTGGCGGACCTATCGCTCGTCGCGTGGGCGGGCGACCAGATCGCGGGGTTCACCACTACCGGCAAGAGCAAGGACAAGGACGGATGGACCTGGATGACCGGCACGGCGCGCGAGTACCGGGGCCGAGGCGTCGCGCGCGCGCTCAAGGTCGAGGCGCTGACGCGCGCCAAGCGCAAAGGGCTGCGCGCACTGGGAACCACGAATGACGAGCCGAACAAGTCGATGCGTGGGATCAACGCGAAGCTGGGATACCAGATGCTTCCGGCGCACGTGGAGCTTGAGAAGCAGCTGGCCTGATCTCCGCGGGTAGCAGCAGCAAAACGAGCGCGTACGCTAGCAACCGCATGGGCGATCCTATCGGCGGGTTTCTGCTGCTCGGCTCCGCGCTGTGCGCGATCGGCGCGAGCCTCGTCGTCTGCTACGTCATCTGGATGAACACCTGGGAGGGCTGGGAATCTTGGAACGCGCGCACGGGTCTCGATGCGGAGCGTGCGGACGAGGAGCGCCTTCTCGGCAGATAGAAATGAGGGAGGCGGTCCGCCTCCCTCACTTCTAGATTCGCGAGCCGGCTTATTCCGCTGGAGTCGCCTCGGTCATCATGCCGGGCTCTTCGCCACCGACCTCGGACCAGATCTTGACGTTCTTGGGCTCCTTCAGGAAGAGCGTTCCGAGGACCACGGTCATGAGGGCGACCGTGATCACGTACGCCAGACCGAGATAGATGTTGCCGTTCGGGTCGCTCGTCGTGTTGAACTGCCGCAGATCGAAGAGCCCGAGCCACGGCACGTACGACGTTTGGATCGGGATGGTCGCGCCGACGAGGCCGGTGAACGTGAGCGGCAGCAGGCCGCCGAACCAGCCGTTTCCGAAGTGGTACGGGATCGAAAGCGAGGTGTAGCGGACCTTCGCGCGGAAGTACTCCACCAGGAAGGCCGCGATCGGTCCGTAGACCATCGTCACATAGATCACCTGTATCCACACCAGTCCGACGAGCAGGAGCGTGTCGGGACTCGCCTTCGTGATGAGGCCGGTCGGTCCGTACTCGACGTGCGCCGCGTCATACATCGCGTGATAGATCGGGATGTACGTCGCCGCGGCGATGAGGCAGCCGGCGAGGATGATGACCTTGCGCCCGATCCTGTCGGACAGCCAACCGAAGAACAGGAAGAACGGGGTCCCAAGCGCGACAGCCCACAGCATGATCGTGTACGACTGCGTGAAGGTGAGCTTCAGGTACGTCGTCATGAAGAAGTTCGCTTGGAACTGACCCTGGTACCAGACGACGCCCTGTCCAGCCGTGAGGCCCAGCAGGACGAGGAGGATCGTGCCGAGCTTTCGGCCGCTGAAGCTCTCCCTCGCCCAGTTGCCGGCACCGGTGACGGACTGATTCGCGGCCTTGAGGCGAGCGAACAGCGGCGTCTCGCGGAGGCGGATACGGATGTAGAGCGCGACGGCGAGCAGTACCGCGCCGAGGATGAACGGGTACCGCCAGCCAACACTCGCGAAGTCGGCAGCGGCCATGGTCGTGCGGAAGTACAGGATGACCGCGAGCGCGAAGAAGAAGCCGAGCGTTGCGGTCGTCTGGATCCACGAGGTGTAGAGACCGCGCTTGTTGTCCGGCGCGTGCTCGGCCACGTAGATCGCGGCGCCACCGTACTCGCCGCCCAGGGCAAGACCCTGGATCAGGCGCAGGATCACGAGTCCAATCGGCGCAAGAAGACCGATCGATGCGTAAGTCGGCAACAGACCCATGAGGACCGTCGACAGTCCCATCGCCGTGATCGTCACGAGGAATGTGTACTTGCGTCCGATGATGTCCCCGAGTGCCCCGAAGATCACGGCGCCGAACGGCCGCACGAGGAAGCCCGCCGCGTACGCGGCGAACCCCGAGAGCTGCACCGCGGTCGGGTTGTCACCGGGGAAGAAGAGCGGTGAAAGGAACGGGGTAAGCGTCGCGTAGAGATAGAAGTCGTACCACTCGACAATGGTTCCGGCGGACGCTGCTGAGATGACGAACGGCAGCCCGTAGGCTCGCTGGGTCATCGTCGCCGCGCCCGCTCTAGTCGTTGCCAAGATCACACCCCCTCCGCCGAATTGGCGAAGCGGTATTTCTGGGGCACGAGCGCCGTCACGTCAACTCGCGCTCGGGGACAGAAGAATGTCGGCTCGCTCGCCTGGCCGCCAGGCTCCCGATCACTCCTCCTTGCCGGAGGCCGACGCGGTGCGGATCGAGTCGACGACGGTCGAGTCCGCCAGGGTGGTCGTGTCGCCGAGCGGCGTGCCGTTCGCGATGTCGCGGAGCAGCCGGCGCATGATCTTGCCGGAGCGGGTCTTTGGCAGCTCGGGCGTGAACATGATCGTCTTCGGGCGGGCGATCGAGCCGATCTTGCCGACGACATGCTCGCGGAGCTCCTTCGACAGCCCTTCGCCCGCCTCCTTGCCGCCACGGAGCGTCACGAACGCGAAGATCGCCTGGGTGGTCACCGGGTCCTCGCGGCCGATGACGGCCGCCTCCGCAACCGCCGGGTGCGACACGAGAGCGGACTCGACCTCGGTGGTCGAGATGCGGTGGCCGGAGATCTTCATGACGTCGTCGACGCGGCCCATGAGCCAGAAGTACCCCTCCTTGTCGCGGCGCGCGCCGTCGCCGGCGAAGTATCGGCCGGGGTACTTGCTCCAGTACGTCTCGCGGTAGCGCTTGTCGTCCTTGTAGATGCCGCGCAGCATCGCGGGCCAGGGTTTCGTGAGAACGAGGTACCCGGCGCCGCCGAGTGGCACCGTCTTGCCGTCCTCGTCGACGACATCGGCGCCGACGCCGGGGAACGGGAAGGTGGCGCTACCGGGCTTCGTGGTGGTGATGCCCGGGAGCGGGGTGATGAGGATCATGCCCGTCTCGGTCATCCACCAGGTGTCGACGATGGGACAGCGTCCGCCGCCGATGTTCTCGTGGTACCAGAGCCACGCCTCGGGATTGATCGGCTCGCCGACGGTTCCGAGCAATCGCAACGAGGTCATGTCGTGTTTGTCCGGGTATTCCGCGCCCCACTTCATGAACGTGCGGATCGCAGTGGGTGCGCAGTAGAGGATCGTGACCTTGTACTTCTCGATGATCGACCACCAGCGGTCCTTGTCCGGGAAGTCCGGCGTGCCCTCGTACATGACGCCGGTCGATCCGTTCGCAAGGGGCGCGAACACGATGTAGCTGTGACCGGTGACCCAACCGATGTCGGCGGCGCACCAGTACACGTCCTCGTGCTTGATGTCGAAGATGAGCCTGTGCGTCGTGGCGACCCCGGCCAGATACCCGCCCGTCGTGTGCACGATGCCCTTCGGCTTCGCCGTCGTGCCCGAGGTGTAGAGGAGATACAGCATGTGCTCGCTCTCGAGGGACTCCGCGGGGCACTCGGGCTTCTGCTTCTCGACGACGTCGTGCCACCACACGTCGCGGCCGATGGTCCACGGCACGTCCTGCTTCGTGCGACGCACGACGATCACTTTCTCGATCGTCTTCGACTGCGCGACGGCGTCGTCGGCGTTCTTCTTCAGCGCGACGGTGTTCCCTTTCCGGTAGCCGCCGTCCGCGGTGATGAGTACCTTCGCCTCCGAGTCGATGATGCGGCCGGAGAGGGCCTCGGCCGAGAACCCGCCGAAGACGACGGTGAACGGCGCGCCGATCCGCGCGCACGCAAGCATCGCGGCGGGCAGCTCGGGGATCATCGGCATGTAGATCGCGACGCGGTCTCCCTTGCCGACGCCCAGCTCCTTCAGCGCGTTCGCGCAGCGGCAGGTCATCTCGAGCAGGTCCCGGTAGGTGATCGTCCGCGTGTCGCCGGGCTCCCCCTCCCAGTGGTACGCGACCTTGGTCCCGCGCCCGGCCTGGACGTGGCGGTCGAGACAGTTCTCGGAGATGTTCAGCTCGCCGCCGAGGAACCACTTCGCGTACGGCGCCTCCCACTCGAGGACCTTCTCGAACGGCTTGCGCCACAGGAGCTCCTTCGCCTGCTCCGCCCAGAACCCCTCGAGGTCGCGCTCCGCCCGCTCGTAGATGGCGGGGTCCTTGGCGTTCGCCGTGGCGGCGAAGTCGGGGGGCGGAGGGAACCTGCGGTCCTCCTGAGCGAAGGTCTCGAGCGCCGTGGTGCTCTTGGTGTCGCTCGCCATCGCTTCCACCCCCGTCTCTGTCTGGGGGAGCGAGTATGCGACTAGATCGCGGTGGCCGTTCCTTGGTCGAGCGCCCGCAGGTGGGCGATGTAGTGGTTCGGCAGCGTCAGGAGCCAGCCAAAGCAGTTCATGTCCAGATGCCCGGCCGGGTCACGGCCGACGCAGCAGGTCGTGGCTGCCCCGTCGAGCCCGCTTCTTGTCCGTGCGCGAGACGAAGGGCGATCAGCGTGACGCCGCGCTCGACGATAAGGAGGTGGACGGCGATCTGACCGACGCCCCAGTCGTCGTCCGATCCCGCGCCGAGGTCCGCGTCGGTCGCCTGTTCGACCCGCGCGAGGAGTCGCGCACGCCACTCATCGGTACCGTCGGCGAGGAGACGGATAGTCTCGCTGACCCACCCGGGACGGTCCGGCGGGTCATCCGCTACGGTGAGCGTCACAGCAACGCATATTGCGCCGTTCGTGTGTACGTACCGTACTCCACTCGCTCGCACGTCTGAGCCGGCAAGCCGGCTCCCCCGTGCTCGCTCATGTGTGAGAATGCGGCGCGAGTTGGCCGGAAGGCCGCACAGGAGGACGATGTGGCGGGGATCTCAAAGTCGGAAACACTGAATCGGCTCTCGGAGAAGACCGGGCTGACAAAGAAGCAGGTGGGCACCGTGCTCGAGGAGCTCGCGGGCCTCGCCTACAAGGAAGCGCGCAACGGCTTCACGTTCCCAGGGGTCGGCAAGCTCGTGATCGTGGACCGCAAGGCTCGCCTCGGCCGCAACCCGGCGACCGGCGAGACGATCCAGATCCCGGCGAAGCGCGTGCTCAAGTTCCGGATCGCGAAGCAGGCCAAGGACTCGACTCTCGCAAAGCGCGGCAAGTAGCCGCACCGCAAGCACTCTTCTTCGCGAGGTCCTTCATCGCGCGCGGTGAAGGACCTCGCGCTCACCCGGCAGCGCTGCGCCTCGAGCGCACCAAGAGGTAACACGGTCTAGCCCGCTGTCATTCTTGGCTTCTGCTACGTTCTGAACGTTCAGATGAAACAAAACGCAGCCAGGATGACAGCCGCCCAGCACAGCTTCGTCGATCACATGGGTCAGCAGATGGTCGGCTGGAACCTACCGCGCACGACCGGACGCGTGTGGGCGTATCTCTTGATACGGGGGGAGCCAGCTGTTCTCGATGACATCGCGCGCGATCTTGAAGTCGCCAAAAGCGGCGCGAGCGTGGGCGCCCGCCAGCTGCTCGCCTTCGGTCTCGCGCGCAGCACCGGCGAGCGCGGCAGCCGCCGCGTGCTCTTCAGCGCGATCGACAACATGGACGCGATGTTCGCGGCGCGCAGCGAGAGCGCACGCGCCGTGATGAGACTGCTGAACGAGGGTGCACGTGTCGCCACTGCACCAGCGACGCGCACCAAGTTGCGCGAGATGGCGTCAACGGTCGGGGAGATCCTCGAACGAGAGAGCAAAGCGATCGTGGCACGGGGCCGGAAGGGAAAGCGGTCATGACGGAAGCTATCGAGACGCAGGGACTCACCAAGGACTACGGGACGGGACGAGGGATCTTCGATCTTGATCTCACTGTCGCCGACGGCGAGGTGTTCGGATTCCTCGGGCCGAACGGCGCGGGCAAGACCACGACCATCCGGCAGCTCATGGGCCTGATACATCCGACGCGCGGCTCGGCGCGCATCTTCGGACTCGACTGCGATCGCGACTCCGTGGCGGTGAAGCGAAAAGTGGGCTACTGCCCGGGAGAGCTCCCCCAGTTTGGCGGCTGGCGTGGATCCGAGATCGTCGCGTACGTCGCCGGTCTGCGTGGCGATGTCGAGGACGCTTCGATCAAAGCGCTCGCCGTACGGCTTGACCTCGATCTCGGGCGCAAGTATCGGGAGTACTCGCACGGCAACAAGCAGAAGCTCGCGCTCGTCCTCGCATTCATGCATAAGCCGCTCCTCGCGATCCTGGACGAGCCGACGACCGGTCTCGACCCGCTCGTTCAACAGGAGTTCTACGCGATCGTCCGTGACGCTCGAGCGGCCGGGTCGACGATCTTCGTGTCCTCGCACGTTCTCTCCGAGGTCGAGCACATCTGTGACCGCGTGGGCATCGTTCGCGATGGTCGCCTCGCGACCGTGAGCAAGCTGGACGATCTTGTCGGCATGCGCGCGTTCCACGTCGAGATCGAGTTCGCTGACGGCGTCCCGACCGAGCAGCTGAGGAGCGTCCCGGGTCTGGAACAGCTTCGAGTGGAGGATCACCGCGCCAGCGGCATCCTGCGCGGCAGCTTCGAGCCGCTCATGTCCGCGCTCGTCGGGCATCCGGTTATCGGTCTCGTGAGTCGCGAACCGAGCCTCGAGGAGATCTTCCTCACGTATTACGAGGCGAAGCGATGACGCTCTTCCGCATCGCCCTGAGACAGCAGCGGACAGGACTCATCGCGATGACGCTCTTGGGTGTTGTTTTTGGCGTGCTCAACGCGCTCGGCTTCGTTCAGGTCGCGGGCACGTCACAGGCGGAGCGGCTCGCGTTCGCCCGGTCGATGGAGATCCTCGGCGCCCAACTCTCCTACATGCTGCCCGTCCCGGAGCACCTCGACACGCTCGCCGGATACCTACAGTGGCGTGCCTTCGGCTCGCTCGTCCTGATCCTCGGCATCTGGGGCGTGATCTCCTCCACCGGCGGCGGTCGAGGGGACGAGGAGCGCGGACTGGTCGAGCAGTGGCTTTCCGCGGGTGCCAGTCGCGCGCGATACGTCACGACACGCGTGCTGGTCTTCATCCTGGTCGCTACGTTCGCGATCGTTGCGACGATGGTGTTCACGTATGTCGCGGGGACGAGCGCGGGAGAGCCACTACCTCTCGCGGGAATGGCATCGATCGGGCTCGACCTGCTCATCACGACGCTCGCCTGTTTCGGGATCGGGCTTATCGTCGCCCAGCTTGTGACGACGCGCCGTGCGGCCGGATTCGGCGCGGCCGGTCTCGTCATCGCTCTCTTCCTTATCAACGGCGCGAGCCGGTCCTCTGACGTCGGGCCGGTCCGCTGGCTCTCACCCTTCTACCTCTACGAACGCAGCAAACCTCTTACGGGCGACGGAGCGCTGGACCTCGGTGCCGTGTCCGCGCTGACGGTCGCAGCCCTCGTGCTCATCACGCTCGCGGTCACCGCGTTCGTTCGGCGCGATCTCGGAGGTACAGCGGTCACTCGCGTGTCGGCGACGAGCCGCCCGACAACGGCGCCATCCCGTGACCTCCTGCTGCGCATTCCGGTCGTCGCGCTACTTCGTCAGCAGTGGCTGTGGATCGCGACCTGGATCATCGGTCTTGCGGCTCTGAGCGCATTCCTCGCCTCGATCATCAAGACGGTCATCGACACGCTCACCTCTTCGGCGACCCCGGTCATGCGGGCGTACTTCGAGCGCGCTGGCCTCAGCGGGTACGACTCCTTCGTCGGCGCGATCTGGCTCTCCACGCTCATGCTGATCCTGTCCGCATATGCGATCGTCCAGGTGCAGAGCTGGTCAGCGGACGACGCGGAGGGCAGGTTCGCCACGATCCTCTCGGCGCCGGTCTCGCGTGGTCGCGTGATCCTGGAGCGACTGATCGCCCTCCTTGTCGCTGTCGGACTCATCTGTGCCGCTGCCGGGGCCGCCGTGTATCTGGTGACGGCATCGCAGTCGATCGAGGTCGATGGATCGAAGCTGGCGCTCGCGACCGTTCTCGTCGTGCTCATCCCGCTCGCGTTTGCCGCGATCGGCCAGCTGCTCGCGGTGTGGCGACCGCGCAGCGCCCTGGTGCTCCTCTCGACGATCGCCGTCGTGAGCTACTTCCTGGTCCAGTTCACGCCGCTCTTCGGGTGGCCAGAGTGGGTCGCTAACCTCTCGCTCTTCTCGCTGTACGGTATGCCGATGAGTGGTGAGGTGAACTGGAGCGGCATCGCGGGTCTGATCGGTGTGACGGTCGTCGGGACGATCGGTGCGCTCTTCGCGGTCCAGCGTCGCGACGTTGGCGCCTAGCGTCCCGGGACCGAACGTCCCGTTCCCGCCACAGGAAGCGGAGCTCGTCGAGGAGATCCCGACCGGCCCGAAGTGGCAGTACGAGCCGAAGTGGGATGGCTTCCGCGGCGTGCTCGAGAACGACAACGGCGAGCTCGCGCTCTGGAGCCGCAACGGGCGCCCCTTGCTTCGCTACTTCCCGGAGCTGCGTCCGCTCGGCGAGCTTCTCCCGCCTAATTCGGCGCTCGACGGCGAGATCGTGATCGAGCGCGAGGGTCGCCTCGACTTCGATGCGATGCAGATGCGCCTGCATCCAGCGGAGTCGCGCATCCGCAAGCTCGCCTCGGAGACGCCCGCGACCTTCATCGCGTTCGACGTCCTGCTCTGGAACGGCGAGGCCGTCCACACGCGGCCGCTGACCGAGCGCCGCGCGAAGCTGATGGAGGTGGCGAAGGGATTCACGCTGTCGCTCACCACGACCGACCTCGCGACCGCGAAGCATTGGCTCGAGCGCCTCGAGGTCATCGGGCTCGACGGCATCATCGCGAAGCGCGTCGACAGCGCGTACAAGCCGGGGTCGCGCGAGGTCGTGAAGAAGGTGAAGTATCACAAGACCTGCGACTGCGTGATCGTGGGCTATCGGACGAACGGCGAGAAGATCGCGAGCCTTTTGCTCGGCCTTTATCGCGACGATGGCACGCTCGACTTCGTAGGCCACACCTCCGGCATCGCCGCCTCGCTCCAGAAGCAGCTGCAGCAGATGCTGCCGCCGCTAAGGAGTGAGGGACACCTCGGCTTCGACCCGAGCGAGTGGGGCCGCACGCCAGACGCCGGCTCACGCTGGTCCCAGGGCAAGGATCTTCCGTGGCACGAGATCCGGCCCGAGCTGGTGTGCGAGATCCGCTACGACAAGATGGAGGATGAGCGCATCCGCCACGGCACGCGCTTCCTCCGCTTCCGCCCCGACAAGGATCCGAAGCAGTGCACCTGGGACCAGGTGCGCCCGCAGCCGCTACCCGGCGATCCGCTTCTTCCGGAGCTGCTTCGCACCTGAGCCGGACCGCGCGGGTGATGGCGGCCGCGGACGCGCACTAATGCTGCACCGCTATCGCGAGACGTTGCGGCATGCGACGTCGTACTGACTTACAGAGTGCGCGTTCACCGAGTTCTGCGGTTGTTCGCCGGCGTAGACCGTGCCCGATGTGCCGTCCTCCGCGAACGCGGACCCTGGGGCATTCGCCGAGTTCCCGGGCGTGTTGGAGAAGTCGTCGCATTCGACACCCGGCTGGCCCGCATAGGCGACGGTCGCCGTGCCGGCCACGAGCGTAAGCGTCAGGACAAGTCCGACCGCGATCCGATCACGCATGGACCACCTCCCTCTCCGACACGCCTGCAGTTGCGAGGCCGCGAGAGGCCGCGATGCGTGTCGACAGAAGAAGCCGCGACCCGGTTACCCCGCGGCGGCCGGGCTGTTGCGAGTTTGCCTTGCAACGACAACCCCGACGAGTGATCCACGCGGCGGTCCGGTGCGTACGCGCGACGCCTGCATCACCGGAGCAGCTCCGTACGCGCGCGCACGAGCGCGGCACGCTCGCGTTCCCGCTCGAGGTTCCAGCCCTGCCAGTCCGGCGCTCTGTCCTCATCGTGCCGCGACAGGTCGATGCGCAGCAGGATGTCGGCGTAGAGCCGCTGGCTCAGCGGAAGACGCGGGAACGCGTCCACGAGCTCGACGATGGCGCCCCCGCCAAGAGCGAAGAGATGGTCCGCGTCGAGGTCGCGCGCCGCGTCGGCGGGCAGACCGGACGGATCGATGATGCGCGCGATGTTCGCTCGCGCGACGAACGCGGAAGGACCGATGACGTTCGCGGTGAGCGCGACGAGCACCGCGGCCATCGCGAGTGGTTGCAGCGAATAGAACGTGCGACCGCGGGCAACGCACCACGCGAAGATCACGAGCGCGAGGGCGAGGAAGGCGATCGCGCAGTTCGCGTAGAAGCGAAGCTCCGTCCAGCCGTAGGCCTGCTGGTAGAGATCGAGGCGGTACCACGCCGATGCGAGCACGACCGCGGTGAGTCCGAGCAATGTGAGGGCGGCAGCGAGGTACGCAGGCCTGCGACGCTGGACCGCGAGCTCGAGCCCGAATAGCAGCGCGCCGACGAGCGCCACCGCGGCGATGAGCTCGAAGAAGCCGCGCCGCGCGTACGAGCTGTAGGTGATCGCGGCGGCGTCGAGCGTGTTGCGGCCGCCGAAGAGATAGGCGAGCTGCAGTATCACGAAGATCGCGAAGAGCGCGGCAACCAGCGTGAGGGTCACCGTCGCCGTCTCCGCTGCGAGCAGCGTCCGCGCCCGTGACAGGACATGGTCACGCGGCACGCGGTAAAGCGCCGCCATCGCGCCTGCGGCAGGCCACGCGACAGCGAGCGCGATGAACAGCCGGCCGGGCGTCTCGCTCAGGAAGTCGCCGATCCGTTTGAGGTCGAAGACGTTCTCAAGCGACCGCGCGAACACGGCATCGGCGGACGAGAACAGCACCGCGAACACGACGACGAACGGCACGGCCAGACCGACACCGCCGAGGTAACCAGATGCGCCGGCGAATCGCTTTGGCACGATGCGCAGACGCGGCCAGGCCGGAAGCAACACATCGGCCGCGCCGAGGATCAGGCGCTCGCTCAGCGACCAGGCTTCTCTGATCAACCCAACGACGGGGAGCGCACTCACTGGAACGCCGCTCCACGCGGCGACCGTCGCGGTGGCGAGACCGAATGCGGCGAGAACATCGAACGCGAGAAGTGGCCCGTCGGCACGGATCGCGCAGAATGCCGCGAACGCGACCGCGCTTGCCGG
>WNGA01010539.1_pt1 | contig 15948 bp, 12 predicted proteins | sample 5400061 | NCBI WGS metagenome assembly WNGA01 (sample SAMN13153366, study PRJNA577476) | soil metagenome | isolation source: 100 cm soil or saprolite under grassland replicate 2 | place: USA:California | collected 2016-06-15
AGTCAGGTCCGGATGAGCGCCGTGCACTCCGCAATCGAGCACGGCCACGTTCACTCCGGCGCCTTGCACGACATCCCATGCGGCGGCGGCTTGAATTTTCGTGAGGCCCCACTGGCTGGCGAGCATTGGATCGTTGACGGTCATCGTGGCGTGCGCCGCAAGCGCGCGCCGCATGGCTAGCCCACCCCTTCCCCTCGCCAGATCAAGCTGGCTTGAGGGCGCGCTATTCTAGTGACGGGCTGCGCAAGATCGAAGGGGTGGCGCCGGTTGAATTATTGTGGAGGATCGATGCTCCCGCCTGTCCAGAAAACGACTCCGTCTGGCGTCAGGCCCCAGTGGTTCCAACCATCGGTGAAGGTTGGCGTGTTGGTGCTGACGCGATAGAACGCGAGCCCTGTCGTCGTCGCCTGCAGTACGTCACCACTGCCTTGCGGATCGCCATACTCGCAGCTAAGCGCGGCGCCCATCGGGTCGCCGATCATGGTGCGCAGCGTAGCGAAGCCGAATGAAAAATCTGGACCTGCACCTGGCCCACAGAACGCGCCGAAGTCGGGCGCGCCTGGTGGCGCTGGTGCGGGTGCTGGCGCCGGTTCGGGCGGCGCTGGTGCTGGCAGCGGTGCGGGCGCCGGAGCGGGAGCAGGGACCTGGCCTGACGCGTAGAACTGGCCGATGGTGGCGCCGATTGGGCCCTTGGCGCTGTCCTGAAGGTGGCCGGTCGTATCGGCGTAGTCGCCGCACGACCTGACTGTCGCATCGAAGCCCGGCACGACGTCGCCGCCGGCGACGCGGTTGATCGCCTCCCAGATAAATGGATGATTGAACGAAGCGCGCACGTCCTGGCCGCCGATCTGGCACTTCGTCCCGCCCGGGCCGCCCACGACCGGTTCGAGCATGATCACGCGCGCGCTCGGATAGCGGGTGCGGATGATGCCCAGCACACTATTGATCTGGCCGACCCACCAGCCTGCGTCGGCATGGAAGTCACCGCTGACGTCCAGGACGATCCTGTCTGGCCGCTCCGAGTTCTGGCTGCAGCTGTTGACTCGGCCCGCGGCCGACCACCCCTGGTAGCCAGGAGCCGCCCACAGGTCGATCGAGCCGCCGCCTTGCCAACGCAACTGCGAGCGGCCTCGGCCAAGCTGCTCCTGTGCTCCGCCGAAGTACCACTGCATGGTCTGGCTATAGCCGATGAACTCCGTACACGTGAACTCCTGCGCGCTCACCGCCGCGGGAGTAACCACACCGCTCGCGAGCGCGAGCACCAGACCAAGCAGGCCAACGCGGGGCATAAATAAGGATAGCGCCTGGATGCGCCCCCCACGTCGGCCCGGCGACGCTGCGCCTGAGCCGTCCTCAGCGGCGCTGCGCGCGCTGGGCAGACCGTTCCCCGCTCCCAGGCGACAGGCCCCTGTTGCGCTGGAACGCAGTGCGCGCAAGGGCCGCTGAGGATGCGCCCACGCGGCCCGCGGCCAGCCCCAGATGCAACCAGGGGCCAGCCGCGGATGCGGAGGGAGTTACTGGCCGGCGGGCGTGGGTACCTCGATGGCGAGCGGTCTGGGCTCGGGCGCCAGCGCATCCAAGGGCCACAGGCCGGCCTCTTTGGCCAGGTCCCCGGCATTGCCGACGACTACGCTGCCAGCACTGGCCCACGGACGATCGACCAGCCACAACTGCAGGGTCGCGCGCTGCAGGCGCACGCTGATGAACGAGCCGTAGTCCTTGACGGCCAGCGGCAAACCGTACGAGTTCAGCGCCAGCGGATCGTTCAAGTAGGCCTCGTGCAGTGCCGGATACGCATCCAACAAAGCAAGATGCCGAGAAACCACGTCGTCCCACGGCAGCCCGATGTCCTCGACGGAGCTCTCGCCGAGTGGCACCTGCCGCGTCCGCTCCAGCCAGCCGTCCGTGCCGCGCTGGCTCAGCTCATCCAGCACGTTGACCGGCACCGCCTCGCCGCTCTCGGGCAGCCACTGCAACGCGAGCTTCTGGAAGGCCTGCGTCATGAACCCGCGATACATGAACCGACCCGAGATCGGATAGCCGAGTGCTTCGATACCGCCGAGCCGCTGGAACTCGCTCCACATGTTCGCGTCCCCGTCGTCGATGACGGCGAAGCCGGTTCCGCCAGCGCCGCTGAAGCCATTGGCCTGGCTGAAGAAGCGTCCGTTCGCCAGGTCGCCTTCCATGGGCTGGTTCTCATCAGATGCGATGAGCACCGCGAACACGCTGAAGTGACTGGTTTCGCAGACCAGCCGTCCATTGTCAGCCAACGCGCAGGGCAGTGGACTCCACGCTGAGCCCGACCACACCCCCAGGCCGATCTTGGTCTCGGCACCGACGAGCGGGAGGTCGGCCGGCGTGACCTGCAACACCAGCTGAATCGGTGCGACGAACTCCGTCAGCGGCATTGCATCGCTCGCGCTGAGCTTCAGGTCGAAGGCGTCCAAACCGAGCGTGAATCCAGCCATCGCCGGCGGCAAGCTCGCGCGATCGAGTCGTTGTGCGCTGACGGTCACGGCCTGACCATTCAGCACTTCTCCTGGCACGCCAAGCACCAGGTTCAAGCTGTCGATGACCAGCTCGCCGCCTTCCGCGGTCAGCCCGAGACCGGGCGCGGCGGGCGCCGTCGCGCGTGTCGTGACTGGCGACGCGGTGGGCTGAGCGGTCGGAGTAGACGGCGGAAACACCAGCAACGAGGCCCCCACGCCACCGCCGCCCTCGCCGGTCTGTGGCGGCTGGCTTGCATCGCTGGGCGGCGGACTGCCGCCGCTACCGGGACTCCCGCCATTGCCTGGTTTGCTCGGGGGCGGCGGCGGGACGGACGTCGGCGTGGCCGTCGCCGGGCTCGAGTTATTGCCGCCGGGCACGGGAGTGGGCGTGCGCGTCGGCGCGCTGGGCACGGTGGTCGGCGTCGAGGTGGGCAGCGGCTGCTGCACGACGGGTGTCTGTGTAGGAATGATGACCTGTGGACCAGGCGCCCAGATCGAGATGTCCTGGGCGGACCAGGCGACCGTGCCCTGGCGCGTGCCGCGCAGCATCACGCTGCGCGTACCAGCGGGAATCGGGCTCCAGAAGTTGTCGCCCATCGACGGGTTATCCGCCGGCGCCGCGGGCGGCTGGACATGGGCGGTTACCCAGCTCCGGCCGCCATCGATACTGAAGTCGATTGGCTTGCCGACGCCTGTGAAGCGCAGATTGGCGTTGCTCGGCGCGGCCGCGGGGAAGTTGACCGTTGCCGAGGTCGTCGCGTCGACGAAGCGTCGGTCCCCACGCAGGAGGGTGAACTGCGCGGCCGGCGCAACACTCACATTATCCCAATGCCAGGTGTTCGGTCCGCACGTGCCATCGAAATCGCAGGCCTTGTTCGGGTTGTACGAACGCTGATTGAGCTGGATGACGCCCTGGCTCCAGGCCAGAGCTGGAATGTCGGTGTCGATCCAGGTCAGGTTGTAGGCGGGCATGCGAAAGCGAATGTGGGTGCGCGAGAGCGTCAGCTCGAAGGTATCGCGACGCACCGCACTGGCCTGCAGCCCGAAGTTTGCGAAAATCATGTCCCACGTGTGATACGTATCGGCGGACACGCGCTCCGCGACGCCGTTGCGGTAGATGGTCGGCACGAACACACCGTTGCCGCCAGCTAGCTCGAGGTGCAGCGCGTTCTGCGGCAAGTGCACGTCCTGGAAGTTGATCTGCAGGTTGTCGGCGTACGGCATGATGACGATGTCAACCCAGTCGCGCGACGAAGTGCGCGCCGTCGACATGTCCCACTTCAGCACCGCCGCGCCCTGCGAGAAGTCCAAGAGCTGATTCGGCGTGAGATAGATTGCGCCATACCCGTTGTTCATCGCGGTCATGACGTGGGCGTTGCAGATGAACACGGTCTGCTCGATCTGCGAAATGAGGTGTGTATTGGGCGGCCCGGAGCAATCGGGACCATGATCGGCCTGCATGGGCTCGATCGAGGTCGTACCGTGTCCGAGGATAGTGATGTCCCAATCCACCGGACGCCAGAACAAAGGCGTGGCCGGCGAGCCATCGAAGGTCTGCAAATAGCCCGCTGCCTGGGCGAAGAGGTCTCCTGTGTAGGAGCCCGGCGACAGCACCACCAATATGGCAAGCAGTCCTGTCACCACAGGCAGGAGTGGGCCAACGACACGGCGCATGCATCAACTCCCGCGGTATGAAGTTGGGCCACCCCCAAAACGCGATGCAACGCAAAGCTTGGCACGTCGTTATGCGTCAAGTGACGCTGGTGCATCGCCAATGCTGGTCAGCTGAGGTTGAGCCGACTAGCGGGCAGCCAAGAGCGCAGCCACAATAGCAGACCCCGCGCTGCGCATGTGTTAAACGAGCGCCGGCCGGCGCGCAATTCTTCAGCGAATAACGGCGGGTGAGGACGCGGAGCGCAGCAGGATGCGTGGCTGGTCTGAGCCGTCGACCGACGTCACCCACACATGCGTCGCCAACGTGGCCGGCGGGCCCTCATCAGGCAGCGCGTACAGCACATGGTTGTCGTCCAACCATTCGATCTGATCGTCCACGTTGCGTGTTTCGGACGCGACGGGCCGATCCGTCAGCGTGGCGAGGTCCATGACGGCCATATGCCACGTGCGCGTTGTGGTCGACGACACCAACTGCTTGAACGCCAGGCGCGTACCGTCCGGCGACAGCGAGGGACATTCGACGCCCTCGCGCAGCACCTTCAGCCTGCGCGCGGCCAGATCGCCTTCGACGAGGTACGTCTTACCGGCCGAGCCGAGCGTCGCGTAGAAGCGATTGCCATCGCGAGCAAAGGTCACGCCCCAAAAGTTGAAGTCCGGCGCCTGCAGCGGCGTGTCGTCGCGAACGACGGTGAACTGCTCGAGATTGGCGAGCGTCTCGCCGGAGCGCATGTCGACCAGCGTCGTGGCCGTCGAAAAGGCGCCATCAGCGTACGAGTGGCCGGCCACGAACAGCGTCATCGAGCCGACCTCGCCGCCGGGCGCCACGCGGACTCGAGACGGGATGCCGGCTTGCTGGAACGTGAAGCCGGGCTCAAACGCCGCGTCGAACGTGTACGCGTTGTAGGACGAGGTGATGCCGCCGACGTAGTTGTTGCCCAGGCACAGTCCCTCGTCACCCGCGGCATACAGCCGCTGGCACTGCAGCGGCGTCAGGTACTGCTTGTCGGGAGCATCCAGCGGCGCGATTGCAACGCGGCGATACTGATCGCCGGTCGGCGAAAACAGATAGACGATGTGCGGCCGGCCGATAATTGACGCCAGCTGCTCAGGGCTGGCTGGCGCATCGGAGGCGACCGCCGCTTGTTGTTGCTGCTGGACGCGGCGACCCGCATAGAGGCCATAGCCGGCCGCGGCGAGCACACACACCGCGACCAATGCGATGAACAACTGGATGCGCTTCATGCCGTCGCGAGAGCGAGCCGATTGCGACTGAACAGCACGAGTGTTACGAGCAGGCCCACGACCAACCCAACCAGGTATAGCGCGACCGCGGCCTCGACGCCCCACCATGTCCAGAGCGCGCCAAACGCGATCGACGCGAGCAGCCGCGTCAGGCTGGTAGCCGTCGTGAGCAGCGCCATGCCGCTCGTGCGCAGATGCGTCGGCAGGATTGGACTGGCCAGCGCCATGAGGACGCCATCCGTGGCCGCGTAGTAGGCGCCGAACAGCACCAGGCACACCAGCAGCTCGGGCAGTCCCACCGACGGCAGGAGCAGCATGGCGTAGACGACGATCAGCAGCGCGTAGCCGCCAAAGAACACCCTTCCTCTGCCCACTCGGTCAGCGAGCCACCCGAACGGCACAGCCAGCGCAAAGTAGATCAGCGAGGTGACCACGTACAGCAAGGGCAGCAGCCCGGAGCTGAACGACAGCCGCTGCTGCAGACCGAGATAGAGGAAGGCATCGCTGATGGTGGCGACGCCCAGGACACTGCCCGCAATGACCAGCGCTCGTAGCTGGCGATCGTTGAGCATGCTGAACGCCGCGCGCAGCGATGGCTTGGGCTGGCCAGCCACGGTCAGCGGCCGGTTTTCGACGAACAAGGCGAGGACGCCGAGGCCAATCAGTGCAAATGACAGACTGGCCACGAAGACCGCGTCGAAGGCATTGGGCAGCAGTGACAGCAGGCCAAAGGCAATCAACGGACCGATCATCGCGCCGAGTGTGTCGAGCGCGCGGTGCACGCCGAACGCGAGGCCGAGCTGCGACTTCTCCGAGCTCAACGAGATGAGGGCGTCCCGCGGCGCGGTACGAATGCCCTTGCCGGTGCGATCCACGATGACCACCGCCGCCAGCAGGCCCCACGCGGAGCCCACCGCGAGCAAGCCCACCTTGCATACCGCCGAGAGCGCGTAGCCGAGGAAGGCCACCTCTTTGTGGCGCGCCAGGCGATCGGCCGCGAAGCCGAAGCCCAGCTTGACCAGGGCGCCAACGCCCTGATATAGCCCGTCGACGAGCCCGAACTGCAGCGGGCTGAGCCGCAGGAACAGCACCAGGTACATCGGCAGCACTGCGCTCACCATCTCGGACGAGATGTCGGTGAACAGGCTGGTGAAGCCCAGCCCGACCACATTGCGACTGACGCCGAAGCCGCGCTTGAGGCTGACGCCCTGGAAGGTCTCGCGAGTTACGTACATCGCCCGCTACCCACTTCTTTGCCATTTCGCCCATCCGGGTCGGGGGAGCCTGCGGCCAGCTCCCCCGACCCAAAATGCGCGAATCAGCACACGAGTGGGCACGTGGCGTGTCAGCGGCTCAGGCACTGGGTCGTGGAGATCCATACAAGTCGGGGCAACAAAATCGCCGGCGCTCGAGGCCGGCGACTCTGCTGCGGGGTGGAGAAAGGTCAGTGTTTCGAGGACTAGCCGCGCGACAGCGAGTAGCCGACGCCCAGCACCGCCTTGATGCCACGCTTGCCACTCGGCAACAGCGCCAGCTTCTTGCGAATGTGGCAGATGTGCGTCTTGAGCAGGTTCGAGTTGCCCTCGTCGTAGTAGCCCCATGCGTATTCGATCAAGCGGCTGTACGGAATGATGCGGCCTTCGTTCAAGGCGAGCATGTACAGGATGCGGAACTCGAGCCGCGTCAGCTGGACCGGCTTGCCAGCCTTGGTGACTTCGTGCGACTGCAGATCGAGGACCAGGTCGCCCACGCGCACCTCAGAGGCGGGCTGGCGGTACGGGTCGGTCTGGCAGCGGCGCATAACGGCCTTCATGCGCGCAGCAAGCTGTTTGGCGCTGAATGGCTTGGTCATGTAATCGTCGGCGCCGATCTGCAGGCCGCGCAGGATGTCCTCTTCCTCGTCGCGGGCGGTCAGCATGATGATCGGCGTCTTCGACTCGTGCCGAATGCGGCGGCAGACTTCGAAGCCATCGATCTTGGGCAGGTTGCCGTCGAGCAGGACGATGTCCGGGTTTTCGCTTTCCCAGCGCTGCAGCGCCTGCTGGCCATCCACGGCCGCCAGGACGTTGTAGCCCTCGCGGCGCAGCGCGTACGTCATCAAATCCAACAAATCCACATCGTCGTCGACGACAAGAACTTTCATCGGTACCAACCTTCTCCGTGACGGGTGACTAATAAACGATGCTCAGGTGCGATTTGCCGGGGTTGCCACCGACAACTGGAAGCTCAAACCAAAATCGGGCGCCGCCACCAGCGCGACGCTCGACACCCACGCGACCGGCGTGTGCCTCGACGATCGACTTCACGATCGACAGACCCAGGCCGACGCCGTCCTTGCCGCTGCCAGCCGTGGCTGGTGCGCGGTAGTACGGCTCGAACAGGTGCTGTGCCTGGTCGGCCGGCACGCCAGGTCCGCGGTCCGAGACCGCGACACGGATGTCCGTGCCGTGCACCGAGACCGTCACGTCGATCGACGTGTTGGCCGGGCCGAACTTGCTGGCGTTCAGGATCAGATTGACCAGCACCTGGCCAAGTCGGCGGCTATCCGCCAGGACCTCGGGCAGGCGTTGTGGAACACGGACGCGCAAGCGCTGGCCGCGCTGGGCGAGCAGCGGACCGACGATGGCATGGACATCGGCCAGCAGGTCGCTGACGCTCAATGATTGGCGATACAGCTGCAGCCGGCCCTCGCGGATCGTGGCTGCGCATAGCAGGTTTTCGACGAGCCCTTGCAACCACAGCGTGCGGCGATGGATCGCCCCAAGCATGCCCTTCACCTGCTCCGGATCGAGGTGCTGAAAGTCCTCGGCCAACAGCTCAGATGAGGTGGCAAGCGCGGTCAGCGGCCCGCGCAGCTCGTGCGCGACGGTCGCTAGAACCGTGAGCTCGTGTGGTGGCGTAGGCACGCTAGTGATTCCTCCAACGCGGCGGTCCAAGTGCGGTTGGTCCGAAGCGTTCGAGGGAGTCGCTGCGAGCTCAACAATTGGGCTAGTTGCGGGAGCCCAGTTGAGGCGAGTTTCAGACTGTGTGCTGGCACCTGGTTCGAGTGCCGCGGTTACTCCCATGTTGCTCGTGGACCTCCTTCCCGCCGTCCCGTGTTCAGCGAGCTGATCATAGTTCTCGCGAGCGTAAACATCCGTTACAGGCGCCGTAACAGTGCCGTACAGTTGGGCAGCTCGTGTTACAGCCGCGTTACAATCTCGACTTTGGCGTTGCGGCCGCGTTGACCGAGTGCCCGGATTGGCCATGGCGGCCAGAGTAGGCGCATCGCCGGGCAAAGTGCAGTGAGATAGTTCACAGCGCAACGGGGTGAACCGTTGGCTGTCAGCTGTCAGCTGTCAGCTGTCAGCTGTCAGCTGTCAGCAGTCAGCGATCAGCGGATTGTAGTTGAGCGCCACCGTTCGGCCCTGTACGCGCCTCAACGTGGATCAACCCCCTCGCAACCTGCCTCATGGAGGCGTTTACGATTGAATCGCGTCGTCTGCTGACGGCTGACTGCTGACGGCTGACCGCTCGTCCGCCTTGAGCAGCACGCCCACACCAGGGATGGTGTGCAGCAAGCTTGGCCGTGTCGCGTCCTCCTCGAGCTTGCGCCGCAGGCGATGGACCGTCACGCGTACCACATCCGACCCGCCTGGGTCGTGATACCCCCACACTTGCTTCAGCAGCGTCCCAGTAGGCACCACAGCGCCAGCGTTCGACATCAGGCAATGCAGCAAGCGGAACTCGGTGACGGTCAAGGACACCTGCTGACCGGCTTTTGTTACGGAATGTTCCGCCAGATCGAGCGTGATGCTGCCCACCTGGAGCCGCGTTTCGGGCGTCCGCCGCGCCTGCTGCCACTCCTGGCCGCTTCGCCGCAGTTGGGCGCGGATGCGCGCGATGAGCTCGCGATGGCTGAACGGCTTCGTCAGGTAATCGTCAGCACCGAGCTCCAGCCCGCGCACTTTGTCTTCCTCAGAGTCGAGCGCCGTCAGCATGATGACCGGCAGTTGGCCGCGGCTGCGTAGCTCCTTCAAGACGTCGAGGCCACTCGAGGCGCCCAGGTTGATGTCGAGCACCACGAGGTCGGGCGAGCGCTCCTCGTACAACCGCAACGCCGCGCCGGCATCGTGCGCGGCCACGGGCTCCAGGCCTGCGCGCTTGAGCGCGAAGGCCAGCAGATCGATCAGCTCCCGATCGTCATCGACGAGCAGGATCCGCACTACTTCTCCTGGTAGCTGGCAGGGTGAACCACACCCGCGTGCCAGTGCCGACCTCGGTTTCGATGCCGATGCTGCCGCCGTGCGCTTCGACGATGCCTTTGGCGATGGCCAAGCCGAGCCCGACGCCGGGCGCATCGGTATCGGCACGCACGCGATAGAAACGTTCGAACAGACCAGCTTGTTGCTCGGGTGGGATGCCCGGTCCCTGGTCCTCCACGACGATGCGCATCATGTTACCGATCGTTCGAGCGATAACCCGGATGACTGAGTCTTCGGGACTGTACTTCGACGCATTGACCAGCAAGTTCGAGAGAACCTGGCGCGCATAGCGTCGATCGGCCAAAACAGTCCGTCCTGCCGAAGGCAGGTCGAACTGGATCGACTGCTGGCGCGCCTCCATCGATGGCCGCGCAATTTCGACCGCGTCGTCGACAATCCCCTTCAGGACGGTCGGTCGCGGCGCCACCACAAAGTGCCCTGACTGGATGCTGCCCGCGCTGAGCAAATCCTCCATCAGCGTCCGGATGCGCCGCGACGTGCGGCGCGCGCTGCCCAGCACCTGGACGAACTCCTGCGCCGTCAGCGCCTCGTATTCGGTGTCCAGGATTTCGAGCGCGTTGTCGAGCACCATCAGCGGACCGCGCAGCTCATGGGCGACGTTGTACAGGAGCTGCTCGCGCAGTCGATTGACCTCGGCATGTCGCGAGATGTCGTGAACGACATACACGGCCGAGCCGCGCTCAGGGCCGTCATGGAGCAGCGTTCGACTGACGTCGAGGTCGACGGTGCGCCCGGTCGCGTCGGCGAGTCGACCTTGCATCTCCGCGCCACTGGGGTCGCGCGGGTCGTGCGCGAACGGCAGCACCTCGCGGATGGGTCGGCCGTACAGCCTGGCCGGGCTGCCCAACAGCGCGACGGCAGCGCCGTTGAAACCGGTGATGCGCCCGTCCATCGTGGTCGAAACGATCGGCGTGCGGATCGCCGCCAGCAGTGCGCGGTGGCGAGCTTCCTCGGAGGCAAGCGCTTCCGGGGCCAGGCCATTGCTGAAGCCGTCCACCAGCGCGGCATCCTCGACCCAGGATTGCCCGGGCAGAGCGAAACCGGAACCAGCGACCAACCCTGCCGCGGGTGCGGGCTCGTCCGGCACGTTTGGTCTCCTCTACCGATATGTGTGCTGCGTTGCAGCAGCCTACCGCAATGATCGGCGGCAGGAAGATAAGAGCGTAGCGGCCCTTCGTCAAGGGCGCACCAGGCGCACCCAGAACTCACCCAAAAACCAATCAATCCTCAACCAAATCGGGCGGCGTACATGCGACCGTTAGCCCGCTCATGGCCGGGGCGCTGCGTGCGCCCTCTTGGAGGAGGTCCCGGAGTCGTGTGACAAGGAATCGAAATGCGTATCGTCCAGGGCCCGTTCAACGGGTTTGGCTCACGCGGCGGCGTCTGCGCAACGGCACGCTGCCCGAGTGCGGCCAACGATGCCCAGCGCTCCCGTCACTGCGCGCCGTGACACGACTACTATGGCCTGGTCACTCAGGCACGAGAGGACCGCAGCCGCCCCGTGGCTAAAAACACGCCCATCCTCGACTCTGGCGCCGAATTGCGTCTGCGCGCCACGGTCCTGCTGGTCGAGGACGACGCGGCGATCGCCTACATGCTGTCCGACGTCCTCGAGTCGGCTGGCTATGTCGTTCGTGAGGCCTCGACTGGCGCGGTGGCGCGCGCCCTGGCCGAACAGATCCAACCCAACCTGATCATCCTCGACCTGGTCCTGCCTGACGAGGACGGCCTGGTGCTGTGCAGCGTGCTGAAACAGATGGTCGACAGTCCGATCCTGATCTGCAGCGGCACCCAGCGTCGACGCGACGAGTTCCTGTCGCTGAAGCTGGGCGCGGATGACTTCATCGCCAAGCCGTTCGACGTGTACGACCTGTTAGCGCGCGTGGAGGTGCTGCTGCGCCGCGCAGCCAGTCATCGCTCGGGTGACCCCGCGCCGGCGCGCCAGCCGATTCGTATCGGCGAGTTGTTCATCGATCCGTCGCCGCATCAGGTGACGCTCGCGGGCCAATTGCTGCAACTCACGCCGACCGAGTACCGCTTACTTTGGGTACTCGCCGCGCGGCCCGATCAGGTGGTGCCGCGCGACACGCTGGCCAAACTGGTCTGGGGCGACCCCGACACGGGTACCAGCCGCACGATCGACGTCCACATCGGCCGTCTGCGGGTCAAGCTGAGCCAGGCCAGCCCCCTCGCGCCACAGATCGTGTCGGTGCGCGGCTTCGGCTACAAGATCGTCGCGGCGCCGAGCGTGCCCGAAGCCGCACGGCTGGGCGCTCCCACCCACGCCTACTAACGGTCAGGGGCCATGCGTCAGGCGTCAGGGGCCAGGGTCAGGCGTCAGGCGTCAGGCGTCAGGCGTCAGGAGCCAGAAGTGCCAGTCCCCACTCGACGCTGCGGCGGACGCGGCGCCGTCAGGCCGCCCAGGAACCACACGCCGCTATGGCCTGAACTAACTCCTGACCCCTGACGCCTGACCCTGGCCCTGGCCCTGGCCCCTGACCCCTGGCCCCTGGCCCTGGCCCCTGACCCCTGACGCCTGACGCCTGACCCTGGCCCCTGACGCCTGACCGATGAGGCCACTGCATGCGGGGGGCAGCCGGCTGTGGCGCACGGTGCGCGGCATCGGCAACTGGTCGCTGATTCTTGCCGTGCTGTCCGCGCTCGTTGTCGGCAGCGTGCTCACACACTCGAGCATGGTCACCGCCCAGGGTCTCGGCCAGGGCCTCGGCACGAACCAGAGCCAGGGCCAAACACTTGGTCAGGATCCCAGCTTCTTCCCAGCCACCGGCTATCGGATCGCGTCGCCCGCGATACTGGCGTACTTCCAGCGCTACGGCGGCGTGCGCACGATGGGCTTCCCCGTCTCGAATGACTTTCCGCTGCTGGGCCACCGCGTCCAGATCTTCCAGCGCCAGGTACTCGAGCTCAAAGAAGATGGCTCGGTCAGCGCGGTGACCTTCCTCGATCCATCGACCTTGCCGATCACGCGCATGGACGGTCTGAGCCTGCCACCCAATGATCCCGAGCTCAGAGCTGCCGCACCGCAGCCGATAAGCCCGGACTACCTGAGCGAAGCGCTCAGTTTCACCAGCGCGTATGTCCCTGACGAGTGGAACGGCCTGCCCGTTAACTTCCAGACGACGTTCCTCGAAACGGTAAAGTGCGCCGACGCCTTTGGCGACGAGCCGTGCGATCCGTCACAGATCGCGGCGATGGCACTCGACGTGTGGGGTCTGCCGACCAGCCAACCGACGCAAGACCCGCTGAACAACGACTTCGTCTACCAGCGCTTCGAACGCGGCATCATGCACTTCTCGCGCGCAACCGGCCTGACGCAAGGGCTGCTCGTGGGCGATTGGTTCAAGCGCATCATGGTCGGGATCAACCTGGCGCCCGATCTCGGGCCAGAAGTGCTTGGCTCGCCGTTCTATGCCCAGTTCATGCCGAGCCGACCGCTCGGCCTGGCGCGGCCGAACGAGTTGCCCGATACGTCGCTGGCGCAGGCCTTCCGCGCCGACACGCTGAACGTGGCCGGCCAGCCGATGCCCAATCCGACGCTGCGCAAACACCGCAACGGCCATCACCGCGACCCAGATTGCGCTGCAGGGTACGCAAATCGCGATGACCCAGACCGCGGTCGCCGCGACCTCGACGATTCAGGCTGGGGTGCCCACGCCGACAACCGCCGTCGCGGCCTCGGTCAGTGACATTCCGGTTACGAACGAAGGCTGCCTGGGTGATGAGCAAATGTGGTTCATCCCACGGCGCCCCAATATCGGCACCCACGTCGAGATGGCCGTGACGTCGCGGCGGCACCACGACGTGCGCTTCATCCGCCTGGTCGGCCCGCTGGACGCCGGCCAACCTACAGAACGCCAGGGCCCGCTAGGCTTTGTGTGGACCTGGACCGTCGTGCCAGCGGTCGAAGACTTCCACCAGTGGACCCTCTACGCCGATGGCCTACGGCCGTGCATCACGAGCGGCTTCAACACGTTCGCCCCACTCGGCGCCACTGCGACACCAACCGAAACGCCAATACCCACGGAGACGCCCGGCACGGCCACGGCGACGCCAACCAACACGCCGGTCCCCGCCCCGTTCATCTCCAGTGCGACGCAGGCTGGCACGTGCGGCTCGCGGATCAACATCAATGGCCGGAACTTCGGCTCACCACCGTCAAACTTCGGCACAAATGCGCAATTGCTTGGTGGTCCACCCAATGCGCCCACGCCCGTCCAATTGAACTTCATCGGTGGCTCTGACACCTTCCTGACAGTGTCGATTCCGCCGTCCAGTTCGTTCTCACCATCGGCGCCCTTACTGGCGGGCAGCGGTTACATCCTGGTGGTGACCAATAACGGCGGCGTGTCAAACGAGATCCCGTTCACGGTGACCACAACCTGCTCAGCGTAAAGCGCGCAGCGCACAAGATCGGGCTTGACATCCTCAAGCCCGACTTTTATTTTGACCATACCGGCATGAAGCGCTTCACGTTTGGTTGGCGCTGCAACCAAAGCGGGCCGAGGCCCGTCTAAGCCTCGACACAGCGGCGTCCAACGTCAGGCAGCGCGGCCGGGCGGTGTTAACTGATCCCACACGGACTCTTGTCAACGGCCGCCGCATGTGCCATATTCGCGCAAAACGAGCGCTCGTTTTCTTTCGAGAAGCGGGCGCCACCGATTGGAACCGAGTGCCCAAGATCTCTGCCGCCCACGAACAACAGCGCCGCGATCAGATCCTGTCCGCGGCCATGGCCTGCTTCGCCCGCCAGGGTTATCACGCCACGTCCATGGACGACGTCGTCCGCGAGAGCGGCCTGTCCGTCGGTGCCATCTATACCTACTTCTCCTCGAAAGAGGATCTGTTCCTGGCGCTCTCCGACGAGCGCGCCGAGCAGACGCTCGCCTACATGAGCGACCTGTTCCGCCGCCCCGGCCCGATGGCCGACAAGTCGCGCGAGGCGATCGACTTCTTCTTCCAGCACCTGACGGACGAGTTCGTCCCCCTCGCGCGCATGGGCGTCGAGTTCCTGAGCGAAGCGGCCAAGTCCGATCGCATCAAAGAGCGCCAGCAGCGGCGCTTCGAAAGCGTCCGCCAGTTCTACTGCTGGCTGCTGCGCGAGGCGCAGCAGCGCGGCGATGTCAATCCCGACGTCGACGTCGAGGCCGCCGCCGAGCTGATGATGGCCCTCAACGAAGGCATCCTGGTCCTGTCCGTGGCCGGCCTACGCCGCGTGCCGCTCGAGACCCTCAAGGCGGCCTACGTCAACTTCCTCAACGACGGGCTGTGTGGCCCGAGCGGCTCACTCTTTACCCGGACAACAGCGGTGGCTGCCTCCAACGGCACGGCCTCGCGCGACGGCACCCACAAGGGAGAACCAAAGCCGTGAGACTCTCGCCTCTTTTCCGTTCGCTTTTTGCAGGCGTCGGCCTCTCGAGCATGCTCCTGCTGGCCGCTTGTGGAGGTCAGGCGCCAGCGTCGACGACGCCGGCCGCCGCGCCCAAGGTCGCGCCAGCCGCACCCGTGGCTGCCGATACTGCGCGCCGAGGCGATATTCAGCAGAGCCTCGCGTACAGCGGTGACATTCGCGCTCGCGAGCAGATCAGTGTGCTGCCCAAAGCGGCTGGGCGCGTCGAGCGGACGCTCGTCGACATTGGCAGCCGCGTCAAGGCCGGCGACACGCTCGCAGTGCTCGAACAGGACAGCGCCGAGATCGCCGTCCTGCAAGCGCGCGCGACCCTGGCTGGTGCCGAAGCCAAGCTGAGCACGCTCCAGTCTGGTCCGCGTACCGAGGACGTTGCCGCGGCCACGGCGGCGCTCAATCAGCAGCGAACGCGTCTCCAGAACATGCGCTCAGGTGGGCGCGACGAAGACATCAAGGCGGCCCAGGCTGGCGTGGCCTCCGCCCAGGCTCGACTGGAAGCGCTGCAGAACGGCGCCGACGAGGGCGTCCGCCAGGCCCAGCAGAGCGCGGTCGACTCAGATCGGGCCGCCGTCGCGAGTGCTGAAGCAGCCTTTGCCGCGTTGGGTGGTCAGAATGCCACGTCGATGCAGCAGGCGCAGAGCCAGGTCGATACCTTGCAAGCGCAGATCGCGTCGGCTCAGGCGACGATCAACTCCGCCGATGCTGCCCTGGCGAACCTATCCGGCGCGTCGGCCGCGGATGTCCAGCAGGCCCAAAGTGCGTACGACCAGGCCATCTCACAGCTCGGGGTTGCCCAGGCCGCGCTGAAGCAGAATTTCAATCCGACCCAGGCCCAGATCGCGCAGGCTGAAGC
>WNGA01012474.1_pt1 | contig 15938 bp, 14 predicted proteins | sample 5400061 | NCBI WGS metagenome assembly WNGA01 (sample SAMN13153366, study PRJNA577476) | soil metagenome | isolation source: 100 cm soil or saprolite under grassland replicate 2 | place: USA:California | collected 2016-06-15
GCTCTGGGCGAATGGGCCGAGGGCGCTACCGTGGTGTTTCTGTTTGCCATTGCGCAGTGGCTCGAATCACGCAGCATGGACCGGGCGCGCGAAGCGATTCGCGCGTTGATGGACCTCACCCCGGCCGTCGCGCGGATTCGAGGCGGCCATGGCGACGAGGACGTGCCCGTCGATCGGATCGATATCGGCGACCTCATGCTGATACGGCCTGGCGAGAAGATTCCGCTCGACGGCGAGGTTCTGTCCGGCCGCTCCGAGGTCAACCAGGCGCCGATCACCGGCGAGTCGCTGCCGGTCGACAAGGCGACGGGCGACGAGGTGTTCGCCGGCACCATCAACGGACACGGCGCGCTCGACGTCAAGGTCACTCATCGACGCCGCGACACGACGCTTGCACGGATTATTCATCTCGTCGAGACGGCGCAGGCTCAACGCGCGCCGTCGCAGCAGTTCATCGACCGTTTTGCGCGGTGGTACACGCCGGTAGTAATCGCGTTGGCGCTGGCGCTCGCGATCATTCCTCCTGCGCTCGGCGGCGCGTTCGCCCCATGGTTTTATCGCGCGCTCGTCGTGCTGGTTGTCGCCTGCCCGTGCGCCCTGGTCATCTCGACCCCCGTGTCGATCGTCTCCGCGCTTGCCGGCGCCGCGCGCCGCGGCGTGCTCGTCAAGGGCGGTGTGCATCTGGAACGCCTTGCAGGTGTTCGAGCGATTGCATTCGACAAGACGGGCACCCTCACCCGTGGCGAATTGCGGGTCACATCCATTCGATCGCTGGGCGCGATCAACGAGCAAGAGGTGCTGGCTCTGGCAGCCGCTGTTGAGTGCTATTCGGAGCACCCGATCGCGATGGCAATTGTCGCCGAGGCGCGAGAGCGTGCCGTGTCCGTCCCGCTCGTCTCGTCCGCACGGGCGACGCCGGGAATGGGTGCTGAGGGACATGTCAACGGCACGCGCATCATGTGCGGCAATCCGCGGCTGTTCGAGACGCACGTGCGTCTGAGTGTCGCGGCGCGCGACGCGGCCGGCGAGATCGCCGCTTCCGGTGCGTCGGCCGTTCTCGTTGCCTTCGGAGACGAACTCGTTGGTGTCATCGGCGTCTCCGATCGGCTCCGCGAGGTTGCGAGCGATGCCATTGATTTGCTGCATCGACAAGGCGTGAGCCGTGTCGTGATGCTGACCGGAGATCAGGAGTGCGCGGCTCGCGAGGTGGGCGCGCGCGTGGGCGTGGACGAAGTTCGTGCGGCCCTCCTGCCACACGAAAAAGTCGAGGCCGTGCGCAGGCTGCGGGAGCAATACGGATCCGTGGCCATGGTTGGCGACGGCATCAACGATGCGCCCGCGCTCGCTGCGGCGGATGTCGGCATTGCGATGGGTGTGATTGGCAGTGATGCGGCGCTCGAAACCGCGGACATCGCGCTCATGACCGACGATCTCCCGAAGATTGCTTACGCGGTTCGGCTAAGCCGCGCAACGGTTCGTAACATCCGTATGAACATCGCGCTGTCGCTCGGCCTGAAGGCGGCGTTTCTTGCGCTGGCCGTTGCGGGCATCGCAACGCTCTGGATGGCCGTGATCGCCGACACCGGAACCTCTCTCATCGTCATCGCCAACGCGATGCGCCTGCTCAGACAGGCATAATATTCGGCATATAATCCGAAAAAAGCCAACCACTGGTATTTTCAGGAGCGCCGCATGGCTGCCAATTGTCCCGAGTGCGATTCAGAGATCGACATCGATGAAATGGATGTCGACATCGGCGACGAGCTCTCGTGCTCCGAGTGCGGAGCGTTGATTCGCGTCGCCAATGATTCGCCGCTCGAGCTCGAACTGGCGGACGATGACGAAGAAGACGAAGACGAGTTCGACGAAGATGAGGAGAGCGACGACGACGAGGAGGAATCTGAGGAAGACGACTGGGGAGACGAGCCCAACGGCGAAGAATAGTCTGCCCGAGCGAGTCCGCAGCAAAGAGCGGACGCTCGAGCACATCCTCGCCGATCTCGGCTCCGCGATTGTCGCCTTCAGCGGCGGCGTCGACAGCGCCTATCTCGCATATTCGGCGAATCGCGTTCTTCGCAGCCGAGCCCTCGCAGTAACGGCCGATAGTCCGAGCTATCCCGAAGCGCATCGCGCGCTCGCACGCCGCGTCGCCAGCGAATTCGGTCTGCAGCACGAGATTATCTTCACGCGGGAGCTCGAACGTGCCGAGTACCGCGCGAACCCGGCAAACCGCTGCTACTACTGCAAAGAGGAGCAAAGAGGAAATTCGACTGTTGTCCCGCGCCGCAGGCCTGCCCACATGGGATGTTCCTGCATCTGCCTGCCTTTCCTCGCGCATCCCGTATGGTGATGCTGTGACCGAAGAAAAGCTTCGAAGGATTGAAGCCGCGGAAGAGGTGCTGCGCGAGCTCGGTTTCCGCGTGTTTCGCGTCAGACACCACGACGCGATTGCCCGGCTCGAGATCTCCCGTGACGAGATGAGCCGCGCGCTCGACGCCGACGTTCGGGACACGATCGTCCGGGAGCTCAAAGCGCTCGGGTATCGCTACGTCACCATCGACCTCCAGGGCTACCGGTTGGGCAGTTTGAACGAGGCGCTGCCGCTGAAGCCGGTCCGGTGAACGCGGAGAATCGCGGGACATCACCGACGGCACAGCGTTCGCTGCGTTGGGATCTTTTGCAGGCCCCGCGCTATGCACGCTACGGCGCGGTCGCGCTGGCGCTCGCGTTTACGCTCGCGCACGTTCCTTTTCTTCCGCAGTCGCTCGAGGACATCGATTCCGTCAATTTTGCTCTCGGCATTCGCGACTTCGACGTCGCGAAACACCAGCCGCACCCGCCGGGCTACCCCGTTTACATCGTCCTCGCCAAGATGGTGGTCCGGATCGGATCGTTTTTCGTGAGTAACTCGGAGGATTCTTCTCGAAGCCGACTCGAAGCCCGCGCCATGGCGGTACTGTCGCTCGTCGGCGCGGCTCTCCTCATCTTCTGCACCTATCGACTGTTGTGTTGTTTCTCATCCGCGGGAGATGACCGTCTGCAGCGGCCGTGGCGCGCGTTCGATGTTCGCGCGCTCGCTGCAACCGCCCTGGCGGCGGCCTGCCCGCTGTTCTGGTACCTCGCTGTCCGGCCGATGAGCGATGTTCCCGGCCTCGCCGCGGCGCTCGCCGCGGATGTGTGTTTCGCGCTGGCATGGTGGCGTCAGCAGCCACGAGCACGAGGCGATCGCCGCATGCAACCGGCAGAAACGGCTGCGTCGGGTCGCATGATCGTGCTCGGGTCATTTCTCGCGGCCATCGCGATTGGCTTTCGCTCGCAGAGCGCGGTGCTGACCGTTCCGCTGCTGCTGACGGTCATGTTCGATCGCATCGGCCGAGGCGTTGCTGGAGCGCTCATCGGCGGCAGCGTCGCGTTTGCCGTTGGCGTGCTTCTGTGGGCGGTGCCCTTGCTGATTGTGAGCGGCGGTTGGACGGCGTATCTCGCCGCCCTCGGAACGCAGGCAGGAGACGATTTCGCCGGCGTCGAGATGTTGTACCTCAACCCAACGGCGCGTGTGGCGGTAAACGCACTCTTGCGCACGTTCATCTACCCGTGGGATTCCCTCGTGCTCGGAAGCGCGATCGCGTTGTTTGCCGTGATTGGCCTCGGCATGCTCGCGTACCGTGACCGGCGGACGTTGATTGCCGTGATCGCTGTGGCCGGACCCTATCTCGTGTTTCACCTGCTGTTTCACGACATGAACTTTGTTCGGTACGCCTTGCCGCTGATGCCCTTCATCGCGTACCTCGCGGTTCGTGGCCTCGAGATCTTGCCGGGTCCCGCGCCGATTCTCGTAAGCGGCGGTCTCGCGATCTGGGGCGTCATGATTGCGTCGCCGACGCTTCTCGCATACGCGGCCGAGCCGAGTCCGGTTGTGCGCGCGCTTGGCGCGATTGGGAACGAGCGCAGCCGCGGTGAGGACGACGATCACGTCGTCCTCGCGATGCACCAGACGTTTCAGCGGCCGCTCGAAGCCGAGGTGGTCCCGATTACCGAGCAGCTCCCGTCGCCGCCTCGTCGCGAGTGGCTCGAGCTGACGCGTTACTGGCGACAGCATCCCGCGTCGCCGGTGTGGTTTCTCGCGGATCCGCGCCGGACCGACCTGGCGCTCATCGACCCCGCCAGCCGCTCCGATCGCCGCGATTTTGGCTGGCGGTTCTCTTCCTTGTCTCAGATCGGCGGAATGCGTCCCGCGGCGGTCAACTGGTATCGGCTCGCGCCGCCTGGATGGTTTGCAGAAGAGGGATGGGCGCTCACGCCGGAAACCGCCGGTATTGCCGAATCCATGCAGCGTGGGCCGTACCTGGCGCCGATCGCTGCCTGGATTCGGCGCCGCGAAACGGCCACTCGACTGCTGATTGGCGGCCGACATCTGGGCGCTGTCAGCGATCCAGCCGTGACATTCGTTGTCTCGATTGACGGAAAGGCGTTCACGACGTGGGAGGAGCGGCCGGGCTTTTTCCTGCGCGTCTTCGAGCTTCCGAGCGGCACGTTGTCGGGTGCCGGCCCGCTGGCGAAGCTCGAAGTGCGTTCAACGGCTCCCGACGGCGCCCGCATCGCAACGGCGATTGAACAGTTCGACCTGCAGCAGGCGGGCTCGCTGATGTGGGGATTCGGCGAAGGATGGCACGAAGCGGAGTACAACCCGCGCGTCGGCCTTTGGCGATGGGCGAGCGAGCGGGCGACGCTGAGGATCGTCGGCAACGATCGGCCCGTCGCGATCCGGATGCAGATCGAATCGCCGCTGCGTTACTTCGACGACTCTCCGCATGTCACGCTGACGGCGGCGGGACAAGTGCTGGCGCGCGTCCAGCCGACCGACGAGATGATCCTCGATGCGACGGTCTCGAGTGATCAGTTGAGGGCCTCTGGCGGCGCCGTGGTTCTGGAGACCGATCGCACGTTCGTGCCTGCCGAACGCGGTGGGCCTCCCGATCGACGGCACCTCGGATTGCGCGTTTTTGGCGTCAGCGTCGCGATTCGAAATTGACACTGCTCATGTCGCCCTGTAATCTGCCGACACTATGGATTAGCGCCACTAGTGCGCCTGTGTCGGGCCACTTGCTGCTCGCTCCCAGAGCGGCCGTTCCAGATCGACAGGCCACCGAAGCACTGAAACGCGAAAGGCAGTCACGGAATCACCGAAGCACGAAAGGAAAACGCCACGGAAACACTGAAACACGGAGCTTTAGGATTTTTCGTGGTCCGTGATTCTGCGCGCCCGTGGCTCGTCTACGCTGTGATTCCGCGCTTCCATGCTTCTGTTCTTCCGCGCGTCGGTGTTTCCGTGGCTTCTCTTCAAAGGAGAGTGAGAATGATCGTGTTCAGACAAATTGCAGGACTCGGTGTGCTTTGCCTCGCGGCAAGTCTGGGATTGGCGGCTTGCTCGAAGAAAGCGCCGGCCGTAGCACCTGCCGCGCCCCCGCCGCCTGCCGCCACAGCGCCAGCGACCCCCCCGCCGCCGCCTCCGCCGGCGCCACCACCGGCGTCGCCGCCCGCAACCGCGCCTCTGAGCGAAGAGCAGATCTTCGCGCAGAAGACGCTCGAACAGCTCAACGCGGAGCGGCCGCTCGGCGACGTGTTCTTCGATCTCGATCGCGCGTCGATTCGCGAGGACGCGCGTGCGCCGCTTCAGAAAAACGCCGACTGGATGAAGCGCTGGATGTCGACCCGCGTCACGGTCGAGGGACACTGCGACGAACGCGGGACCGCTGAATACAACCTCGCATTGGGCGAGCGCCGCGCGAGCGTGGTGAAGGAGTATCTGGTGGGCCTTGGCATCGCTGCCGAGCGGGTCGCGATCGTCAGCAAGGGCAAGGAATCTCCGTTCTGCACGGAATCAAACGAAAGCTGCTGGCAGCAGAACCGGCGCGGACACTTCCTTATTACGGCTAAGTAACGCGTCGAAGGGCCGCCTTCGGGACCGTAGGCCGCCCCGGCGAGGTTGCGCCGAAGCTCGATGTGGCGCGCGAGCGCAGGCGGAAAGCGAAGTTGCCGAGGAAACACGGCAGCTCGGAGAGTACCAGCCACTGAATCGCAGAGGCACGGACACAAAACCAGTTGGGTTCCGTGGTTCTGTGCTTCAGTGGCCCCGTTGTTCCGTGCTTCAGCGTTTCTGCGGCATCGCGTTCGCTTCTTTGCAGATCTGCTCCGCGGCCGCGCGGGGATCCGCGGCGGCGGTAATCGGCCGGCCGACGACGAGATAATCAGCGCCCGCCTCGAGCGCCGCGGAAGGCGACAGTGTGCGGGCCTGGTCGTCGGTAACGGTCGGGTGCGCGAGACGGATTCCGGGCGTCACGATGACGAACCCGTCGCCGCAGGCGCGTCGGAGATCCGCGATTTCGAGCGGCGAGGCTACGACGCCGTCGAGACCCGCATCCTGCGCGAGCCGGGCGAGACGAACGACCTGCTCACCGATTGGCGCGTCCACCCCGATCTCACGCAGCGCCTGCCGGTCGAGACTGGTGAGCACGGTCACTCCAATCACCAACGGGCGGTCTTGGCTGAGACCTTGCGCCGTGTCTCGCGCGGCAACGGCCGCGGCGCGCATCATCGCCCGGCCTCCGGATGCGTGAACGTCCACCATCCACGCGCCCGTCCGGGTAGCGGAAGCGATGGCGGCGGCGACGGTATTCGGAATGTCGTGAAACTTCAAATCGAGGAAGATTCGATCGCCTCGCTCGGACAGCGTGCGCACAACGGCGGGGCCTTCCGCGGTGAAGAGCTGCTTGCCAATCTTGAATCCGCCCACGATCGGGCGAAGCGTGTCCGCCAGCGCGAGCGCCTCAGACCCCGATGGCACGTCGAGAGCCACCAGCAGCGGGTTCACGCGTGAACTTCTTTCCGCGGCGTGGTATCCACGGCGCCAATCAGGTCCTGGATGCGCGGCACGCGCTGCCGCTGCATGTAGTCGCGCAGGCCGTCGAGGACCTTGGCCCACACACACGGCTCCGCGAAGTTCGCCGTTCCAATCTGCACTGCAGTGGCACCCGCCAGCATGAACTCCACGACGTCGTCCGCGGTGAGAATGCCGCCCATGCCGATAACCGGGATGCTGACGGCCTGATGGCACTCCCACACCATTCGCACTGCGATAGGACGAATGGCCGGCCCGCTCAGGCCGCCGAGCACGTTCGACAGTTTCGGGCGGCGCGTTTCGACATCGATTGCCATCGCCAGAAACGTATTCACGAGCGATACCGCGTCTGCTCCCGCGTCCTCCGCCGCGCGGGCAAAGGAGGCGACGTCAGTGACGTTCGGAGTGAGCTTCGGCATCAGAGGCAGCCGCGTCACCTTTCGAACGGCGCTCGTCACGTCGTGAGTGCCGTGCAGGCTGCACCCGAATTGGATGCCGCCTTCTTTGATGTTCGGGCACGAGATGTTCAGTTCGATGGCCGCGACGCCGTCACAGTCCGAGAGTATCCGCGATACTTCAGCGTATTCATCCAGCGACGTCCCGCAGACATTGACGATGACCCGCGCACCGAGCTCTCGCAGCCGCGGCAGCTTCTCACGTACGAATCGGTGGACGCCGATTCCCTGCAAGCCGATCGCGTTGAGCATGCCCGACGGTGTTTCGGCTATGCGCGGCGGGACATGGCCTTCCCGTTCGGTCAAGAACAGCCCTTTGACCGCAACGCCGCCGAGCATCGACAGGTCCACGACCTCCTCGTACTCGACTCCGTAGCCAAAGCAGCCGCTTGCGGCGATAACCGGATTGGGCAGCTCCAGCGATCCGACGTGGACGCGCAAGTCCATATCAGTCCCAGACCACATCAGCGCCGGCGAATACGGGGCCACCAATGCACGACCGCACGAAATGGGCGGCAGCGCCGGCGCCATGGCGAATGGGAATGACGCAGCTATAGCAGCCGCCCAGGCCGCATCCCATCACGCGTTCGACAGACACCTGACATGGTTGCCGAAACTTCTGCGCGAGTCGCGCGACCGCGGCCAGCATGGGCTCAGGCCCGCAGGCGTAGACCATGACGCGGTCTGCGCCGGACAACTGCGCGAGCGCTGTTTCCAGTGGTCCGGTCACTCGCGCCCTCGTCCCGCGCGTTCCGTCTTCGGTCGCGAGCACGAGCGTGACGCCGAGTTTTTCGAAGTCGCTGAGGTAAAAGAGCTCGTTCGCGCTTCGCGCACCGTAAAACAGCGTCGTGTCGATCCGCGCTCGAGCCAGGCTTTCTGCCAGCGTGGCGAATGGCGCAAGCCCGACTCCACCGGCGACCATCCAGGCCTCGCGATCGGCTGTGGGCGTGAAAGGTTTGCCCAAAGGACCGAGGCAGACGACATGCTGGCCGGATTCGAGCTGGTACAGCACGTTCGTGTTGCGGCCGGCGCGCTTGTTGAGAATGCTGATCGCAACGGGCCGTCCTTCGTCGCGCACGATCTCGAAGACCGAGAATGGCCGCCGCAACAGCGACTCGGTGCAGCCCTCAGCCTTGACCATCACGAACTGGCCGGGCTCCGTGCGCTCGCCGATGGCCGGCGCCGCCAAGGTGAGAACGTTGTAATCGTCCGAGAGTCGCACGTTGCTGATCACTCGCGCTCGAACGTCCAGCGGCGCCATGGCAGTTCAGTATAAATCCAAGGTTCTGCTGTATACTTTGCCGAGACTCTTTAATTGCGAACCTGCGAGTTCGCAAAGAGGGAACATGCAGCAACCGCTCGAGGTCGCGCCATGGCGGTAGTCATGGACGCGGACCGCATCTCCCGCGCGCTCACGCGCATCGCCCACGAAATCGTCGAACGTAACCGCGGTGTTGAGGATGTTGCGCTCGTCGGCATCCGCAGCCGCGGCGTTCCGCTCGCCCGCCGCATCGCGCAATCGCTCAAGCAGATCACGGGAGACGATGTCCCTACCGGTGCGCTGGACATCACGCTCTATCGTGACGATCTGATGCGAAACCAGGTCGGGCCGCAGCCGCTCGTCCGCAAGACGGAGATTCCTTTCTCGATCGACGGCCGCGCCATCATCCTGGTGGACGACGTGCTCTACACCGGTCGGACGACCCGCGCGGCGCTCGATGCGCTGATCGATTTCGGCCGGCCGAAATCGATTCAGCTTGTCGTCCTCGTCGACCGCGGGCACCGGGAGCTGCCCATCAAGGCCGATTACGTCGGCAAAAACGTTCCAACCGCTCCGCAGGAAAGCGTGCAGGTGCATCTGCACGAGCTCGATGGTCCAGAAGACGAAGTCACAATCGAACGAGGGGAGGGCTGAGTCGTGGAGGCCACACATACGTCGGCGCAGCCGCTCACCGCGCTGCGCCGCAAGGATCTGCTGGGTATCGCGGACCTGAGCGCCGAAGAGATCCTGCTGATCCTCGACACCGCCGATGCGATGAAAGAGGTAGGGCAGCGCGAAATCAAGAAAGTGCCGACGCTGCGCGGCCGGACCGTCGTCAACCTGTTCTTCGAGCCGAGCACGAGGACGCGAACGTCATTCGAGATTGCCGAAAAGCGGCTCAGCGCCGACACATTGAACGTCGCAATCGCCACCTCCAGCGTCGTCAAAGGCGAAACGCTCGTGGACACCGCGCTGAACATCGAGGCGATGGCGCCAAGCATGATCGTTCTGCGCCACAGCTCCTCGGGCGCGTGCCACCTGCTCTCGCGGATTTGCCGCGCGGCCATCATCAATGCCGGCGACGGCATGCACGAGCACCCCACGCAGGCGCTCCTCGACGCCTACACGATTCGGGAACGCAAAGGCCGCGTCGAGGGTCTGAAGGTGGCAATCGTCGGCGATCTTCTGCATAGCCGCGTGCTTCGATCCAATCTCCTGCTGCTCGGAAAACTTGGCGCCGAGGTGTGGGTGTGCGGTCCCGCGACGCTCATTCCGCCCGGTCTCGAACGGCTTGGCGTGCACGTGACGACGTCCGTCGATCGCGCCGCTGAAAACGCTGACGTGATCATGATGTTGAGAATTCAGCTGGAGCGTATGCAGGGCGGCTATTTCCCGTCGCTGCGCGAGTACTTCACGACGTTCGGCATGACGGAGAACCGCGTGGCACGCGCGAAGCCCGACGTGATCATCATGCATCCGGGACCGATGAACCGAGGGGTCGAGATCGCGTCCGAGGTCGCCGATGGTCCGTTCTCAGTGATTCTCGACCAGGTCGCCAACGGCGTCGCAGTTCGCATGGCTGTCCTATACCTGCTCGCAGGAGGAGTCGAACATGAAGCGGCTGCTTAAAGGTGGCCGGCTGGTGGATCCCGTCGCACGGCTCGACGGCGCGTTTGATGTGCTGATCGAGGACGATCGAATCGTTCGAGTGGGCCGCGACCTGCCAGCGTCGCTTGCGGATGACGGCGCGATTGAGGAGATCCCCTCCGGCTTCGTGATCTGCCCCGGCTTCATCGACATGCACGTGCATCTCCGCGAGCCCGGACAGGAGCACAAAGAAACCATCGCGAGTGGGACCGCGTCGGCCGTAGCCGGCGGCTTTACAGCCGTTGCGTGCATGCCCAACACCGATCCGGTGAACGACAACGCCGGCGTCACGAGGTTGATTCTGCAGAAGGCGCTCGAAGCAAATCTGGCCCGCGTTTATCCGATTGGCGCGGTGTCGCGCGGTCAGCAGGGCCAACAGCTCGCGGACATCGCCGAATTGCAGGCGGCAGGATGCGTGGCGGTCAGCGACGACGGGCGTCCGGTCGAGAGCGCTCTGCTGGCGCGGCGCGCGCTCGAATACACGAGCATGTTCGGCATGCCGCTGATCGAACACTGCGAGGATCCGACGCTCAAAGGCGAGGGCTGCGCGCACGAAGGCGCGCGCGCGGCAGAACTGGGCCTCAAAGGCATTCCTGGCGCCGCAGAATCGATCATGGCGGCGCGCGATGTGCTGCTTGCGGAAATGACGGGCGGACACGCCCATATCGCGCATATGAGCGCGTGGACGACGCTCGAAGCCGTCCGGCAGGGGAAAAGCCGCGGAGTCAAGGTCACCTGCGAGGTCGCGCCACATCACTTCACCCTCACCGACGATCAGCTGGCGGCTCCCGTGCCTTACGACACGAATGTGAAGATGAATCCGCCTCTGCGCGAAGCGCGGGATCGCGACGCGATGCTCGCAGGCCTCGCCGACGGCAGCGTGGACGCCATCGCCACCGATCACGCGCCGCATCACTACGACGAGAAGAACGTCGAATTCGACCGCGCGCCATTCGGCATCGTCGGACTCGAAACAGCGGTGCCGATCGCCCTGGATCGGCTGGTCCACACCGGCGTGGTCGGCTACGCGCGTCTCGTGGAATTGCTCTCGGTGAACCCGGCGCGCATTCTGCGCGTGCCGGGCGGCACGTTGACGGAAGGCGCGCCTGCAGATCTCACCATTCTTGCTCCCGAACTTCGCGTCGTGATCGATCGCGCGCAGCTCCGCAGCAAATCAAAGAACACGCCGTTTCATGGCTGGACGTTTCGCGGCGGCGTGGCCGCGACTATCGTCGGCGGCCGCGTCGTTTACACGAATCCCGCAGTCGAACTAAGGCTAAGAACTAAGAACTAAGAACGCAGACGTAAAACACACGAACATGTACGCGCCACAGAGGCTCAGAGACACCGAGAATTCTTTTGAAGAGTCCCTCGCACGTGTCTGCTTCTTCCGTACTCGTCGGCCTTCTGATGTTCGCGGTAACAACGAAGCAGTCACGAGACCGCGCAGGGTTCGTCAGGCAAGGGCCATTGCGAAGTTCTCTGTGACTCTGCGTCTTCTCTGTGGCCCGTACGTGGACACGTGGTGGTCGGTTACGATTTCGGCTTCAGTCCGACGACCATGAACCAGCGATCCTGTTCGGGATCGCTCTTGACGATTTCAAAACCTGCCGCTTTCAATTCCCGCTCGACACTTGCGGGAGTGACGCCGTGGCTTTCGTCGTTCGCGCGATCTTGCGGGCGTGCTGTCTCCGGGCGGTTGCGATTGGGTGTGAAATCAACAACAGCGACGCGGCCGCCGGGCTTGAGGGCGCGAAAAATACTGGCGTCCATGGCCGCTGGATCCGCAAAGTGGTGGTAGACGTTGTGCATGAATATCGCGTCGCAGCAGTTGTCGGGAAAATTCGTCTTGTTCGGGTCGCCTTCGACGACGGTGATCTGTGTGAGGCCGCTGGCTTGCACGGCGCGTTTGAGCCGGTCGACGCCGCTCTCGCCAAGCTCGCTCGAGTACACCTTGCCTGTCGCGCCCACCTTCCGCGCAGCGTCGAGCGTTTGTTCCCCCGCGCCCGCGCCAATCTCGCCGACGGTTTGCCCCTCCTCGAGCTCGAGTGCGGCGAAGATGCGCGGGGTGTCGTTGGCGACGGCCGTTCGTTGCGCAACCACTGGCGGCGTCAGCGCCAGCGACAAAACGGCGGCGAACGCGAATCGCTGAAAACGGGTTTGCGTAGTCATGGCGTGATCCTGAAAGCTTAGACGTTATCGAGTCGTCGACAGATGGAGAATCTCCGCCTCTCTTACAATTCCACATGCGCTTAGGCAAGCGCGCGGTTCGGCGGCTCGTCGTGTTGTCCGTCCTGGCGGCGGCGTTCCTCTACCTGGGGACGGCGACGTGGGTCGAAGAGCGCGGTCTCGATGCCCAACGGGCGTCGCGCGTACCTGCCGAGCTGCAGAGCGCGCCGCATCTCGACGGCGAATCGCTCCTGGCAACCGTCAAGACGCTCGCGTCACCAGAGTATGAAGGACGGCGCACGGGCACCGCCGGCGGGATCAAGGCGCGCCGGTGGATTGCCGATCGGATGCAAGCCATCGGCCTCGAGTCATTCGGTGGAAAGTACGTGTTTCCGTTGTCGTTCACGCACAGCTCGATCAAGGGTCTCGTGAGTCCAAACGGCCAGTATCGAACCGAGTACAGCGACGCTGCCAATGTGCTCGGTCTCTGCAAGGGAACGGCTGCCGCACCCGAAGCCATCGTCATGTCCGCGCATTACGATCATCTTGGCGTCCGCGATGGAGCGATGTACCCCGGCGCCGACGACAATGCCTCGGGTGTTGCGGTGATGCTCGCGACCGCTGTCGTCTTCGCGGCCTTCGACGGCGAGGAACTGGGACTTCAGGGCGCGAAGGCGTTCCTCGCGGCGCCGCCGATCCCGAGGGAACGAATCGGGCTCGAGGTCAACCTCGACATGGTCAGCCGAAGCGATCGTCGAGAACTGTTCGCGGCAGGCACGTATCACTGGCCACAGACAAAGCCGGCGCTCGAACAGGTCGCGCGGCGCGCGCCGATCAAGTTGCTCTTTGGCCACGACAAACCGGTGTCGATTGCGGGGAGGGTAGAGGACTGGACGAACGCATCGGACCACGGCCCCTTCAACACCGCGAAGATCCCGTTTGTGTATTTTGGCGTCGAAGATCACGCGGACTATCACCAACCCAGCGACACGGCGGACAAGATCAATCCGATGTTTTTCCGCGAGGCTGCGGAAACCATCCTCGACGCGGTGATCACGCTCGACGCGGCAATGCCATTCAATCGCTAACGTGCGAGCGTCCTCATTCCTCGATCTGAAGTCGAAACTCGACGCGCTGTACGATGCGTACAACGCCGAGCACAGCGTCAGCGATCCCATTTGGATCGTCCGGCGATTCCGGCGTCCCGAAGACCAGGAAATCGTCGGCTTCTGCGCCGCGGCGCTTGCGTTCGGGCGCGTACAGAGCGTGCTGAACTCGATTGAGGGTCTTCTTGCCGTGATGGGCTCTCGCCCGGCGGCGTTCGTGCGTGCCTTCGATCCGGATCGCGATCGCAGCGCCCTCGATCACCTCGTCCATCGCTGGACACGCGGCATCGATCTGGCCGCTCTCGTCTGGATTCTCCAGCAGATGATCGAAGCAAGCGGTTCGGTCGAGCAATTTTTCGCGGAACGCCTGACGAGCGCCGACGAAACGGTCGAGTCTGCACTCGAGGCGTTCTCAGAGCGGGCCTGTCGACTGGACGTGAAGGCGGTCTATGGAACGCGGGTCTCCAAACCCGGCGTCAGCTACTTCTTCGCGCGGCCGTCGGGCGGCGGCGCCTGTAAACGGCTGAATCTCTTTCTCCGCTGGATGGTGCGCCGCGACGCGGTCGATCTCGGAATCTGGACACGCATCACACCCTCGCAGCTTGTGGTGCCGCTCGATACTCACGTGATCCGCGTCGGCCGCTGTTTGAGTCTGACTCGCTACTCGAGTCCGGGCTGGCGGATGGCGATGGACATCACACGAAACCTGCGCACGCTCGATCCAACGGATCCGGTGAAGTACGATTTCTCGTTGTGTCACATCGGGATGATGAACGCCTGCGGATATTCGCGCGCAGTCGGCGATCGCAACTGTCCGCTCCGCGGCCGCTGTCATCCCAAGGGTTCTGCGGCGCGGAAACCGCTCGCGCCGCCGAGGCGGAATCGTGTCTGAGCTCATCATCCGCCGCCTGCAGGAAACGGACCGCGACGCGATTTGGAGGATCTTTCACGCCGTCGTCCAGACCGGCGACGCGTATGTCTTTGCCGCCGACTCGCCTCCTGAAGCGGCGCATGAGTACTTCCTCGGCTCGAGCATTGAATCCTGGGCGGCAGAGGAAAACGACGTCGTGCTTGGGATGTACAAGCTGATTCCCAATCGCCGCGACCGCGGGTCGCACGTCGCCAACGCGTCGTTCATGGTTCATCCCGAGGCGCACGGCCGCGGAATTGGACGTGCCCTTGCCGAACATTGTCTGGCGCAAGCGAGGAGCGCGGGCTATTCAGCGATGCAGTTCAACTTCGTCGTCAGCACCAACGCGCGTGCCGTGTCGCTGTGGCAGAAGCTGGGTTTCAGGATCGTTGGTGAGATTCCGAGAGCGTTTCAGCACGAGACGCTCGGCCTCGTCGATGTCTACGTGATGCATCGATTTCTCTAGGCTGACATCATCACGTTGGCGCAGGCTCCGCCGGCCGCTGCGGAGCCTTCGAGGCAAATTCGTACGCGCGCAGCGTTCCCGCGAGCAGCCGCGAAACGCCGAAACGGTCCTTCACGCGCGCATGGCCGGCGGCGCCCATACGCTCGCGCAACGCGCGATCCTTCAGCAGCCTCACAATCGCGCCGGCAAGCGCTCGCGCGTCGCCAGGCGGCATGAGAAGTCCTGTCTCGCCGTGTACGACAACTTCTGGAATGCCACCCGCGTGAGTGCCGACGACGGGAAGGCGCATCGCCATGGCGTCGAGCGCGGTAGATCCGAGCCCTTCGGTGACTGAGCTCGTCACGAAGAGATCGGCTGATTTCATCAACTGGACGACGTCTTCGCGAAACCCGGGGAGCAGCACATGCTTTTCGAGATGCAGCTCTTTGATTTGCCGCTCCAGTGGCTGGCGCAGCTCGCCCTCGCCAAAAATCACCAGATGCGCATCGGGGATTTCGCGCAAAACATGCGGCATCGCGTCGACGAGATGCTTCTGCCCTTTGTGCGGCACCAGCGCGGCGACGTTGACGAGGACCGGCGCCCCATGCGGAAGCCAATACTCGGCGTGAATATCGACGGTGGGCAGCCTCTCGATCTTCGCGACATCGATGCCGTCGTGGACCACATGAATCCGCGCGGCTGGAATACCGTCACGCTCGAGGATGTCGTGAATGGCACGCGACGCGGCGATGAACAAATCCACTTGCCGGTACTTCCATCGCGAAAAGGAATGCGCCTGCAGGTGAAAGTCGACGCGGCGGGAAGCGACAAGCGGAGGCTTCGGCACCGGCGCGCTATACGACATGGCGAGAGCGGCCATGGCGACGGCATGGGGGTCGTGCGCGTGAACGACTTCCGGCTCGAGCTGTCGAATGATGCGCGAAAGCTTCCACGCAGCGGAGAGGTCGACCTCGTTGCGCGGAGCGAGCGGCACAAGGTCCGGACCCTCCATCGCGCGCCGGTAGAGCTCGCCCTGCGGATGCGCGACGA
>WNGA01007740.1_pt1 | contig 15937 bp, 15 predicted proteins | sample 5400061 | NCBI WGS metagenome assembly WNGA01 (sample SAMN13153366, study PRJNA577476) | soil metagenome | isolation source: 100 cm soil or saprolite under grassland replicate 2 | place: USA:California | collected 2016-06-15
CTCCTCTCCCTGTGCGGCATGGACCGGATTTAGTGTGCGACTTGACCGGACTATGCACCTTATGTCATTTTCTGGGAAAGTGGAATTTGAACTGAACTTGCCTGTCAATATCCCTTTGTTCAGCGGGTCTTTGTTGATGCCTGCCAGATCGAAGTCCGCGCAAACCTGACGCATTTCAGGGTTGTCAAAGAGGGCGTTCAAGCGAAACTGAATGGATGTGCAATGCTTACCACTTGCGAAGACACGGGCGTTCTCAACGATGTCTGTGCTCCATCCATACCAACGAACCTTGCCCGTAGATACCAACTCTTCCAAAATAGGTCGCAATTCCAGGGCAAGTTTGGAATCATAACCTCCCTCGTGTAATTGATAGATATCGATAAAGTCAGTCTGCAAACGACGTAGGCTGTTCTCTACATCGGTCCGCACGTTCTTGATAATTTGATCGGGGGCACCATATACCGTTTTCTTTTCTTCGTTGACGATGTGTCCAAATTTCGTGGCGATTACAACTTTGTCGCGTTTGCCTTTTAGCGCGCGACCCAGAACAACTTCGCTGTGACCTGCTCCATAATTCGCGGCGGTATCAAATAAGTTAACTCCCATATCCAATGCGGCTTGCAGCGCGCGAACAGATTCTTCGTCGTCCGTGTTCCCCCAACCGGCAGGATAAGGTTCTCTGCCAGGCTGGTCCCACGTCCACGGACCGCCAATTGCCCAACATCCCATGCCCACGGCGCTGACTTCTAATTTGCTTTTGCCTAAAATTCGATTTAGCATATCCACATCCTTTCTGTGCGAAACGGAGAAGGAATCACGTCAACAACATCTTCTCGTGATAAAGAAATTCCTTCAATACTTCGGGCACGATCCATGCGTATTCTTCTCGAAGGGAGCCATCCAGCCTGGAGATGGTCTGATACCATGCGAGCGCCTTGACAATGGATGCTACAGGTTTAGAAAGGCGATATGCGGTCAACAATGCTTCCTTTGATACAAATTGCTCCACGGCTCAAGGTACAGGTCGAGCAATGCGGCCATCTCTGGTGTAAAAGAATAATCGTCTAGTTTGAGCGAAATCTCGATGCTGACGAAAAAGGTGCGAAGCGATACAAAGGGATGGGTCACGCTGGCCTCTCCCCAATCGAAGAACGTGATGCGTCCGTTTTTGAGGAGGACATTCCCGTCGTGGAAATCTCCATGATTAAGTGATTCGGGAATGCCAAATGAAACCAGGTCAGTGCAAATCTGTTTGAAGCGCGTCAGGCTTTCCTCGTCAGCGAGCAGTTGTGAAAAAAGCGCGGGAAGCATAGCAGGACGATAATCGGGAATCTTTAAAGCCAGAATCTCAAATACATGTTCGGCGAGTCCGATTTGTAATTCGGCGTAACGTGTAATGACGGAATCCCATGGCTTAATATCCTGCGTCGGGCGTATAGAAGCGCGCAATGGTTCTCCGCCATCGCGCATCAGCATCCAGCCGCGCGCGGTATCGACTCCAAGTAGCTCGGGCATGCAATCGGTATACCAGGCAGCCAGCATCTGGGTCAAGGCAGCTTCATACACAGTCTCCGGCGCGGTGGCCTTAAAGAAAAGCGTGCCCGCATCGGTTGGCACGCGCAATACGGTTGACCATGGATAGACATGTGGCTGTTCGATCGTGCCGGTGATGTGGATAGCCTGACGCTTCGCCTCAGACTGAATCCATTCATTGGCTTGTTTCAGCCAATCGGGGTCTTGCCAGAGAAGTTGGGATTGATTTGACATACTGATACGTGGAGTCAAAGCTTTCGCGATGGAACGCACTTCTCAATCTAAAAACCTGACAGGTCTCCAAGAAACCCCTCCCGACTCACGCCGTTGTCTGCGTGAGAACCTGATCTACCTAGGCGCATAGAAGACCTGTCAGGTTTAGTATATCTACTCCAAGTTTGCCAAGCCTCCCAAATCTTAATGCTAGCCGATAAATTTTCTCTTCAAACGAATAATCTTCACTACTTTCTGCATTCTTGTTTCCCCACCATATTTCCACCGATGATATTCCTGACGAATCTGTTCTAATGCCTCCAACCGGGCAATTGGAGATTGTGATTGCCAGTAGGAAAAGTCACTTTTCTGTTCGTGCAATTTCACTTTCTTCACTACTTTTGCAATGCCTCTTTTTTTCATGAGAAAAGTATGCACCTTTCCATCGGTAAACATGTCGCGGTTAAACATATATCTTGCTGGTGCAATCTTGTTATCTCCACTCACTCTTACACTGCAGGTACTGCATTGAGGAGAAGTGATCGCGTCGAGCCCATTCGGTACTTGTTCACATCGCTGGATAGCTCTGCGATCTGTTTCAGGATTGGCCCAATCTTCACTCCCGCTGATGTGGCGGTCGCGCACATGGATTGAAGAGCAAGGATCGCGTCACGCGTGTCGCGTCCTTGGTCTTTGATGGAGAATAAAATGAGATGGGCGCGGAAGGACTCGTCCGTGATGGGTCTGTAAGGAAGTGCGGCTGCCCATGAAAAGCTTCTATTCTCAGCAAATAGTTTGCGAATGGCTTCCCGCATCTCATCATCACAGGTTGGATAATATTCGATAAACTCAGACAGGATTTTCTCTGTTTCTGCCTTCACTCCTGCTGCTTCCAGTGGATTGGGAAAACTCTGCAGTTTGGTCAGCCAGTTGGGGTCCGTAATGTCAATGGGGTGATTGGCAATTGGCTTGATCATAGCATCAAGCAACGCGATCCATTCTTTCCATTTGGTGAGTTTGTCCATGAAGATTTATTTGTAATTGAGATAAGCCAAAAAGCTAAGCGGCAGCCGTGCTTATATTTTACCCGCATCATCTATCCAAATGCTATGCAAGAGCCTTTTGTTATTCTCCCAATGCTGCCAATCTGCGAGCTTCTTGCAGGCCTGTATTGACAAAGAATCCCAACAAAACCATAGCAATCACTGCGACAACTATGTCGTATACACTGATTATTACCTGGCCGAGTGTAATATTCTGTAGGCCGAAGAAGTACATAGCCGTATTCAGTAGAACAGCTACTACGCGACTCTCCGTAGGTCCTAGCTTGCCATACGATATTTTGAATTCTCCTACTATGTGAGTGCGCAGATAGACCAGTGCAGAGAGCAGTAAGTAGGCGATCAATGCCAGGCAGGCAATGTTAAAACTAACGTAGGGAGTAACCCCTAATCCCAAAAAAATCATTACCTGACAAACCACGTCAGTAATATGATCAATATAGTAACCATATCTCGGACGTTCGATGCGGCGGTGGCGGGCTAATGTACCGTCCAGGCTGTCGCCGAACCAGTTGAACATGAAGCCCAACGAGGCTAACCAAAGAAAGATTGGACTGTAGTTACTTAATCCATAGCTGATCATCGTTAATAATGCGCCTAGCATGCCGATGGCAGTACAAGCGTCTGGCGTAACCCAGGTGGGCATGTGAGCTGCAAGCCAATGGAGGGTGGGCCTCTCCAATGGACCCAATAGGATATCGTTCACTCTTGTATGTTGATTGATTTCATTCATATGATTACCTTCTTAATTTAACCCTCAATCCATTATTTTGGCACTCAAATCACCGTGGTACCTTTTCCAACATTTCAGGCCAGACAGGCAGAAACATATTCCATTGCTGAGGAGCTAATCGAATAAAAGCCTCTGCTCGTCTTAGAACCCTTTCAGCATTTTGCAAATTCCCTGTCGCATGATCTGAATATTGTTCCATCTCCATAGGTTCGGAATTCATAACGTGATACTTTCCATCTGCCTGCTGAATTGCTGCCATGATTACAACTGGCACGCGGGCTTTCGAGGCGATATAACTATAGTGAGTGGGAAGCGATGCCGGGCAGCTGAAGAATTTAGGATGGAATCTCGGATCAGATATAGGACGATCTATCCCAGTCAACACCATTCCACCCTGTTCGAGGTGTTTTATTGCTTGTCGCAATGCGCTGACCGATACAGGAACTACATTCATTCCTGTCTTTCTCCGAATTTCATATTCTGCCCGCCTTCCGCCTTGCGGATCAGGAATCGTCAGAACCACTGCTTTCAATCCCCGCCGGCTCATGGACTGCAAGATGAAATCAAAGTTGCTGAGATGAAGGCCTGCAATTACCAATCCGCGGGCGCCAAATTCCGGCTGTTCAAACAGTTCGCGCGCCACAGGGTTTAAGCTGATCATACGCTGTGCTGCTTCAGGACTTTGGATGTAGTGATATAAGTCATAGAGATTGTGGGCATTATTATGGAATGTCTCCCGAATAGCTTTATCCAACGCCTCTTTTTCCAAATTTGCCCCACGCACCACCCATTGATTTGCTCTAACTGCCTGAGTCAGTTTCGAATCTCGGCGTGTCGCGATCCAATCTGCAATGATGTCACAGATAGGATATCCAATTCGCGGTGGAGTTACTCGCCCGATCAATGAAACAAAACTTACAGCAATATGGCTATTGATTATCTGCTGAAGTTCGATTGACATATAGGCTTAACGAAAGATTATCAGAGAATTTTCGTAACGAAGAATCCTTTTACTTCTAAGCCTTTAGGATAAGTCGTCGCCGGACACAGACCAAAACCTAATGCTTTCCACATTTGAATAGCTTCTATTTTATCTTCAGAACTCCACGAACGAATTTGTCGCATTCCTTTTTGCTTTGCCCTCTGCATTGACAATTCAATCAGGTGAGTCGCAATCCCTTGTCTTCTGAAATCCTTATGAACTTCCAATATGTCGATATAAGCATCGAATTCATCTTCTAAAGGAGTGGGCAATTTCTTCCAATATGTTGAAATCAAGCCGGCCAGCATTTCTCCCGCCATTGCAATGATCGAGAATCCCTCTGAAATATGCATGTGACGAGCAGCTTTTTCTCCCCACTCATTCAAGACACGCGTTTTGATCGCTTCATCAGCATACATAAAATGGATATTGTTTTCAGCCATAGGATTTTATAAAGTAGCCAATTTCACTTCTTTCAGGGCTTAGCCCCCGAAAGAGCTAAAGAGAGAGCTAAGGCAAGTTGTAAAAGACGTTTATTTTGTTATCAAATCACTTTCATCTCTTATGATCTTTTTTACTGTCCTCTTGATCTTATTATTCGGCATTCCTGTTAAACCAATTGCCTTTGCCTTGAGAAACCCTGCAAAGCGGACCAGCCCTCTCCCCAGTGCAGCTGCGAATGCTTCATCTTTAACAACTGGATTTGCTTCTGTCCAAAAGCCTTTGATCTGTAGCGTTTGGTTCAGGCGATCCAGTTTCGGGTCGAGCCGCGCTACAAGTTGGTCGCCGTATAAGATAGGCAGGACGTAATAGCCCCAGCGACGCAGATGCTCTGGCTTGTACACTTCCCAAATATATTCAAAATCGAAAACCTTCTTTGCCCGTCCGCGTGCACTGACAATTTCCAACGGCGCAAGGAATGTGACTTCCTCAAGCGTGGACGTTTCCAATGGCTTCCATGTTTTCGGAGTTTTACCTATTTCAAGCGTCTCAAGAATCGACAAGTCACTGGTAAGGGCATAATGGATGTCTTTCTGACCCTCAATTTTTACGGAGGTAAGAACTTCATCTTCAGTTAACCTCTCAATCCAGCGCTGGGCTTCTTCGCGACTTACACTTCGCCAAACTGAATCAGAGAAGTTGTTCCGCCAACCTGACTCAGTAATCAACCCATAAAATGCTACCGGTTTACGCGCAGAGAAATTTTCAATTTCCTCATCACTAGCTGTGTAATCGAATTCTTTTGGCAGGACGTTTTCGCGAAAATCGTAGATGCGTTCGAATCCCTCACGGTGATGGATCATCAACTCGCCTGTTAGCCAGAGGTGGAACAAAGCCAGCGAAGTTTCCTTGCGGCCGCGATAGTTGCCCACCACGCGATTGCCCTCTAAATGACGATTGCCAAGGGGACCACGTGCTCTCAGCATCTTGCGTACAGCTTCCAATAGGTTCTGGTTTTCTGCCGCGAACTTTGCCCAACGCCCCTCTTCGGCGCGGCGGCGCATGTGCAATCGCCAGTACGGTAGTTCAGATATAGGATAGAAAAATAATCCGCCACCGTAATCGAAGAACTGGCGCTCTTTGTACATCAATTGATCGAGATATTCAGGTTTGTAATTCAGTACGCGGCTGTGCAAGACAATATCGTGGCTGCGTGCGATCACAACCAGCGGATCCATTTGCATAGCTTCACAATAGCGGATCGCTTCGGCTGTCCCTTTTTTGCCACGCCAACGACGTCCCGGCCACAGGCCTTGTCGTCCAAGTATGAAGCGACGATAGGTAGTTTTTGATATGTCAATCATAGCAGATGGCTCTCATATGTAATTGCGGATTATAAACAAATATGGGCAGATGAACCTTGGCGGTGATCTGCCCATGCAAGTTACTGATAACTGTTTACTGACTTTACCCGTATTTTTGCATAAACCGTTCAATTCGCTTTAAGGCTTCTTCTATCTTTTCATAAGCTGTGGCATAACAGGCTCTTACAAAACCATCCCCACCGGGGCCAAAAGCATTGCCCGGAACGACTGCCACACCTTCTTCGCGCAATAATTTTTCGGCGAAGGTTTCATCGTCCATGCCGGAGGCTTGGATGTTGGGAAATGCATAAAACGCGCCGCGCGGCTCAAAGGTCCGCAGGCCGAGGCGATTAAATCCATCTACAATGAGTCTACGGCGGCGGTCATATTCAGCTACCATTTCCTGCACGTAAGGCTCACCCGTCTTCAAAGCTTCAAGCGCAGCGTCCTGGGCAGTGGTCGGCGCGGACATGATCGTGTATTGATGGATTCGAACCAAGCCTTTAATAATATCTGCCGGACCACAAGCGTAACCGATGCGCCAACCTGTCATTGCATAATCTTTTGAAAAGCCGCCAAGCAAAATGGTACGGCGCTTAATGCTCTCGCTGAGGGCAGGTACGCACACGTGCTGGAAGTCATACACGAGGCGATCGTAAATCTCATCGGAGATAATCAGCAAATTATATTCCTCAGCGATCTTCACAATCTCTAGGATCACCTCGCGCGTGGCTACTGCACCAGTCGGATTTGAGGGGTAACCAATAAAGATGATCTTTGTACGTGAGGTGATAGCCCTGCGGATATCTGCCGGGTCTACCATGAAGTCATTTTCGAGGCGCGCGGGAATCTCAATCGGCACGCCGCCTGCTAGAATCACTTCTGCCTGATAGGAAACAAAACATGGCGTGGGGATGATAACTTCATCACCGGGGTCAAGCAGGGCAGTCATCGTGAGATAGAGCGCTTCTGATACGCCCACCGTGATAACAACTTCATTGACTGGGTTGTAGCTCACGCCGTATAAGCGCTGTAGGTTATCCACCACGGCTTGACGCACTTCCAGCTTGCCGTGATTGGACGTGTAATGTGTTTCCCCATTTTGAAGCGAACGGATGCCCGCCTCGAGGATCGGCTTGGGTGTGGTGAAATCCGGTTCTCCGATGCCAAGCGAAATCACATCTTTCATCGTTGCTGCAATATCAAAGAATTTACGAATGCCACTGGGTTTGAGTCCTGCTACACGTGCTGAGAGACGTTGTACGTCAGTCACTTCCTGCATGGAGCCTCCATAGTTACTCCTTGCGCCGTCCCCGGCGCAAGCCGACGCCGAGGACGGCGTCTAGAGCGAGTCAAATCGGTTGTACTTGCCATTCATCGGGAACTTCCCGATAGGTTAACTCAAACGCCTGTCCATCCACAGTCTTGACGCGGAAACCTTTTTCGCCCGGACCGCGCCATCTCGCCAGGATCTCTGCAATCTCCAGTCGCTGTCCTTCCCAGATTAACGCCAGCGGACGATCAGCGTATTCATGATCCGAGCGGCATTCGACAATATCCATATTCTATCGATTCCAACTAAAAAAGGGTAGGACAAAATGTCGCTACCCTGAAATGACCGAACTATTATCGCCAACATTTAAACGCAGGACCTGCCCTTCGCCTCTTCCGCAGACTTTGGCCTGCCTGCCGATTAAAGAGCGATTCAGCACCACGGCCTCGACCTCACAATCCGGCTCGAGGATGCTCTCTGCGATCCAAGATTTGCTTATTTTGCAATTGGCTCCAATCGAAGCGTACGGCCCAATGACAGAATCTTTTATTTCAGCCGATTCATGAATAAATGAAGGAGCGACAATCTCCACACCATCACGTATTTCATTTTCCGTTATGTTGGCGCTTCCTCGTTCCAGCAAAATCTTATTGGTATCCAGAGTGGCGTCAATCGTACCGGTATCCAGCCAGGTGCTGATCTCTTGCACGCGCACTTTTGCTCCACCTTTCAACATGACCGTGATAGCATCAGTCAGGAAGAACTCCCCTTTAAGTTGGATGTTCTGTATCATCTGTTCATCAATTGCAGCTAGTAAAGCTTCCGCACTCTTTAGATAATAGCAACCAACCACCACAAGATTGTTCTCCATGCTTTGTGGCTTTTCGATGAAACGCGTCACCCAGCCATCTTTGCCCAATTCCGCCACACCAAAGCGGCGCGGATCTGGGACGGGCATCACCCATGCCACGCCGTCTGCTTCTTCCTTCGAGAGGAACGAAAAGTCAGTTTCCATTAAAGTGTCTGAGAAACAGATAATCATCGGCCCGTGTAAGTGTTCGCGGGCCAGAGCAAGCGCATGCGATTGTCCCTTCATTTCGTGTTGCACAACGTAATGTGCTTTGATGTCAGGGTAATGTTCTTTAATAAAAGGAGGGATATGGTTCTCTCCCAGGTATGGGCTGAGGATAAAGATATATTCTGCATTTGCTGGATCGGGCAGCGTCTTGAACATATCCATAAGATGCTCAAGTGAAGTTTTGCCTGCCACGCTGACGAGTGGTTTGGGCTTGCTCCAAGTATGGGGACGCATACGTGTACCCCAGCCGGCCATGGGGATAACAATTTTGAGGGATTCTGTCATAGGTCAATTTTACCGCGTAGGAATTATAAACAGTTGATCACCATTCCCCAAATTGGGGATATTCCTTATGCGCCCGAACTTCCTCGAGTCGGCGGCGGTGACCAGGCCATAGCCCATCAGGAAGATCATTTAAATGAAAGAAACGCACTTCCGCTATTTCACTGTCATGTTTTCCATTAAAGGTGAATTTCCGGCAAACGAAAAGGATATTGTGGTCAGTTTTCCATTCTTTGAAGCTGGTGTAGACCCCCATCAGTAGAATGTCTGCAAGCTCAGCTCCCGTCTCTTCTTTGGCTTCACGCCGGACCGCCTGTTCCATTGTCTCACCACGCTTTAGCCCACCTCCAGGCATAAACCAACCTGGCACATAGGTTTGGCGGACGAGCAAAACCTGATCCTCTCGTAAGATCATGACACGCACACCTGTGCGAATTGGGCGAAAGAAGAAGCAATAAATCCTGAAAGCAAAATACAGGATGCGTATGAACATTACATATGACCCAGGATTGGATGCGGTTGGTAATGTTCTTCTAGGCGTTTGATTTCTTCTTCATTTAACCTAATATCTAGTGCAGAAACAGCCTGGTCGAGATGTTCCATTTTGCTGGAACCGATGATCGGCGCAGTAATATATGGTTTATTTAAAAGCCATGCCAATGCAATTTGCGAAGCTGTTACGCCATGCTCTTTTGCTACTTCCGCCGCGCACTCGGCTACTGTGAAATCCTCTTCACGAAAATATAATTCATCGGCAAACGGGTCACTTTTTGCGCGAGTTGTTTTTCCGCCACCTCCGCGGGTGCGATTCCCTGCAAAGAAGCCGCGTGCCATAGGGCTCCAGGGGATGAGACCAATCCCTTGATCTTTACATAACGGAATCATCTCGCGTTCTTCCTCACGATAGACCAAGTTGTAGTGGTTTTGCATGGAAATAAATTTTTCCCAACCATGTTGCTCAGATGTGTGAAGGGCTTTGGAAAATTGCCATGCAAACATCGAAGAGGCACCAATGTAACGTGCCTTGCCAGACCTCACTACATCATTCAACGCGTCGAGCGTCTCCTCGATTGGAGTGTTGTAATCCCAGCGGTGGATTTGATACAGGTCAACGTAGTCCATCTGCAAGCGCTTGAGCGACTTGTCAATCGAATCCATGATGTGTTTGCGGGAGAGACCACGGTCGTTCGGATCTTTACTCATTTCTTGAAAAACCTTGGTAGCGATGACTACAGTCTCGCGCTGCACGCCAAATGCTTTAAGCGTGTTGCCTAAGACCCTTTCGCTTTCCCCCAGGGAATATACATCCGCCGTATCAAAGAAGTTAATCCCTGCGTCGAGCGCGCGCCGGACAAATGGTTTTGCCTGCTCTTCTTCCAAAACCCACTCACGCCATTTCTTTGATCCATATGTCATCATGCCGAGACATAAGCGCGAGACTTTCAATCCAGTATATCCAAGGTTGACGTATTGCATGATTCCTCCTTGATTATATATGCTTCCTTCGCCGAGGACGGCGAAGGTTTTTCCTGAACCACAGTGCCGGAGACGGCGTTGTGAGCAACTATACTATGCTCACACCGCCGTCCTCGGCGGTGGATTTGATGTCAGCCATTCATTTATATCCGTAATCTCAGTTATTGGTTTTCTTCCACAATCATAATATCCCGCGCTGGAATAAACATAATCTGCTCTATCTTTGGTGAGTTTCCACTCTTTCGCAATAGGATTTTGATGAATATACTCCATCTTTTGCCACAAAAAATCCATGGAATAAATATTCTTCGCTTGAATATCCTGCCAGATGCTATGCTCATGCCCTGAGTCGCGTCTCTTTTGATGAAATACATCAAGTAAAGCTTTTTCATTATTTGCTCGTAATTTCTTGAGAATTTCATGTGCTGTGAATGAACCAAATTGTTGAAGGGTTTCAGCAATAGAGGCGTCATTAGGCTTAATAATTGCATGCAAGTGTGAAGGCATGATTACAAAGGCGAATAATAGGATTCGTTTTTGCTGTTGCAGCCATGCAAAAGAATTTAATGGAATACTTGTGTAGTCAGGTGTGATGAACAGGTGCTTCCATTCTATAATAGACGCGGTAATGAAGTATAGGTGGGTTGGATCGTGAAAAGAGGAAAAGGTCATGATTAACTATAGTTTTGCGCCGTCCTCGGCGCAAAGAGCAAAATTGTTACTCATGCTCCCTTCGCCGTCATCGGCGAAGGATTGCGAGAGAAACCCGCCGAGGACGGCGGGTGAGTACAGTTAAATAATCTTTAAATTTGCCAAACTCGTGGCGAGACGTTTTATACCAACCGACTCAAACACCACATCTATAATTTCATCGTCATCCTGGATCTTACTGTCGAGCACCATTCCCTCACCCCACGTCGGGTGCTTGACACGCGTCCCGGCGCGATATTTTGACTCGATAACGGTGGCAGATCGAGGTCCAGAAGGAAGCGACCATTTCGTTTCGGAAAGTGCTCCACGTAGAGTCCGTCCTGTTCTTGTTTTGCCTGCCAGCAAATCGATCGGGATATCATCCAAAAACCGCGAGGGATAGGTTTCTTCAGTGAGGCCACGACCGCCGCGTTGAAGTGCACGGACTAGATAGAGCCTGTCTTTCGCACGCGTGATGCCCACATAAAACAAGCGCCGTTCTTCTTCCATTTCTTCCGGTTCATCGAACGAACGGCTATGTGGCAAAAGACCATCATCAAGGCCGATGAGAAACACCGCGCCAAACTCGAGACCTTTGGCAGCATGAAGCGTGAGAAGTGTAGGCGCGTTGACGTTATCTTTGATGGTATCCTGATCAGCGACCAGCGCAACATTCTCAAGAAATTCTTCGAGCGGGCGCGTGGCATATTCATCTGCAAGACGTTTCAACTCCTGCACATTTTCCCAGCGATCAATACCTTCTTCGGATTCGTCGTCAATGTATTCTTTGTAATTGAGGTCAGCAAGGATATGTGTGAAGAGTTCAGGTACGGTCAGCATTGGTGCAAGCGCCCGCCAGTTGGCAAGCGACGCTCCGAAATCGGCGAGAGGAATCGCGGCGCGGCCTGTGAATGAATTGAAGTAGGGCGATTCCGCGCCGCGCGCTAAATCGATCAGCACCACGCCCGGGCTGACATTATTTTGACGTGCGATCATATGCAATGTGGTCAGCGTCTTATCACCGATGCCACGCGGCGGGACATTAATAATACGGTCGAGGCTGGCTTCGTCCGCAGGGTTATGGATAAGGCGGAGAAATGAAATGATGTCTTTGACTTCGCGCCGTCCGTAAAATCTTTGCGCGCCAACCAAACGATAAGGCAGCCTTGCTTGCAGGAATGCTTCTTCGATTAAGCGGGATTGCGCGTTGGTACGATACATTATCGCGCATTCGCTTGGCTCGAACTTCCCTGATGCAACAAGTTGGACGATGGTATCGACAGTGAAAGCGGCCTCGGCATAATCATCAGGCGCCTCATAAAAGAAGATCTTTTCGCCCGCGCCGCGCTCACTGAAGAGACGTTTTTTGCGGCGATTGCGGGCGCGGTCAATGACCCCCATAGCAGCGTTGAGGATATTTTGGCGTGAACGATAGTTTTGTTCAAGCAAAACGATTTGGGCCTCAGGGAAGTCCTGCTCAAAGCGTTGCACATTGCGCCAGTCCGCGCCACGCCAGCGGTAGATCGAGTTGTGGACAACAATTCCACCAGCTAAGTAATTATGAAGATTTTCAACTTCAAAGTCATAAACGATTCCGTTGTAAGTCTCGCGGCTTACTTCTGCGATTTCATCTTCAATGATCTTACCGTCATTTTCTACAGCCATAATCATGGTAGGACGGAGATGTGATGCTGGAAAAAGGCTGAATTTGAGCGTGGGACTGTACGTGAGGAATGCACCATGCAAATAAAAATACCTGCCCAATTTCGGGTCGTTGCTTGCCATGTCCGTCGGACTAAAGTCCTGCCTCAGCTCTTGAAAGTCGGACACCTGCACTTGCGCCAGGTGCAAGTGTAAATCCGACTCGTGCGCATTAGCCCGAAGGGCTTCCAAGATCTGAGAAGGTGGCTTTAGCCTTGACGATTCTGATTCAAAATCAAACCACTGAGACACGGAGACCCCGCACGTTTCTTTCAGCACATTCAGTCGAACGTGCGGGGTCTCCGTGGTGAAAGCTTTTGTTTTTGACAGTAAATTAATCTGCGTCCTTCTGCGTTCATCTGCGTCCCAATCTAATTTGGGATGCTGCCAATCGATCAAGCGATTTGCAAAAACAATGTGATTTGGTGTGGCACGGAATGTGTGGCCTTTATTAGTTATTACCTTTATCAGATCACCTTGATAGTGTCTCATTCCAACGTGAGTGACATGGGATGACAAAATAGAACCGCGTCCGCTCGCGGCAAGCACAGAATCTCCCGTTTGCAGAGTTTCAATTCGTTTTTCGCCATCGGTTGTGCGAATCAAAGTTCCAGTCGGAAAGCACTGATCAGGATCCCCAACACAAAAGAGATTTCGGTGATAAGAAGCGAGATGCTTCACCAACGCATATTGCGCGAGGTTGGTATCCTGGAATTCGTCCACGAGCACATGGCGGAATTTTTGTGAATATTTCTCGCGCACAGTTAGATTATCTTCCAACAGTTTTGCCGTATAAACCAACAGGTCATCGAAATCCACCGCATTACTGGCAATTAGTCTCTTTTGGTATTCGACGTAAACTCGCTTCACTACTTCGTCACGATACGTGTTGGTTGGGTAGTCCTCTGCTCCAATCAGTTCATTCTTAGCACGTGAGATCGCTGCATGTACACTGGCCGCCCGGTATAATTTTTCATTCAAATTCAACTCGCGTATCACCCCTTTCACTATTCTTTCCTGATCATCCGTATCAAAAATCACAAAATTGGATTCAATCGGGAGAAACTCCGCCTCCCTGCGCAATATACGCGCGCAGATTGAGTGAAATGTTCCCAGCCACATGCCTTCAGTAGCTTGTTCATTTAACATAGACTTGACGCGAGTTTCCATTTCACGCGCGGCTTTGTTCGTGAATGTGACCGCGAGGATCTGCCAGGGACGGACACCCTCCGAAGCAATCAGATAGGTGATTCGTTGAGTGAGCACCCGCGTCTTTCCGGACCCCGGGCCTGCCACCACCAAAATGGGGCCATCTCCAGCAGAGACGGCCTGTCGTTGTTGAAGGTTAAGTTGATTGAGAAAATCCATAAGATAAAATATTTTTTAGCACCCAGAACGGTGCCTGCCGAGTAGTCAGAAAATAAAGGCGGGTCAAAGACCCGCCTGGAGCATTCCTATTTCTTCGCTTCCAGCTGGGATGTGCATTCCGGGCAACGTGTAGCCTTGATGGGGATCATGCTATAGCAATATGGACATGCCTTGGTAGTTGGATCTTGAGGCGGGGGTGCTTTCCTGGTGGCAGTAGCCGCCTTGACAATCAGAAAAATGACAAAGGCAATAACGATGAAATCAATCACCGCTTGAACGAACGCACCCCATTTTATGATCGCTGAACCAAAAGCGATGGCCTGGTCGCTGAAGTTGATACCCCCCATTAACAAACCAATGAGTGGTGTTAAGATGTCGTTCACAAGGGAGGTAACGATCTTGCTGAATGCACCGCCGATGATCACAGCTACAGCCAGATCCAACACATTACCGCGCATAACAAAGGCTCTGAATTCTTTTAACATTTGATTCTCCTCCAGTTGAACATAAATTTATTCTACCGTTTCGAGAAAGTGCTGTCAACGCAATACCAAAAAAGAAGAATCAATACTTCAGTATTTTCAAGATATAGTTCTCTGGTATTACATTAAACAATACTCCAGAACCGTTTTTTAGGGTCTAACCTACCCTACGACTACCCTACGAATGTATTATGGTTGACGGTCTTCCAGAATTAGGTATAATTCACCTGCCAGTTTTTAAGAATTATAAAATAATAGCACGAAAGGATTATTATGGATGCCTGATTCTTTACTTGATGTGCAGGGCTTAGAAACTACGTTCAAGACGCCTGATGGGGTGATTCACGCGGTCAATGGCGTTTCTTTCAAGCTAAAAGAAGGTGAAACACTTGGTGTGGTGGGCGAGAGCGGTTGCGGAAAAAGTGTAAGCATGCTATCGATCCTTCGGCTCATTCCTGTACCTCCTGGAAAAATTGAAGCGGGGAAAGCCATGTTCTTCGATCAAGACCTTTTAAAAATTTCAAATGAGGAAATTCGTTTTATACGCGGTGCTCAGATTGCTATAATCTTTCAGGATCCGATGACCTCTCTCAATCCGGTGATGACGATTGGCCGGCAGCTTACCGAAACTCTCGAATTACATTTGGGGATGACAAAAGAGCAGTCGAAGGCGCGTGCCGCTGAATTGCTTACGATGGTGGGCATTCCGAATGGCAAAGACCGTCTGTCAGATTACCCGCATCAATTTTCCGGAGGTATGCGCCAGCGTGTGATGATAGCCATCGCGCTCTCCTGTAGCCCGCAGATCCTGATCGCAGATGAACCGACGACGGCTCTGGATGTGACCATCCAGGCTCAGATCACGGATTTGGTTAAACGGCTGCGCGATGAAATCGGCATGGCCATTATCTGGATTACGCATGACCTTGGCGTAGTAGCCGGTCTGGCTCAACGCGTCATGGTTATGTACGGTGGCTATATCATTGAAGAAGCCCCAGTGAGAGAATTATATGTAAATCCAGAGCATCCCTACACCCTTGGTCTGTTGGGCAGTCTGCCGCGTATGGACGAGAAAGAACACCCACGCCTTGTATCCATTGAGGGCCAGCCTCCTGTCTTATATGAAAAACCACACCATTGCCCGTTTGCACCACGCTGTAAATGGGTGATTGAGAAGTGTTGGAAAGAGAATCCTCCTCTATTAGATGTTGGCCCAGAACATCGTGCAGCCTGTTGGGTGGATACCAGAACCGGGAGAGC